>Ga0209026_1001162_pt1 | contig 12260 bp, 10 predicted proteins | sample AraplaCL_Col_mCL_FD_184262 | JGI IMG/M metagenome (GOLD analysis project Ga0209026, IMG submission 184262) | Arabidopsis root microbial communities from the University of North Carolina, USA - plate scrape CL_Col_mCL (SPAdes) (version 2) | ecosystem: Host-associated > Plants > Roots >... | reverse complement strand
GTTTAATTTCGGCTTTACGCATGCCTAATATGGCACCATTAAGAAATATATTCTCACGGCCGGTTAACTCCGGGTGAAAGCCTGTACCCACCTCTAAAAGGCTTGATACCCGGCCCTTAATTTTTACCGATCCGGTTGTGGGCGCAGTAACCCGGCTTAAAATTTTTAGGAGTGTGCTTTTACCGGCGCCGTTTCTGCCAATAATGCCAACTGCCTCGCCCTGGTTAACTTCAAAATTGATATCACTCAGACTCCACACTACGTCTGAATGACCTTTTGTTTCGCGGTTATTAATTTCGCCGATCTTTAAAAACGGATCTTCCTTTCCTCGTATCCGAGCAAAAAATCTTTCAATATCCCTTGATATGGTGCCAGTACCAAACTCACCTAACTGGTACGCCTTTGATAGCTTTTCTGCCCTTATAACCTTGCCCATGCTAAACAGTATCTATAAAAGTTCGCTCCACTTTGTTGAATATCACTACGCCCAATAGCAACACTGCTATAATAATAAATGCCGATTCGCCTAAATAGGGTAACGAAACGGTGCCCGAACCAAGAAATGCCTTTCTAAACGCTTCTATCAATGGCGTTATGGGATTATAAGCTACCAGCCACTCGTATTTTGGATATTTGTGTTTTACTTCCGATAATGGATAGATTACCGTTGTTATATACATCATTAGCTGTACCCCGAATGTAACCAGGAAGCTTAAATCGCGATATTTATTGGTCATAGACGAAATGATCATGCCCATACCCAAACCCAATAGTGCCATTAAAATTACTATCACCGGAAACAACAATACGTACCAGGTAAAATGAATATCGGCGCCATTTATCCGATAATAGGCAAACATCACAAAAAACAATAGCAATTGTACTGCAAAGCGTATTAGGTTTGAAACGACGATACTTAGCGGGACAACCAACCGCGGAAAATAAACCTTACCAAAGATACCCGCGTTAGCTGTGAATACCGAGGATGTTTTCGTCAGGCAGTCGGCAAAATAATTCCAGGCAGTTATTCCTGCCAAATAAAATAGCGGGCCGGGGATGCCATCAGTAGATATGCCGGCCAGATTACCAAAAACAAAATTGAAAATTATAGTGGTAAACAGCGGCTGAATAAAAAACCATAGGGGGCCGAAAATAGTCTGCTTGTAAAATGATACAAAGTCGCGGCGTACCAACAATATCAACAAGTCGCGATAATGCCAAACGTCTTTTAACTTTAAGTCAAGCAAACTATGTTCGGCTGATATCTCGATGTCCCAGTCTTGGTTATCGCTCATTGCAAATCAATTGATGTAATTTTTCTTTGTATTTCTCTACACTAAAATGTTGCAGACATGCCGTTTGAAGCGCTCTTTTCTGCTCACTATTAATTGGCGAGTTTAATTTATTTGTGATGGATTTATCAAGCGCCGCGGGGTCGTTAATATTTATCGATTCACCTAACTCGCCGTTCAATATTGCGTCAACACTTCCATCACTGTTGCCGCAAATAACCTGAGTTCCGCAAGCTGCCGCCTCAATCAGTACTAAGCCAAAACCCTCTCCGGTGCTTGGCATCACAAAAACATCTGCCAGTAAAAAATGATCTGTTAATTCTTTCTCATCAATAAATCCAGCAAGTATTATATTATCGGTTAAACCAGCTTTAGCTATCAATCGTTCAATTCGTTCTTGCTCTGCCGGATCGCTCATGCCAGCCAGTATATATTTGAGCCCGGGAAATTCTTTCTTTAATTCTGCAAGCGATTCTATCACTTTATCGTATCCTTTATATTGCTCGGCGTGATGAATACGTGCCAAAGTAAACAGCAACAGGCTTTCTTCATTTAATTGATACCTCTGTTGTAAATAAGCCGGTTTTTCAAAGTTTTGCGGTAATACCCAAAACGGATCAAGCGCGTTGTTCAGAACAACACATTTGTTGTTCGGCACTTTATGTAATCGCAATATTTCATTTTTGGTAAACGAGCTTACACAAACAATTTTGTCGCAGCGCTTAAGAAATGCCTTCTTAAAAGGGGAGAGGTGCTGCCAAACCTCTATACCATGCGCTACAAGCCATACGTTGCATTTAGGATTAATTAATTTAACCAGTAGCCCTGCAATTGCCAGATTGATATGACTGATGATCACCAGATCGGGCCATTTGACATGACTAAATAACTCTTTAAAAAACTTAGGCTTATTGCCATTAAAAGCACGGAAGTTGTTACCAGTAACATAGTTTGGTTTTAAACTTTCGTGATTGTCATAAAGCGACCATAGCTGAAATTGCCCGCCGTCTTCGCTACGTATAGCATCTAAACAATGCGCTAATGTGCGCGTCATGTTTTGTATACCGCCGGTAGATTTAAAGGTTTCGAGCGTAAATAACATGATCTTTCTAGGCATGGTTTTGCACCTGGTATAAAGCAAAAGCCTTAGACCAATGGGTTTGGTCTTTTAAAAACAGGTCTATCGTGTTAGACGCAAACCGATTGTGGTAGGTTTCTTTGCTTACCACGACACTTTGCTTTAGCCACTGTTGCAACGGAAACGTAAAACCCATTTTTGGGCGGTTCCAAATGCTTTCAGGCAGAAGATCTGCAAACGAATCGATAAGCAGTTGCTTTGGCCGATTTCCGAACCTGACTTCAGCAGCAATGCTGTCGACAATATTGCAAAAGTCTTGGTCTAAAAAGGGTACTCGTATTTCTAATGCGTTGCTCATGCCCATCACATCGGTATCCCGCAAAAGTTGATTTTGCATATACAAGTTGGTTTCTAACCAGGAGGCGTGAAGCTTATTATATGGACCCAGGTCTTTATTAGGGATATCACCAAACAATATACTTGCTACCTGTTCAATTTCAGTTTCAAGTAAATCTGCTATTTCCTCTATTGAAAAAATACCTCTCAGAAAAAGATAGTCTGCCAAATAATGGTTGTATTTTAAATAAGTAGCTCGCTTAAATCTATTGTCTAATTTGGCGAGTAAACTTAAAGTTGTAATTGGTAGTTTACGCAGGCGATTAACGTATTTTATTCGCTGGAAAGAGGGGTATCCGCCAAAAAGTTCATCGGCGCCGATGCCTGATAACACCGCTTTTAAACCGTCCTGCTGCGCAAAATTACTGATGAACCAGGTATTGATGCCGTCAGTAGTTGGCATGTCCATGGCGGCTATTACAGATGGGGATGCCCTATCAAACTCTGCTTGCGTAATTAAATGACTAAATTTTTGTCCTTCAATTTTATCTTTCACAACTGATTGATATCGGCTTTCGTCATAACTACGCTCGTTGAAATGGATAGAGACGGTATTTAGCGATGCGTGTTTTTGTTGGTTTGCCAACAGTGTGATCAAACTCGAATCAATACCTCCGCTTAAAAATACGCCGATAGGTGCATCGGCAATTAATTGGCTTGTTACAGCTTGCTCAAAAGAGGTCCTTATTTTCTTTTTCGCTTCGTTGCCATTAGTTATTTGCGTAGAAACGAAAGAAGCCTGGTACTTAGATATATTATAGGTAGCCGTTTGATGATCCCAACTTAAATAGTTGCTTTTTGGAAGACTGTAAACATTTTTTAAAGTTGTAAACGGCTCAGGAATATTACCAAATGCCAGAAAGCGGATACGCCAGTTAGCGTCATCCTCAAACATCATTTCAGCAGCCCTAAACGCACGTACTTCGGACGCAAATGTGAGCGTATTTTTGGACGAGCTGTAATAAAGAGGCTTAATTCCTTTCGAGTCGCGCACCAGGTAGGTCATCTGTTTCCCTTTGTCAAAAAGCCCAAAGGCAAATATGCCTTTCAATTTTGCGAATGAAGCGGTGCCCCAATAGTTATAGGCCTGTAAAATCACTTCGGTATCGGTTTTTGTTAAAAAACCTGCGCCCAGTTTATGCAACTCAGTCCGCAATTCCCTGTAATTATATATCTCACCGTTAAATGTTATATGCGTATTATTTAAGATATCGCTCATTGGCTGGTGGCCGCCTGCGCTTAAGTCTATTATCGATAGTCGGCGGTGACCCAAGGCCAGGCCAATGCTTTCATCAACGAAGATGCCGTCATCATCGGGCCCGCCGCGTTGTTGCGCATCGCACATTAAGCTCACGCTGCGTTTTAACTGTTGTACAGAGATATTTTGATTAATTATGCCCGAAATACGGCACATCGTTCAGGTTAGTTTATAGCTTCGCCCCGTAAGTCACAATTTAATTGTAACTTATTAAAAATCAGCGCCTTATTGGCTATTTTTTTTATTAAAATTCTAACACTTTCATGTTAGATAGATATTATTCAAATCTTTCAATTAGTGATGCCGCAACATTTACTATGATGGAGCAACCCAGGTTGTTTAATCGTAAAATTAGGCTTTTTTGCGACCTGTAAGCAATAACTTCACCTTGTAACCCTTTTAATGGTCCCGCTTTAATAATGATCTTCTCACCCGGGTTTAGATCTTCCTCGGTTATCTCCAGCTCATAAGGGCTGGCCATCAACAATTTAAGGTCCTCGATCTGCTTTTCGGGCATGCTGGTTATTTTATTTGAAAAATAAATAAAGCGGGCAATTCCCCTGGTCATCAGCACTTCGGTTTGCTGCCGTTCTGGTATCCTCACAAATAAATACGATTTTATCAGCGGCTCCTCTATCCACTTTTTTCTATCAGACCATTGTTTTAGCTGACGTTGTAACGGCAGATAACTCATAATTCCTTTATCAAGCAAGGCAGCATGTGCCTTTTTTTCGGCTCGTGGATTGGTATAAACCGGATACCATTTATAATTTTCTGTTTCTTTATTTGAAACCAAGCTCATCAATCGTTATTTAAACCAACCTTTGATGTCCCACCATTTCTTTTTATTATCAATATAATAACCAGAACTTTCGTAACCGTTATAATCCGAGTAGTAATAATACCTGCCGCTGTAAGTACCGCTTGTAAAGCGCGTAGTATAATAACGCGAATGCAGCAAATCTTCTTCAAATGCATTGAGGATAATGACACTGTTATCCAGATTGTATTCATTGTCGATACGCTGCGGGATAGTTGCGGCATAGTATTTTGATTTGCCCGAACGAATAACAAAAACGTTAATATCACTTAGCCTTACTAGCGGGATAGAGTCGGAAACCAAGCCAACCGGAGCAGTGTCTATCATTACGATATCGTACCGGTCTTTAAGCAGCTCTATCAATTGATTCATTCTATCGGTATGCAATAACTCTGAAGGATTAGGAGGTACCGGGCCTGAAGGGATAAAATCTAGATTACTCTGTCCTGTAGATAAAATAATTTCGTCAAGAGTTGCCTGGTTTGAAAGGTATTTACTCAAACCGGTATCATTTGAGACGTGAAATGTTTTGTGCAATTTCGAGCGCCGTAAATCGGCAGCAACCAATATCACCTTTTTATCTATTAAAGACAATGTACTAGATAAATTAGCTGCAACGAATGACTTACCCTCTCCTGCAACTTCCGAGGTAATGCAAATCACCTTATTTTTCTTCTCAGATGCCAGATAACTCAGGTTAGTTCTAACAGATCTAACCGATTCGGAAAATATTGATTTCGGTTGTGATAATACCAGTATTTCATCGGCATTTTCTTTGGTTGTCGAAAACTTTCTGATCACCCCGATAATTGGAATAGAGGTAAGGCTTTCTATAGTTTCTTTATCGTAGATGTAAGGGTTTAGAACGCGGATTAATACAATAAGCCCCAAACCTATTAATAAGCCAAAAAATATAGCCATACGCCTGATATTATGTTCGTCGGGCGACACCGCTGAGAAATTAGGAGTTGCCTGTTCTACAATGGAAGCTAAAGTAGAAACGGCAGACCGGCTTATCTGCGCATCCAATTTCTTCTCAGATAAAAAGGTGTATTTTTTATCGTTAACTTCGAAATCACGGGTTAAATTGGCTAATTTTTGCTCGGTTACAGGTAGCATAGCGATACGTTGATTGGCCTCTGCTAACTGGCTGTTTGTATATTTTAGTTTCTGCCCTATCTGGTTAACAACCTTACCCGTATAACTAATCACAGCGGCTTTGTTTTTTGTCAATAGTTCATTTAACCTATCGATAACCGGCGCATTCGTGTTGTAAGTTTGTAAATAACTATTTTTTTGATTTATTGCTGAGTTGAAATTTAAAATAAGTGTGCTAAGCCCGGCATCGGTACCGTTTTCTAAAGGGAAACTTATGGGGCTGTCATTTTTGTTAGCAATCACTTCGTTTCTAAACTCTCCAAGCATTCTTGCCTGTATTTGTAATACGTCACGCTGACTTTCTAATTGGGCGGCTTTTGAAACCTCTGCATCTGCAGAGCTACCGATATTTACCACCTTATTTTGTTGCTTATAGTTTTCGAGGGCGGCGTTAGATAGTTTCACCTTTGAGGATATCGTATCTAACTGGTCGTCGATAAAATTGATAATCTGGTCTGAAGACTGTTGTTTTTGCACGCGATCATTCCTGAGATACTCATTCATAATTGCATTCAACATATCCGAAGCGAATTGCGGGTTTGAATCGGTAATGGTAAGCGATATAATGTTTGTATTTTTTCCAACCTCGTTAATACCTAATTCGGCTCTAACCCTGTTAACGAGATCTTGTATTGAATTAAAGCTAAATATGTAAGTAGTTTTATCCTGATTGCCTGTAGGGTCTATTTTGAAAACATTGTTCCCTATATGAATAGTCTCACCGAAAGCATAGGTACTTTTATTCTCTTTGCCATTCCATTTGTAAGTTAACTCAAACAATGTATTGTTTAACGGCTTGAAGGTAATCTGATCCCGATATAATACTGTCGTATCAAGGTGCAGCAACTTAATGTTAACCGGGCGCTGCGGGTAAAGTTCAACCATCTTTACTTTAATACGCCCTTCTATGTAAAACGATATCGGGTAATTAATATCTTTTACCGCGCTGGTTACCAGGCTGGTGCTTCTAAGAACATAAGTTTCACTCTGAAATTTGGATGTTTTGTCCTGGTTGGACACATCGCCAAGGATGTTCGAAATGTCATTCTTTTTATCGTCTAGCTTTAGGGTAGATTGCGACTGATAGACTTTTGGGGTATACCAGATATAAACGTCTGCGCCTATATAACAAACTACTATGGCTAAAACGATCCAATACCATCGGCTCAACAATATTTTAGCTACTTTAAAATAGTCAAACTCCTGGTTGGGTAATTGGGACTGTATCTTTTCGCTATCTTCCATCATTTCCGGGCAAGCGTAAATATTAGCGCCAAGGTGCTCATAACTAATAAAACAGGCTGTGACCAGGTTAAAAAGCTTTGATTGTTTTCAGCTCGTATTGTCCTTTTATTCTCTGCAATGTAAACCACATCACCACTTTGCATAATAACAGGGTTTGATAGTGATTTCATATCGCCTAAGTCAACATCCATAACTAATTGGCTGGTGCCTTGGGTACGTATTATCTTTATATCTTTTTGGTCTGCCCGTTCTGTTAAACCGCCGGCCTGGCCCAGCAATTCAACTAAAGTAGTTTTGTTTTTTACCAGGGGAATATTGCCTTGCGTACGCGCCTCTCCTAAAACAGTAACAATTAAGTTGATGATTTTCAATTCAATAGTTATGCTGCCATCCTTAAAATATTTCGCTTTATATAAATCCTCAATTTTTTTTTCGGCTTCCTGTCGCGTAAGCCCGGCTATAGGCACATGCCCAAGCCCGGTTAAAGCAACCGTTCCATCATCGTCAACCTGGTAGCTCTCCGGCTGAATAGTAAGCTGATTTTGAGTAGCATCTGCCGCATTGATCCGCGGATTTAGATCAACGATGCTTTTTATATTTTCTATGTTGCGGATCTGCAGAATATCCTGAGACTTTATCCGATAATTGCGGATAGAAGCAGTTCTTTGTAATACGCTATCAGGAACGGGTGTTCTTTTTGCAAATAAAAGCTGATCTTGCTTATAGGAACATGAGCTAATGATAGCCGTAATTACAAGCAAGGAGAAGCCTAAGGGTAAAAAACGCATATATAATTGGTGGTTATTAATAGTAGATAACCATCTGTTCAACATCAAAACTACGTATTTTTACGGTCATAAAATATAAAAGATACCTTCTTAAGTGCCTATACTGCCTAAAATATCTATTATAACCGTGTGTTATAACAGCGAAACAACGCTTGAGCGTACCATTCAATCTGTTATAGCTCAACGATATCAAAATGTTGAATACCTGATCATCGATGGCGGATCAAAGGACAAAACTCTTGCCATTATTAATAATTACAGAGATAATATAGACTTTATACTATCTGAAAGCGATGACGGCATGTATGACGCAATAAATAAAGGTATTAAAGCAGCCACCGGTGATGTTATAGGCTTATTGCATGCAGATGATGTTTTTGCCAGTGACGACGTATTATTGGCAATTGCAAATGTATTTCAAGAAAGTAACAACCAGGCGTTGTATGGAGACTTAACTTACACGCAACCAAATGGTAAGGTATTACGTAAATGGATTTCAAAACCCTATCGTAGCGGGATGTTTAACTGGGGATGGATGCCACCGCACCCCACTTTCTATTGTAAAAGGGAATTGTTTGAGCGTTTAGGGTATTATAGCACCGACTTTGGTACAGCGTGTGACTACGAACTTATGGTACGGTTTATGCATTATAATAATATAAATAGTTATTATTTAAATAAAATAATAGTTAAGATGAGTGTAGGGGGAATAAGTAACGCATCGTTAGGAAACCGATTACAAGCGTGGAAAAATGACCACAAAGCAATGTGGAAAAATGGGGTTAAAATTCCCCTTTTGGCGTTAGCGATTAAACCACTAAGAAAGTTGGGACAATTTTTTTGATAATTTAAACTGTCCCGAAAAAGATTTTATATAGCCAATACCAATATTATATATGCCGGATTTTTTGCACAGTTACCATTTTGAGAATTACATCTTTATAGTACTTGTATCAACATTACTTACCTTACTTGCCATCCCTTCCATTTTACACGTTGCACGTACCCGTCATCTTTACGATGATATCGGCCACTTCCGCAAACAACATGATCACGGTATTCCACGCTTAGGCGGTATCGCCATATTTATCAGTTTCGTTATCAGCGTGCTTATTTTTAGCATCCAGTCTGGTAACTTCTCCTTAAGCTATTTGCTTATATCTGCAATAATTCTGTTCGCCATGGGGCTTAAGGATGATTTGTCGGGCGTTAACTCGCGTACTAAGTTCATCATTCAATTTATTGTTAGTTTAAATTTAGTCGTGTTTGATGATGTAAGGTTAACCAGTATGTATGGTATATTGGGAATTTACGATCTTCCATATATAATAAGTATGGTGCTTTCTATATTGGTTATCATGCTGTTGATTAATGCTTTTAACTTGATAGATGGCATAGATGGTCTTGCAGGCGTAACCGGAGTTGTTGCAAACAGCGCCTTTTCAATCTTATTTATATACATGCACCATTATGAACTGGCTATTGTTTCGTTGGCTATGGTGGGCGCCATAATTGGGTTTTTACGTTATAATGTTACTCCTGCTAAGATTTTTATGGGCGATACCGGTTCGTTAATGATAGGTTTGATATCCGTGGTTATGGCTATTAAATTTATCGAATTAAACAAATTTACGGTAGATCAAACTCCACAAGTATTTTCGGCTCCGGCTTTATCGGTAGCTATATTAATAGGCCCAATCTTCGATACTTTGCGCGTTTTCTTTGTACGCATTGCTAAAGGCGGTTCGCCTTTTGAGGCTGATAGAAATCACATCCATCACCGCATGTTGCGTTTAGGATTTAGTCATTTGCAAACCACTATCATCCTTTGTGCGGTAAATATACTTTCTATAATTGCTGCACTTTTACTGCGCAACTATGGAAACCAGGTATTGGTATTTGATACCCTGGGCTTTGCCATGCTTTTTAACTGGGGCCTCACATTCGCCATTCGCTCTAAAGAACGACGCAGCACATCTTTGCGTAATCTTTTTGCCTAAATAAGGCTGCTGCTTAAAAATATTTAGCTTTGCGCTGATAATTTATAAGCCTGATGAGAATTGCTATTAACGGCTTTGGCCGAATTGGCCGCATTTTTCTGAGAAATGTTCTTGAGAAATCTAACATTGAAATAGTTGCCGTTAATGATCTGGCGGCCAGCTCAACACTTGCACATCTTTTTAAATACGATTCTGTTCACCGGTCTTTTAAAGGGTCGGTTTCTTCAGACAATGAGCATCTATACATAAACGATCATCAAATCAAGGTACTTTCTGTGGCCGATCCGGCTATGCTGCCATGGGCTGAATTAAAAATTGATCTTGTGATCGAATCTACCGGGCGCTTTACCTCGAAACAAGCCGCACAACAACATATCACAGCGGGGGCAAGACAGGTTGTTATTTCGGCACCGTCGTCTGATAAAGAAGTGCCAACAGTTGTGCTTGGAGTAAATGATGATGAGATCGATCTAAAATCGCCAATATTATCAAATGCATCATGCACCACTAATAATGTGGCGCCAATGGTGAAGATATTAGATGATAACTGGGGCATTGTAGACGGCTACATTACCACTGTACATTCCATGACCGGCGATCAAAGTCTGCATGACGCACCGCATAAAGATTTACGCAGGGCACGGGCTGCCTCTGCTTCAATAATTCCAACCACAACGGGTGCCGCCAAGGCAATAACTTCCATATTTCCGCACCTAAGCGGAAAATTGGGTGGCGCGGGCATTCGCGTTCCGGTGTTAAACGGATCGCTTACAGATTTTACCTGCATTCTGAAAATACAACCTACGGTTGATCAAATTAACCGGGCATTTAAAAGTGCTGCCGAAGGCCAGATGAGAAATGTGCTGGAATACACCGAAGACCCAATTGTTTCTTCTGATATTTTGGATAACTCACATAGCTGCATATTTGATGCACAACTCACTTCGATAGTTGGCGACCTGGTGAAAGTAGTTGGTTGGTACGACAATGAGATGGGGTACGCCAGTCGCCTGGCCGACCTGGTTGAAAAGATCAGTAAGCTATCTTAGCAGTTATTCCTAATAAAGCGATAAAAATGGAAACTGAAATTAAGTTTGTTCAACAGGATGATCTGTTAGCTATCAGGAATGATGTGCTTCGGGGCGGTGTATTAACATTGGACGAATGTCGCTGGCCGAGCGATGATATCCCCGGGACTTTCCATTTGGGTTGTTATACAGAAGGCCAATTAGTCTGTATAGCATCCTTCCATCCTCAAAGTTACAGAGAGTTGGAAGGTGTGGGCTACCAGTTAAGAGGCATGGCCACCATCGAAGAATATCGCGGGAAAGGCATTGGCAATAAACTCTTAAACTTCGGCCTTACCTACCTGCGTGGCCAGGGTGCCAGCTACCTGTGGTGCAATGCCCGAAAAAAAGCCTTGATGTTTTACCGCAATATGGGTTTGGAAGTGATCTCCGACGAGTTCGAAGTGCCGGTTATCGGTCCGCATTATGTAATGTACATTAAGCTGCGGTAAAGTTTTCGGTTCCTGCAAACAGCTTTTTTGATTTTACGTTGCTCATTTAAAATTATTTTGCCCAATTTGGCGGCCTTACTACTGATTATATATGAAAACAATTGACCAGGTAAATTTCCTAGGAAAAAAAGCGTTAATACGGGTTGACTTCAACGTTCCGTTAGACGAAAATTATAATATTACCGACGATAACCGCATGACTGCGGCGCTGCCAACCATTAAAAAGATATTGCAGGACGGGGGCGAGGTGATACTGATGTCGCACCTGGGCAGACCTAAAGGCGGTCCGGAAGAGAAATATTCACTTAAACACTTAGTGCCTCATTTGTCCGAGTTGTTAGGTCAGCAGGTTGAATTTGCTGATGATTGCATTGGCGAAGATGCTGTTAAAAAGGCTGGTGCATTATCAAAAGGGGAGGTGCTATTATTAGAAAACCTGCGCTTTTATAAAGAAGAGGAAAAAGGTGATAAGAATTTTGCCGAAAAGCTATCTAAGTTGGGTGACGTTTATGTAAATGATGCTTTTGGTACTGCGCACCGTGCGCATGCTTCAACAGCTGTTATTGCTCAATTTTTCCCGGATGCCAAATACTTTGGCTACCTGATGGCTGCCGAATTAGACAATGCTGAGAAAATATTAAACGGCGCCGCTAAGCCGTTTACCGCTATTATGGGCGGCTCTAAGGTGTCAGATAAGATAGAATTA
>Ga0209026_1001160_pt1 | contig 12285 bp, 12 predicted proteins | sample AraplaCL_Col_mCL_FD_184262 | JGI IMG/M metagenome (GOLD analysis project Ga0209026, IMG submission 184262) | Arabidopsis root microbial communities from the University of North Carolina, USA - plate scrape CL_Col_mCL (SPAdes) (version 2) | ecosystem: Host-associated > Plants > Roots >... | reverse complement strand
GACATAGGTGACCTGTTGCCGATCAACTTCTCCAAAAACGCATCCTAACCAAGCCGGACATTGCCACCGGTGCTGGGGTGGTTCAGCGACGACGCAGCGGTCAAGGCGCATGGAAAATCGCGCTTACTGTTATCGAGATCGCTGATGGTCACGGCATGACGCTCGCGCGCTGCTTCGGCAGCCGGGCGCCAGGCGGCGGCGGTGCCGATGAAAAGAGTGCTGCCCGCATCTCCGAGATCCACGGTTGCCCCAGCGTGGCCCACGGAACATCCGACGCCTGCGGTGTTCTAGGATCAAGCACTTCCACCATCTGATGCGGCCAGCGTGTTGCAATCGCCGTGCCGCCATATCGATCAGGATAAGGCGGTGCAACAAATTGGATATCTTGCTGATGGGTGACGTGCAGACCGAGGCCTTCTATCATCGTATCGAGGGTGTTTGCCTGCGGTGTTTGAATGACCTCCTGCAGAGCCAGAAAATCTGGTTTCAGGCGACGAAGCTCCTGATTGATTATCTTGTGTCTGCGGCCATCGCCTTCGGTATTCCAGACATTGAGCGTGATGATTCGAACACGCATGACTACCCCTCCGGCTGGTGTTACTCGAATGCATGCCGACCGGATAAGTTCCCTCAACGCGGCTGTTGATTGCTGCAGAGACTCAGAAGTGCCGACCTGGACGGAACATCGGGCGGTAACGAGGCGAGGCACGCGAAAATGCTCGGCGGCTCACGGTTACAACGCGCCAACCAAAACCAAGCTCAAGCCTGCGCCGCACCAATTTCGGTCATGCCGTCGCTCGAGACCGGTGAACGCCCTTATTCAATTGATCATCCGCTCAGATGGAACAACTTGCGCGGATGGCGATTTCCCAGTCATGGCCAATGCGCGCTGTTATCTTGCGATCCCGATCGTTTTGACATTCTGGTCTCCGGCTGTCGCCACGGCGATAACCGCACAAGATGTGAACACCGCTTCCATTTCGTCCATACAGACCGAAGCGCCAAGCGCCAACCCGAAGAATCCTGACGCGGCGATCGTAAAACTCCAAATTTTGCTAGATCGGGCCGGCGCTTCACCGGGTGCGATTGACGGCTTTCGCGGCGAGAACCTCAACAAGGCAATTGCCGGATTTGGAGCTTTGCAAGGACTTCCCGTTGATGGAAAACCCGATGCCGCCGTGATTGGGCGACTTGATGACCAAATCCCAGCCGTTCAGAGTTATTCAATAACAGCAGACGACGGGAAGGAACTCGTTCCGAACATCCCCAAGGACTATGCCTTGCAGGCAAAGATGCAGCATCTCGGTTATACCAGCATTGCCGAGAAATTGGCCGAACGTTTCCATATGAGCATCTCTCTCCTCAAGACACTCAATCCGACCGCTTCCTTCACTCCCGGGGAAACAATCTCGGTTGCGGTACCTGGCGCAACAAAGAGCGGCACTGTGAAACGGATCGAAGTCCACAGAAAGTTGGCCCAGGTATCCGCATTTGCAGAAGACGGGTCTTTGCTGGCAGTCTACCCGGCCACGATCGGCAGCGAGGAATCACCTTCTCCTTCCGGCAGGCACAAGGTCAAAGGTGTCGCGCGTTTGCCGACATACACCTATAATCCGAAGATCAACTTTCAGCAGGGTCGCAATAAGAGGATATTAAAGCTGCCGAGCGGACCGAACAATCCCGTCGGTACAGTCTGGATTGATTTGACAGAACCCACTTACGGGATCCACGGAACGCCGGATCCAGAACTCATCGGTAAGGCCGGCTCTCATGGATGCGTCCGCCTGACAAACTGGGACGTAGAAGAGCTCGCAGGGATGGTTAAGCCGGGCGTAGTTGTTGAATTCCTCGACTGAACGTCAATCGGCATTCTCGTTGCCGGGGAAGGGCTCACGATAGGAAACGGCTGGCTCTGCTTTCGGAACGCGCCTTCAGATACTTCATTGTTGAATCGTCCATTTGCGTATTCTTCTGCGTGTTCGAAGCCCACCACGCAGCGCTGGAAAAAGACCGACGCTACACGCGTCGCGCTTGCTGCCGTGAGGATGGATCGACAGCTGATCCGAAATGGGTGCTGGAATTCCATGGCTGCCACCTTCGGCGTGTGGGGCGTTACTGCCCAGGGCACCAACCAAAGTGACGCTACAATGTTCCATTCGCCGGAACCACGCGTCGGCCCGACGTGTTGCTTAGACGAACCAGGGAGTATCGTCATGCCGCACCTCGACACTCACGACCTGCAGATTGCGTTCGAAGAATTTGGAGCACGCGAGGGCCATACTGTCCTCCTCCTGCATGGATGGCCCGACGACGCCTCCACTTGGAAGGCTGTGTCGTCAAACCTGCAGCACCAAAACCTTCGCCTCATTGCGCCTTGCCTTCGTGGCTTCGGCGGAACCGTTTTTCGGAACGACAAGGCGTTGCGCACCGCGAACGGGGCTGTCCTTGCGATGGATGCGATCACCCTAATGGACGGTCTCGGCATCGAGCGGTTCTCCGTCGTCGGTCACGACTGGGGATCGAACATCGCCGAGGCACTTGCCATCGGGTGGCCGGGCCGCGTCGACAGAATGGCGCTCCTTTCGTCGCTGCCGCGCATGGGCGGACTTAAGATGCCACCCTTCCGGCAGGCGCAGCGCTATTGGTATCATTGGTTCATGGCAACGAAGCGCGGCGCCGACGCAATCAAGAAGGATCCGCACGGCTTCGCACGGATTCAATGGGAAAACTGGAGCCCCGACGGCTGGTTCGATGAGGAGACCTTCGCCACTGTGTCGAAATCCTTCGACAATCCGGACTGGGTGGCCATTACCCTCCACAGCTACAGAGTTCGGTGGGGCGAGGCCGAGCCCGATCCGCAAAGCGTCTGGCTCGAAGACCGCATCAGGGAGACGCGATCCCTTTCTCTCCCCACGGTTTATTTTCAGGGCATGGAGGACGGCGTCAATCCGCCGGAACTGTCCCAAGACCTTCACAAGAAGTTTTCCGGTTCCTTCGACCGGATTGTCCTTCAGAATGTCGGGCACTTCCCGCAGCGGGAAGATCCGGAAGCGGTAGCACGGGAACTGGCGATCTTCCTCAACGGGTAAAGCCGTCTCCGGTCTGACGGCAGCCACCATCACCAATTACGTCACCACATGGACGGCGGCATTGCGAGATTCGGCTCTGCGGTGAAGGGTGCACAGTTAGTCCTATCGGACCGACGGGCTCGAACTTGTTCCATTACCGCTGCAAGCGCCCCTAAACTGCCCTGCAGTTGAAGGGATAAGAACTGGCGGTCACCGCTCGAGGCGTTAAAGGTGCTGAACTTGCGCAAAATCATCCAGCTAAGAGAACAACTTGCGTGGCTGAGCTTTGCCGATCTCGTATAGGCATATATATGTATCAGCTTACCAATTCCAGTCGGGCCTTGCTGAATCTACCCGCGCCCTCCGGCAGTACGCTTGTGCAGAATCTTGAGCGCATCTCCGGACAATGATCGTCGAGCGCACCACGCGGTCGGTCACGATGACCACCGGAGGCGTCACTTATCACGAGCGCGCGCTTCGGCTATTTGCCGATCTCAAAATTCTGTCTCATGCTCTTATCTCTGTTTCTGTTTGCGCTTGACGAGCAGGATGTGGTCTGCGGCGAGTACGACTTCATTGCGCTGGTTCAGCACTTCGCAGCGCTCAACGACCCGGCCCATATCGGGTCGCTTCGGATCGTCTTCCTTGGACGAGATCGTCACGCGGGTGCGGATTGTATCGCCGATATGGACGGGACGGACGAAGCGCAGGCGGTCGTAGCCGTAGGAGAATGCGACCGGATTGATGATCGTCGCTGTCAGCCCGATGCCGATCGACAACACCATAGTGCCATGGGCGATGCGCTGGCCGCCCGGAAGCGTCTTGGCGAATTCGGCATCCATGTGATGCGGAAAGAAATCGCCTGTATGGCCGGCATGAACGACAAAGTCTGTCTCGGTAATCGTCCGGCCGGTGGTCGTGCGAACGGCGTTCAGCTGGTAATCTTCGTAATGGATGGTGTGTCCGGGCACGGGATCATTCCTCCGGTAGCGAACTCAGCGGTGTCGCTGGGTTCGCACTCGATTGATAAGCGGCTTCGACGAGCGCCATCGTCTGCCATCCGTCTTCGACGGATCCGATGAGCATGTCGTCTTCGCCGGAGGCAACGCGCTGGAGGTTTGCCATGCGGTTGGCGAAGGCATCCGGAAACCAGCTCCCCCCAAGCGGCACGGAGACCCAATCGCCGGCGCCGTCGCCTCGGATCCACAGCTCGTCGGGTTCGCCGCGCGGGTAGTCGAGATTGACACCAAGCTTCAGATAGGCAGCACCCTTTGTCCCACAGATGCGGAATTCGCACGCTTGGAACCGCCGGCCGAAATCGTGGTCGTGATTGATCGAAAGCACGCAGCGGACGTTGTCGCCATAGTCAAGGATCGCCGCAGTACGCGTCTGCGCCACCTTGTGGTTTGGATGACCGATTGTCTTGGCATGGACGCCGAGCGGATTGCCGAGCAGGTCCCTGACGACATCGAGATAGTGGATCGAGTGCATGGCGATCTCGATGCGCGGCAGCCCTTTCAGGAATGGCCAAAGGCCCCACGGCGTTGCCAGCGCCAACCAGGCGTCGAAATCGACGATCTCGCCGAGATGACCATTGGCGATCGCGTCCTTCAGCGCCAGCATCATAGGAGCGAAGCGCAGCTGGAAATTGACAGCCGCCTTTATATTGCGTGACCGGCAAAGCGACAGGATCTCCGTCGCCTCACGCAGATTGCTGCCCATCGGCTTTTGCAGCAGCGCAAATGAGTCTTTCGGAAGCTTCGAGAGGATTGCGGCATGGGCAGCGGGCGGGGTCGCCAGATCGAAGATCGCGTCCTCGGTCTTGAACGCCTGCTCTTCCGACCTAAAGGCCACGGTGCCCCATTGCTCTGCGAGCGCGCCCGCCTTGGCCGAATTAGGGTCGAAAATGCCGGCGACGGGGAGGTTGGCCTTCCTGTAGGCCGGAAGATGCGCGTCACCGACGATGCTTCCCGCACCGAAGATGACAATCGGGCGCGGCTTGGCCGAGCGCGGCCATGACTGCTGCAGGCGGCTCGGATCGAAGCTCTCACTCATGATGGAAGACCTCTTCCATCATCGCCCACCATTCACCCTGCTTACGAGTTTCGAGCGGCTGCTGCTGGGGCATGCAGACAGCCCACCATTCCTTGTTTTTCGGATGTGAAGCCATCTTCGCCATGTCTGCGTCGAAGTCGTCACCGATATATTCCCAATAACTGAAAAGCAGGTTCTCCGGCTCTTTGACGAAGATGGAATAGTTGGCGATGTTGCATTCGGAGATCAGCGCCAGGATTTCTGGCCAGACGGCCGCGTGCAGGCGCTTGTATTCCGCGATCTTTCCAGGTTTCAGCCCGACGACCATTCCCATGCGCTGCATGATCAATCTCCTCAGCCGGCAAACTCTCTGGTGAATTCCTTGACCGAGCAGGCCTTCACGGCCTGCCAATCCCAGCTGATGCCAATGCCGGGATCGGTCGGGGCAATCGCGCGGCCGTCGCGGATTTCCATGCCCTTGGTGGTCAGCTGATCGAGCTGCGGAATGTATTCGACATATTTGCCGTTCTGGATCGCGCAGACCAGGCTGACATGCAGTTCCATCAGGAAGTGCGGGCAAACAGGCATATCAAAGGCCTCGGCGGCGTGAGCAACCTTGAGCCAGGGCGTGATGCCGCCGATGCGGGCAACATCGACCTGGACGATCGAGCAGGCGCCTTTCTGCATATATTCGCGGAAATGGCGGATCGAATAGATGGATTCGCCGACGGCAATCGGCGTCGGCGTCGAGCGCGACAGGCGGATATGCCCATCGAGATCGTCGGCCGGCAGCGGCTCTTCGATCCAAGCGAGGTCGAGCTCTTTCAGGCGCGACGCTCGTCGGATCACTTCATCAATCGTGAAACCTTGATTGCAGTCCGTCATGATCTCGAAACCGTCGCCGACGGCTGCCCGCACAGCCGAAAGACGTGCGTAGTCTTCGGCGCCGTGTGGCTTGCCGATTTTCACCTTGGAGCCGGAAAAACCCTTCGACTTTGCCAGCAATGCATCTTCGACCAGCGCTTCTTTCTCGACGTGCAGCCAGCCGCCTTCGGTCGTGTAGAGCGGGCAGTTATTCTTGGCGCCTCCCGCCAACTTCCAGAGTGGCAGGCCCTGCTTTTTGGCTCTGAGATCCCAAAGAGCAGTATCGACGGCGGCAAGAGCCAAGGCTGTAATCGCGCCGATCGTCGTGGCGTGTGTGGCAAATTCCATCTTGCGCCAGAGCGCCTCGATGCAATCTGCATCCTCGCCGATCAGTAGTGGGACGAGATGATCCGACAGCAGCCGCATAATCGACGAACCGCCGGTGCCAATCGTGTAACTGTAACCGATGCCGGTCGCCCCGTCGGAATCCGTGATCGTAACGATCGGTGTCTCCTGGCTGACGAAGCTTTGGATGGCATCCGTGCGCTTGGTCTTGGGAGCAAGGTCGACCATGCGGATTCCAATTTTCTCGATACGTGCCATGGGAACTATTCCTTAGATTGCCAAGCTCTTGCCGGTTTCGACGGAGAAGAGGTGTGCCTGACTAAGGTCGAAGCTCATCTTCAGTTGCTCGCCGCTCTTCAGCGCGCGCGGATTGAGCATGCGCGCCACCCATTCGCGACCGGCGAACTCGACGAAGACGAGCGTTTCATTGCCGAGCGGTTCGGTGATGGCGACGGGCAGCGTCAAATCGTAGACGGCAGATTCGGCGCCTGAATGCAGGCCATGGCCTGTCGGGAAGATATCGTCGGGCCTGAGGCCGAAGGCGACCTTTTCGCCTTCCCTGACCTTGTCGGCAAACTGGCTCGGTAGCGGCAACCGGTCGCCATTCTTGAAAACCAGTTCACCCGCCTTCAGCGTTGCCTCCTCGATATTCATCGGCGGCGAGCCGATGAAGCCAGCGACGAAGCGTGTAGCGGGCCGTTTGAACACTTCATCCGGCGTGCCGACCTGCTCGATATGGCCGTCGCGCATGATGACGATGCGGTCGGCTAGCGTCATGGCTTCGACCTGATCGTGCGTGACGTAGACGACCGTCGACTGCACCTTGGCATGCAGCTTTTTGATCTCGGTGCGCATCTGCGTGCGCAACTTGGCGTCGAGGTTCGATAGCGGCTCGTCAAAGAGGAAGACTTCCGGCTGGCGCACAATGGCGCGGCCCATGGCAACGCGCTGGCGCTGACCGCCGGAAAGCTGCGCCGGGCGGCGATCCATCAGTGCTTCGAGGCTTAGGATGGCAGCCGCCTCGTTGACACGACGGTCGATCTCGGCCGGCGGCTGCTTGGCGATCTTCAGCGAAAAGCCCATGTTCTCGCGCACCGTCATATGCGGATAGAGCGCGTAGGACTGGAACACCATGGAGATGTTGCGATCACGCGGCGGCAGGTCGTTGACGACGGTGTCGCCGATCTCAATCGTGCCGCCGGAAACCTCTTCCAGGCCGGCAATCATACGCAGCGTCGTCGACTTGCCGCAGCCGGAGGGACCCACGAGCGCGATGAACTCCTTATCCGCGATCTCGAGATTAATGCCATGGACGATTTCCAGCGCGCCATAGCGCTTGACGAGTTTTTTGAGGGAAACCTGAGCCATTGAGATCAACCTTTGACCGCACCGAATGTCAGACCCGACACCAGATGCTTCTGAATGATGAAAGTGAGAGCGAGCGCCGGAATGATCATCACGACCGCCAGCGCGCACATGCCGCGCCAGTCGATGGTAAACTCGGCCGTATAGTCTAGCAGGCCGACTGGCAACGTCTTGGAATCGACCGAGCGCGTCAGCTGCGAGGCGAGAGCATATTCATTCCAGCAGGTGAGAAAGGCGAAGATGCCCGCGGATGCGATGCCAGGGCCGGCAAGCGGGAACTCCACTTGCCAGAAGGCCTGCCAGCGCGTGCAGCCGTCGATCTGCGCGGCCTCGGCGAGATCCTTCGGCACCTGCCGGAAAAAGCCGTCGATCAACCAGATGGTAAAGGGTACGTTCAGTGCGACATAGGTGAGGATCAGGCCGAAATGGGTATCGATGATGCCGAGCCGGGCATAAACCATGAAGAGCGGCAGCGATAGCGCCACGCCGGGTACGGAGCGCGTCAGCATCAGCCCGAGGAACACGGCCGATTTTCCTGTGAAACGGAAGCGAGCGAAGGCGTAGCCGCCGGACATGCCGATGACGAGCGCAATGGCCGTCGAGGTGACGGAGATGATGAGAGAATTGCGGAAATAATCCCAGACGGGAATGCCGCCCTGCCCCACGCCGCTGAACATGGCGCGATACGCTTCCAGCGACAGCTCCTGCGGTATCCAGACCGGCGGCTTCGCCATGATTTCCACGGCTGGCCGGAGCGAGCTGATGACGATCCAGAAGCCAGGCAGGCAGATGAAGAGCATCGCAAGGAAAAGACCGATGAGATAGGCGACCTTCCAAAGGCGGCGCTGCAGGCGTTGTTGCGCGTTGCGATCCATGACTACCACTCCGCTCCGATTTGGGTGCGGGCAAGCGCCAGCTTACGGAAGAAATAGACTGTGAAGGCGATCGAAAGAATGATCGAGACATAGGCCATGGCATTGGCGAGACCCATCTGCGCGTCGGCATAGGCCGTGCGCCCCACCAGCGTCCAGATGAGCTCCGTGCGCCGCGCCGGCCCTCCATCCGTCATGATCTTGACGATGTCGTAGGCGCGAGCGACATCGAGCGAACGGATCGTCATGGCTATGAAGGCAAAGGGCATCAGGAACGGCCAGGTGACGTAGCGGAACGTCTGCCAACTCGTGCAGCCATCGACCTTTGCAGCCTCGACCGGCTCCTGCGGCATGGCGAGCAGTCCGGCGAGGATGAGGATCGCGAAGACTGAAGTCGAAGACCAGACTTCGGCAATGACGATGGAAAACAGCGCCAGATTGCCGTCTATCAGCCAGGGAATGGCCGTTTCAGTCATGCCGAGCGACTGCAGGGCATTGTTGATGATGCCGATATTGTCGTTGAACATGAACTTGAACTGGAAACCGACGAGAACGGGCGAAAACATCATCGGGAACATCATCAACGTGCGCAGAACGCGCTTGCCGTGGGTCGCCTTGTTGATCAGCAGCGCCAGACAGAGCCCAAGCAGCATTTCCAGATTGAGCGCGATCGTCAAAAGCACGACGGTGCGCACGAAGGCCACCAGGAAAACCGGATCAGTGAAGATGCGTGTATAATTGCGTAAGCCGATGAAGGTGAAGAGCGTCGCCGGCCGCGTCAGGCGAAAGGGCGTGAAGCTGGAATAGAAGGAGAGAAGCAGCGGAAAGAGAACCACCGCCACGAGGACGATGATCGCCGGAAGAAGAAGCAGGACCGGTGGGGATATTCTTTTGAGCATGGTTTGCACCTGTCGGCATTCCTCGGCAGCGTAGCCCGGACTGCTTGGAATGGATTGTTTGGGACGAGACCCGGCACGAAACCGGCAGGCACGAGCCGGCCCCTTGCGGCGCCGATCGAAAGCCTTTCTCAAAGTCAGTTTGCGAAAGCCCCGCGCTATTCAAAGCGCGGGACTTCATTTGGATCGCTTAGAGTGCGCCGGCGTCCTTCAGAACATCGGTTGACTTCTGGGCAGCGGCATCGAGTGCTTCCTTGGAGCTCTTGTCGCCGAGGATGGCCGCCTGAAGTTCAGGATAGACGACGTTGGAAATCTCAATCCATTGCGGCGTGCGCGGAACCGGGAAGGCATATTTCATGGCTTCCTGGAACGTCCTCAGCACTTCCTTTTTGTAAGGATCGGAAGCGGCCTGCTGGATATCCCAGTCCCACACGGCCTTGCGCGTCGGCAGCGTGCCGTTGGCCGCTTCGAGCTTTTGCGAGTCGTCGTTCGTCAGAAACCAGACGAGCGAAGCGGCAGCATCCTTGTGGGCGCAGGCTTCGGTGACCGAGAAGCCGTGATGGCCGGACCAGCCGGTGTGCTTGCCAGAGGAACCGACGGGCTGCACGACGACACCGACATTGCCCGCGATCTTCGACGACTTCGGATCGTTGAAATAGGTTGCCCAACCCGGCCAGTCGAGATCGAGCGCGATGGAACCGGAAGCAAAGCCTGCGCCGAGGTCGTCCCAGAGATAGTTGGTCGTACCTGCCGGAACGGCTTTGGCCTTGTACATATTGACGAACCAATCGAGCGCGCGCACACCGGCTTCGGAGTTGAAGGCAGGCTTGCCATCCTTGTTTAGATATTCGCCGCCTTCGGCGACCAGCATTTCATAGAAGCGGCCGTTGATCGCCTCTTCCTTACCGGGGAATTGCGTGCCGAAGAAGTTCGGCGGGCTGGAGAAGAAGATCGCCTGATCGGAGACTTCCTTCCAGGTCTTCGGCGGGGCGAGATCATAGCCGTACTTCGCCTTGAACGCCGTCTTCTTCGCCTCGTCGTTATAGAGGCTCTTCTGGTAGTAGAGCGCCGAAACGTCGAACTGCGCACGCGGCAGCATGATCAAGCGGCCGTCGATGGTCGAGGCCTGAATGGTCGAATCGACGAACTGGGCAATCTCTTCCTTGGGCAGAAGCTTCGAAAGATCGGTGTAGAGGTCGGGATACTGCGGCGCGAAGGACGAGTGGTTCGAGCCGACGCACCACGAGATGCTGCCAGAGGCCATGTCGGACTTGATTTCCTTGTCGAGCTCAAAGTGGTTCTTCTTCGAGAGAATGTTGACCTTGGCGCCCGTCTCCTTCTCCCACTCGGCGATGCGCGCGTAAAGCGGCTCATATTGCTGACCGCCGATGAGCTTGGCGTCGACTGTTACGCCCGGGAATTTGCCCGGCAGATCGGCCCCAATGGCCACGGATGCAAATAATGAAATCCCAGACGCGAGGCTGGCTATCAATCGTTTCATATTCCTCTCCTCCACAACGGCGACTTTGTTTGAGTGCGCCGACTCTCCTCACATATGAGTTTTATGTTTATATACAAACGACAAGATAGTCGTTGCGTCAAGGAAAACTTTCCCTTCCCGAAGGCTTCGTCTGCGTATATGCAGCTATCATTTACAGGAGAACATACATGGAGATGGATGACGCAGACCGCTACCGCGCCCCGGCGCTCGACAAGGGTCTCGATATTTTGGAACTGTTGGCCAGCGTCGAGGGCGGCCTGACACAGGCGGAAATATCGAAACGGCTCGACCGTAGCCCGAACGAGTTCTACCGCATGCTCGACCGGTTGGTGCGCCGGGGTTATGTGACCAAGCTGGAAGGCGATCGCTTCGCCCTGACGCTCAAACTCTTCGGCCTTTCACAACTGCATGCGCCGACAAGGCGCTTGGCATCCTTCGCCACACCTTTGATGCGCGATCTGGCCCAGAAGACTCGTCAGGCGAACCATCTCGCGGTCTTCGATCGGGGTTATGCCGTGGTCATCGCTCAGCAGGAAGCCCCGGATTACTGGGGGATTTCGATCCGCGTCGGCTCGCACGTGAACCTGTTTGACACCGGTTCCGGCCATGTCCTGCTCGCCTTCCGGAGCACCGAAGAGCGCGAATTGATGATCGCGGAGCATGTGGGCAGCACGGACGATCCGCGCCTTACGCCGGAATTCTACGAAAGGCTCGATCATATTCGCGAGCGGGGCTACGAAATGATGGCGAGTGTCCAGACGGCTGGCGTCTACAACCTCTCGGCACCGATCCTGGGACCGGATGGACGCGGTATAGCCGCCTTGACCTGCCCCTATATCGCCTTGGTCAATGCACCGAGCGCGCCGGATATCACACGCACGATCGCTCATCTGCAGAAGACCGCGCAACAGCTGTCGCTGCTCGTCGGATCCGATGTCAAAATCTAGGGGTATTCCTATTTGAATAATCTCCGCATCGGTGCAGAGGGAGGACGCGTTGCACTCGACACCCACCTGCACCTGATCATAAAATCAAAATGAACGATCCCTGGATTTCAGGCGTTCAGCGGTCAATTGTCAAGCGAATCGAGGAATTGACCCCTCCTATTGCCTCACCCACGAATGTTACCGAAGTTTTGTGCGCTGAGATGGCCGTTATCTTCTCCTGCCGCGGCGGGAGAAGATAACGGCGCTCGCTTCATCCAGTCTCCATCGAGAATAATCTGCCCGGCTGTTTCGATACGCCAAGCCTTGACGGCCATCTGCACCGTCCGCAGGCTTTTCTGCGTGAAGCGTGACGGATCGGCGCTCATCAGACGCTGCAGGACCGAGGCTGCCGAT
>Ga0209026_1001159_pt1 | contig 12323 bp, 8 predicted proteins | sample AraplaCL_Col_mCL_FD_184262 | JGI IMG/M metagenome (GOLD analysis project Ga0209026, IMG submission 184262) | Arabidopsis root microbial communities from the University of North Carolina, USA - plate scrape CL_Col_mCL (SPAdes) (version 2) | ecosystem: Host-associated > Plants > Roots >... | reverse complement strand
CGAGTTTTTAACAAATGCCAAACCAAGGCCCGTACCCGAACTTTTGGTGGTAAAATTAGGCTCAAATATCTTTTCGCGCATATGCTCTGGGATGCCGTTACCGTTATCCTTAATAGTGAGCAGAATGTTGCGGTCGGTAATGATGTATTCTATCACTATCAGGCCCGAACGATCTGGAGGAGTTGCTTCTATTGCATTTTTAAGCAGGTTGTTAAAGCATCGTAAAATTTGGTCGCGGTCGGCATTGATAAAAAATGGCTGTTCGGGCGAGGTGTACTCGATGGTGAAGTTATCTGTTTGTTTAAAGATAACCACTGCCTGGTTCAGCATCTGGAACAAATTAATGCGTTCTATCCTGGTATCCGGCATTTTAGCAAAAGCCGAGAACTCGGAAGCGATGGATGACAAGCTCTCAATTTGCTCTACAAATGATTTGCTGAAACGCTCAAACTTTTGATCGAACTTCGGATCTTTTTCGCGCCAGGCCTTTTCAAGCAGCTGTAAGCCTAATTTAAGCGGCGTGAGTGGGTTTTTAATCTCATGGGCTACTTGTTTAGCCATTTCGCGCCAGGCGCTCTCACGTTCAGACTGTGCCAGTTTTACGGCACTTACCTCCAGCTCAGAAATCATTTTGTTATACTCCTGTACCAGGGCACCAATCTCGTCATCACGATCCCAACGTATTGGCTCATTCTTTTTGCCGTAGATAATGCGGCTAAGGTTGGTTTGTATAAAGTTTAGCGGTGAGGTTATCTGTTGGGCAATGATCACGGCAAACAGCGCAATGGCAATAAATATCAGTGCATAAATGTTGATCATTATATTTAGCAATGAGCCTATGCGGTCGGTATAATCGGCCTCATTGGCAAAGTAAGGGAGTTGCAAATAGGCTTGTACTACACCATTGTTGTTTCGCAAGGGTGCATAAACCGATTGATAATTTAATGCACCTAAACGCTCAGTATTGGTTACATCTGCCAGATGCTCTTTGCTCATTTTAATAAATGCTATGGCATTCATTTGCCGGGCTATAATGCCTGATTCATATATTTTTGGCTGTGTAGACATTAGCAGTTTGCCCTGCTTGTCAAAAAGGATCAAATCGGTCTGGTATGAATCTGCCAAACGATTAAAAGCAATTTGGACGTCTTCGTTGTTATTGTTTTTGACGAACTGATCTAACTGTGCACCTTCAAATGAATCACAGATACGCGATATTTTAGCTTTGATCATAAGGTCCTGCTGATTGCGATATTGTGCCGTAATGGCCACGAAGGTTACCAAGCCCACTAATATCAGCGTAATAACCACGGTAAGCACCATAGAAAACTGAATGCGCGTTTTGTAAAGCAGCCGGTCGAAATTTATCTTGAAATTGATACGCAGCCGATCACCGGTAATGGTTAATATCTTGATGCGTATCCATGACCACCGCACAATAATTACCGCGATGGCAAATATCAGCGTGATCACAAAGAAGATGGTTAACGCTGTCAGGTCGTAAAAAACCATATTTTCCTCTCGCGTGATCACGATCAACGTATCTGCCGATGGTTTGTAGATCAAATGATTATTTATGCTAAATGGCTTATACCAGGGAGGGTCTATAATACGGGTGGTTATATAAATATATTTATTTAATTCGCCTTTAAACTCGTCGTTAATCAATCCGTAGGTATAGCTGCCGTGCTGAATAACCAGGTTGTTATTGCTATAGATGGCGTACGAGTAGTTTTTAAAATCATGCTGCGGTACCAGTTCACTATCAACCAAAAGCGCCGGGAATGAATTACCTACTTGCAGGGATTTTGAATTGAGCGTAATTACTACCGTTCCCAGTTGTTTACCACGATAACTAACCGGTATGATGGCGAAATAATGTCTTAATCCAAATGATGCGTTTTCACGATAGAAGTATTTTGAAACGGGGAACGAACTGATCTCTGCCATCTGCTGAAAGTCGTCCAGCCTGTAGCTTTTGTCTTTTGAGGCAGAGTTTCCGTCCGGGTAAAATTCGTAAACACTAAAGTCATACGTAGAGAGGTAGCCATCAAAGTATAGTTTACGGAAACGACTTTTAAGATAGTCGGTATTGTGCACCGTGTCTTTAAATGAGCGTACCAGTGTGTAGTCACCAGCCAATTGATTTTCTATGCTGCTAAATATATAGTCGGCGGTACGGTCATCTTGCTTCTCGAGCACACTACTTAGTTCTTCGCGTTTATTATGCTCCTTAACTGATTCAAAATTGCTTAGCATTACAGCAGAAATGGCCGCCATAATTAATATAATACTGACGAACAAACCCGAATTGAGTTTGCGGTTGGCAAAGCGGTATGAATATCCACGGATAATGACAATGAGGGCCCACAATAGATAAACAGGTGTGTACTCCCAGATAGCCGCCGATAGAATAGTGGCCAAAAAAATTCCGGCTGAAAAGATGATAACCTGTATACCCCACCCTATGGGGAACTTGCGCGACAGCGTGAGTAGTACTTCGGTAAATAAAAACAGCGTTAACAAGCCGAAGCACAGCATAATAATGCCAATGGCACTAAATAGCGTTAATCCTAATGTATTGTTTACATCAAAGCTGATGGTTGAATTGATCACCAATCCGTAAAAGATGCGTAAAAACGCCGTTAGTGCGAGCAGCAACAGCAGCGTACAAACGATAAATAATGAATATCCTGCGGCATTCGCTGTTTTTTGTTTGAGCAGCCGATTGCGTTGCTGGAAAAGGAATACACTGAACCAGCAAACCAGCAATATGTTAATACAAAAATCGCCCAGGTTGGGGAACCAGGTGCCCGAACCATAAAACTTGGAGTTAAACAGGTCTAACTTGTCGGTTAAATTGGGTAGATTGAAATACAGATTAACAAAGCGCAGCCCGACGATAAAAACTCCCAGCAGCGCAATAGCTAAACCCGGGCGACCGCGGCGGACCAGGTAATTACACACATTTTGTATGAGTAAACAAAACGTGATGAGCGTAAGCAACCAAAATGTGAGCTCAAAATAAAATAGCCGTGGGCTAAGGGCATCTTTCTTCAACTTAACCGAAAACAGGTATGGCCCTTTAATACTATGAACGGTGTAAATATTTTTATCGCCGATGCCGGCAAGCTCTATATTGTTATCCGTAAGCAGCTCGGGCACAAAATTGTTCTGCAGATACTTGTTATGAAAAATGTAGCTTGATTTTACAGGGATCATTAACACCGCCGCAAAATTGCCTTCCGTTTTGCGGATGACCTCGAAATAGCTATTGCGGCTTTGTATAAAGGAAATGCCCTCTTTTACATCCTTTAGCTGAGGGATGTATTTAATGCCGCTCCAAAAGGCAAGATCGTCGTTTTTATAAGTAAGCACCCAAACCCGGCCCTCGGTGGTGATCTTGTTAATGAACTGTAAGGCCGAATCTCCTTTTAAGTCCAGCTTTTTTAGGTTGTCGAAAGCGGCTTTGTTCTCAAGCAACCCAAAAGCGGTTTTTTCCTTTGAATGCAGGTTGTTTTCAAGAAGTTTGCCGGTTTGTTTCAGATTATCCGCATCGGTATACGTTTTTTGCGCAATAATAGCGGTTAACAGCAAAGTGGCTGTTAATAGCGCAAGCATTAAACGAAATTTAGCAGGATAACTTAGTTGCATCAGCGCAGGTTACGGATTGACGTAAAGTTACTAAATAAAAAAAGCCGCATTTGGTTTGCGGCTTCTAAAAATTATTCTGCTATTGCAGCACTGGCGGTTGGCATGGCCCGGTCAACTTTTTTAACCAAGCCTTGCAAAACATTCCCCGGGCCAACCTCGGTAAAAGAGGTAGCGCCATAATCTATCATGTGCTGCACGGTTTGCGTCCAGCGTACAGCGCCGGTTAATTGCGCAATTAGGTTGTGTTTTATAAGTGCCGGTTCTTTATATGGTTTTGCGTCGATATTTTGGAATATCGGGCAAACCGGCTCTTTGATCTCCATATTAACAATAGCATGCTCTAACTCTCTGCGCGCCGCCTCCATTAACGGCGAGTGGAACGCACCACCCACGTTTAATTTCAAAGCGCGTTTAGCGCCGGCAGCGGTTAATTCTTCACAGGCCTTATCTACACCGGCAATGGTGCCCGAAATTACCAGTTGCCCCGGACAATTATAATTAGCCGGAACTACCACGTCGCTAATGCGCTGGCAAATGTCCTCTACGGTAAAATCATCCAAACCTAAAATAGCCGCCATGGTTGATGGTTGTATTTCGCAGGCTTTTTGCATGGCATTGGCGCGTGCCGCAACCAGTTTCAAACCATCTTCAAAAGATAAAGCACCGGCAGATACCAAAGCAGAAAACTCACCTAACGAGTGACCGGCAACCATCTCGGGCTGAAAATCATCACCTAAAACTTTGGCTAAAATTACCGAGTGTAAAAAGATAGCCGGTTGGGTAACCTTGGTTTGTTTCAGATCTTCGTCGGTGCCGTTAAACATGATTTCTGTAATGCGGAAACCTAAAATTTCGTTGGCCCTTTCAAACAGTTCGCGTGCCTTTTCAGACTTTTCATAAAGATCTTTACCCATGCCCACAAACTGAGCGCCTTGTCCTGGAAAAATGTATGCTTTCAAAATAAAGATTAGTTAATTGGTAATTGATGTATAAAGATTAGTAAATAGAGATCAAAGATTAGTTAAAGCTGTCTATAAATATAGCTAATGCAACTAATCTTTGATCTTCAACTCTAATCTTTTTAAGACAATTTATTCGATATCAAATTCAAAAATTCTGCTCTTGTTTTCTCCTCTAAAAATTCGCCGGTAAATGCCGAAGTGGTAGTAACCGAGTTTTGCTTTTGCACGCCGCGCATACACATGCACAGGTGGCGGCACTCCATTACCACGCCTACGCCCAGGGGCTCTAAAGTATCCTGTATACAATCACGAATTTCGTTGGTTAAACGCTCCTGTACCTGCAGGCGGCGGGCATAAACATCTACCACACGCGGAATTTTGCTTAAGCCAACCACGTACCCGTTTGGTATGTAAGCAATATGCGCCTTGCCAAAAAATGGCAGCATATGGTGTTCGCACATGGAATAAACTTCAATGTCTTTTACCACTACCATCTGGCTGTACTCTTCTTTAAATAAAGCCGAATCTAAAATGTTTTTAGCATCAAGGTCATAGCCCTGGGTAAGGTATAACAATGCTTTTGCTACACGCTCGGGTGTTTTTAACAAGCCTTCGCGTTCCGGGTTTTCGCCCAACTGTTTTAATATCTCGTGGTAATGAGTGGATATGCTTGTAATAAGCTCCGGATTATAGCGGTCTATCTTCTCATAGCCGTTAATGTCGTCATCCCTGTCGGGAAGATTATTCTTGTCGATCATTTGTCAAGTTTAGTCGCCAAAATACTCCGCCGAATTATTTTCGGTTTCGTATAGCTTAATCGAATGCAGATAAACACCTTCATACGCTTCAATAGGGCCTTTTAGCTGGTTAAATATCTCTATGCAAAGCAATTCGGTTGATGCCATTTTGCCTTTCATAAATTCAACATCCAAATTCAGGTTCTTATGGTCCAGTTTCTCAATAACGTGCTCGTTAATGATCACTTTAAGTTCTTTTAAATCGATCAAATATCCGGTAGCGTAGCTTATTTGTCCCTTTACGGTTACAAACAGGTTATAGTTGTGGCCATGCCAGTTAGGGTTTGCGCACTTACCAAAAACTTCGGCATTTTTTTCTGCGCTCCACTCGTCACGGTACATCCGGTGAGCTGCATTAAAATGCTCTTTGCGCGTCATGTAAATCATCATAGTCTATAAAGCGATGCAAATATACGAACTTTCGGTTGGCAGTTATTAGTTAGCGGTTTGCAGTTTTAAGAAAACGCTTTAAAACAGGAGGCACCTACGGAGCCATTAACCATCTTAAAATATTCTGTAAACAGGAAGTTCCTCCGGAACTATCGCGAGTAACCTCATCGGGGTTGCCTGTTTATAGTAAACACGTGAAATAGCGGCTCCGTAGGCGCCCCTGCTAGCAACCTACCCTTTAAAAACGATTGTTACGTTTGCCTGTTTTGTTTTGCTATGGGCTGATACAAAACGGTTAGCTACCTCAACTCATTACTGCCAACGGAATTACTTATCTTAGCATAAAACAACAATATGCGGATATTGATAGTTGCTGCTACGCAGCCCGAAGTTGCTCCACTGATGGAAGCGTTCCATCTGCAAAAAACAGAGGAGCACAATTTGTACGCTGCGAAACACGCTTCGGTGGCTAACTGCTCGGTGCTCATCACCGGCGCGGGCATGGTGCCAACGGCTTTTGCTTTGGCACAGCACCTACCGCATAACGTTTATCACCTTGTGATCAATGTGGGCATCGCCGGCGCATTTGATCGCAGTATCGCCTTAGGCGATGTGGTTGAAATTACCGAAGATACCTTTTCTGAATTAGGAGCAGAAGACGACAAACGCTTTATCAGCATCGAAAAACTGGGCTTTGGTGCAAGTATTTTTAAACCGACAACTTCTATCTCGCAGTTCACGAAGAAACTATCACTCAAACAAGCCAAAGCCATCACGGTAAATACGGTTCATGGTAACGATGATACCATAGCCGCCATTGTTGAGCGATTAAACCCGCAAATTGAAAGCATGGAGGGCGCCGCATTTTTTTATGCCTGCCACGAGTTGAAGGTTCCATGCATACAGATCAGGGCAGTGTCAAATTATGTAGAAAAACGTAACCGCGATAACTGGGAGATTGGTCTCGCCATTAAAAATCTGAATACATTTGTGCGGGAGCTGGTTGAAAAGTTGTAAGGTTGAAATGTTGTAAAGTTATACTTTACGCCAGCCAACCTTCAAACCTTTCAACTTTCAAACCTTCCAACTAACAAAATGAAATTAACTCTCGGCTTTTCGCCCTGCCCAAATGATACTTTTATTTTCGATGCGCTGATCCATCATAAAATTGACACCGAAGGGTTGGAGTTTGAAGTTTTTTATGACGACGTTGAAACCCTGAACCAAAAAGCCTTTCGCGGCGAACTGGATATTACCAAGCTAAGTTATCACGCCTTTGCTTACATGGTGGATAATTATGTGCTGCTGGATTCCGGCAGTGCGTTGGGTTTTGGCGTTGGTCCGTTGTTGATCTGCAAATCAGATCCTGAAGAATTGCGCTCACAACTCACAACTCATAACTCACAACTCAAAATCGGGATTCCCGGAAAATATACGACGGCAAATTTCTTACTTGGTCTGGCTTTCCCAAATGCAAAAAACAAACAAGAGATCGTTTTCTCCGAAATTGAAGGAGCCGTTTTAGATGGCCGAATTGATGTAGGGTTGATCATTCACGAGAATCGTTTTACTTACCAGGATAAAGGGTTAAAAAAGATCATCGACCTTGGCGATTATTGGGAAAAGCAAACCGGTTGCGCCATACCGTTAGGGGGCATTGTGGCTAATCGCCGGTTGCCATTGGATATTCAGCATAAAATAAACCGGGTGTTGCGTAAGTCGGTGGAGTTTGCTTTTGCTAATCCAAAATCGGGATTGGAATATATTCGCCAACACGCGCAGGAAATGAGCGAAGAGGTGATGTATAAACATATCGAATTGTACGTAAACAAATATTCCATCGAGTTAGGAGAAGAAGGCCGGAAAGCTATCAAATTGATGTTTGATACCGCGTTGGAAAAACAGATCATTCCCGAAATCAAAAAAGAAATATTTCTAACTTAGGGTGGATGTTGAATATTCACGACGATAAAACTTTTGAGGACGTATCCTTCGCCGGGCAGCAAAACCAGCGTTGGGATTTCCAGGATTGCCGTTTTAAACGCTGCGACTTTTCAGACAGCGAATTCTCAAACAGCAAGTTTGTGGATTGTGTTTTTGATGGCTGCAACCTGTCGATGATCAGGCTGCAGGGCACTACATTGAATGATGTGACCTTTAAAAACTGCAAGATCATGGGCGTAAATTTTAGCCAATGCCAGGATTTTCTGTTTACCGTAAAGTTTGATAACTGTATACTGGATTATTCATCCTTTATGGATAAAAAGATGCTGAAAACGCCGTTTATCCAATCATCATTAAAGGAAGTCACGTTTACCCGCGCCAACCTGGGCGGCTCAAAATTTGATAACTGCAACCTCAACGAAACTGTCTTCCGCGAGACAGATCTGACAAGTGTTGATTTTTCTACTTCCTACAATTACATTATCGACCCTGAGTTAAACGACCTACGCAAAGCCGTTTTTGCGATGAATGGTGTCGCCGGTTTGCTGGCCAAGTACGGGATAAAGATTATCTGATAATTATATTCAACGTCATTGCGAGGCACGAAGCAATCCTAACGCGCAATAAATTCCGCCCACGGATGGTTGGTTAAGATTGCTTCGTTCCTCGCAATGACGGATTTCTTAAAATCCTGTTCATCCTTAAATCATATAAATCCCGGTTCAGACAAAAGCCCCCGATTTCTCGAGGGCTTTTGCAATTATAATAATTATTGTCCCGGCGGTTTAGTTGGCGGCGGCGGGGTCTCCTGGCGAGGCGGCGGTTGCTGTTGCCTTTGCTCGCGCTGCTGCTGTTGTTGTTGACGCTGCTGCTGCCGTTGTTGTTCTTGTTGTTGGCGCTGCGCTTGCTGCTGTTGTTGCTGAGCCTGTTGTGCCTGGCGAGCCTGCTGCTGTTGCGCTTGTTGTGCGGCCTGTTGTTGTGCGGCCTGCTGTTGAGCTTGTTGCTGACGGGCCTGTTGAGCCTGCTGCTGTGCTTGCTGTTGCGCCTGTTGTTGCTGACGCTGAGCGTCTTGTTGAGCGCGTTGCTGTTGAGCCTGCTGCTGCGCCTGTTGTTGTTGCTGGCGCTGGGCGTCTTGTTGAGCGCGTTGTTGTTGAGCTTGCTGCTGTGCCTGTTGCGCCTGCTGTTGTTGCTGACGCATGGCATCTTGCTGGGCGCGCTGTTGTTGCGCCTGTTGCGCCGCCTGCTGCTGTTGCTGGCGCTGCGCGTCCTGCTGAGCACGTTGTTGTGCATCGTTATTGTTAGCCGGCGGATTTTGCTGTTGTTGTTGCATGCGCTGCTGTTGCATTTGCTGCATACGTTGCTGGCGCTGTTGCTCCCTCGCCTGGCGCTGTGCATCCTGCGCCTGGTTTTGCTGCTGTTGTTGCTGTATCTGCTGTTGTTGCTGCATTTGCTGTTGGCGCTGCTGCTCTTGCGCGGCTCGTTGCTGCTCTTGTGCCGCACGTTGTTGCTCCTGGGCCTGGCGCTGTGCGTCATTATTGGCAGGTGGCGCAATTTGTTGCTGTTGTGGCGGCGCGGCTTGCGGGTTTGCCGGATTCACATTAGGACGATTTTCCGGACGTCCGCGACGGTTAAATCCAGGGTCGGGGTTACCGTTTGGCCGCTGACGCTGAGCCGGGTCAACCTGTTGAGATGGCGGTGTGCCGGCCCGGTTATCAAAACGGTTGCGATCTTCGCGATTATTGTTGTTCTGTGGCTGCGCCGTATTGGGCTGTACTGCCGGTATTTGCGGCTGACCGCCAGGGCGGTTGGCATTTGGCTGCACCTGGCCGCCATTAAAACGCTCACCACCACGCTCGGCTGATCTGCCCGGCTCATTCCTTTCCGGACGATTAATGCGAACCACATTATTGTTTGGAGCTGTGCTGTGCGCAACTTCGGCTAACTTGGCAGCATTTTCATGATTGAATACCGGGCGCCCGTTCTCTGCACGATGTGCGATGCCGTGATCGGGATTTTGTTGTTTATAAGCCGATCCGTCTACCACACGAGCCGGACGTGCACCAGGCACTTTAGCTATGGCCGGGCGATAAATATTTACTGTATTGTTGCGAATGTCTACACGGCCAGGTGTATTGGTGTTATTAATGTGATACACCTCCGGACGACGATTGATAATACGTTCAACCTCGGTAACGCGCGGCCCCGCTATGTAACGATGGCCACCGTTTACATACGTATTATTAATTATGGTAGTGTTATTTATAATATTAACAATACGGGTGCGCGGCGCATAATAGCTTGCCAGATTGGGCCTGTAGATATATCGTTGTGGCACTGCCATCCAATAATGGCTCGGAATACGATACCCCCCACCAAATGACAAACTTATACTCATGCCGGGCATCAGCGGAGCCCAGCTATAATAGCCGCCGCCTTCGCGCCAGTTTACCCATGCGGGTGCCCATTCATAACCTGGTACCCATTCCCATCCGTAGTAATCATCGTAATGCCAGCGGCCATAGTGAAATGTCGCCCATCCCCACGGATAATCTGATACCCAAGTATGTCCATAATCTGTTAACACCCAGTGGCCGTCTGTGCCGTAAGGTGTAAAGCCATCCTCAGCGTCCGGAACCCATACGTCGCCGTACTGCGGGTCGCTCACCCAGGTGCCGTATGGCTCAAGCGCGTCGTAAAAATCCTGACTGGTGATCTCCTGGGCCTTGAGTTTTATAGGGGTTATAGCAAACAGCATCAACGCAAACAGCGCTATGCCAAGTGTTTTACTCAATTTGCTCATCTTTTTTTTATTTAGGTAAACTGCGTATATGTATATATAGTTATGACGATATTATTATTAAAACGTTTAGGCGTATAATTGTTTTATTGTTGTTACGTTAACCCGAAATATACCCGTAATTAATAAACACAAATTTTAATTATCTTGGTTTAATTTCGATAATTTTACCCTCCATTTATATAAATAGATTTATGAGTACAGTAAACATTCCGCGTCTTGACCTTAACACTTATGTTAATGGCAGCGCAGAGGATCGCAAAAAATTCTCAGACGATATTGGCAAGGCATTTAACGAAACCGGCTTTGTTACCATAACCAATCACAGCTTAAGCAAAGAATTAATTGATAGCCTTTACGACAATGTAAAGAAACTTTTTGCATTACCAGATGATGTAAAACAGAAATACGAGATTCCGGGATTGGCCGGACAACGCGGATATACCGGAAAGGGTAAAGAAACTGCCAAAGGCTTTAAAACGCCCGATCTGAAAGAGTTTTGGCAAATTGGCCAAACAGTTACCGATGGCTCTGCAATAAAAGAAGAATACCCGGATAACGTGGTGGTAACCGAGTTACCGGAGTTTAATAAAATAACCCGCGAAGTTTACCAAAAACTGGAAAGCGACGGCAAATATTTGCTTCGGGCCATTGCGGTTTATTTAGGTTTGGATGAGCATTATTTCGATGACAAAGTGCATAACGGAAATTCCATCCTGCGTACACTGCATTATTTCCCTATCGAAGATCCGGATTCTGTACCTGCCGATGCGGTACGCGCCGGCGCACACGAGGACATTAACCTGATTACGTTATTAATTGGTGCCAGTGCCGATGGTTTGGAGTTGTTAACTGCTGATAAAGAGTGGTTCCCGGTAAAAGCACATGGCGAGGATTTGGTAATTAACGTGGGCGATATGTTGCAGCGTTTAACCAATAATAAACTGAAATCAACCACACACCGCGTGGTAAATCCACCGCGTGAGCTAATGAAGAACTCACGTTACTCGGTGCCTTTCTTCCTGCACCCGGTATCAGATATGGATCTCACTTCACTGCCATCAACCATTGATGCCGAACATCCAAAAAAATACGAAGACGTTACCGCCGGCGAATACCTGGATGAGCGTTTGCGTGAAATTGGCTTAAAAAAATAAACCCATACAGACACAACATTTGTGTCTCCCCGGAAGATAAGAACCGCAAGTATTGCGTCTCTACAAACGAAAGGCAGCTTACTACAGGTAAGCTGCCTTTTTTGTTAAATATTTAAAGAAATAAATGGTGACACAACGGTGTCAGTGGTGTCCCGACGAGCCAATATGCCGGCAAAAAGTGTCCCAAAGTGTCCCGCTTAAAATCGCATCCTTCTTAAAATCAGACCATTAAGCAAAATGAGTGTCCCGGGTGTCCCGCCTCTCACGTGGGACACTTTTTTTAAACCAGCTCGGTCATCTTCAAAATAGCATCTGCATATTCGCGGTTATTGGCCAGGCGGGGCACTTTGTGTTGGCCCCCAAGTTTACCTCGTTCTTTTAGCCAATTATAAAAGGTATCCTTTGGCGCTCTGCGAACAATTGGGCGGCGCAGGGCTATATCTTTAAATCGTTTGGCGTCATAGTCGGAGTTGATCCTTCGCAGGGTTTCATCCAACAGATCAACAAAGCGCTCAAACTCGGCGGGGTTTTTTTCAAATTCGATGATCCATTCGTGTGCGCCATTGCTGTTGCCATCGAAATAAACAGGTGCTGCGGTATAATCGCGGATGATGGCGCCGGT
>Ga0209026_1001158_pt1 | contig 12326 bp, 4 predicted proteins | sample AraplaCL_Col_mCL_FD_184262 | JGI IMG/M metagenome (GOLD analysis project Ga0209026, IMG submission 184262) | Arabidopsis root microbial communities from the University of North Carolina, USA - plate scrape CL_Col_mCL (SPAdes) (version 2) | ecosystem: Host-associated > Plants > Roots >... | reverse complement strand
GGACCCCGCGACGCTGACAACCTATATCGACAACAAATGGGACAAGGAAATCGTCCCCAACCTGGTGCGCTATATCGAAATCCCGGCCAAGAGCCCCGGTTTCGATGCCGACTGGGAAAAGAACGGCTACATCGACCGGGTCGTGCGCGATGCGGCCGACTGGGTGCGGGCGCAAAAGGTGCCGGGCCTGCAACTGGAAGTCATCAAATTGCCGGGCCGCACGCCGGTGCTGTTCTTTGAAATTCCCGCCTCGGGCGCGAGCGGCAACGACACGGTCCTGATGTACGGGCACCTCGACAAGCAACCCGAATTCAGCGGCTGGCGCGCCGGCTACGGCCCATGGACGCCGAAGTATGTCGACGACAAATTGTATGGTCGCGGCGGAGCCGACGACGGTTACGCCGTCTATGCCTCGCTGACGGCAATCCAGGCCTTGCAGGCGCAAGGGTTGCCGCATCCGCGCTGCGTCGGCCTGATCGAAACCTGCGAAGAATCGGGCAGCTACGACTTGCTGCCGTATGTCGATGTATTGAAGCAGCGCCTGGGCGAGGTGTCGCTGGTGGTCTGCCTCGATTCCGGCGCCGGCAATTACGACCAGCTCTGGCTGACCACATCCCTGCGCGGCAACATCACCGGCTCGCTGGAAGTGCAAGTACTCGAAGAGGGCGTGCATTCGGGCGATAGCAGCGGCGTGATTCCGTCATCGTTCCGCATCATGCGCCAATTGATTGACCGTCTCGAAGACAGCAAGACCGGCCGCCTGCTGCCGGCCAATTTCCATTGCGAGATTCCGGCCGAACGCCTGCGCCAGTCAAAGCAGACCGCCGCCATTCTCGGTGACGAAGTCTGGAAGAATTACCCCTGGGCCTGCGGCGCCGACGGCAACTCGGTACTGCCAATGGTCAACGATCCGTTACAGGCATTGATCAATCGCACCTGGATTCCCACGCTCTCGATTACCGGCGCGGAAGGCCTGCCTTCCCTTGCCGACGCCGGCAATGTGCTGCGCCCGCGCACCCTGTTCAAACTGTCGCTGCGCCTGCCGCCGCTGGTGGATGCAGTCTCCGCATCGGACGAATTGAAAAGCCTGCTGGAGGTGGCGCCGCCGTACAATGCGCGCGTCGTGTTCAAACCCGACCACGGGGCCGCCACCGGCTGGAATGCGCCGAGCACCGAGCCATGGCTGGAACAGGCGCTCGACGGCGCTTCGCAACAGTTCTACGGGGCGCCATGCGGCTATATCGGCCAGGGCGGCACGATTCCGCTGATGAACATGCTGGAAAAGGGCTTCCCCAAGGCGCAATTCATGGTCTGCGGCGTGCTCGGACCGAAGTCGAATGCCCACGGACCGAACGAGTTCCTGCACGTGCCCTATGGCAAGAAGCTCACTGCCGCCGTGGCGCAGGTGGTAACTTCTGCTGCCGCCAGGCACGTCGAGCGTCCGTTGGCCAAGGCCGCCTAGCAAATGTCGAGTGACGTCGCGGAACATGATGGCGCACCATTCTGCTCCGCGATGCAAGGTTCAAAGCTGGTGATGCATCGCAATTTGCCATGCGCAAAACCGGCGACAACCAAGTCGATTGACATGAGGGGTCCGATAGGCGCAAGCTTGCCGCATTCGATGATTCACATGGCAATGACTCGGCTCGCAGCGACAATGCCGTCAAGCCATGGGGAACATCGAATTTTGTAATCGTTCGGCCCAATGTATGTGCAGAACGATCGACGATTCCTTTGGCGTTTTCCAGCAGGGTGATGCAACGCATCGCACCGGGATTTCCCATCGGTTTTCCCTGCGACGAAAAACGAGGAATCATGATGAGCACTATTGCCAAAGAACCACAAGTGACAAAAGACGGTGTCGCGTTTAGCGTTATCGTGGAATATCAACAGCACGATTGCATCATTTCGCAAGAGGTATTGGCCAATCTGAGCCACTCCACGGACGAAAAAATAGACGCGCTGGCGACCTATAACGCCTACGAGGCCAAGATCACCGGCGTGGCGCGCCGCATGGCCAAAGCCGGAGTGACAACCTCGCCGATGGTACTGACGTCCCAGAATTTCGGCTGAGTCGGTCGCTACGGCACCAGGGCCTGTTGACATATGGTTTAGATATTCACCGTCAATAGAACCTGAAGTGAAATGCGCACAACCCCTGAGAGATCAGGGGTTGTGTCGTTTTTGCCGCGCGATCGGCACCGATCCTGCGTGGCGCCGAAAACCGCTACATTAAAACCTGTTCACTTGCTTATCGTGATCGCCTTGCCCGCATACGAGACGGTTTTATCGGAAACATCAAGGCTCTCCGAACTGGCGATGCCGGCCTTGATGAAATGAATCCTGAATTCCCGCTTGCCCGGCATGCCCTTGTAGCGGCCGATGCGATCGCCGATCGTGACCGTGCCGGTCTTGTCGTCATAGCTGAACGGAATGCGGCTGAATTCGCCACGGGTATAGGCCTTGGTCACACCGTCGTCTTCGTAGAGACTGAAATGGCCGTCGGCGCCTGTGTAGACGTTGAGCGTGATCGGTGCGTCGGGATGTTCGTCAACATATTGCGTGACTGGTCCGATCGGCAATATGGCGCCTGCCTTGACCAGCAACGGAATGCGGTTGACCGGCGCCGGTATCGAAGCCGTCGCGCCGCCCTGATGCAATGCGCCGGTATAAAAGTCGTACCAGGCCGCGCCCTTGGGCAGGTAAACGCTGCGTTCGCGCGCGCCGTAGACAGTGACCGGCGCCACCATCAGGTCGTGGCCGAACAGGTATTGATCCTTGATGTCCTTGACCTGCCCGTCTTTTGGAAAATCCATGACCAGACCGCGCATGACTGTGCCGGAATCGTGATAGATGTCAGCCGCCGACGAGTAGATATACGGCATCAGGCGATAACGCAGCTTGTCGTACCAGACCATGGCGTCGCGCATCTCGGAACCTTCCGGGGCGATGTTATAGATCTCGCGCTTGACCACTTCGCCGTGCGAGCGGAATAGCGGCGAAAAGGCGCCGAACTCGAACCAGCGCAGGTTCAATTCCTGCCATTCCTTCACATCGGCCGGATTGACCTGCGTCGCGCCCGTCACGCGATTTTCCTGCGCCGAGCCGACATCGCCGAACTGAAAGCGCGGCTCCTGCGCATACCCGCCGATATCATGCGTCCAGTTGGGAATGCCCGACATGGAAAAACTGACGCCGGCCGAAATCTGGTCGTAAAGATTGTTCCAGCGCGCCACGGTGTCGCCGCTCCACACGGCGACGGCGTTGCGCTGAATGCCGGCGAAACCGGAGCGCGACAGGATGAACTGGCGCGTATCGGGCTGGTCGCGATTGAGGCCGTCGATCAAGGCCTTGGTATGCATCAGGCTGTAAGGGTTGAAGGTCACTTCCCCGGCGCCATAGACGGTCGGCCCGATCAGTTTCTTGAAGTCCGCCGGGCGCGTGTTGGAATTGACGTCTGGCTCGCTGTTATCCATCCACCAAGCATCGAAACCGAGCGCGCCCAGCTTGTCCTTGATCTGGCGATAATAGATGTCGCGCGCTTCCTGCGTATAGGGGTCGTAATGGCTGTTCTTGTAGCCGGGACCGACCCAATCCACGTCGCCGTTTTCGACATTCCGCGTCCACATGTGGCCTTTGGATTCGAATTCCTTGTAGTTGGCGGTGTTGGGGTAAAACTTGCCCCAGATCGACAGCATGATGTGCGCGTGATCCTTGTGGACTTCATCGACCATGCCCTTGGGGTTGGGGAAGCGGACCTTGTCGAAATCGTGCGAGCCCCAGCCATCCTCCGGCCAGTAGAACCAATCCTGCACGATATTGTCGAGCGGCCAGCCGCGCTGGCGGTATTGGTGCACCGTGTCGAGCAATTGCTCCTGGGTTTCATAACGCTGGCGCGATTGCCAGAAACCGTAGGCCCATTTCGGCATCATCGGCGCCTGGCCCGTCAAGGCACGATAACCGGCGATCACGTGATCGATATTGTCTGCATCGATCACGTAGTAGTCGATGGCCTGTGCAATTTCGGACGAGAAGGTCAGCGAATGCCGTTCGGCATCGGGCAAGGGGTCGTTATGCGTGACGGTGATCATGCCGCCGGCGGGCTTCCATTCCAGATGCAGCTTGACCGGTTTGCCCTCGGTGAATTGCACCTCGAAGTTGTGATACCACGGATTCCAGCCCTGACGCCAGACGTCGAGCACCTGCTTGCCATCCAGGCTCAAGGTCGCATAGTCGGAGGCATAGAGCTGCATCTTGTGCACGCCGGGCTTGTCCGAGCTCAGACTGGCGTCCCACACGACCTTGACGTCCTGCAGGTTTTTTACCGGGCCGATTTCCCTGGGCCAGTTTTCCGCCACATCCTTCAGGTATTGATAGGCGATGTCTGTCTCATGCCGGGTCAGCACAAGCTTGCCGCCGACGTAGTAACGCGCCGTCAGGCCGCCGGCCTTGCCTTCATCATCGACAAGCTTGAGATCGCGTCCAAGCGGGCCGTAGGGCTTGGGATCGCCGAAACGCGAAATGGCATTGTTGTCCCACAGGATGCCGTAATTCTTGTCGGACACCACGAACGGCACCGCCACTTCCATGTTGTGCTGCGCCAGCAGGACGTCTTCGCCGTTGAGATTCATCTGGCCGTTCTGGTGCTGGCCGAGGCCATAGAAAGCGTCCTTCGTGCCGCGATTGAAGCTTTCCTTGATGGCCAGGAACGGCTTGCCATCGACGTCGACCGGCGCCATGCTTTCCGACGCCTGGTTCAAAAAGACCTCGCCCTTGGCATCGTAAAACCGCAATTGCCCGCTCTTGAGCGACACCGTGGCCGATATCTTGCCGGCCTTGAGCGTGACGGACGCATCCGTGCTCCCCTTGCCGGTATGGCTCACGCTGAATTTGCAGGTGCAGGGCTTCGCCACGGTCATCAAGGATGGCGTGAGATTTTTCCCGGCTTGATCCAGCTTGACGACGTGGATGATATTGTCGCCCATGACTTCCAGGCGCACTTCCTTCACCACGCCTTGCTCAGGCTTGACGATGATGCCGTGCGCGGTTTGTTCGACCCCGGCTGCCAGCGCATGGGTTGAAGCGGCCAAGGCCAGACATGAGGCCGCAGCCCTCGTCCATGTGAATTGCATCTTCTTGTCTCCTGATTTGTTCGGCGTAGCTTGAAGCAAGCTTAGTATGTGCCCATCTTGACCTTCAGAACGACCGGTTCGTCGACGAAATTCAGGCCGTAGTCCGTTTCGTCGCCATTCCAGTTGCGTTCCATGATCCATTTTCCGGACGGATCGAAATGGCCTTCTTCGACACGCGCCCACATCGAGGGCTTGCCTTCGTTGGAACCCGAGCCGGCGATCCTGACGCGAGCATGCTGGCCGACGATGATGAATTCATTGTCGCTGATTTGCGCCATCGCGACGCCGCCAACCGGCAGTTCGGTACCCGCCGGCAACTCCTTCGTTTCGGGAAATGCCCCCTTCTCGCCAAATTGCCATTGGCGAAAAGAGATCGTCGCTTGCCAGTTCTTGAGTGTGATGGTCTGATCGGAATGTTCATCATTCTCGGCGATCCCGCGGGTGCGCCCCTCAAAGGCCCATTTCGCCCATAGCCGTTCCATCGGCCGGAATGCCGCATAGACCCTGCCGAAGGGCTCCACCATCGCCTTGCCCGTGGTCTTGGACCCAAGAGGGAAGTTGCTGTAAGTCGTGTAATCGATGCCGAAAGGCGAAAAACCCATCGAACCCCGCCCCAATACCAGATAGGCATAGCGCACGTAATCGGCAGCATTGCTCATTTCCGGCATCATCAATGGATTGTCGGGGCGCTGAAATACGTCAAGCGTCGCGCTGAATTTTTTGCTATCCATCATGTAGATGTCGGGCGCGGCGAAATCGATATGCGGCGCTGCCGCCTTGTAGATATCGATCACGTCATACGTCGGACCGCCGCTGGAGAAATTGCCATTCCACGGCGCCATCGGCTCAAGCGGGTCACGCAAGGCGTTGTTGACATACATGGGCAAGTCATAGACTGCCCGGCCTGCCTTGGCGATTTCCTCGATATAGCTGGCTATTGCATAAGTATGGAAATACTGGTCGGCGTAATCGCCATACACTTCCGACCAGGTGCCCTTTGCCGCCAAAGGTACGGGCGCCTTCTTGTGCGCGAGGACGGTGTCGGGCACATTTTGCTTGAATGCCGCCTGGGCCTTGGGACCAAAATCACGCACCAGACCGTAGGTTCCGACTTCGTTTTCCACCTGCATCAGTAACACCGTATGCTGCTTCTGGTCGATTTCCTTGAGGTGGCTCATCAAGGCGACGAAGGCTTTGCGGTCCGCCTTCATGGTCTCTTCGCCGAGCGGAGACAGGCAATAGCTAAGCTTGCCTTCCTTGTCGAGCATGCGCGGAAAGCGCTGGTTGTTCAACTTCACCCATTCCGGCGTATATTGCGGGCCGGTGTTTTTCCAGGTGCCGAACCAAAGCAAGACCAAATGCACCTTGTTCTGCCGCGCCTGCTCCAGCAGCGTGTCAACGTAGCTGAAATCGAACTTTCCTTCAACCGGCTCGATTTGTTCCCAGGCAACCGGGATTTCCACCGTGTTGGCGTTCATCTCCTTGATTGCCGGCCATACCTTCTTCAACGCTGAAGGATAATTGCTCGAATTGTTTACCTGCCCGCCCAGCATCACAAAAGGCGAGCCGTCGACCATCAATGCGTAGCGCCCATCCTTGTTCACGATATGCGGCATGTTGCCATCCGTTGTAGCGGCTGCGGCACAGGCAGCGGCTGCTGCCAGCGCAATCGATCCTGCGGCGACGGTAACGCAGCGAAACAATTTATTCATAGGTTCATCCATGTTCAATGTAATCGTTGCTTAATGACAAGGCGGACAAAGCGGACAAAGCGGCGCGCTCGATTTACTGCGTCAAGCCATCGTGATTCATATGCGCAAGCTTACCTTGCGCCACGTCGAAGAATGCACAATTTCGTTCGCATACATTTGGGGACTCGTGCCGGGACAATTCTGACGCACGCTGGTTGGCAAAACTTCGATCGGCAAAAAGTCTTGCGGCCCGGAAACCGGGCCGCAAGACATCTAGCTTAGAACGAATAACGCATTTGCGCTGTATAACGTGGTCCGGTGGAGAACCAGGCACGTCCTTCCATGCCGTTATGCTGCTGCATCATTTGCTCGTAGATTGCATTGTTGATATTTTGCGCTTCCAGCCCGAAAGTCAGATCTTCCGTGACTTTGTAGAAGATCGAAGCATCTAGTTGGCCATAATCGCCGGCCCAGGTCGGCAAGCCCCAGCTCACATTATGTTGACCATAGGTTGCACTGGCAGGGTTGGTATCGGTACCGTCTGTTCCCTGCGTACCATTGACGTTGACCGCCTGCAGATACTTGGAGCGCCAGTTGTAAGCCAGACGCGCAGAGATCGGCCCGCGATCATACATCAGTGACAGGTTGTACGAGCGACGCGACAAATTCTGCAGTGGCAAATCGCCAAAGGTCTGGCCGTTGGTATCGCAACCGTTGAGGTTGAGAGCCAGATTGGCCGCCGTGGTGCCGCCCGTGCAGTAAGCCTGATTCACCGGCGAGTAGAGGTTCGTATGGCTATCGACGAACGTGAAATTGCCTTGCACGCCGAAGCCGGACAGCCAGCCCGGCAGCATGTCGAAATACTGCTGATAAGCCAGTTCGAAACCGCGCGCCGTGCCGCTGGCGCCGTTGATCGGCCCGGTGACGGTGAAGTCCTGCATGTTGCCGCTGGTGTCGGCCACGGGATAGCTATAGGTCTCGTTGATGATGATATTTTTCAGTCGCTTGTCGAACACCGACAGGGTCAGCGAACCGACTTTGGAAAAATACCATTCGGCCGACAGGTCAACCTGATTCGACGTCGTCGGCTTCAGCATCGGGTTGCCGACAGATACGCCCGTCAGGCCGACGTTGTTGATATTGACGGTATTGGTAGCCGTATTGGTGGTCGTCGTGGCGTTTTCCGACAATGTCGTGTAGGCCTGCAATTGCGTCGGGTCAGGACGCGATATGGCGGTCGAATAGGCAAAGCGGAACTGCAATTGATCGCTTGCCTTCATGCGCAGGTTCAAGGTCGGCAAAGCATCGACGTAATTGTGGGTGAAATCCTGCGATTTCGAAAACGCCGCGATGTCCGGGATGGTGACGCCGGTTACGTTGGAGCCTGCCGGTATCGTAGGCAGGGACGGCGTGAACGCGGTATAACCATGCGCGACCGATTCCGTGAACACGTAACGCAGGCCGACATTGCCGTCCACCGGGTATTTCAACTTGTCGAATTCAAAGCGCAGTTGCGAGTAGGCCGCCTGCGTTTGTTCAGACTGGCTGTTGGTGCCGGCAGGATCGGTGCCGAATGTGGCAGGCGCCCATGTGTTGCAGCCGGGGTTCACGCAAAGCGCGCTGGTATAAGCGTGCAATGCCGCGTAGCTGGCTGGATATCCGGTGGTAGTCGACACGTTCGGGAAAACCAGTGCCGGCACGGATATGGCGCCATTGAAGAAATTGTTGAACGTGCGGACGCTGGCACCGCCGCTGAAGCGCGGGTCGCCCAGGTAAGCCAGGCCGGTGATGTCCCAACCCCGTTGCCACGGCTGGGTAATTGCCGCCCAGTTATAACTCGGGTTCGAATTCTGTGTGACGGAACTGCGATCGGTCAGACGCAGGCCGAAACGGACGTCGCGCAAGATCGGATCGTCGAATTCAAACTTGGCGTCGCCCTTCCAAGCCGCTTCGCGTGCGACACCCTTGTCCATATGCTCCATGGTGTACGCCCAATAATAGTTATTGGGGTTGGCCAGATAAGCGACGTCCGCAGCGCTGAACGACAGCTTCGGCACACCGCCGCCGGCGGGTATGCTTACCGTCTCGTTAGGCAATTCAACGCCGGTGCCGACCGTCGAGTCGAAACTATGGGTGGTCGAGCGGATGAATTGCAGATCCGATGTCAGGGTCCAGTTACTTGATGGCTTCACCCTCAATTTCCAGGACAGGTCCTTGGTATCGGAAATGCGGTTCGCCGTACGCGTGTCGTCGCCGAGATTGATGCCGCCATCGGCGGAATCCGACAGTGTGCCGCTGACGAAATTGCCCTTGGAATCGTAGACGCCGTTGGCAACATTGATGCCGTAAGCATTGGATTGGCCGAACAAGGCTTGTTCGTTCCACTGCATGTTGTAGTGCGACTCGAAGAAGGTCAGAGAGGAATAGGCATCCGCGTTTTTCCATTCCAGGGCGCCATAAAGGCCGTCACGCTTGCGGTCGAAGTCCAGCGTCCGGTACTCGACGCCCTTGGGCACCCAGAGCGTCTGGCCGGCCACCAGGTCTGTGCGCGGATAATACGGATCGACCTGGATGGCGTCGGTGCGGACCTTGCTCTCCGAATGGGCAAAATCGATCAACGCGCCGAATTGACCGGCTTCGGTTGTCCAGCGATTGGACAACATGCCTGAGAACGAGGGTTTCGGCTGGCCGCCCTCCAGGGTAGAGTACGAGTCCTGCAGGGAAAACGAGCCTTTCATCCCCTTGAAGTCGAACGGCATCGCAGTGCGCAGATTGACCAGGCCGCCAATGGCGCCCTCAATCTGCTCGGCAGAAGGATTCTTGTAGACGTCCACGCCGGCCATCAATTCGGGAGGTACGTCTTCGAAGTTCAAGGCGCGGCCGCCGTTGGCGGAAAATTCGTCGCGTCCGTTCAATTCGGAGCGCACATAGCTCAAGCCGCGGATCGTGACACCCGAGCCTTCAACCGAAAAGTGTTCCGGATCGGATGCGCTCATCGTGTGGTCGATGGTCACCCCGGCGACGCGCTGAAGGACTTCAGTGACCGAACGATCCGGCAGCTTGCCGATGTCTTCTGCGACGATCGAGTCGACGATTTCGTCGGCATCCCGTTTGATTTTTTGCGCCGAACGCAGCGCAGCGCGCTGGCCCGTGACGACGATGACCGACGGATCGCCGGTTGCCGGCGCCTTGTCGGCCGCAGCCGGCGTCGCAGCCGGGGCCGGTGTCGGCGTCACTTGTGCCATGGCCACGCCACTCGACATCATCACGATTTGCGCCACACCCAATGCAATTGCCGTCTTCTTAAATTGGTTCAATTTTCGTCTCCTCTGGTTCAATTGATACGCGATATTTATTTTCTATGGATCGCCGTCCATCTAAAGCTTGCCGCGCACTCCCGTTTATTTCTTCCCTTGTGCTTCGCCATTCCAAATTCAATTCCAAACTCTAATCATTACCGCTTGCACTCCCGAATCAAATCGGGGAAAAACATGATCCTGATTGCTTTCGGCAAGCTGATGGCGTTGCCGCTTGTGCATTCGCACGAATTTTCCTCGCTGCCGAGAATCCGAAACATCCCTTTGACCACCGCCCCCTTAACGGGCTGCTTTGCGCCACTGGCTAACGCGCGTTGCATCCGTCATTGGCGTCTTGGCAGGCAGGCGTGGGATACGGCAAATCATGGCCCTGCATGCCTATGCACGTTACCGGGTCGATCCGAAGCATCGCTCGCACGTACAGTGTCGGCAACGGATAGCAGGAAAGCGTGGCAGGAGTGCATTGTCAAGGCGGCCTTGGCCCGCAAGGGGGATGGCATGTGCCCAGGTTTGATCTTCATCGATAATGTCTCTTTAATATTTTTTATAAGTCCTTGGTATATGTCGGCTGTGCGCCTGACAATACTGTGCTTAGGATCTATTCTGCAATCTGCACCCAACTGTCGCAATTGTGAAAATCACCAATCAGTCGAATGATATTCGGCAAGCGAGTCTTAAATCCAACACATGGCTTCGTGGCTTGCGACCACCGCGCTTCGCTCCGACTTCCAATCTCGCAGTGCAACGCGCCAGGGCGGAGCGCGGAATCGTTGATCGATTTATTGCAATGCAACGAAGCTTCCATTCCACGCAAAAGAAACCCAGGCCGGCACAGGCCCGGATGCGTTGCGTCATTTGAAGTCGGCGTTGAAAGTTCTTGCCTGACCCGGTTTGAGATGGAGTGTCGTCACGCTGTTGAGATACCGCACTTTCCCTACGCCGTTCCCCGCCACCGAACGGACGCGGGCCGCGCTGAGCTTGCCGTCGGCCCAGGTCAGATCGACCTCGAAGCCGCCACGGGCGCGCAAGCCCTTCACCGACCCATTCTTCCAGGCCGACGGCAATGCCGGGAGCAGATGGATCACGCCCGCCTGCGACTGGACGAGCATTTCGCAAATTGCCGCCGTCGCGCCGAAATTGCCGTCGATCTGAAACGGTGGATGGGCGTCGAACATGTTGGGATAAGTTCCGCCGGCATTGTTGCCTTCGGTGCCGGGGCCGATTTGCTCGGCGGCACGCGCACCGGGCACGGCAAGCTGGCCGCGCAACATTTTGTAGGCGTGGTCGCCGTCGAGCAGCCGCGCCCAGTATGCGGTCTTCCAGGCCATGGACCAGCCGGTGCCGGCGTCGCCGCGCCCTTCCAGCGATTTGCGCGCTGCAGCAGCGAGCATGGGCGTCTTGACCGGGGAAATCTGCCGCCCTGGAAACAAGGCGAACAAATGCGAAACGTGCCGATGCGTGTCTCCCGGCGTGTCGAGTACGGGGTCGTGCTTTTCGTCCAGCCACTCAAGCAACTGGCCCCAGCTACCCACCCTCGGTGCGGCAAGCCTGTCGCGCAGTGCAGCAATCTGGTCGCGAAACGCCTTATCGGTGCCGAGCGTGTCGGCTGCTTCAACGGTGTTGTTGAACAGATCCCAGATGATCTCCTGATCATAGGTGACGCCATCTTCGATCGGACCATGCTCGGGCGACCAGCCCAGCGGCGCCACCAGGCGGCCATCCGGCAATGTTTTCAAACTGTCCTGCCAAAATTCGCAGACCTCTTTCATCACGGGATAGGCCACGTTGCGCAGAAATTCGCGGTCCTGCGTAAATGCATAGTGCTCCCAGAAATGCTGCGCATACCAGGCGTTGCCGGTCTTGTTCCATAGATAGCCCATGGCGCCGAACGGATTGGACTCGGTGCGTACGGTCCAGCCGCGCACAGGTTTTCCTGTGCTGCCGAGAAATGTTTCGTCTTGCTGGGAAGCTTCCTTGCCTTCTGCGGCCGCCGTTGCTGTCGTGCGGGCCACGGCACGGGCGGCGGTTTCTGCGATCAGGCGGCGGTAAACCGGCGTGACACCCTGGACGAAAGCAAAGAACGGCTTGTGCAGCTCGCCGAGGTTGGCTGGCTCGGCGGGCCAGTAATTCATCTGGATGTTGATGTTGGTGTGGTAGTCGGAATTCCACGGTGGTGCGAGGCTGTT
>Ga0209026_1001157_pt1 | contig 12346 bp, 17 predicted proteins | sample AraplaCL_Col_mCL_FD_184262 | JGI IMG/M metagenome (GOLD analysis project Ga0209026, IMG submission 184262) | Arabidopsis root microbial communities from the University of North Carolina, USA - plate scrape CL_Col_mCL (SPAdes) (version 2) | ecosystem: Host-associated > Plants > Roots >... | reverse complement strand
CGGCGCGATATCGCCCATCATCGAATAGACGCCTTCGAGCACGACGAGCTTGCCCGGCTCCACCGGAAGGCGCCCGAGGCGCTTGTCGAGATCCTCCACCGAGTTGTGGCGGAAACGGACGATCTCCGCATTGCCGAGCCAGCAGCCATCATAGATCGACGCATGGCTGTCCGCGTCGAGGATGATGTAATCCCCCTTGCCCGCGAGCGTCGAGATCACGCCGAGATTGGCCTGATAGCCGGTCGAGAAGACGATGGCGTGGTCGGTGCCGTAAAATTCCTTGAGCGCGTCCTCGCACTCCTTGTGGCCCTGATAGGTGCCGTTGAGCACGCGGCTGCCGGTCGTGCCCGAACCGAATTTCTCGAGCGCTTCCTTGCCCGCCGCGACCACGTCGGGATCGAAGGTCATGCCCATATAATTGTAGGTGCCAAGCAGGATCGTATCCTTGCCCTGGATCACCGCGAGCGTGGGCGACTTGACCTCGGTCATCACGATCGAAAAGGGATCGCGCACGCCGGTGGCGAGCAAAGCCGCGCGCTCGTTGATCAGCGGCTTGAACTTGCTCAGAAGATCATGCGGGCCGCTCGGATTGGGCAGATCGGCCAGCGTGGCGTCCTCGGGTGTGTCGATCGCGTCGGTCATCACTTGCTCGCCAGCTTGCGGATCGTGTCGACCAGCTGGCCGACCGTCTCGATCTCGGCCTGCATGTTCATCGTGATCAGGATGTCGAACTCGTCCTCGACCGCCGCGACGAAATCCATCACGGTCAAGCTGTCCCATTCCAGGTCGGTCGCGAAGGTGGTGGCCTCGGTCAGCTCGACGCCCTTCTTGTTGAAGGGCTCGATCTGCTCGGCGACGCGCTCGAAAATATCGTCGTGGTCGGTCATGGATCAGCCTTTACGGAACGTGAGCGCCGATTGCCAAGCGATTGCGGCAGCAAGTGGGCGGAATGCAAGCAGTCCGAGGAGCGATTACGCTCAGCCTTCCCCGGCAGATTGATCAGAGCCAGCCTTGCGCTTCGTACCAGCGCGCAGTGGCGGCCAAGCCTTCCCCGGTCGGGATCTGCGGCAACCATAGACCAGCTGGCGGGCGGGCGTGCGCGCCGGCGACCCAATCGGGGTGGCAGAAATAATTGACGCGATCGCGGGTCAGCTTCGCTCTCCGGCCCCGGATCAGCCGGTCGATCCGGACTCCTGCCAGCAGCAGCATTTTGGGCAAGGGCAAGGCGAGCACGCGGCGATGAACCGCGCGGCCGACGGCGCGGGCGAATTCTACCGGCGACCAGCCGTTTTCCCGGCCATCGTCTGGCTCGAAAAGACGGCCGCGGGCCAGGTCGCTGCCAAGGCAGGCGAGAAGAAGACGGCACAGGTCGCGCGCATGGATCACCGAAATCCGCCCACCGGGAGGCAAAGGCAGGAACCGATGCCTGGCGAAGCGGAACAGGTCGAGCATCTCATGGTCGCGCGGGCCGTAGACGGCGGGTGGGCGGACGATGGTCCAATCGAAGGCCGAGGCGATCACCGGCGCTTCCGATTCGTGCTTGGAGCGACCGTAAGCGGAGAGCTGCGGCTCACGCGCCGAGAGCGAGGATACATGGACGAAGCGGCGGATGCCCGCGTCCTTCGCGGCGGACAGCATATTCTGCGTGCCGACGACATTGCCCTGGCGGAATTCCTCAACGCTGCCGTTGATCACGCCTGCGACGTGGATCACCGCGTCGCAGCCTGCACACAGCGTGGCGAGGCTTTCCGGCCGGTCGAGCGCGCCTTCTACCCATGTCACGCCAGCCTGCGCCTCTTGTGGACGGCGGGTGAGGGCATTGACCTGATGGCCTTCGGCTAATGCCAGCTCGATCAGATGCGACCCGACGAAACCGGTGCCGCCGGTGATCGCGATGCGCATCAGAGCAGGACCATATGGTCGCGATGCACCAACGCGGTCCGCGGCGCATAGCCGAGCAGAGCCGCATGCGCGCCGCTGCGCTTGCCCGCGATCAGGCCGGCCTCGACCGAGTCATATTGGCTCAATCCGCGCGCGATCCTGGCACCTTCGGCGTCGGCAATCTCGATCACGTCGCCGCGCGCGAACTGGCCGTCCACCCCGGTCGCGCCTGCAGCGAGCAGGCTCTTGCCCTGGCGCAGCGCATTGACCGCACCATCATCGATCGTGATGCAGCCGCGCACCGTGAGCCGGCCCGCAAGCCAGGCCTTGCGGGCGCTGGCGGCTTTCTCGGCGACGAACAGGCTGTGGCGCGCCTCCGCCGAAAGGGGGTGGTCGATCCGTCCGCTCGCGATGGCGAGATTGGCGCCCGCCGCGTTGGCGATGCGCGCCGCCTCGATCTTGGAAACCATGCCGCCCGAGCCCATGCCCGAGGCGGAGCCCCGGTCCGCCATGGCTTCGATCGTGCCGTCGATCTTCTCGATCCGCGCGATATGCACTGCCCCCGGCAAGGCGGGATTGCGGTCATAGAGGCCGTCGATGTCGGACAGCAGGACCACGCCCTGCGCGCCCGCCGCCTGCGCCACGCGCGCGGCGAGGCGATCATTGTCGCCGAAGCGGATTTCCTCGGTCGCGACGCTGTCATTCTCGTTGAGGATCGGCACCACGCCCAAGCCCAGCAACCGGTCGAGCGTCGCCGCCGCGTTGAGGTAGCGACGCCGATCCTCGAGGTCGTCGAGCGTGACCAATATCTGTGCGGCGGTGAGGCTGTGCGCGCCCAGCACTTCGGCCCAGACATGGCTGAGCGCGATCTGCCCCGTCGCCGCGGCGGCCTGCGCATCCTCCAGGCTGGCGCGGCCGCCCTTGGCCAGGCCAAGCCGCCGCGCGCCGAGCGCGATCGCGCCCGAGGAGACGACCGCGATCTGCTGGCCGGCTTTGGTGCGTGCGGCAATATCGGCGGCGATCCCTTCCAGCCACGCGCGCCTGACTCCGCCATCGGCATCGACGAGCAGGGCCGAGCCGATCTTGACGATCAGGCGCGGGCATGAAGCGGGGGGAAAGAGGGCGAGTGTCATTTCCCCTCGCCCGCTTGGGGAGAGTGCGGGCCCCATGCGTAGCATGAGAGGGAGAGGGCAAGACGGTCAGCGATATGGATGAGAGGCGCCGTGCCCTCACCCTCCCACGCGGGTCCCTTCCTCTCCCCAAAGGGGAGAGGGGTTACAGCGGCGACCATTCGACCACGTCCTCGCCCTCGTCATCCTCGCCCACGCGCGTGGTTTCGGGGCCGATCGCTTCGAGCAATTTGTCGAGGATCGGATCGAGGCCGATCGCGGCCGCGCCCGAAAGCGGATAAACCGGGACGCCGCTCGCCTCCTCCAGTTCGGTCTTCAGCGCCGCGATCAGCTCGTCGTCGAGCATGTCGATCTTGTTGAGGCCGACCAGGAAGGGCTTGTCGGTCAGCCCCGCGCCATAGGCTTCGAGTTCGTCGCGCACGATGCGGTAGCTGGTGGCGACATCCTCGTCATTGGTGTCGACCAGATGCAGCAGCACGCGGCAGCGCTCGATATGGCCGAGGAAGCGGTCGCCGATGCCCGCCCCTTCGGCAGCACCTTCGATCAGCCCGGGTATGTCCGCGACCACGAATTCGCGTTCGTGGCGGCGGACCACGCCCAGTTGGGGACGGGTGGTGGTGAAGGCGTAAGCGCCGACCTTGGCCTGCGCGTTGGTCACCGCGTTGATGAAGGTCGACTTGCCCGCATTGGGCAGGCCGACCAGGCCCGCATCGGCGAGCAGTTTCAGCCGCAGCCAGACATACATTTCCTCGCCCGGCCAGCCGGGGCCGTGCTGACGCGGCGCGCGGTTGGTCGATGTCTTGTAGCTGGCATTGCCGCGCCCGCCGTCACCGCCGCGCAGGAAGACCACGCGCTGGCCCGCTTCGGTCAGGTCGAGCAGCAAGGTGCGATCCTCGTCGTCGGCGAGCACCTGGGTCCCGATCGGCACCTTGATGATCTTGTCCTCGCCGCCCGCGCCGGTGCGGTCGCCGCCCTCGCCGGGATGGCCGCGCTCGGCCCGGAAATGCTGCGCGTAGCGGAAGTCGATGAGCGTGTTCAGGCCGGGAACGGCCTCGAAAATGACGTCGCCGCCCTTTCCGCCATTGCCGCCGTTGGGCCCGCCATATTCTACGAACTTCTCGCGCCGGAACGACACCGCGCCCGGCCCGCCGGCGCCCGACCGGATGAAGATCTTTGCTTGATCAAGAAAATGCATCGCCGCCGCATAAGGCCTGATCGCCCGAAGACGAAGCGCTTTGCGCATCGTCTTCGGGCGAGAATCGGGCTTTCACCAAAAAAATGGACCTGATTCACGCTCCGGGCGGAGCCCGAAACGACCGGGGTCATGATGGCGGCGGAAATGCGAAGTATCTTCGCGCTCCGGCGGCCCGATTGGTATCAGGCCGCCAGTGCTTGCGGATCTTCCTCGCGTTCGCGCGTGTAGAGGCACGTGTCGATCGTGCCGCGCACAAGGCTGTTCGACCGGATCGTCTTGCCGACCGACTGGAAGCCGAGCTTGCGCAGCACGTTGGCGGACCCGGCATTGTCGAGCATCCGCCGCGCACGGATGCGGGGCAGGCGCAGGCTGCCGTCGGCCAGCGCGATCACGGCCCGGCCGGCCTCGGTCGCGAAACCGCGGCCCCAATGGTCGCGCGCGATCCAATAGCCCAATTCGGGCTCGGCCTCGCCGCTCAGGCCGATGCCGCCGACGATCCGATTGCTGTCGCGCAGACAGATCAGGAAGCGCGGCCGCCCGGGCGCCACGGGCAAAGCGAGAAATTCCTCAGCGTCGGCCAGGGTGTAAGGCCAAGGCACGCGCGTCAGGTTGCGCGCAATTTCCTGATGGCCGATCGCGGCCGCCAGTTCAGGCGCATCCTCTATCCAACCCGGCCTCAACAACAGCCGTTCGGTCACAGCGAACATGGGTCTCGTCTCCTGTCGCTCGCCCTGCCGCAGATGCATGAAATTTCCGCGACATAGGCATCAGGGAGACACGAAAAAGGGAGGCGGTGCGACCCGTCTCCCTGACGGTCCGGCTTGTCCGGACCTCGGGTCGCCCACTGGACGACCCGTTTTCACGTTCGTCCGATTTACTCGGCCGCTTCCGCGGTAATCACGCTTACGTACGAGCGGCCAAGCTTGCCTTGGTGGAAGGCGACGCGGCCCTCGGTAAGCGCGAACAGGGTGTGATCCTTGCCCATGCCGACGTTGGTGCCCGGATAGACTTTGGTACCGCGCTGGCGGATGATGATGTTGCCGCCGATGACGACTTCGCCACCGAACTTCTTGACGCCCAGACGGCGGCCCGCGGAGTCGCGACCGTTGCGCGAAGAGCCGCCTGCTTTCTTATGTGCCATTGCTCTCTAGCTCCTGCTTACGCTTCGGCGGCCGCGGGCGCGGCGTCCTTGGCGGCTGCCTTCTTGGCCGGGGCCTTCTTGGCGGCGGCCTTCTTCTCGCCCTGCTCGCCGCCGATGGCGGTGATCTTCAGGACGGTGTGATACTGCCGGTGGCCGTTGCGGCGGCGATAATTGTGGCGGCGGCGCTTCTTGAACACGATGATCTTGTCACCGCGGCCCTGTGCCACGATCTCGGCCGACACGGTCAGCCCGTCGACGGACTTGAGGTCCGAGCCCTCGCCCGCGAGCAGGACGTCGCCCAGCGTGACCGACGCACCGGCGTCGCCCTCAATCTTCTCGACGACAATCTTGTCTCCGGCGGCGACGCGATACTGCTTGCCGCCCGTGCGCACGATAGCGAACATGGCTCTCTCTACTTATGATTCCGGATCGTGGGCTGTCCGTAAGGGGCCCGCGAAAGCGCGCCGCCTATGCGGTTTGCCCGGCCCTGTCAAGGCAAACCGGGCCTATTTGGGCCGGTTCAGCCTTTGCCGAACCGGTTCCCAAAAAAAGACGTCAGCGCTGATTCTCTTCCAGGAACTTGCGGAAACAGCCGGTCTGACCGGCGGTGCCGATGAAGTTGCAGCTTCCGGGCAAGCCCTGCCGGCTCACATATTCCAGCATCTTGGCGGTGCCTGCCCAGCTTCCGTCACGCGCCGCATTGTAGCGTTTCCCGCGGAATTGCTTGGGAATGCGATAGCGCTCGCTCTCCGGCTGGCGCGCGCAGACGACCACCTCGTCCTCGGTGCTGCGCGGGCAGGGATCGTTGCCGAACACGACCAGGGTCGCAATCCTGGTTTCGGTCCCTTTGGGCGCCGGCTCGGCGAAAGCGGGAGCTGCGGCCGTGGCGAGCGCGGTGGCGAGGATGATGATTTTCATGATGCCTCCGTTCCGCCTTTCCGCATGAGCCCGGCCTGAACGCGCTTTGCCGTTCCTTACTTGGGCAAGGGCGATTCGGCCTCGGCCTGCGCGTCCTGTTTCTTCTCGGCGCGCGCGGCCTTCATTTGCTGATTCCAGCAACCGGTCCAGCCGCCCGCGCCGACATTGGTGCAACTGCCCGTGCCGCCATTGCCGACCGTGGCGATGGACGCGGCGCGCTGCGCCCAAGGCTGGTCCTGCGGCGCGAGCGGACCCGAGCGGAGCGATTGCGGGATGCGATAGCGATCGCCCTCGGGCGCGCGGATGCAGATCGTGCCCTCGGGGCATTTGTCGTTGCCGTAGATCACCAGCGCCTTGTCGTTCTGCTGGGCGAAAGCGGGCGCGGCCAGCCCGAACCCCAGGAGCCCGGCCGCGGGCAGCAAAAGGTGCTTGATCATGGCCATATCTCCTCGAACTCCAATCCTAACGCCCGGGCGCACTATCATATCCGTTCCGATAGGCCGATCGCGACGCGGCAGCCAAGTCGTATCGCCGCCGAAAGCAACGGGTAGGCCGGCGCCTGCTCCGCGCCCGCCGCGATCGCGGCGTCGCGATGCTCGACTTCCTCCGCCCGGAATTCGGCGATGGTCGCGCCCAGCTCGGGGTCATTGTCGCCCAGCCGGTCGAGTTGCGCGCCATAATGGCGATCGATCTCGGTCTCGATCGCGGCGGTGCAGGCCATCGCCGCCTTGGGTCCGATCAAAGCAGTGGCCGCGCCCAGTGCAAAGCCCGCGACATCCCACAACGGCGCGAGCGCGGTCGGGCGAACGCCGCGGCGGGTTATCATCGCGTCGAATATCTGGCGGTGGCGCGCTTCCTGCGTGGCCATGCGCGCAATCTCGCGCGCTTCCGGGTGGCGCGCACCCATCACGGCCAGCTGGCCCGCATAGATGCGGGTCGCGCCAAACTCGCCCGCCTGGTCGACGCGCAGCATCGCCGCGCGCTCGCTCTCGCTCAGCGGCGCTTGAGGCATAGGGCCAGGACGGTCAGGCCGCCCAATGTGGAGATGAGGAAGTTGAAGCCCGCCAGGCTGATCCCGAACAAAGTCCATTGCGGCTCGTCGCAGCGGATCACGGGCGCCGCCAGCAGCCGCTTTAGGAAGTCCGCGCCGCCCGCGACCGTGCCCGTGCAATGCTGCGGGCCCGGCCACCATTTATATTCGACACCGGCATGGTAGGCGCCGATCCCGCCGCTGGTCAGGATCAGCAGGCCGGCAAGCACCGTCAGCGGCAAAGTGAGCGGGGTGCGGCGGAGCAGAATCGCGAGCGCCGCGGCGACGATCGCGGCATAATGCGGGTAACGCTGATACATGCACAATTCGCACGGCACGAGGCCGCCGAGATATTGCGAGCCGAGCGCGCCCGCCATCAGGGCGAGCGGAACGAGCAGGGCGATCAGGCGGGCGCGTGCGAGCATCAACGTTTCCTGGGCGGGGTGGGGGCAGTATTCATTGCCATCTGCACTGCAGGGTTGGCGAGACGCGCGATCGTCTTGACCGCATAATCGAGCTGGAAGTCGGTGACGCCTTCCTTCTTGAGCGTGTCGGGCGTGGCGGCGAAGCGCGGATCGGTCTTGGCGTCGCTCTCCAGGATCGAATTGTCGACCTTGGCCTGGTTGAGCAGATGGCGCTTGAGATCGGCCTCGCGCAGGCGTGGCCTGTCCTTGTAATCGGGGTCCGAAAGCTGCGGCACGGTGATGTCGGGCTCGACCCCGCCTTCCTGCACCGAACGGCCCGACGGCGTGTAGTAACGCGCGGTTGTGAGGCGCAGCGCGGTGTCGTCGGTCAGCGGCAGCAAAGTCTGGACCGATCCCTTGCCGAAGCTGCGCTCGCCCATCACGATCGCGCGCCGCTGGTCCTGCAATGCCGCCGCGACGATCTCGGCGGCCGAGGCGGATCCGGCATCGACCAGCACCACGATCGGCGCGCCGTGGGTCAGGTCGCCGCGCACCTTGGATTCGGCGAAATAGCGTTCGATGTCGCTCTTCTCGCGCCCGCGCTGCGAGACGATCTCGCCATGGTCGAGGAAGATGTCCGATACCTCGATCGCCTGATCGAGCAGGCCGCCGGGATTGTTCCTGAGATCGATCACATAGCCGGCCGGGTGGCCGCCGGTCTGCTTCTCGATCTCCGCAATCGCTTTCTCGACGCCCGGGCCGGTCGGCTTGGAGAAGCCGTTGATCTTGATGATCCCGACCCCATCCTTCACCTGGGTCTTCACCAACTGGATATTGATGATCTCGCGCGTCAGCGTGACGTCGAACGGCTTGTCGCGGCCGGGGCGCACGATCGTGAGGCGGATCTTGGTGCCGGGAACCCCGCGCATCTTGTCGACCGACTGATCGAGCGTGTCGCCGTAGATCAGGTTGCCGTCGAGGTTGGTGATATAGTCGCCCGGCTTGATGCCGGCCTTGAACGCGGGCGTATCCTCGGTCGCCGCGACCACCTTCACCGCGCCCTCGTCCATCTGCACGGTCAGGCCGAGGCCGCCATAATTGCCTTCGGTCGTCGACTCCATGTTCTTGAAATCATGCGCATCGAGATAGGAGCTGTGCGGATCAAGGCTGGCGAGCATGCCGTCGATCGCGCCCTTGATCAGCGCCTTGTCGTCGACCTTGTCGACATAATCCGCCTTTACCCGCTCGAACACGGCCATGAACTGGTCGAGCTCCTTGTAATCGGCCGCATCGTCGCTCGCCGCGGGGCCGGCGACGGCCGCGGACAGGACAAGGGCGGCGGCCACGAAGCCGCCGGTGCGGAGCAGGATCTTACGCATCGTACCTGGGTTCTTTCGTCATCTGCCTGACGCTTTAGCTAGTAATGGAAGGGATTGCATCGCCCTTCCTGTATGTAGGCTTGCCAGCAAGGTTCATTGCAGCGCCATAGCGGCTACGTCGACCGACTGGCCGTTATGGCGCAGCTCGATGGTGAGGCGGGGATCGTCCCGGCCCATATGGCCGATCGGCGCGCCGGCCTGGACCAGCTCGCCACTGGTTGCGGTCACCAATTCCAGTCCCGCCAGGATCGTCGCCCAACCATGGCCATGATCGAGGATGACGATATCGCCATAGCCGCGGAACGGGCCGGCATAGGCGATCCGGGCCATCGCCGGTGCGCTGACCGGGGCGCCCGGCGGCGTCGCCAGCGTCAGGCCGCGCGCGCGCACGCTTTCGCCCGAGCGCTCGCCCATTCCGACCACGACCCTGCCCGCAGCCGGCAGGCGATAGCTTTTGGCGGCCCGTGCGGCGCCGGTGAAATCGGGCGCCGGAAGCGCCGCCAGCCGTGCTGTCTGCCTGGGCGACTGAACCAGCGCATCGGCGCCCTCGCCGGCATCGAGCGCATCGGCGAGCGCCTGTTCGGCGCGCGCGCGGGCGGCTTCGGTCGCGATCATCTGGCGACGGAGCGCCGCGGTGCGGCGCCTTATCTCGGGCGCGAGGCTCGCGATCAGCGCGCGGGTGCGCACCATTTCGTCCGCCGCGGCGGGCTTGGCCAAGGCCAGAGCGGGCGGCCGGAGCGCCAGCCGTTGCGCGGTCGCGAGCAGTTGCGCGAGCGGAGCTTCCTCGGCGGCCAATTTCGCTTCCTGCGCCTGGGCTTGCGCGTCGAGCGCGGCCAGACGGGCTTCGGCCTGGGTTTGCGTAAGCGGAACGTTGGCAAGGAGGAAAGCGAGGATCATCAGCCCTCGCGATGATAAGGATGGCCGGCGAGAATGCTCGCCGCGCGCCACAATTGCTCGGCCAGCATCGCGCGCGCCAGCATGTGCGGCCAGGTCAAGGCCCCGAAATTGAGCAGGAAATCAGCCTCCGCGCGCTCGGCATCGCCGAATCCATCGGCCGCGCCGATCAGGAAACGCAGCTCGCGCGCGCCATCGTCGCGCCATCGGCCGATCTGCTCGGCGAAGGCGAGCGAACCGAGGCCCCTGCCTTTCTCATCGAGGATGACGGTGACCGTACCGGGCCCTTTCGGAGGCATCTTGCCGCCGCGGTCCGGGAGTTCGGTGACCTTAGCCGGCCACGCAAGGCGCGCGAGGTAACGGTCCACCAGTTCCGCCTCGGGACTGCGCCCGATGCGGCCGCGCGCAACGATATGCACCAGCATTTTCCGTGTCAGCTACGCTGAGAGGTTCAGCTCAGCTGAGCCAAATCTCAATGCGCAACAGCCTCGGGACGGGGCGCTTCGCCGAACGACCACATCCGTTCCAGATTGTAGAAGCTGCGTACTTCGGGTCGGAACAGGTGGACGATCACGTCGCCGGCATCGATCAGGACCCAGTCCGCGGTCGGCATGCCCTCGACACGGGGGCTGCGGCCGGTGAGCGCTTTGATCTTTTCGACCAGCTTGGCGGCCATCGACCCCACCTGGCGGCTCGAACGGCCCGACGCCACGACCATATGGTCGGCGATCGAGGATTTGCCGGCTAGCGGGATGGATACGGTTTCCACCGCCTGGTCGTCATCCAGCGAGGAAAGCACGAGCCGATGGAGAGCGTCGATACTGTCGGCCGGATCGGCGGGCGGCTGTTCGGCAGCATGCGTTGCAGTGGCGGGCAAGGAACCTCCTACGTAAGCGGATGGCGCGAGATATGGTCACGCAACCCATTGGTTTTCAAGGATGAAGGCCAGTCGGGACGAAGAGCGCGCGCCCGCGTCGCGGAAGTAGGATCGGGGCGGAAGCGCAACAGCACGAGCGCCGGCGGACTCCACATCGTCCAGCTTTTCACCTGGCTGGGACGCCGGACGAAGCGCCTGAGCCAGCCCATCGCGGAAGCGTTTTGGGCGACCGCATCATACCCCGGACGGGCGATCACCGCAATCGGCATCGCACGCGCGATCCTCCGCCAGTCGCGCCACAGGTGGAATTGGGCGAGATTGTCGGCGCCCATCAGCCATATGAAGTGGCGATTGGGAAAGCGGCGCTGGAGCTTGCGCAGCGTGTCCGCCGTGAAACGCGTGCCGAGCTCCGCCTCGATCGCGGTCGGCACGATCCGGCTGCGCCGCGCCATCGTCCGTGCCGAGGCATAGCGTGCGACAAGCGGGGCCATGTCGCTGGCGCCCTCCTTCAGCGGATTGCCGGGCGAGACCAGCCACCAGAGTTCAGTGAGGCCAAGCCGCTCGATCGCCTCCAGGCTGATGCGGCGGTGGCCGCCATGGGCGGGGTTGAACGATCCGCCGAGGATTCCGGTGGGGATCATGGCCGGTGAACCATGAACCTCGTTCGCCCTGAGCCTGTCGAAGGGCCGTCCTTTTTCCGGATGGAGAGAAAGGACAGTGCTTCGACAAGCTCAGCACGAACGGTGCGTGCGGGAACGGCGCGCTTTCGCTTCAAGGCCGCGTCTGGCCCGTTCCCCTGACCAGCCATTTGTAGGTGGTGAGCCCTTCGAGCGCGACCGGGCCGCGTGCGTGGAGGCGGCCGGTTGCGATGCCGATCTCCGCGCCCAGGCCGAATTCGCCGCCGTCGGCGAACTGGGTCGAGGCGTTCCACATGACGATCGCGCTGTCGACCTCGTTCAAGAAGCGCTCGGCGGTCGCGGCATCCTCGGTCACGATGGCATCGGTATGGTGCGATCCGTGCGCGGCGATATGCGCCATCGCCTCGTCCACTCCGTCCACGAACCGGGCCGACAGGATCGCGTCGAGATATTCGGTGTCCCAATCCTCGGGGCTGACCGCGACCGCGCGGGGCTCGATCGCGCGGACCTCGTCAGTGCCGCGCAGTTCGCAGCCCGAATCCGCGATCGTCGCCAGGATCGGCTTCGGATCGGCGAAGGCGCGGTCGATCAGCATGGTCTCCGTCGCGCCGCAGATGCCGGTGCGGCGCATCTTGGCATTGAGCGCCAGCTCGCGCGCCATCGCCGGATCGGCAGCCTTATCGATGTAGAGATGGACGATGCCGTCAAGGTGCGCGAGCACCGGGACCTTGGCCTCATCCTGGACGCGCGCGACCAGGCTCTTGCCGCCGCGCGGCACGATGATGTCGATCAGGCCGACCGCGGTGAGCATCGCGCCGACCGCGGCACGGTCCGCCACGGGAACCAGCTGGATCGCATC
>Ga0209026_1001156_pt1 | contig 12354 bp, 10 predicted proteins | sample AraplaCL_Col_mCL_FD_184262 | JGI IMG/M metagenome (GOLD analysis project Ga0209026, IMG submission 184262) | Arabidopsis root microbial communities from the University of North Carolina, USA - plate scrape CL_Col_mCL (SPAdes) (version 2) | ecosystem: Host-associated > Plants > Roots >... | reverse complement strand
CGCTTCCCCGACGTTTAACGGCTTCGGCGCAGCGCCCACTCTATTCTGATTCCGCTTCAGCGAACCCCGGACGAGCCCCGCCCGCTCACGCGGTGAGGATGAGATAATACAGGGCCGGATCGCCGATCCCGCTGGCGGAGACCTCGTGTTGCGGCGCGATCGCGTCGTCGGCTGGTTGCGACCAAGCGGATGAGCGCGGTTGACACGAGGGTGATGGCAAGATCTCGTCAGCGGATCAAGGATGGAAGCATCAGCGCGGCATGCTGGTGCTGGGCAGGCTAGTATCGATCAGTTGCACGAGCCGGACAAGAGCCTCCCGCACCCTCAGCAATTCGGCCCCGACCATATGGTGATTCCGACCCGCAAGCGCGAGAACGGTTGCTAGAACGATATCCGACTCCCGAGCGAGGCGCACAAGGTGAAATCCGCTCGGCCCGCAGCGACCGCTCAGCCAATTCTTCGCCGTCCGTTCGCTGGCGCCGGTCCAGCGCATCAGCGTCTTGGTCGCGCGATGTGTGGCACCGAGCTCGGCGCGCAGGGCCTCTGCAATCGCTTCAGCATAGTCGGTGCTTGAGCCGGAGCGTTGGAGAAGTTTTTTGCCCGCCTTCGGAAACATCTTTCCCCCTCCGATGATCTAGAGCTGCCGCGACTCCCCAAACTGCTGCTGGAGATGAGCGTCATGATCAGGTGGGATAAGACGATCGAAGACGGCGCTACCCTGGTTCCGGCTGCTGAATATGTGCGAATGTCGACCGAGCATCAGAGATACTCCACCGACAACCAGCATGAGGCGATCCAGCGCTACGCGGATAAGCGCGGCTATGAGATCGTCCGAACCTTTGCTGATGAAGGCAAGAGCGGCTTGCGCCTCCATGGTCGCGAAGCGCTGAAGGAACTGCTCCATGAGGTTGAGAACAAAACCGCCAACTTCGCGGCAATCCTGGTCTATGATGTCAGTCGCTGGGGACGCTTTCAGGATCCGGATGAGGCGGCGGCGATCGAGCTCAGGTGCAAAAAGGCCGGTATCGCAGTTCACTATTGCGCGGAGCAATTTGAGAATGACGGCAGCATCGGCTCATCTATAATCAAGACCGTCAAACGCGCGATGGCAGGGGAATATAGCCGCGAACTCTCGGTCAAAGTGTTTGCGGGGCAATCGAATTTGATTCGACTTGGTTTTCGTCAAGGGGGGGCGGCCGGGTTCGGACTTCGGCGGCGGCTGGTGGACCAGAGCGGGGCTCAAAAATTCGACCTTGGAAGAGGCGAACATAAAAGCCTCACTACGGACCGGGTCATCCTGGTTCCCGGTCCGCCTGAAGAAGTCGCGATCGTTCGCGACATATATCGCTGGTTCACTCAGGATCATCGGTCAGAAACAGAGATAGCCGATAAGCTCAATCGCCAAGGTGTCTTGACGGACCTCTCGCGCCCCTGGACGCGTGGGACGGTGCACCAGCTTCTCATCAACGAAAAATATATCGGGAATAATGTGTGGGCGCGTACGTCCTTCAAATTGAAGCAGGCGCGACGCGAGAACCCGCCGGAAGATTGGGTTCGATGCGACAGTGTTTTCGATGCAATCGTAGAACCGACGCTCTTTGCCCAAGCGCAAGCGATCATTTCGGAGCGCTCCGCGCAACTCACAAATGACGAAATGCTCGGCCGCCTGACTCGGCTGCTCCAAAGCCAGGGTAACCTTTCTGGCCTCATCATCGACGAATGCGAAGCGTGCCCGTCCAGCAGCGCGTTTCGGAACCGGTTCGGTAGCCTGCTTCGTGCCTATACCCTGGTTGGTTTTTCGCCCACGCACGACTACCGCTATCTGGAGGTCAACCGAGCGCTTCGCCGCATGCATCCGGATGTAGTGGGCAGCGTGGTGAACGGAATGCGCGCCGCGGGCGGAAGGGTGCTTCAGGACAGCGGCAATGACCTCCTTTGGATCAACGGAGAGTTCACAGCTTCTTTGGTGATCGCCCGCTGCCGCCAGACATCGGCAGGATCGCTTCGGTGGCAGGTCCGGCTCGACCGAAGTCTTCGTCCCGACATCACGATCACCGTGCGCATGGATAGAAATAACGAACATCCGTTAGACTTCTACTTGTTGCCGAAGCTGGACGTCCGCGAGACCGTGGTTCGCCTTTGCGAACATAACGGGGTCTGGTTGGATGGCTATCGCTTCACCTCCTTCGAGAAGCTCTACGAGCTAGCCCGAAGGGTGCTGCTGCGGAGGGCCGCATGATGGAGGCGACACCGGCGCAGCGGGTTGAGATGGTGCCGATCAACCGCGTGGTGGTGGTCAATCCACGCGTCCGCAATCCCCGGACGTTCAATGAGATCGTCGAGAGTATTGCACTCGTCGGACTTAAGCGGCCGATCACCGTCACCCGCCGCCAGCAGGGCGAACATACCCTCTATGACCTTGTCTGCGGCCAAGGGCGCCTCGAGGCGTGCAAAAGTCTCGGCTTTGACGAGGTGCCCGCGCTGATTGTCAGTGCCGACCAGGAGGATTGCCTCGTCTCGAGCCTAGTAGAGAATTGCGCGAGACGACATCACCGCGCCGTAGACCTGCTCCAGGATATCGCGGCGATGGGACAGCGCGGATATTCAAACGGGGAGATCGCCAACAAGACGGGCCTCTCCGGTGAATACGTAAACGGCGTGGTCCGGCTCCTCCAGAATGGGGAGAATCGCCTACTGCGCGCCGTGGAGTCCGGATCGATACCGATCACAGTGGCGGTGCAGATCGCTGATGCCGACGAAACCGAGGTCCAAGGTGCGTTGCAAGCCGCCTATGAACAGAATCTGCTCAAGGGTCGGAAGCTCGCGGCGGCGCGCAGGCTGGTCGAAATCCGCCGCCGGCGGGGCAGCGGCTACAAGGGCGAGAACCGGCCGCGCCGCCGCGTGTCCACGCAGGCGTTGGTCAAAGCCTATGAAGAGGATTCGCAACGGAAGCAGGATCTGATCAGGAGGTCTGAACTTGCGAAGGCACGCCTGAACTTAATCACCGAGGCAATCAGAAGTCTTATCGATGATGACGCGTTTTTCGCCATACTGGAAGAGGAGGACCTGATCACCGTGCCGGCCAATTTGGCCGCTCGCATCCCCGAACTCATGGGGGCCTCCGAATGACAAAGTACCCAAAGCTGGCTTTCGAAACCGCCAGCCTCCGCATACCGATATCCCAAATCGTCCCGCTCCGGGCGGTACCTGATGAAATAAAGAGATCCGTCAAATATGCACAGATCGTCGCGTCGATCAACGAGGTGGGAATCATCGAACCGCCGGTCGTGATCAGAGACTCGAGCGAGCCGAATTTCTATCATCTTCTCGACGGGCACTTAAGGATCGAAGCTCTGAGGGACCAAGGTGTTAGTGCTGTCATATGCTTAATCTCGACTGAGGATGAAGCCTATACCTATAATAAGCGCGTCAACCGCCTCGCAACCATTCAAGAGCATCAGATGATCAACGTCGCGCTTGACCGTGGCGTTTCGGAGGAGCGACTGGCCAGAGCACTGAACATAAACATCAAGGCTATTCGGAGTCGCCGGCAGTTGCTGGAGGGGATATCTGCGGAAGTTGCGACGCTGCTCCAGGACAAGCACGTGGCGATCCAGGCTTTTCGTGAGCTACGCCGCCTCCGGCCCGAGCGTCAGCTAGAGGCTGCCCAGCTCATGGTTGCGATGAACCGTTACAATTGCAGTTATGCGCGATCTTTGGTCGCCGCGACGCCTGAAAATCTCCTGACAAAGCCCAAAAGAACCAAGGCGCTGATGGGCCTGACCGCGGACCAGATAGCCCTAATGGAGGAAGAATCCGCGAAGCTGCAGCGGCATTTCAAGCTCATCGAGAAAGATTATGGCGCCGATCACCTGGATTTGGTGCTGGCAAGCGGTTATGTTGACCGGCTCCTCTCGAATGCTCGCGTGGTCGGCTACCTCGCCCAGTGCCACCCTGAAATATTGACGGAGTTCCAAAAACTGCAACGCCAGTTGCGCAGCACCTAACAGCGCGATTGAGATGCCATGCAGCGCTTGCACAGCCATGTGCGCGGCGCTCGACGCTATGGACCCGCTGGCAAGGTGGCGTTCGAGCCGGTCCGGCTGCCCCGGGCCGGATAACCGTAGATCGCCGACGGATCGGGCCTCAAGATCCATGAAGTAGAGCAGCGTTTCGCCGATGCCTTGCTCTAACTCTGGGGCCATCTCGACGGGGCAGACCGGCTATGAATCACCTCAATGGCGCATATTCCGCTTGGCAAGTGGGAGGCGACAGGCGAGTCTCACCTGAGATGAAGACGAGCCTCGACCATCTGCCCGCGTCCAAGCAGCGTGACCTGGAGCGTGTCGTCCAGATCATCTTTGAGGAGTTCGCCGACGCGCTCGCGGTGTCGACATCGGAGTGGAAGAAGCGCGGGCGGATCGACAAGATAATACTCTACGGCAGCTATGCGCGCGGTGGCTGGGTCGATGAACCGCACACCGCCAAGGGCTACCAGTCGGACTTCGATCTGCTGATCATCGTCAGCGACAAGCGCCTGACCGACCGCGCTGCTTATTGGTCGAAGCTGGATGATCGGCTGATCCGCGAGTTCGCGATCACCAAGACGATCCATGTGCCAGTCAATTACATCCTGCACACGCTGCAGGAGGTGAATGACGGTCTGGCGCATGGCCGCTACTTCTTCATGGACGTGAAGCGGGACGGCGTGGTCGTCTATCAGGCCGACGACACTGAGCTGCATGAGCCCAAGCCAAAGACGCCCGCACAGGCCGTCAAAATGGCTAAGGGATACTTTGAGGAATGGTTTCCTCAGGCCCTCGCCTTCTTCAAAATGTATCAAACTGGGGTGGAGTCAGCCACACCAAAACAGGCTGCCTTCGTTCTCCATCAGTCGGCGGAAAGCCTGTATCACTGCGCCCTGCTTGTCTGCACGTTCTATACGCCGCACGTTCATAATCTGGCGTTTCTCCGCAGTCAGGCTGAGCTTATCGACCGACGCTTGATCGATGCTTGGCCACGCGAAAATCGACGCGAACGCGGCATGTTCGAGAAGCTCAAAGAGGCCTATGTGAAGGCTCGTTACTCATCGCACTATAAGATCAGCGCCGAGGAATTGGCGTGGCTCGGCGAGCGCGTCGAGGAACTAGGCCGCGTGGTCATGACACTGTGTAACGAGCGTATCGCAGAGTTTGAGAAAGCGGGCTAAGCGGCCTTTTTTACGTCCCATAATTGTGGCTGACCGGCGTCAATTTCGTCGGTTGTGGGTGACAGCGCCTGGCTTCCGGAAGCCAGACTGACCCACTCGATCCGCCAGCCCAACTCGACCTAGTAACCAGAACATTTAGGGGAACATGTGGAAGGCGGGAGAGGGGAAGGTGTAAGGCAAGTTAAAAGCGCTGCCTCCATGAGGCCGCGAAATTGGCGTCTGCACGTCGTTTTTTGTGGAGGCATGACCTCGGGTCTTGCCTCCATCGCGGCTGCGGCCGGCACATATTTCGCGCATTTCTGCGGCTTCTAGGCCGAGTCAAATGGAGGCCCTTGAAGCCCGGCTTTAGCAGTCCCTCATCTGACGCTTTTCAGCGCGGGATGACGTCATGGCCGAGGATGATTTCGAGCTTTGGTTGGGGCGGATCAGCGCAGACCGGTCGTTCGCGCACCAGGTCCGCAAGGCCGTCAATCTGGCAGGCAAATCTGTCCGAAAATCCGCCGCTCGCGCCCGCCGTTTCGACGGCAGCCGGATCGGCCGCGGTGCCGGCGTCGGGCGGCTACTCAGCACCTCGGATCGCTTCGCCGGTTTCCGGTCGCGGCGGGTGGTTGTGAAAGCGCGGTTCGTGAAGCTCGCCGGCAAGGGTGCGAAAGCCGCCGCCGCGCACATGCGCTACCTTCAGCGCGACGGCACGACGCGCGAGGGCGAGCGGGGAACGCTTTACGGGCCGACAAGCGATGTTGCCGATGGCAGGGAATTCCTGGAACGAGGGTCGGGCGACCGCCATCAGTTTCGCTTCATCGTCGCGCCCGAGGATGGCGCCCAATATGAAGATCTGAAGCCGCTGATACGGCGCTGGATGAGCCAGGCCGAGCATGACCTCGGCACCAAGCTCGACTGGGTTGCCGTTGATCACTTCAACACCGGCCACCCCCATAGCCACGTTCTCGTCCGCGGTGTCGACGATCGCGGCAAGGACCTGATCCTCGCCCGCGAATATATCAGCAATGGCTTGGCCGCGCGTGTCGTCGAGTTGGTCAATCTCGACCTAGGCCCGCGAACCGATCGCGAGATTTTCGAGGCGCGCCAGCGCGAGATCACGCAGGAGCGGTTCACGGGCATCGATCGCCGACTGTTGCTCGCGCGGGATGCCGACGGGCTCGCCTCGTCCTGGCACAGCGACAGCATCGAGCAGAGCCTCCGCGCGGCGCGCCTCGGCACGCTCGCGCGCATGGGGCTGGCGACGGAAGAGGGGCGGGGTCGCTACCGGCTCGCGGATGATCTGGAAGAGATGCTCCGCACGATGGGCCGGCGCGGCGACATCATCGCCGAGATGCATGATCAGCTGAAGCTGCGCGCACCCGATGTCCCGCCGCAGGATTATGCGATCTATGATCCGGCGGAAGGCAAGCCGTTGGTCGGGCGAGTGGTCGCGCGCGGCCTCGCGGATGAGCATGACGACCGCCACTACATGATCGTCGCCGCGACCGATGGCCGCAGCCACTATGTCGAGCTGGGCAACCGAACACTGTCGCAGATGCTGGACAGCCCCGAGATCGTGCGGGTCAATCCCGTGATTCCGGTGGTGCGGGATGTCGATCGCACGATCGCCGAGGTCGCTGCCGCCAATGGCGGCGTCTACAGCATCGATAATCACCTGCGGCACGACACCACCGCGACCGCACGCTTTGCCGAAGCACATGTGCGGCGTCTGGAATCCATGCGGCGCGGCGGCGGCGTGGCGGAACGGCTCGCCGACGGCAGCTGGAAAATCGCGCCGGATCATCTCGATCGGGCCTTGGCGTTTGAACAGCGTGCAGCCGCTGCGCGGCCGGTCGAGATCGAGACATTGTCAGCGCTGCCGATCGACCAGCTCCCGCGGCATCAATGCGTGACCTGGCTCGACGAGCAGCAAGTGGCCAAGGAACCGGAGCACCTGGAGCGCGGCTTCGGCGCACAGGTCCGTCAGGCAATCGCACGGCGCCAGCAGTGGCTGATCGAGCAGGGCCTCGCCTGGCGGGAGGACGACACGATCCACTTCCGTGCCGGCATGATCGGTGAGCTTCGCCAGCGCGAGCTGCGGCAGGTCGCGGGTCAGCTGTCGAAGGAGCTGGGGCTCGAATACGCCGAGCATAGAGGCGGGGCGATCGAGGGCGTCTATCGCAGGGCGGTGCAGGTCGGCTCAGCCAAGTTCGCGGTTATCGAGAAATCGCGGGAGTTCACGTTGGTGCCGTGGCGCCCGGTGCTGGAGAAGCAGATCGGCCGCAATGTGTCCGGTATCGATCGCGCCGGCACAATCAGCTGGACTTTTGGACGCCAGCGCGCGGGTCCGGAAATAGGCGGGATCTGAGATGCACTGAAAGCGTAGCTAGGTGCCCTAGCGAGGTGCTGTTGCCGGGCCCCGAAACGGCAGACCTTGTCTGCCATGCAGACGAGCAAGACCCGCCACCAATTCTACTTGCCCGACGAGCTGTCTGCCAAGCTCGATGCGATGGCGGCGCAGCCGGGTTCGTCCAAGACCGCGATCCTGACCGATGCGCTGACCGCCTGGTTCGATCGGCGCGCTGGGCACGAACTGGACCAGCGGTTCGGTGCCCGGCTCGACCGCCAGAGCCGCATCGCCGACCGTACCGAACAGAAGCTCGATTTCCTCACCGAAGCGCTCGGGCTGTTCGTCCGGCATCAGCTGACCCTCACCGCCCACCAGCCGGCGTTCGACGCCGAGACCAATCGCCTCGGACGGCTTCGCTACGACGAATTCATGAAGGTCGTCGGGCGGATGCTCACGCGCGGCGATGCCACGTCCCGCCTGTCTCACCGTCAATACCCAGAAATGGGTATCGACAAATGAAGGAGCCCCGCACGCGCAGCGGCAAACCGGGCTCGGGTCGCGGCCTGCCGCCGCGCAGCGTCAGGATTTCGGACGCGTCTCGGATGACCGGCATCGGTCGGAAGCTTTATGTGCTGATCAAGGATGGCGCAGTCGAGGTGGTTAAAGCCGACGCAATCACGCTGGTGCCCATGTCATCAATCCACGTACGGCTGGACCGAGGCCGCCGGGGCGCAGCGGCTCCGGCGCTGTGCCGTTGGCGCAAATGATCAATGCCATCGACAATGATCAGGCAGGACAGAAACTTCTTTGCACGGCGGAGGCGGCGTCCTTCTTGAAGGTACATCCCAACACCGTTCGGGCATGGGCCAATTCCGGCCGCATCCCGGGTTCGAAGATCGGGCGAGACTGGCGCTTCATCGAGGCTGACCTTGTGGCCGCGACCCGGCAGGCGTATTTTAGGACCGCACGAATGCAGCCGAGTGCCTTTCCAAAGGAGGCAATATGGCACTCTGGAAACGTGCAGGAATCTATTACGTCAAGCTCACAGCGCCAGACGGAACGCTCCTTAGACGCTCTACTGGAACGACCGACCGGACGAAGGCCGAAGAATATCACGACAAGCTGAAGGCCGAGCTGTGGGACCTTGCCAGACTGAAGCGGAAGCCGAAGCGGACCTGGGACGAAGCGGCTTTACGGTGGCTGAAGGAGATGGCGCACAAGAAGTCCTACCGGGGCGATGTGCAACGGATCCGTTGGTTCACCCCGCATCTACGCGGCAAGAGATTGGACCAGGTGAGCAGGGACATGATCGACAGGATCGTCTCCCGCCAACTCGCCCGTCGCAGTGATCGCACCAAGGATATCTACGTGGCGCTGATCCGCGCCATCTTCCGGAAGGCGATGCGAGACTGGGAGTGGCTGGAGCATATCCCGGCGTTCAAGACCTACGCGAAGGGCGGCAAGGTGCGGGTCAGGTATCTGACTCACGATCAGGCCAAAGACCTTCTCGAACGTCTACCGGCTCACCAGCGCGAGGTGGTCACTTTCGCGCTGGCCACCGGCCTGCGTCAGGGCAACATTCTCGGTCTTACCTGGGATAGGGTCGACCTGACCCGTCGCGTGGTGACAATCGAGCATGGCGACACCAAGAACGGGGATGCGCTCGGCGTGCCCCTGAACGAGGCGGCCCTGGGGGTGCTGGCGCGGCAGCGTGGCAAGAACCGCAAGTGGGTGTTCTGCTTTCGCGGCGACAGGCTGCGTAATGCAAACAACCGGGCTTGGCGGGCGGCATTGAAAGCATGCGGGATCGAGGATTTCCGCTGGCACGATCTGCGGCACACCTGGGCGAGCTGGCTCCGGCAGAATGACGTGCCTACCTGGGTGCTTCAGGAGCTGGGTGGCTGGAAATCTGAATCGATGGTGCGTCGTTATGCGCACATGTCGGTCAAGCATCTGGCGCCGTTTGCGGACCAGCTGACAATTCCGGTCACAGTCGAGGATGACGGAAAACCGCCAATTTTCGAACTGCCGGAAGGTCACAAAAGTGGTCACAATGGGAGCCGCCCGCGGCTCCGGCTGGTGGCCGGACTAGATGTAAGCCATTGAAAAGGATGGTGGACGCACTAGGGCTCGAACCTAGGACCCGCTGATTAAGAGTCAGCTGCTCTACCAACTGAGCTATGCGTCCATGCCTGTCCGGCAGGAGCGGCGGTGCCGCTTGGAGGCGCGCCCCTAGCAAGGCCTACCCCCCTTGTAAACAGGGGAATCCGGTTATCGTCCCCGGCCGCGGCTATGGCGCTGGATCGCCATCAGGAATCCCAGGCAGATCAGGACCGTCATCATCGCCGATCCGCCGAATGAGACGAGCGGCAACGGAATGCCCACGACCGGGGCGAGACCCATCACCATCAACAGGTTGATCGCGACATAGAAGAAGATGGTGGTGGTAAGGCCCGCGCTCGCGATCCGGCCGAAGCGGCTTTTGGCGCGCATCGCCACGCGCATTCCCCAGCCGATCACGAAGCAATAAGCCAGGATGATGCCGAACCCGCCGAACAGGCCCCATTCCTCGGCCATCGTGGCGAAGACGAAATCGGTATGGCCTTCGGGCAGATAATCGAGATGGCTCTGCGTCCCCTGGAGAAAGCCCTTGCCGGTGACGCCTCCCGATCCGATCGCGATCTTGGACTGGATGATGTGATAGCCGCTGCCGAGCGGATCGCTTTCGGGGTTTATGAAGATCTCGATCCGCTTGCGCTGATAATCGTGCATCGCATGCAGCGCGATCGGGGTCAGCGCCACACCCACCGCCAGCACGCCGATGAACCAGCGCTTGGGCACGCCGGCCAGATACATCGCGGTCACCCCGCCGAACGCGATCATCAGTGCGGTGCCGAGATCGGGTTGCACCAGCACCAGCAGGAAGGGCACGCCGATCAGCAAGGCGGCGGGCCAGACCGCGGCGAAGCGGCGCATCTCCGGCGCGGGCATCGCGTCGTAGAAGCGCGCCAGCACCAGCACGATCGCGGGCTTCATCAATTCCGACGGCTGGAGGCGGATGATCTTCAGGTCGAGCCAGCGCCGGCTGCCGCCACCGACCGCGCCCAGCGCCTCAACCCCGAACAGCAGGATGACGAGGATGGCGTAGGTGGGCCAGGCAAGGCTCTTGAGCTGGGGCTCGTCGAGCCGCGACAGCGCCATCGCGCCGACCAGGAACAGGAGGTAGCGCATGCCTTGCGGCAGCGCCCAGGGCATCATCTTCCCGCCCGCCGCCGAGTAGAGCACGACCAGGCCGAAGCCGAGGATCGCGCTGACGACCAGGATCAGCCCCCAGGGCATACGCGCCAGCGGCGCGGGGATGAGGCTGTTATTGCTCAATCGGGCTGGTCCTGACCGGCGGCTTCCTGCGGCGTGTCGGGAGTCGCCACGGCCTGGCCTGCCTGTTCGGCCTGCCAGCGCGCGACGTCGGCGGCCATGCGCGTCGCGATATCGCCGCCCCATTGCTGCTCGAAGGTGGCGAGCGTCGTCATGGCATGATCGGGCGCGAACAGGAAGGTCATCACGTCGCGCGCTATCTGTGCGGCGGCGGCACCATGGCCGCCATGTTCCAGCGTGACGCCGATCGCATATCTGGGCTGCTCGACCGGTGCGAAGCCGATGAAATGACCATGATCGCGCAAGCGCCAGGCGCCGCCCGTGCCGAGCGCCTTGGCGCGTCCCGCAGCGCGATCCGCCGCACTGATGCGGCGGACCTGCGCGCTGCCGGTCTTGCCCGCCATCTCGACGCCCGGCACCTGGAGCTTTGAGGCGCCCGCCGTGCCCGCGCCGCCGGTATTGATCACGTCGCGCATGCCGCCATGCACCACCGCCAGCTGCTCGGCGGTGATATTGAGCGGGCCGCCCTGCGGACCATAGCGCTTGTTCACGATGAGGCGCGGGCTGAGCATCTTGCCGCTGGCGATCCGCGCCGCCATCACGCCCAGCTGGAGCGGGTTCACCAGCACATAGCCCTGGCCAATCGAGGCGTTGACCGTGTCGGCCGCGGTCCAAGCCTTCTTGTAGCGCCGCTCCATCCACGCGCTGTCGGGATAAGTGCCGTAGCGCTGTTGGATGGCGGGGATATCGAACTTCTCGCCCAGGCCGCATTCGTGCGCCATGCCGGCGACCTTATCGATGCCGAGCCGGCGGACCATCGTGTAGAAATAGACGTCGCAACTCTGCTGGATCGCGCGATGCATGTCGATCGCGCCATGGCCGTGCGGGCGCCAGCAGTGGAAAGTCGCATTGCCCAACCGGAAGAAGCCCGGGCAATTGACCGTTTCGTGCGGATCCACGCCCCAGCGCAGCAACGCCAGCGCGTTCATCGGCTTGACCGTGGAGCCCGGCGGATAGAGGCCGAGCAGCACCTTGTTCATCAAGGGCAGGTGATCGTTGGCCGACAGCATCGCCCATTCGGACTTGCTGATCCCGTCGACGAAGGCGTTGGGATCGTAGGAGGGCATCGAGACCATGGCGAGCAGGCCGCCCGTCTCGCAATCCACCACCACCACCGATCCGCTGTTGGGGCCCAAACGGCGCGCGGTATATTCCTGCAGCGGCGCGTCGATCGTGAGCCGCAGCGTATGCCCCATCTGCTCGGGCTTGGTGGTAAGCTCCTGCACCAGCCGGCCGTGCGCGGTAACCTCGGTCCGCTTGGCGCCCGGCGTGCCGCGCAGCCAGGGTTCCATCACTTTCTCGAGATTCTCCTTACCGACCTTGAAGCCGGGCGTGATGTAGAGCGGGTCCTTGGTGCGCTGATAATCCTCGGCCGAAG
>Ga0209026_1001152_pt1 | contig 12400 bp, 9 predicted proteins | sample AraplaCL_Col_mCL_FD_184262 | JGI IMG/M metagenome (GOLD analysis project Ga0209026, IMG submission 184262) | Arabidopsis root microbial communities from the University of North Carolina, USA - plate scrape CL_Col_mCL (SPAdes) (version 2) | ecosystem: Host-associated > Plants > Roots >... | reverse complement strand
GGTTCGAAATTGCCAGACTATTAAGTGAAAAGGGAAACAAAGTGATCATTACCGGAAGGAGCGAAGCTAGGCTGAAAGAAGCGGCATCGCAACTAAATAATGTAAACTATATAGCATGCGATATAACCAAGGCAGATGATGTAAGCAAGCTGGTAATCACAATAAATAAAGAGTACCCCGAATTGGATATTTTGATCAACAACGCAGGGCAAGCCTTTGTGTATAATATTGGAGAAGGAAGCGGTGCTTTTGAAAAAGCAAGCGAAGAAGTGCTCACCAATTATTTAAGCATCATCAGGTTGACCGAAGAATTATTGCCGCTGTTGAAACAACAGAAAGAAGCGGCAATAGTAAATGTATCATCAATAGTGGCGTTAGTTCCGGGCAGCAATCTGCCCACTTACAGTGCCACCAAAGCGGCTTTGCATTCGTACACGCAATCGCTGCGGTTTGTGTTAGGTAAAACTACCAACATTAAGGTTTTTGAACTGATGCCCCCGTTAGTTAACACCAGCCTATCCAAAGATATTGGCGGTGAAGAAAACGGCATACCGCCATTGGTTGTTGCCGAGGGCTTATTGAATGGCTTTGAAAACGACATTTATCAATTGCATATCGGCCAAACCGAGTACATGTACAACTTGTCGTTATCATCGCCCCAAGATGCGTTTAATACCCTGAATGCAAGTAGATAATTAATTATTTAGTAGTTGGTACAGAGTATTTAGATGATTTTGTACTAACTGCTTTTATTTGATCTGTGAGTGTGCGTTAATGGCTTTAATTTTAACATCAAGATCTTTTGCAGCAGCTTCGAGTTGAAGTAGCGTATCTTTATCTGACTGATAATCATCGCTTTCAATTACGTTTATTAAGCCTAAAATAGAAGCCACCGGTTTACGCAATTCGTGCGATTGGATGTAAGCAATATTATTCAGAGCCTCGTTTAATTCCTTGTTTTTTGCTTTGATAATCAGGTTGTGACGGTGTATAACGCGCGATTGAAACAGTAAAAGCAAGCAAAATGTAATAAAGATCAAAGAGCCTACTATAATATAGATCATTTCGCGGTTCTTAATCTTAGCCGATTTATCCAGCAAAGCAATCGCCTTATCTTTTTTAGCCGTTTCGTACTTGATCTGTAATTCGCTTATTTGTTTTACGTTTGATTGTACCTGCAGCGAATCGTGCAGAACACGCGATCGGGTATTGTATTCGATAGCTTTTTTATAGTCGGCCATCGACATGGCACAATCAAACATGTGCATATACACTTCCATTTGCCGGTAAGGCTCTTTAATTCGTTTGGATATCAACAAAGCCGAATCGAGGTATGCCATTCCTTTAGCCCGGTCGCCTTTGTAAAACCAGGCTTCGCCAAGCCAGCTGTAAGCATAGGTTAACGAGCGTGGTTGATTATATTTATGAGCCAGAGGCACAGCACGGTTACCGTATTCGATGGCTTTATCAAAGAGCATTTTGTCTTTATAATACTGGGCGATATTATCATAAAACCTGATACGCATCCTTTCATATTTAGGGTTAGCTTCGGCCATAGATAACGCTTGTAGTTGAAACTCAAGGCTTTTATCTGCTAAATGTTTGTCGCTACTAAGCCATTCACTATGTGTAAACATGGCTTTAAGGCCTAATAATGCTATGATTTCGGAAGTGTCTTTGTTGCTTATCGCCGTGTTTAAACCCTTTTCGGCAGCGGCGAAGGCCATTTTATAGTCAGTATTTTCCTTGTATAAATTGGCCATCATGCCATAAAGCTCGGGTATGGCGCGGGTTGTTTTCCATTTTTCGGCATCTGATAAGGCGTCAATTGCAATAGTCATCGCAGCTTTATGATCTGATCGCATCCACAGGTAATGCGCCTGGAATAGTTTCGAATATACTAAGGCCGATTTATTGCTATCCGTACCACTGGCCTGTTTGAGTTTCTTAATTACCGATGGCAACGAATCAATGCTCGCGTTTTCCAGGTGTTCGCCCTGGGTGATCAACTGATCGATCTGTTTGCTATTGGAATTACTGTTGTTATGATTTGACTGATCGGACCGACGGCAGGCCGTAAAACTAAGTACGAGCCAAAAGTTCACCAACAAAAAGCACAGTTTTTTTGAGTCCACAGATAGTGTTAAAGGATTAGGTTGAAATTTTTTCTAAAATACAACATTTATAAAAGCTATTATAATTTGTTTAAAGCGGGTTTGGTGGATTTGCATAACAATTTTGATACTGTTTGCCTACGATTAGCATTAATTTGGTTTATTTGTACTTTACCCCAATTAATATAATGCGTTATTTAAAATTCAATTCCCTCTTTTCGCTTTGTGCAGCAATCGTATTGATGCATCAACCCTCAAAAGCCCAAACCGGCAACGACTCTATCAAGTATGATCATAAAGAAGTATTCGGACCTATAACATGGCCAATTACCGGTACAGAAGTACGCTCTGCATTAGGTCAGCCAGGGCCAAAATACTGGCAAAACCGTGCCGACTATCAAATAAAGGCTACATTAAGCGAAACTCCGCAGGATACGACAATTACTGGTGAAGTGAGTATTACTTATACCAATAACAGTCCGGATAAGCTGGACTACTTGTGGTTACAACTCGACCAGAACTTGTTCAAACCCGACTCGCGCGGAGCGGCAACAACACCGCTTGATGGCGACCGGTTTGACGTAAAAGGGTTTGGTCGTGGCGGCTATCATATTAAAACTGTCACCGTAACTTATGCAGGCAAAACCTATAGTGTTACACCGGTAATAACAGATGCACGGATGCAGGTAAGATTAAATACCCCACTTGGTGCCAAAGGCGATAAAATTGAAGTTAAAGTAAGCTACGATTTCTCAATCCCTTTTTATGGTGCCGACCGCATGGGCCGCAAAAAGTTTAAAAAAGGATATGTTTACGAAATTGCCCAGTGGTACCCACGGATGTGTGTGTACGATGATGTAGAGGGCTGGAACACTTTACCTTATATGGGTTTAGGTGAGTTTTATTGTGAGTACGGCGACTTTGACTATTATATAACCGCGCCCTCGGATATGATCGTGGTAGGCTCGGGTGATTTACTGAACCCGGCGCAGGTATTAACGGCTACACAGGTTGCACGTTTGAAAGAAGCGCGCGAAAGCGATAAAACAGTAATGATAGTTAAAGAAAACGAGGTAGGTGAGGCTGCAACACGCCCGACTATCCAGAGTACTTTAACCTGGCACTTTAAAATGCTGAACAGTCGCGACGTATCGTGGGCGGCATCAAAAGCATTTATTTGGGATGCAGCACGGGTTAACTTTCCATCGGGGCGTAAAGGCATAGCCATGTCGGCTTACCCGGCTGAGAGTGCGGGCAACGATTCGTGGGGGCGTTCTACAGAATACCTAAAGTACAGCATGGAGATATACTCCAAAGCTTATATTGAATATCCATGGAACTCCGCTGTAAGTGTTGCCGGTGTGGCTTTGGGCATGGAATACCCCGGCATTATATTCTGTTTGAACAATTTAAAAGGTGGCCGCCTTTGGAGCGATGTCACGCACGAGATTGGGCATAACTGGTTTCCGATGATCGTAGGCTCGAACGAACGTAAATACATGTGGATGGACGAAGGTTTTAATACCTTTATCAATGAATATTCAACCGAGATGTTCAACAGGGGCGAGTACTTCAGATCAGCCAACAGACCTGCGAAAGCGATGTCTCGTTCGATGGCGCGGATGACTGATCCTTTAATGACAGCGCCGGAGGCTATGGGGTTGGGAGATTACGGTTTATACTATTACAAAACATCATTGGCGCTGGATATCCTGCGCAACGTCATTTTAGGCCACGACAGGTTTGATTATGCCTTCCATAACTATATCCAGCAATGGGCTATGAAACATCCCACGCCTTACGACTTTTTTCGCTCGATGAACAATGCAGCGGGCGAAGATTTGAACTGGCTATGGAAAGGCTGGTTTTTTACTACGTGGAAACTGGATCAGGCTATCTCGAATGTAACCTATGTAGATGGTAATCCCGAAAAGGGCGCTTTGATCACCCTGGTGAATAAAGAAAAATTGGTAATGCCGGTTGATCTGAAGATAACCCAAAGCAACGGTAAAACCGAAACCATACACCTGCCGGTTGAAATTTGGCAACGCGGCGCTACCTGGACGTTTAAATACGCGTCCACAGCTACGATTGACGAAGTGGTGCTGGACCCCGATAGCCAGCTGCCCGATAATGATCTGAAGAACAATATATTTAAACCAGCAGTTAAATAAGCTAATAAGTATAAAATATACAGCCACTCTGATCATGGAGTGGCTTTTTTGTTGAATTATAGATTACAAAGAGTATACAGTTTCATCTGTTTAACAAATCTTATCTGGTGTTTTTATAACCCTGCTGCATAGCGCGGGCAGTTTGGGTACTGCCATCATGGCTCCAACCGGGCGCGTTAAACAGGTATTGCATTTTGGTCTTTAGCCCAGGAGCTTTTTTTACATCCGTTATCAATGCTTTCCACTCGTGGAAGATGATATTAACCGGCCCCATTTCTTCGGGTTGTTTTGTAAGTCCGTATTTTATTTTTTCAGTAGGGTCTTCGTCACTAAAGGTACCGAATAGCCTATCCCAGATAATGAGTACCATACCCATGTTTTTATCGAGATATTGTACGTTTGACGCATGATGAACCCGGTGGTGCGATGGTGTTACAAATAACCAGGAATACCATTTGGGTAACTTAATGTTATATTGGGTATGTACTATATTGCCATAAAACTGCGTAACCAGGTAGGCGTATAAAATATCAAGTGCTGTAAAACCCATCAGCGCAAGGGGCAAATAAAAAATAACCCGATATAACGGCTCAAAAACTGTGGAGCGAAAACCTGTTGTAAAATTAAAGTGCTCGCTTGAGTGATGAGTGACATGCATAGCCCAAAATACGCGGCAATAATGCCCGGTGTAATGCAATACCCAATACAAAAAATCCTGCACTACGATCAAAACAAACCAGTATAAAAGCGTATTGCCGATTTGCAATAAGCGAAACCGGTACACATAGTCGAGCAGGAAGAAAGTGGCACCCTTGACACCTAAATTGATCAGGAAAGCCACAGCGGTGAGGTAGATATTATTGAACGTATCACGTTTATCGTAAAAATCGCGATGCTCAAAATAGCTAACGGCCATTTCAACCAGGGTTAAAACAACCAGCATGATCACCAGGAAAATAGCGGCTTCGTTTTTCAGATCAAGCCCGTGCGTATTCAAGTGAGGCATAGTAGCGCAAACTATCTACAAGTTCTTCGTCGGTGCAAATGTTATCAATCACGCTTTTGCCTATGTAAGATAGCAATGAACAATTGATATTACCATTAACATTCTTTTTATCCTTTTTCATGGTGTTGTTGAGGAATGGGAAGATCGCTTCGTTCATCTCATACTTGCCGTAATGACCGAGTAAAAAATCGACTATTTCATGCATCTGCTCAAAAGGCAAGCCTGCTTTAGTATGGGATAAATAAGTTTCACATATCATACCGGCAACAATAGCCTCGCCGTGGGTAAGAGGGTCGTTGTCGTGATCGAGCGAATAACTTTCGATAGCGTGACCAATGGTGTGCCCAAAATTAAGTGTTTTACGCAGGCCACGTTCTTTAGGGTCGGCAATTACTACCTGATTCTTTATTTTGATCGACTCGCAAACCAGCGTATCGGTTGGGTCGCTTAAGTCGCTGCTCTTTAATACTTCCCAATAAGCAGCGTCGGCGATCAGGCCGTGTTTGAGCATTTCGGCCATACCCGAGCGTATTTGCCTTTCGGGCAAGGTAGCCAAAAAGGCATGTTCGATAAATACGGCTTTGGGCTGGGTAAATGTGCCGATAATGTTTTTTAGATTAAAGATATCGATACCGGTTTTACCGCCTACCGAAGCATCTACCTGTGAAAGCAGGGTAGTAGGAATATGTATAAAATCGATACCGCGTTTATAGGTCGAGGCTGCAAAGCCACCGAGATCGGTAACTACGCCGCCACCCAGATTGATGAGTAATGCGTTACGGTCTGCGTCAAAATCGATCAGATTTTTCCAAATACCCACGCAAAAATCGATGCTCTTACTTTCTTCGCCGGCGCTTATCTCAATTAGGTCGAAATCAGGGTTGTTCCTGAGGCGTTCGGTAATATAAGGCAGGCAAAATTTGCCGGTATGCTCATCGGTTAAAATAAAAAAACGCGAATACTTCCCGGCACTGATAAACTCATCAAGACCGTTGGTAATGCTGTTAAAATATATGGGGTAGCTTATACTATCTATCTTATTCATGGGGCTATATTACTGTGATCTTTTGGCCGCGAAACTCTACCGTATCGCCGGCACTTACTTTAAGGCGTTTGCGTGTGTCTGTTTCGCCATTGTATTTTACTTCACCTTCCATTACCACAATTTGTGCTTCACCGCCCGTAGTAACCAGGTGGGCCGCTTTTAGTAACTGGATAAGGTGAATGTATTCCTCGGTTAATTTGAACTCTATCATTGTATACGGCAAAAATAAACTATTCGTTTAATAATGAGTTATAATTATGTGCATTTTATAAATTTGCAGCATGCTGACCCAAAACGACAATGCCCCCCAAAGGGGTAACGAACTTTCATTTGAAAATACCGAGATCGCCTTTCGCCACACATCAAACTCAGGATTAAAACGTGCATGGTGGCTATTTAAGTTTATCAACATCAACTTTTTTGTTAAAGTTGGTCCATCGGTAACCAATTTTGCCCTCAAAATACATTTACCTATCAAAGGGATTATCCGTGCGACGATATTTAAACAGTTTTGCGGTGGTGAGACCATCGCCGAATGCGATGCGACGATAAAAAACCTTGCCGAAGGCGGCGTAGGCACCATATTGGATTACTCAGTAGAAGGTGAGGACGAGGAACATATATTTGATGAGACCCGCCAGGAGATCATTCGCACCATAGAGCGAGCCAAAGGTGATCCAGCCATACCGTTAACCGTATTTAAAGTAACCGGTGTCGCTCGCTTTGCCCTGCTCGAAAAGCTGGACGCTAAACAAGATCTAACCACCGCCGAGCAGCAGGAATGGGAAAAGGTGCAAAACCGGGTACGCTCGATATGTGAAAAAGCACATTCGCTGGATATCTCCGTAATGATTGATGCCGAGGAAAGCTGGATACAGGAAACCATCGATATGATGGCGTTGAATATGATGCGCGCCTTTAATCGTAGCCGCACCATAGTTTACAATACCTATCAGCTTTATCGCCACGACAAGCTAACATCGCTGCAGCAAGATCACGCTGTGGCTAAAGCCGAAGGTTTTTACCTGGGTGCTAAACTGGTGCGCGGAGCCTATATGGAAAAGGAACGGAAACGCGCCGCCGAAATGGATTATACATCGCCCATACAGCCAACCAAGGCAGCTACCGATGTTGATTATAACAAGGCTTTGCAATTTTGTATCGACAATATTAATGAGATAGCTTTTGTGGCCGGTACCCATAACGAGGATAGCTGCCGCATTCTGGCCGATCTGCTGGATGCCAACAAGATTGAGCATAACCACGCGCATGTGTATTTTTCGCAGCTTTTAGGTATGAGTGACAACCTGAGCTTTAACCTGGCTAACTCGCGTTACAATGTAGCTAAGTATGTGCCATATGGACCTGTGGAGGCGGTGCTGCCCTATTTATTCCGCCGTGCGCAGGAAAATACAGCTATAGCGGGACAAATGAGCCGCGAGTTGAGTTTGATTGTGAAAGAGAAGAAGCGTAGAGGGATATAATAGTTTCTTCTCTCAAATTGTCTATCAACATCCCTTATAAATTTCGGCATACAGATAGTATATTTGAGGATGCTGTTTGTGCGTATCTTCAGTAAAACTATTCTTCTGACTGCCGCTGTGTTATTCGTGTGTGCATTTTGCTTTGCGCAGAAGAAGCCTTCCGAAATTGATCAACTACGGAGTAAAGATGATGTAAGAAACTTTTTGACCAAGCGAATAAGTCACAGATGGAAAAAGAAGTATATATGGACTGATATCAGCGACGCTGACAGTACAAAGTTGTTAAAAGAGCTATTTTATAAGCTTGACCTGAACAATGACGGCAGAAATGATTTATTGGTAAACGGCAATTATTTGTTTGCAGTAATTGATCTTGGGCATAATAAATACGAGGTGCATAATATTGATTACAGCGACTGGACAGACCGTAAATATACACTGATTAAAATTGAGAACAGAACCAGTCCTTTGTTATTGATTTTAGCTGATCAAACCTGGGATAATCAAAGCAGAAACAATACAATATTTCGTGATACGATAGGCCTAACAGCAGACATGGGTTTTATTGAGTATAATCCAAATCCTCTGACTGTGGATATCAAGCAAATTAATCTCAGAACAACCATGTGCTTTGGGACATGCCCGGTGTTCGAACTAACAATTAACGATGACCAGGCAGTAATGTACAACGCTATTCAGTTTAACAAGGTTTCGGGGATGTTTTACTCAAAATTGAGTGCGGATAAACTTAAAAAGATCAGCAGCCTGATCAACTACATTAATAAACCATCGTTAAAAGATCATTACGCGGTTGAATGGACAGACGATCAATCAGTTATATTAGACATCAAATTCAAAAACGGCCAGGTTAAACATATTACCGACTATGGTGAAATAGGCACTTTAGGTCTGAGAAAGCTTTATGCTCTGATTTTTAACTTGCGTAATGAACTAAATTGGAAAAAAAACGAGACTAATTGATTTTTTAATATTACTCGCCCCAAACTGTAATCACCAAATCTCTTTGTCCGCCATAATTGCGGTGCTCGCACAAATAAATACCCTGCCAGGTGCCTAAAGCCAATCGGCCGTTGCGGATAGGGATGGTTACCGAACTACCCAGCATAGCCGCTTTTAAGTGCGCGGGCATATCATCTGGTCCTTCATCGTCATGGCGGTAGTCGGGATCATTTTCGGGAGCAACTTTGTTAAAATACATTTCAAAATCCTGACGTACGGTCGGATCTGCATTCTCATTAATGGTAAGCGATGCCGATGTATGCTGAATAAATACCTGGCAAATACCCACTTTGATATCCACGATCTGCGGCATAGCATATACCACCTCCGACGTGATGATATGGAAACCACGCCTGCGTTGATTGAGTGTTAGTGTTTGCTGAAATATTTTCATAAGATATCTAAAGCAGATTTAATACCAATAAAAAGGGTGTCATTCTGAGCTTGTCGAAGAATGGAGCGTTAAGGCCCGCCCACTATAGTCCGACGGGCTCACTATGACACCCTGTTAATAATTTAGTTACTGCTTACGTCGTATAACCCAGTATCTTCAATACCTGTTTGCTATTCTGCTCTTCGCCAAAAACTTCAAAGTTAAATGTCTCATCGCGGTTGCGGCGGATGATCACATGCTTTGGCGATGGCAGCAGGCAATGGTGTATCCCACCATAACCGCTTAAAACTTCCTGGTAAGCGCCGGTGTGAAAGAAGGCGAGGTATTGTACCTTGCGTGTTTTAGGCATAAATACGCTGTTCATGTGTGCTTCCTGGTTGTAGTAGTCCTGCCCGTCGCAGGTAATCCCGCCAAGGTTAACACGTTCGTACTCGGCATCCCAATTGTTGATAGGCAGTAATACATATTTTTGGTTCAATGCCCAAACATCCGGCAGGTTGGTGATAAAAGACCCATCCAGCATTAGCCAGCGTTCGCGGTCGTTTTGCTGTTTACGTCCCAGTACTTTATAGATAATGCCCGATGCTTCGGCCACGGTATATTTACCAAATTCGGTAATAATATCGGGTTCTATGACATCGTGCTCGGCGCAGATCTCTTTAATGCGGCTAACAATCTCGTTCACCATGTATTCGTAATCAAAATCAAACACCAGCGAATCTTTAAAAGGCATGCCTCCGCCGATATCCAGCGTATCCAGATCTGGATTGATCTTTTTAAGTTTGCAATAGAGCGTCACGTATTTTTCCAACTCGTTCCAGTAATACGGCGTGTCTGATATACCCGAGTTGATAAAGAAATGCAGCAGTTTTAGTTTGAAATTAGGATTCTGCTCGATTTTGTTATAATAAAAATCGATGATATCCTCCATACGGATCCCTAAACGCGAGGTATAAAATTGCGAGTCGGGCTGCTCTTCGGCCGCTATCCTGATGCCAAGGTTGCAGGGTGTATCCATCTCAACCTCGTCATCGTAAATGTTAAACTCCTCCTTGTTATCCAATACCGGGATGATGTTTTTAAAACCATCGTGCAGCATATCGATAATGTATTGCTTGTATTGGAAGGTTTTAAATCCGTTGCAGATCACGGTCATATCCTTGTTCAACAAACCTTTTTTCTCCAAGGCGTCAATCATCGGCATATCAAAAGCTGAAGATGTTTCGAGGTGGATATCGTTTTTAAGGGCTTCCTCAACAATATGTTTAAAGTGCGAACTTTTGGTGCAATAGCAGTATTTATAGCTGCCACGGTAATTATTTTTGATAATGGCCTGCTGAAACAAAAGCTTGGCCTGCTGTATCTTTTTCGAAACAATGGGCAGATAGGTAAAACGCAGGGGGGTACCATACGTTTCGATCATTTCCATTAAGTTAAGGTCATGGAAATATAGTTCATCATCATACACCTCAAAACCCTCCTGCGGGAAACCCACACTCAGATCAATAAATTCCTGGTAACTCTGCATTTATTGTATTAATAAAATTTGCGCAAAAATGTAATTTTTTAATGGAAATAATCCTAATTATTAATACATTTTTAATGTATTGAATGTAATTTAATTAAGATAGGGCTAACGTATGATGTTCATGATTGAATGAATCAGTCCGCAGACCATTAATTCGCAGTGCAATACTGTTTTTGTAAATTATAAAGGTTATGGTTTACTTATTTGTTTTTGGGATAAATGCCAACTGCTGGATTATTAACATTTGATAGTACAATAGGCTTATTTCCCCAGGTATCATCAAAATATAGGGCGTTTTGAAGTGTTACGTCACTTGCGTTTTTAAGGCCGATAAGGATATTGTTATCCTGCGGTTTAACCATTTTTACACCAATGATTTTGGCGCCAATAACATCGTCGAAAAACAAAGCGTACCGGCTATCCCGTTTTTCGTAATTAAAACTGCTGTTAGTTATTTCGAGACCTTTTACGTGCCGCGCCCAAATACCGTATGACGGCTCTAATTTTAAGTCGGCCACATTATACTGGCCGACACCCAGTTCACCCGGATGTGCCAGCGTATCTGTGGCAGGGTTACCGCCTTTAACCAGGATGTTCACATCGTTAAAAACAACATGATTAATGTACCCGGTATGTTTGCCATTAGGCAGTTTAAAATCGAGCCCTCCGGTTATATCAGCAGCATCAGGCAATTTGTAGCCAGCTACAATAGCGGTAGCTTTGCGCTGAGTACCATCATACGGTTTCCATTTCTTTCCGCTATAGGCGCTACCGCCGTACACTTCGTAAACATCGATGCCTTTAAGGTTAATGTTTTCCACCTCGCCGATATTTACGTTTTTTACCAATAGCTCATCATGCTTTTTACCATCTTCGGTAAAACTATACTTACCGGCTTCGGCGCCAATAATACGCCCCCGGTTTGATATGGAGATAAAGAACGGAGCGGTGGCGCGATACATTTTCGACCGGTAACGGATTGGCCCGGTTTGGCCGCTATTTAAATAAACATCTTTCACATGCGCGCCATCATTGGTAGAGATAGAAAATCCGGCTTTGTTAGCACCAAGAATGTAAATATTATCCACGTAAACCTGCATAATATCGTCGGCAGTTTCAGAGCCAATTTGTACCAGGTTACAATTGGTATCGCCGATAACGTTGCGTACCATGTAGTTTTTCACTGGGCGGGTGAAGCCCAAAGAGCAATCGGAGCCGGGTTTGATCACGTCATCGCTGCTTACGCGCGAGAAGATATTGGTAACAGTAACGTTGTTACACTCCATAAAATCGTAAACATCGCGCACATTGGTTTGATAATCTTTGCTGAAGTAGGTATCGTGCACATTGATGCCGTCGGTTCCGGTTGCCAGTAACGCGAAGTGCCCGGTACGGTCAATTTTTAGCATGTGCTCCGCGTCTTCAATTTTCGACCCGTTTTTGCCGATGTAGTAAGGTTCATTTTTTGCCTCATCGTACCATAAGTCTTCTTTATGGTAAATGCCGCCGATTTCAATATTGGTACATAGCTTCAGGCTGAACATTTTATCGCTACGGTTATCGGGAGCATTTTTCATTACTCCGTCGCCGTTTACCAGGTTGGCATTGCCTGTAATGGTACCATTGCAGGCAATG
>Ga0209026_1001146_pt1 | contig 12432 bp, 10 predicted proteins | sample AraplaCL_Col_mCL_FD_184262 | JGI IMG/M metagenome (GOLD analysis project Ga0209026, IMG submission 184262) | Arabidopsis root microbial communities from the University of North Carolina, USA - plate scrape CL_Col_mCL (SPAdes) (version 2) | ecosystem: Host-associated > Plants > Roots >... | reverse complement strand
AGTATCCGGATAGCTAAAGCCATTGTTTCGGCCCTTGCCATCCCAGGTGCGTTTATCGCAACCGATGAAGAATACGTGCTCAAACTCCATCCCCTTCGAGCCATGCGCGGTAAAGAAGTTTACGCCATTGTCCGAAAAGATCACCTGGTTCAAATCCATGCGGATATTGTTTTCTTTCATCAAATCAATCGTAGCTACAAACTGCGAAAGTTTAATATCCGGGTTGCGGCGACTTTCATCCTTCAAAAAATCAAAGAAGTTGGTTAGCGCCTGCATATAACTGCCTTTATCGGGCTGCTGCATAATGTACCGCAGAATACCCATTTTGGCAATTACCTGCTGGAACAACTGCTGCAAAGTAACACTCGACGCATCTGTAAGTAGTTGTTCGATATTCCCGATCAAATATTTCATGCCGGTATTTTGCACCGCATCAAATAAGCCGGGTTGCTGTGGCGTACGCATTTCATTGATATATCTGCGCAAAGAAGTTTTAGGCTGATTATTGCTTGCCGTAGCATAGTTCTCCTTTGCTACCGCGATGCTGGCTTTGGCTATCTCAATAGGCGGGATATCGAAAAAATCGTAATGGAGTATTTCGAAAAGGATTTCATCACCGCTATATGACGAATCTAACTCTGCCGCTAAATATCGCAGGATATTGACGATCTTCTCTCCAAAAGGCATGGTGAGTATATCAATCTTTCTGCGCGTATTTACAGCAATTTTATTAACCTCTAAAAAGTGCAGAAGATCTTCCACCTGGCTATGGTTACGATAGATCACCGCAATTTCGCCCGGCGGCGTGCCGGTAGCCACGAGTTGTTTGATTTGTATGGCCACATCTACCACCTCCTGCCCGGGATTATCATACTCGCGAATCACCGGAATTACCACTTCCTCCCCAAAACGCGGGTGTGAGGATTTCAGGTTCTTATCGAGATTCAATTGCTCAGTCAGGCGTACTTTATTGTTGTTGATAAGCACCCGCGAAATATCCAGGATATGTTGATTAGAGCGATAGTTATGACGAAGAACTACCGTAGAAAGACTGCTTACATAATCGTTGGCAAAGTCGATGATGTTCTTCATGTTGGCGCCCTGAAACCTAAAGATAGACTGGTCGTCATCGCCCACCACAAACACATTTGGCGTATCCCAATAATTCAGCAAAAACTTTAGCAATTCGTTTTGCGAACCGCTGGTATCCTGAAACTCATCAACCAAAATATATTGATAGCGTTCCTGGTAGCGGCGCAGCAAGTCTTCATTTTCGCGGAAGGCCTTTAACACCCAGGTGATCATATCATCATAATCGTACCAGCCACCATTTTTCATTTTTATGGTGTAGTTTTTAAACTCGCCTACCGCAGCGCGCAACTTTTCCATGCGCTCGCGCATGTCTTTGTAAGTGGCTTTTTTAGAGCCCGCCTCATTGACGCCGTATTTCTTTTTATAATAGTATTTGCCGTAATATTCCGAGTCCTGATCGCAGTTATCTACCAAATCTATATACTCGTCAATCGCGCGATAAAAATCTTCCTCTTTCCAGTTTTCGCTTTTCATGGATGAAAAAAGGTCCTTCAGTCGTCGGGCATCGAAGTACGGATCGCCGGTAAAACGTTTCAGGGGATGTTCTCTGCCAAAATCATCAATCAAACTGCGAAACAGCATTGCCGAGTCCAGATCGGTAATAGCCTCCAGGTCTAACTTACCAAAGTACTCGAGGTTTTCTTGTATCACCTCGTTACAAAACGCATGGAAGGTGTAAATATTAATGCGGTAAGCATCCGGACCAATAAAATCAAACAAACGCTTGCGCATAGCTACAGCGCCGGCATCAGTATAGGTTAGGCACAATATCTCATTAGGGCGGGCGTCGGTATCGGTTAATATTTTACCAATACGCGCGGCCAAAATCTGAGTTTTACCCGTACCCGGACCCGCAACCACTAGCACGGGACCATCCATTTGGTTAACGGCTTTTAACTGCTCTGGGTTAAGGCCTGCTAACGCCTCTTGAAATTTGATGTTGTATTTATTGGGTTGCATGAAATGTAAAGCTGTGCTGCGCTTACAAATCCTTGAATGCAGCATGGTGATATTTAGATGATAGAATCAACTATCTCTATTTTTCGTAGTAAACTAAATTTAAGTCGCTGATATTTTTAAAATGTTTATCAGAAGTTATCAGCGGCAGATTCAATGATATGGCTGTAGCTGCAATGATGCTATCAGGGAGTTTCATACTCGAAGTCTTTTTTACTTCGATAGCATTAAGTTTTATTTTTTCGGTGATGTTTATGATGAGGAAATCACTTAAGAATGCCTTGATTGCTTGTTCCTCTTTTTCATCGATATTCTTATAGCTTAACAATTCCATTTCTGAAATTACCGACAGATACAACTCTTTTTCGAACAAAAAGTCAGCGAGTGTTTCGTCTCCGTTTAAGACATACAATACTGCATTTGTATCTAGTAAGAGCTTATTCCCACTCATCCCTCATCCGTTTTTGAATCACTAAAGGATCTTCTTTCAATTTAACGGTACCGCAATATTTTTTGGTATCAACTCCTTTAGTGAATTGAAGTTTCGCAGCAATGCTTTCCATCTCTTTTTTGCTTGCTCCCTTTTTCAACACCAATACCATAACTAAATCTTTTTATTACTACTATTCAAATTTACGATAAATGCTTTGGATTTTACAGCCCTAATCCGTTGCGGAAAATAGTATTAATGGTAACCGGTAATTTGCCGGTAGCTTGTATTTGACGGGTAATTACTTTCACTGCAGATCGTTGCAGTTCATCGCTCATTTGATAACAGGCTATTACCGCACCACTGTTTTCTATACCCGGCAACGTAGCAATTGTATATGGGTTGGCAAACACACAAGTAACGCTGTTACGATGGGAAAACAGGTTGGTAGCGAAGTTTTTCAGATCGTTACTATAGTTTAGCGTGCTTTGCGGGCGCAGCCGGGTATCGTTAATGGTGATGTAAACCTGATCGTAATCCAGTAAGGCTTTTTGTAATTGGTTCAGTCGTTCTGCCGACATATCCTTTTCTACCTTAAACATACAGCTGTTTGGGTAGTAGCGAGCCAGTTCCTTTTGGAAGGTCGTAAATTCATCAACTCCAATACTCACAATGGCCGTCTTAAATAAAGGATCTAATCGAAGCTGTGCTTCATCGCCTTTTAATACGGTAACTGCAGCGTCAGCCAATTGCTGAACCAAAACATGTGCTGCCGGTCGATTCAGGTCTTCATATAAATGTTGGGTTAATACGTCTTTTCTATTAGCAAGACCCGTCCAGTATTTAGCGGCCAGAACTTTGCGCACACGTCGGTCTAATTCTTCATCGGTTGTTTCGCCTCTGCGGATAGCTTTACAAATTCTGGCAATAGCTACTGCCGAATTTTGAGATAGTTCTATAATATCCTCACCAGCCAGAAAAGCTTTCAACTCAGCCTCGCCATTAGGAAAATATTTGGTAACAGCCCTCATTTCCATCGCATCCGAAACTACCAAACCTTTAAAACCCAAGGAATCTTTTAAGATACCCGTAACAATTTTTGGTGATAAGGTGGATGGTAAATTTGGTGTATTATCCAACGCCGGAATATCCATGTGGGCGATCATAATGCCGCTTATACCGGCCTCAATTGCTTCGCGGAAAGGATATTCCTCCAAAGTATCCAGACGTTTGCGGGTAAAAGGAAGCAGTGGCAAATCCAGGTGCGAATCTACATTGGTGTCGCCATGACCGGGGAAGTGCTTCGCAGTAGTTAATATTCCGCCATCTTGCATGCCCCGCATGTAGGCTATGCCTTTTTCGGCTACATTATATTTATTGTCGCCAAATGAGCGGTAGTTGATCACGGGATTGTTTGGATTATTGTTCACATCCATATCGGGACCAAAGTTCATTTGCATGCCCATCCGTTTAAAATCATAAGCCACCTGCTGGCCCATTTTGAAGATCAAGTCATTGTTGCTTATAGCCCCCAACGTCATCTGGTATGGATAGGATATGGTAGAGTCTAAGCGCATGCCTAACCCCCACTCGCCGTCCTGCGCAATTAGCAGGGGCACATTAACTAATTTTTGATACCTGTTGATCAGGTCAGCCTGCCGCACAGGCCCTCCCTGGAAGAAAACCACACCGCCTAATTGCTGTGTTTGAATAACCTCGGCTACCGAATCTGCATATTTTTTGCCTTTATCGGAATGCGCTCTCACAAAAAACAACTGCGCTATTTTTTGCTTTCGGCTTAATTTCTTCAAGACCGAATCAACCCAATGATTTTGCTGATTTAGTGATTGCACATACTCCTTTTGAGCAAAAGCGTTTATAACAACGAAGCTCAAAACCAGGAATAGAATAAAGGCAGATTGCCGGCTTTTTAGTAGCATAAAACTCAAAAGTAAACTTTATTGCATTTAGTGTAACTCTTTTTTTTCGGTGTCGTATAACAACGAACTATTAACAACAATAATTACGCTAAAACTCACGACTATGAAAAATTTACTCCTTTCGTTGTTCGCAATGCTGCTGTTAGCAGGTACTGCGAGCGCACAGGGGAACATTTTTGGCCCCCGTAGCGACTATTTTTACAACGGCGAAGAATTTTACCGCACCAAGTTTGGCTTTGAAGCCGGCTTAAATATGTCAAACACCCTAATGGGGCCAAATACCAATGTTAACTTCAACACGGGGTCGCTTACGGGCTTCAACGCAGGTGTGATGGTTGAATTGCCCGTTGCCTATCCGTTTTCAATTCAACCCGAAGTGTTGTTTTCACAAAAGGGTTTTGATGCAACTACCATTAACGGCAATTTCACTCAGCGCACTCAGTTTTTGGATGTACCTATCTTAGGCAAATTTGTATTGAACCGCGCTCTCAACTTTTATATCGGTCCGCAAATATCTTATATGGCTGGTTTAAGAAACAGCTTCCACGAAGGCTTTAACACTAACAACGAATCTTTCTACGGCAATGTAAGTAACAAACTGCTTTATGCAGGTGTTATTGGCGCCAGCTTGAATGTTACCCAACATGTTGAATTGCGTGCCCGCTACACCATTGACTTTCAACAGAACTATTCAAACGGTAATGTCTATGTACCGAACTATAGCAACCAGGTTGTACAGTTTGGCTTCGGTTATAAATTCTAATCATCACTTAGTTAAAAAAGAAAAGGCCGGTATAATGCCGGCCTTTTCTTTTTTAACCATATCGGATTAAACCGCAATTTGTCTTTAGTAACTAACTTAGAATTGGCATATCAAACCCTGCCAAGAAAAAACTAACTGGCAAACGTCTGCATCTCTATCAGCCTGCGATAAACCCCATTATTAGCCATTAATTGCTGATGGGTGCCTTGCTCTACTATTTTTCCGGCTTCTAATACCACAATAATATCTGCATTCTGGATAGTACTTAAACGATGCGCAATGATGAGCGACGTGCGGTTTTTCATGAGATTATTCAACGCATCCTGAACCAGTTTTTCCGATTCGGTATCTAAAGCAGAGGTAGCCTCATCCAATAACATGATAGGCGGGTTAGCCAGCACGGCACGGGCAATACAAATACGCTGACGCTGGCCACCGGAAAGTTTAGTTCCACGATCGCCGATGTTGGTATCGTAACCGTTTTCTGTGTCCAGGATAAATTTATGCGCGTTTGCAATTTTAGCAGCTGCCTCTACTTGTTCGCGGGTGGCGTCAACTTTACCAAAGGCGATGTTGTTGTAAATAGAGTCGTTAAACAATATTGATTCCTGATTGACAAAACCGGTTAAGGCCCGAAGCGATTCCATGGTAACCGAGTTAATGTTTTTATCATCGATGAATATTTCGCCCGATTTAGGCTCGATAAAGCGCGGGATCAGATCCATCATGGTTGATTTACCACCGCCGGATGGACCAACCAACGCCACTGTTTTTCCTTTAGGGATGTTAAGATCGATATTGGTTAGAATAGGCTTTTCATCGTACGCGAAGGATACATTTTTGAAATGAATGCCTTCGTTAAACCCGGTGATAGCTACGGCATTAGTTGCGTCAACAATCTTTGGTTTCTCATCTATTAATGCCAATACACGCTCGCCTGCGGCTATACCGGAGTGAATGTTAGTAAACGAGTCGGAAAGGGCCTTTGCAGGGCGCATTAACTGCGAAAATATCCCTAAAAACGTAATAAAGCTACCTGCGGTAAGTGTCGAAGTATGGTTAAGTATCTGGTAACCTCCATATAACAAAATAAAGGATATCATAGTTACCGATAGTGCTTCAGATGTAGGCGAAGCTAACTGCTGCCTGCGCGCCATATCGCGTGAGATAGACGAATAGCGTTTATTTTCTGAGTTAAAGCGCTCTTTAATAAAGCCGGTTGCGTTAAACGCTTTTACAATTTTTACGCCCGACAAGGCCTCATCCAAATAACTGATCATGTTGGAGTATGATTCCTGACCAGCCGTGGCCTGAGCTTTTAATCGTTTCACAATTCGTGAAATAGCAAAGGCAGCTATTGGTACTATCAATAACGAAAAAAGCGTTAGTTGAGCCGAAATTGAAAACAAGGCAATCAAATAGGCAATCATGGTTAACGGCTCTTTAAAAATCACCTGCAGTGTCGCGGTAACCGTAAACTGAACTACCTGCACATCTGATGCTACTTTTGTGATGATATCGCCTTTACGTTCATTACTAAAATAACCCAGGTGCAGGTCCATCACGTTATTAAATACCGCATTGCGAAGATTCAGCAAGGTATGCACCCGCAAATTCTCCATGGTACGCTGCGACAGGTAACGAAAAATATTACCCAGAAAAACCGCCACAATGATAAGCACACATACAAATTTCAAAGCGTTCCACGCCCCGCCATCGCCTTGCATATAGTACTCGAGATAATACTTGAACATTTTGTCCATGTGCAAAATAGACGGCGCCGGACCAACCGGCGCGGCCGTAACCACAACATGGCCATTAGTTGCCGAAAACAAAGTGTTTAACAGCGGCCCCAGTAACACCAGCACAAGTGTGCTGAATATCACATATAAAATGGTAAATAAAATATAAGGGATGGCAAACTTTTCTATAGGTTTTGCAAAGGAAAGCAGCCGGAAATATGTCTTCATTAAATTTTTTTAAAGGGACGCAAATTTAGCAGTAATAAAACAATTACTGCTATAACGTTAAATTCCTGATAATAAGTTTACAATCGGAATTTTGCTTACAATAAATGTTTTTGCGCTTGGGCCCAAATGGAATCGACACTTACTTTGCTGATGCACGGGAAAGATTCGTTTTCCTGCGTTTTATAAATGCATTCCCAGTTGCAGTTAAAGCAATCCATCGGATGGTAAACGCAAATGGGCGCGTTTGGCACCGTTTCGGGATAAGGTGCAAACCTGCCAAAATGCCCTCCACCCAAAATACAAACCGAGGTGGTTTGCGTAGCTGCCGCAATATGAATGGTGCTGGTTTCATTGGCAATCACCAATCTGGAATTCGCGATTAGTTCTACCAATTCGATTAAAGAGGTTTTATTGATGCAATTGATTATTCCGGCGTTGGGTAGGTTTTCTATGATGTAATTACCGGCAGCGATCTCTGATGGGCCACCGGCCAAAATTATTGGCTCGCTGCTTTTTGCTTTGATGAGTTTGATCAGTTCCACGAACTGCTGAGGCTCCCAACTACGTTTCATTACCCCGGCACCAGGAGCAATCACAATTCCTTGTTTCTCTCCAGTCGCTGGCAATAGTGACGGCCCATTTATGGGTAGTTCTTGCTTGAGCAAGCTTTCGAAAAAGAATTTGGTGCGTTCAAACTCAAACGTGATCGATGCTGGCAATAATAGTCGCCCGGTATAAAATTTATCCGTCTTTCTTTTCAGCTTTTCGCGGATGCGTTCGGTATCGCTTTCAAAACCAATGGTTTGTTTTGCGGCGGCAAGCCCGGCCAGACCATCAGTCATAAACGTACGCGAATAGGCGGGCTGTAACACCACCTCGTAACTATCCCGAAACAACTGCCAGCCTAATTTTAACACTTCAAGCGGCGAGTCGTAAATCTTCTCGGTATTTGCGAAAATGAATTTATTGACGAATTGACCGTCGTATTTCCCGGCTACATCTTTGCAAAGCGGGTTGGCCAACAGGGTTATGTGGTAGTCGCGGTATTGTTCTGATCTCTTAACGACCTCAATAAAATTGCGGAACAAAATATAATCGCCGATAGCATCTGTTTTAATAATTAGCAAGCGCTTCTTAGCCGTACGCAATCCGCCGAAAAGTTTAAAAACCCCGGGCAGCCTGAGTAAAATAAAACGGGTTAACCGGAACAGATTTCTGTTTTGCGCCATTTGTTTATCGCAAAGCGAATGCTTTTATTATATTCAACAACATTTTCAGCAATGAATAATTCCGCAACTATAAACATTATCATCGTAACGTACAATTGCGGGTCAATTTTACAAAAATGTTTGGACAGCATTTACGCACAACGGCATCAGCAGCTAAATATAATTATAATTGATGGCGCCAGCACAGATGGTACCGTAGACATCATCAAAGCTAACGAAACCAAATTAGGCTATTGGGAAAGTGCAAAGGACGACGGTATTTACGACGCCATGAATAAAGCCGTTACGCACCTAACCGGCAATTGGGTTTATTTTATGGGTGCCGATGATGAATTGCTGCCCGAGTTTTCTGATATGGCGGAACAGCTTACCGATCCCGACGCCATTTTTTATGCCAATGTGTTAGTTGGTCAGGAACGTAAATTAGGCGAATTGTCCCGCTATCAGTTTGCCAAACATGGCCCTTACCACCAGGCCATGATCTACCCGGCATCGGTATTTAAAACCTACCGGTACGATACGAGTTATAAAATCTCTGCCGATTTTGATTTGACGCTGAGGTTAGCGGGCGATAAGAAATATCACTTTGTTTACAAGGACTTCGCGATAGCCAAATTTAATGATGCCGGCACCTCGGGTACCAACGTTGACTGGCCGTTTCAAAAAGCAAAGCCAATGATCGTCCTAAAGAATTTCGGATTAATTACCTACGTGCGATACCTGCTACACAAACGCAAAAACAAGCATAATCCGCGCGCTTAGTTATTGCCACTCAAATCCTTCACCAGCCATTCAAAATGTTCCTGGAAAAAGAAATCATAACCATTTTCACCTTCGGGAATAACGTTTATTACCTCGAAGCAAACCTCCAATATCCGCGGCGCTTTTAAAGCTTCGGCTAATGAATAAGGGAACGATTGGTTGCCAATAAAAAACTTACATCCGGCTATAATTTGAGCTAGATCTAAGAAATTGCCAACCTGCAACCATTCGATGGAAGGCAGCATTTTCTTCATTTCGTTAAACTCGCTTTCTACACCAATAAATTTCAGGTTTTGGTATTGGCTGATGAATGAATAGTCGATGGTTTGGTTTTGATAACGGGCACTCCGGGCAATAAGGATATACTCGGCGGCTTCTTGCTTTTTAACTACCGTCAGCCAATTTTTCCAAAGCTGCGGGGTTACCCCGGTAATATAACCTACCCAATGCCCTATATTGCCACGATCTTGCGGGATCAATCCCGTTCTGAAGTAATCCAGGTCGATATCAATTTCCTCATTGCTGTAGTTTTCGCATGAAGCAATATAAGTTTGGCTCACCAGCAAGGGTTTCAGCATAGAAGCCATTTTTTCGTTCATCATCACGCCACCCAACGGATGGTTATTGTAGTAGCGCAGGTTGGTTTTTTGCCCCAGCTTTAAATACAAATGAACGGGCACATTAGTGATCTCGTGAATACGCTTGATGGTAGCCAGCGCGTAGATGATATCACCTGCGTTACCGCTATGCGTTAAAGTTAGCCGACCATTTTTTTCCGCAGTTGCTTTAATTTTAGTGATATCCGTCATGCGGTTTTCACCAAGCATAAAGTTGGTGTATTGAAACTGGGCGTAGTTTACCTGTTCCCATTTATACTCCTTATACTTCCGCCGGTTGGTATATTTTAACCAGTATTTGCTAAGTGTGCTGCGCTTTTTAAACATAGATTAGCTATTCAAACATTCGTGGTAAAGATCCATATATTTTGTTGCTGCAATTTCCCAGGTAAACCTGGCCGCATGTTCAATCACTTTTGGCGCAAAGTTTTCTCTTTCAAATTTTTGCAAGCCATCGGCGAAAACCTGTTGCATGTGTTCTGGTTCGAAGTTATCAAAATAGAAAGCATATTCGCCACCTACCTCCGGCAGCGAGGTGTATTTTGAAAGGAAAACAGGCTTCCCAAAATTCATCGCCTCTATAACCGGCAAGCCAAAGCCTTCGGCAATGGACGGAAAAGCAAAAGCCAAACAATTTTTGTAATACCAGGCTTTATCATCATCACTTACCGGACCGGTAATAATCAAACGGTCAAGGCAGTTATATTTTTCTGCCTCGGCAATGATGTTGGCTTTGTGGGGACTTTCAATGCCTGCGATCACCAGCTCATAATCATTATTTGCTAACAGGGCCGGCAGTAAATGAAACCCTTTTTGCGGCGACAGCAACCCTATAGTAAACAAAAACGGCTTGGTTGGAACAATAGGCGGTTGATGATTTTCAGGAACTTCTAATTTGTCAACCCCATTATGAATTACACGGATCTTATCTTTTGCTTCTGGGGCAAACCGTAAAATATCATCAGCAACAAATTGAGAGATAGGCACCACGAAATCGCAGTAAGCAATACGTTTTTGTAATTTGCTAATGTCTTTTTTTACCCGTGCTTTTGATTTAAAATGAAGGTGCACATTGTTGATATCATGCACCGTCATGATACGTTTTGCGTTTACTCTCCAGGGGCGCAGGCGACAGGTTTGATCGGTAAAATGAACCACATCGAACTTATTCCAATACGGGAAAAATATACGGTGCCATCGCTGCAGGAAAATCAGATCAACCAAGCCTTTATAGATGGCTTCGGTTACTTTAAATATGTAAAACGTGAACTTGAATTTTCCTTTGTTCTCATTTAATAATGCGTGTCCCAACCCGTTTCCAAAATAAAAGTACCCGGAGTTGGGATTCTTCATCGAATCGAACGTTACCAATACCGATGGTGTTTTTTGAGACATCATTTAACGATCTTATAGTTACGATACTCGCTCACGCGCCAACCTGTCCAGTCCTCTATTTTTTGTAATGCCTTACGGCGGAAAGGCATTTGCTTACGCAACGCATCCAGATCGATGTTTAAATTCCAATTGGTTGCCGCTATTCGTTTTTGCATCACTGCAGGATGTGTGCCGTCAAAATAAATTAGTCTATCCGGGTTTTTGTAGGAGTAATCAAACTCGAAACTCTCAGGCAAATTTTGCTGCATCCAGGCATCATCATGATAAAAATGATTGAAGTTGCGCAGTTTGTTAGCTAAACCGTTTGGTGGCTTCACCCAGCCGTAATGATAAATATAGGCGTCAATGAGTTTTACGTTGATCTTTCGGTCGTCCCACCTAAAACCCTGAGCATCGCGGTAAGAATGAACAGCTTTGTTATTTCTAACAATGCGTATCTCGCGGCGGTACCATCTGCGCGAATGCCCGTAATAATCGTACGAACCATAAAAGTGCAGGTACTTGAATAGCAAACCTTCAACTTTTGGATTGTTTAGGTTCTGCTCCATTTCTTTTCTAATGAGTGGCAGATACTTTTCGTGCACACACTCATCGCCCTGTATATAAAAGGCCCAATCCACATCAGACGATATCGCCGCAAAGGCTTTATCGGTCTCAGCGGCAAAAACAGAACCGCCATCGCGCAGGCTTTCATCCCAAATGGTATTGATGATCTTGATCTTTGGAGAATTGATATTTTGTATCAGCTCGGCAGTTTCGTCGTCAGAGTTTCCTAACGCCACCACAAATTCGTCGCAAACAGGCAATATCGAAGTAATGGCCTCCACGATGGGATAGTCATTCTTCACGGCATTCCTGATAAAAGTAAATCCTGCGACTTTCATTTTTGGGGCGATTGGCGCAAATATACTTGGTATGCCTACAATAATGTGTCCTAAAAAATAAACGGTAATAAAAAAGCCTCAACAATTATTGCTAAGGCTTTAAAATAAATTTATAATAATTTATGAGTTCATGATCTCTTCAATGTGATCTGCTTCAACCGGAATATCGGCCATCAAATCTACATTACCGTCTTGGGTAATAAGGATATTGTTTTCTAAACGGATACCCAAACCCTCTTCCGGGATATAAATCCCTGGCTCACAGGTTAGGATATTCCCTGCCGCAAATGGAGTGTATCTGCTGGCAAAATCATGCACATCTATACCTAAATGATGCGAAGTGCCATGCATAAAGTACTTTTTATAGGCAGGCCATTTAGGATCCTGCTTTTC
>Ga0209026_1001145_pt1 | contig 12439 bp, 5 predicted proteins | sample AraplaCL_Col_mCL_FD_184262 | JGI IMG/M metagenome (GOLD analysis project Ga0209026, IMG submission 184262) | Arabidopsis root microbial communities from the University of North Carolina, USA - plate scrape CL_Col_mCL (SPAdes) (version 2) | ecosystem: Host-associated > Plants > Roots >... | reverse complement strand
ACTTTTACCATTGTTGGTATTCGATATCAACAGCATAGACGGCATACGATAAGTCTTTGGGTGCATCATCAGATATTCCATATCGTTCAATATGCCCATAGCGGCCGGATAGCCGATCCACCTTTCTGTAAGGATGTGATTGATTCGTTCCTGGCTAGTATTGCCAGTTTCTTTTGTTGCTGTTAAAAGGGTCATGTATCAATTCTTCAAAAGGTAAGTATTCGACATTGGGGTCGTGCCTGTATGGTTCTTCTGTTTCGGGTTCTTCCGCCATAAACTCGTTTTTGATGCTGCTTTTTATAGCGCGCTCTTTTCTTTCGCCATTCCTGCGCCGTTTGGCAGCCGCTGCATTTCCTTTAGCGTTTTCCTCGATCGCCATCATTTCATTATAGGTATCAAAGATCAGGTCCTCATCTACATGCTCCATACCGCGTGCTTTCAGGTCGCGCAGGATTCGTTTATGCTCCCAAATGGTAATGGCCGGATGCGTTGTATTACGATAAGGGATCGAAAAGTAATCTTTCAGGTCAGGATCGTAGAAATACACAGCGCTTATGTCTCTCGGGTCGCGTTTGAAGGCAAACTTTCGCAAGGCAGGATACCTTGCATTGGGTTTCTCAAAAGCGTATATCCATTTTCTCAGCACATCTCCGTAATACCAGATCGAATCGATGCTGACACCGTAGCGCTGCACGGTACGTTCGACAAATGGCATAAAGTCAAGTTTTAGCTTTAGTTCATTATCAATGTAATGGCTTTCCCCGATGCCGATCTGTGTCGCATTGCCTTGTATGCCTTCGTTGTATCGCGCCAGAGGTGTCGTGTTGATACCGGCATGGAGCCGCTGGTGGTAAACGCCGACAATAAAAGTGGCCAGCCACTTTTCCAACTCTTTAAGGGTAAAACAGGCCCTGCCTTCAGCGTCATAATGTTTACGGTCTTTTGTATTGGAAAAGGTTGTACCCGGCAATGTGTGGATCTCGCGAAGCACCGTGCCGAGCAGTCGTTCAATATGGCCGCCGTAATCCGGGGTGGCAACCGGCCGGAAGTTGATCTCTATACCGTACTCCTGGCAGGCCCTTTCCAGCATCATCCCCCGGAACTCGGCTGCATTATCCATATAAATGGATTTCATCAGCCCCTGACAGGGCCACTTCCCCTTAACATCAAGATTAGCCAGCCACACCTCTTTTGGCAGGATGGCATGGGACAAGCATAACCCCGTTCCCAATGCTCCGGGAGGATCAAGCGAAATATAAAAGCCGATAACCATTCTGCTGTAAACGTCAATAGCCATGGTGATCCAGGGCTTGCCCACCGGCAAGCGGTAGAGTTCATCGACACAGATAATATCTAATGGGGTATGATCGATCTGAACAGCCGCCAATGGATAGTCCGCCCCCGGAAAGTTGCCTTCAAGGGGTTCATATTTATCACGGGCGATATGGGAATGATGCCTTCGCGCCAGTTTTTCTTCTTCGCTGATCAGGCTTATTCTTCTCCAGATGGTCGAATAATGGGGTATGACCAGGCCTGCTTCCCGGCATTTTAATGCAACATCCAGTTTTATCCTTTGTATGCTTAACTTTTGCTTTCTCAGGTACCTGTTTTGAATGACAGACCGAATAATATCTTCGACTTCTTCCGGCAGCCGGTAGGTATCCTTATTACGTTTATTTTCACCATTGGCTAATGATGACAACACAGGGTTCTTTTTGTACTTTTCGATCCAGCGTTGTAGCGTCCTTTTGGGCACCTGGCTATCCGCCGAAAGTTGTGCAATGGTAACGCGCGAATTTCCTGCAACAATCGGGGCGATAATATGATAACGGTATTCTGCGGTTTTCCATTCAGCTTCGCTCAGATCAGAAACAGCCCGCGGACAATTCATAGGCGCTATAGGTTCCATATCAATGTTTGCATATTGATCTTACTACTCATGTCACATCCAATGCGTCTGGCAGCGAGCATTTGCCAGACTGTATAAAGCAGTTTCGGGCTTAGGGATTTATCACGGCCGATTACTGTATCGACCTCTAAAAAGCATTCCTTTTTTAACTGGTCATAAATCATTTCAGCATAGCGCTCATTGATCGCGGCATGATGATACCGGCTTAGCAGCTTGATGTTTTCCAGGTAAACGGTCCGGATCTGTTTTTCGGTAACGGTTTCAAAGTTATAGCCGTTATTTTTCGCATAGGTATGCGCCGCGTCGAATTTAGGAGCGTAGTCCGACTGCTTTTCGGCAAGTTCGGCCTCATACTTTACTTCGCATAGCAGGGGCTTTCTTTCTAATTCAGGCTGATAATAGACGATGACATCGGGTGTGTAACGCGCCGTAGTATCCTTAACCTGATAAAGAATGGTGACCGGTTGCGTGGTATAAAACATTACCTCGTCATCATATTCGAGGGTGATCAGCCAATCCCTCTCCAGGGCAGATTCAAACGGATGTATGGTTCCCGTTTTTTTACTGATATGTTTACCGGTGACAGACCGGTAGCTCATGCCGACCTTTCTTACAGGCTTTAAGATCATTTATAGATAAACAATTGGAGCCGCAAATTTGCTCAACTGCAAAAAATGTCACCGGTACATTTTTTTAACACCGTGTTAGTAACAGTTGCTGTTATTCGTTGACACTAAAAGAAAATTTGCATTTGTAACATAATAGTTACAAAGGAGGCCCTTTACGAGCAAGAATGGGGTTTCACACATGAATTGTCTGTTTTCTGCGCCATCATAAGTGAAAAAAGTGCGCCATCATAAGTGAAAAATTACAAAACACACAAAAATATACACTAAACCCCCAATAGTCCACTTTCCTCCGGCAATCGTCTTATCTGTATAAAAGGAAAATAACGCAATAGTTATGAGTAACGATCAAGGCCTTATCAGGACCTTATTTGAGAAATATGCGAACGGTTCAGCCTCACCCGAGGAAATTAAACAGTTGTTCAGCCTGATCTCAGATAAGCAATACGATGAAGAAATGAAAAACCTGTTATTGGGTGAATTGCAGGAAACTGAATTGCAGGATAATTATGACACTGATCGATGGCATAAGGTATTTAATAAGGTAAAAGCAGAAACAGAACTGATGGAATTTCAGGAAAAACCGGTACGTTATGCAGGCCTGAAAAGGCTGGCTATAGCAGCGTCTGTCGCCGCCTGCCTGGGTATCGGGTTTTACTTTTATCAGCATAATCAGCAACCTGTTCCAACCAACCAGCTTGCCAAAAACGATGTGGCACCGGGAGGCAATAAAGCCATTCTTACGCTTTCCAACGGCAAACAGGTAAGTCTTACCGATGCAAAGAATGGCGCTATCGCCCAGCAATCAGGGATGCTGGTTAACAAAACGAATAACGGTCAGTTAGTTTATACAGTTAGTGCTGCTTCAGGTCTTGCCGCTGATGGCGGCAAGACCGCAGAGGCGGTTTATAACACGGTATCAACCCCACGAGGCGGACAATACACGCTCAAACTGGCCGATGGTACATTGGCCGTTTTGGACGCGGCCTCCTCGATCAAATATCCGGTCAATTTTGAAGGGAATGAACGCCGGGTAGAAATTACCGGTCAGGTATATTTTGAGGTGATGCATAACAGCGAAAAACCGTTCCGGGTAACGGTTAAGGGCCAGACCGTGGAGGATTTAGGCACCCACTTCAATATTAGCGCTTATGACGATGAACCGGCTATCGTAACGACTTTGGTTGAAGGTAGCGTTATAGTAAATAAATCTTTATTAAAACCGGGACAGGAAGCAGTTAATAACGGCACTAAAATCACTATTCGCAAAGCGGATATCCGGCAGGCTATCGCATGGAAAGATGGTTTATTTCACTTTGACCAGGCGGCACTTAAAACGGTAATGCGTCAGGTTTCGCGCTGGTATGATTTGGATGTGGTTTACCAGGGGAACGTCGCTGATGATGAGTTTGACGGGGAAATTCCGCGCAATGTTAAATTATCATCGATGTTACAGATTTTAAAATCTAACCAAATTCATTTTGAGATCGAAAATACCGGAACTAAAAAGATATTGATTATTAGACCTTGAAGAACAAAGGAGAATTAACCGAGGCATTCACCCTAATTAAAAAAGACATTAAAAGTATGACAGCATAGATACTTAACTCACGGACAGGAAGCCCTAAAAAAAGAACCGGAAGTGCTTGCAACACTCCCGGCAATGTTCGGGCAACCTTAAATAAAATCGATTCTACAGAAATTATTACGTAAACCCTAACCATACAAAAGTATGCAAATAAACTTATGTGTTAAAGTCGCGTGGACAAAGCGGTTTTTTACACCACAATTGATTAAGGTGATGAAGCTAACGGTATTTTTAATATTCCTTGCTTGCCTTCAGGTATCTGCCAAAGTATTTTCGCAGATCACCTTGTCCAAAAAGAATGTGCCGCTTACCGAAGTTATATCTACGATTCAGCAGCAAAGTGGTTATTCGTTTTTCTATAAACACAAATTGGTTGAAAATATTAATATCTCCGCAGACCTTCACAACGTTACGTTACAGCAGGCTTTGGATAAAATATTGGACGGCCAGCCGCTGACCTATGAGGTAATTGATAAGACGGTTGTTATTAAGGAAAAAGAAACCTCTTTTCTTGACAAACTTAAAAACAGCATCAAAGCCGAACTTGCTCAAGTTACCATCTCTGGTAAAGTAATCGACGAAACCGGGCAACCCATGCAAGGCGTCACGGTTCGGGAAAAAGGCACCAACAATGTGATCGCCACTGGGACCGATGGTAAATTCACCCTGACAGTCAGCAGCAACGATGCGCTGGTAGACTTTACCTATATCGGCTACGAACCCAAGGAGGTATCCGCTAAAGAGCTGCCAAAAGGTGTGGTGCTGACGCTGAGTGCCAGTGCGACCAACCTGCGTGAAGTAACGATTAACAAAGGGTATTATACCGAGAAGCAGGCACTGTCCACCGGCGACGTTAGTGTTGTTTCGGCTAAAGAAATCGAAGGACAACCTGTTACAGACCCGATACTGGCACTTGAAGGCCGCGTTCCCGGACTTTTAATAACACAAACCAGCGGTTTGCCGGGTGCTTATTCTACGGTTCGTTTGCGTGGTATGAACAGTATTGCCAACGGTAATGACCCTCTTTACATCATTGACGGGGTACCCTTTTCCTCCATTTCATTAACGATTAATGCTGGGCAGGTGGGAGGCGGATCTGTTGGCACCCCCTCCGCAAACAATTTTTCAAACGGCAAAGGATTGAGCCCTTTTAATATGCTCAATCCAGAGGATATCGAAGATATCGAAGTATTAAAAGATGCCGATGCAACTGCGATTTATGGCGCAAAAGGCGCAAATGGGGTAATTCTGATCACGACCAAAAAGGGAAAGTCAGGAGCTGTAAAAGTTAATTTACAGTTGTCCCAGGGAGCAGGCAAGGTGACCCGCATGATGAGCATGATGAATACGCAGCAGTATCTGCAAATGGAACGCCAGGCGTATGCCAATGACGGACTAACATTTCCATCTATAACAGCTAACCCCCAAGATGGCAATTACAGCATCAATGGTCTATGGGATACCACGCGGACCACTAACTGGCAAAAAATTTTATTAGGTAATACGGCACATTATACCAATGCCCAACTTTCATTGTCGGGTGGCACCGAGAGTACATCATTTTATGTTGGTGGTGGTTTTAGCCGGCAAACAACCGTATTTCCCGGCAACGAAGATGACGGTAAAGCATCAATAAACTTCAATGTAAATCATTCATCTTTGGATCAACGCTTCAAGTTTCAATTGACTGGCGGTTATACCTACGATGATAACTTGTTACCATTAGCTGATCTTACCACTACTGCGCTACAACTTCCACCGGATGCGCCAGCATTGTATCATCCAGATGGTAGCCTGAACTGGCAATTGTACAATGGGACCTCCACCTTTGGCAACCCGCTAAATTATTTATTAAAAACCGCAGAAGCCAAAAGCAATTTATTGACCGGCAACGCGCTGCTTAGTTACCAGTTACTTCCAGGCTTAAAGATACAAAGCAGCTTTGGTTACACCGACGGACGATTAAACCAAAGCAATCAAACGCCGTCGACAGCTATTGCTCCTCCTAAAAATCTCATAACAACCAATAGAATAAACAACTTCGGCAACAGCGAGATCGCTAATTGGATCATCGAACCGATGTTGAGTTATGACCATAATATCGCAAAAGGCAAGCTTAATATTACTTTCGGTAGCACCTTAGAGCAACAAACGATCAATGAAACCGCATTCACTTCGTCTGGCTACAATGGAGATGCACTGATCCCTAATCCATTAAATGCTTCAACGTTCAAGTTAGCATCCGTAACCAATACTCTTTATCGCTATCAGGCCATATATGCCCGTGTCGGTTATACTTGGCAGGACAAATATCTGCTCAATCTTACTGCTAATAGAGATGGCAGCAGCCGTTTCGGACCGTCCAATGAATGGGGTAACTTTGGCGCCATCGGCGTCGGCTGGGTGTTCTCCAAGGAAAAGTTTGCAGAAAACAATTTGCCTTGGTTGAGTTTTGGTAAGTTACGCGGAAGCTATGGCATTACCGGTAATGACCAAATTGCAGACTACCAGTACCTTAGTAGTTACACCACTGATGCAACCACCTATCAAAACAGTACGGGACTTGTTGCTGCCAGACTTCCCAATCCCTATTACGGCTGGGAAGTCGATAAAAAACTGGAAGGCGGTATTGAACTGGGGCTTTTAAAAGACCGGATCAATTTGAGCGTAAGCTATTACCAAAACAGGACCGGCAATCAGCTAGTGGGGTATCCATTGCCTAATATAGCAGGATTTACTTCTATACAATATAATTTACCCGCTGTCGTGCAGAATACGGGAACAGAGATTGTCCTGAATACGGTAAATATCGTATCGAGCAGCTTTCGATGGACCTCGATCATTAATTTAAGTTTTCAGAACAATAAGTTGGTTTCCTACCCTGGTATTGCTACATCGTCATTCAAGAATATTTACACCGTGGGGCAGTCGTTGTTTACAACGCAAAAATTTTTAGGCACGAAGGTCAATCCGGCAGATGGCACCTATGAATGGTTGTCGGCCAACGGCAGTTATACCGAAAACCCTTCTTATCCAGCGGATTTGCGGGTGTCAGCGGCTCTAACACCCAAATATTATGGTTCATTTGGGAACAGTTTTACTTATAAGGGATTTCAACTGGATGTTTTCCTGGAATTCCGGAAGCAGGTTGGTTTAAATTTCTTATCAACGGAGGTCGGCCCCCCCGGTTTGGTCGGGATCAATCAGCCCACAGCTATCATCGGAAATACCTGGACGACCGTAGGGCAAGAGGCGAAATATGGTAAACTGTCTACGCAATTTGCAGCAGATCCGAACTTCTGGACTAATTCTTCAGATTGGGTCCTCAGCGACGCGTCATTCGTGCGGTTAAAAAATATTGCTTTATCGTGGACGCTTCCAAAATCCTGGCAGCAAAAAGTTCAATTGACCAATACCCGGATCTTTTTACAGGCGCAGAACCTACTGACCTTTACCCATTATTTTGGTCTTGATCCGGAAACGGGTTCCGGAGCCCTTCCTCCGCTCCAAATGATCACCGTAGGCTTGAGAACCAGTTTTTAATTTATTATCCCAAATCCGATCAAAATGAAAACGAAAAGCATAAATCACAAAAAATATTTTCCAAATTATACGGAAATTAAGCGGGTAGGAGTACTTGGCACGACCCTTTTTGTATCGATCCTTTGCATCATGTCCTGTAAAAAGTTCCTCGAAATACCGCCACCGACCACTCAACTTGTTACTGCTTCTGTTTTTAACAACGACGCTGCTGCCAGTTCGGCGGTAACCGATATTTATACGCAAATGTTTAAATATGACTTATCGTACGATATGGCCAATGACAATGGTCTATTGGCCGATGAATTACAAAACCATTCAACGGCTTCCCAGGGAGCCGTCTTCGCCTATTTTACGAATGGGATGACCAACAGTCAAGCGGTCTATGGCGACTGGCAGGTGTACTATAATTACTCTATTTACAGTGCCAACGCAGTTATTGCTGGTTTAAAACAATATTCAGGCACCAGCCCGGCGGTTAAACAACAGTTAATGGGTGAAGCTTATTTTATAAGAGCCTTCTGTTATTTTAATCTCACCAATTGCTATGGTGCGGTACCTCTCGCCTTAACCACCGATTATACGATCAATGAAAAGCTGGCCCGTACGCCGCGGGTGCAGGTGTTACAGCAGGTTATCAGCGACCTGCAAACCGCTCAGGGAATGTTAAGGACCAATTATGTAGATGCCAGTGATACGCTGACGACAACAGATCGCGTAAGGCCCACGAAAGCGGTTGCGGCTGCGCTTCTGGCAAGGGCCTATCTTTATCTCGGTGATTACAATCAAAATAACACCGGCGACTATCAGGCTGCTATCGCTGCCTCCAGCAGTGTGATCAGCAATTCGACTTATAGTCTTTGCGCTAATTTGAGCGGCGCGAATAGCGTATTCCTGAAAAACAGCACAGAAGCGATCTGGCAATTGTATACGCCGCTGCCGGCAAGTTACGATACTTATGACGGCAACCAATTTGTTTTGCTGGCCGCTGCAAATATTAATCAAAGCACGATAAGCCGCCAGCTATTAAATGCGTTTGAGACCGGGGACAAACGCCAAACCAACTGGATCGGAACTTTAACCATTAACGGAACAACTTATTTTTTCCCCTATAAGTATAAAAACAACACCTATAAAGGGCAGGAATATACCATGATGCTGCGTTTGGCGGAACAGTACCTGATCCGGGCTGAAGCAGAAGCGGAATTGGGGCAAACAGCCAACGCTGTAGCAGATCTTAACGTAATACGCAACCGTGCCGGGTTGTCTAACTACGCGGGTGCGACGGATAAAGCTTCCCTGCTGACCGCGATCCAGCATGAGCGCCAGGTCGAGCTTTTCACAGAATGGGGCCATCGCTGGTTCGACTTGAACCGAGCAGTGAATACCGCCAGTACAATCAACGTGAACACGGTATTAGGCAGCCCTGGTAATGTTTGCCAGACCAAAGGAGGAATATGGAGTTCAGACGGGCATCAGCAGCTGTACCCGATACCTATATCCGACATTCAAAAAGATCCGAATTTAACGCAAAATCCCGGCTATTAAGTGTAAAAGGCCGGGCGTAGCCCGGCCTTTTACACTTCCATTTAGCAACACATAAACCAAATTAGTTATGATCAATTATTATCGTTCTTTATTAAGAACGTGCAGGCCCTTTATTATCTTTTTTACCCTGTTTCTGTTGACTGAAATAAAGATGCTTCACGCGCAGGGATTACCTATCAGGCCTGCGCGGACGATCAGCTTCAAGACCACCGAGGGCAGCTATATGAATGTCGATGTGTCGCCGGATGGTAAGACCCTTGTCTTCGACCTGTTGGGCGATTTATATACAGTACCCGCCAGCGGAGGGAAGGCCAATCAGCTTACCAGGGGCATGGCGCTCAATCTCCGCCCGGTCTGGTCCCCTAATGGCAAAAAGATCGCCTATGTCAGCGATCGCTCCGGGCAGCCAGTACTGAATATCATGGACATTCAACAAAAAACGAACACCGTACTAAGTCGTTATAGCCGACCCTCCCACGAATCTGTTTATCAGAGACTTGCGGATTCAGATGCCGTGTGGTCGCCGGATGGACGCTATATCGCGTACGGAGAACGCGTTTACTCACTTTATGGCAAAGAATTGCCCGCGCCTTATTGGATACCACACCCGCTGCGATTTTCCCCTGATGGCCTGACAGCTTATGGGTTAGGCTCCGGTAAACTTTATAAATATGATCTGAAAACAAAAGTTGCGTCTTTTTTGGATTCAGGTAAGATTTACAAAATTTCTTTTAATTCACCCTATCCCAAATTTCTGACCGGCATGATTAGCCCGGATGGCCGGTGGTGGTGCTATGTTACCGCTGTGGGTAAAGATCAATCTGATTCCCGACGACAATTGATCGCAATGGATTTACAGCACAAGACAAGCAGGACATTGATATCATCCATGATAGTGATCGATCCCCGATATAATGAAGATATTGCCCAGCCTGTGCAACATTTTTCCTTCTCGCCGGATTCAAAGTCCATTTATATTGGCCACGCCGGAAAGATCCACCAAATCAGGCTTGCAGATGGTAAGGACAAGATCATTCCATTTGAAGCACACGTGCATGTCGACATGGGCGCATATAACTATCACCGACAGCTGGTAAACCTCCATCCATTTGATGTTAAATACACCCGTTCGGCAAGTAAAAGCCCCGATGGGAAGCATTTGATTTTCACCGCACTGGGTAAAATATACACCATAGATCTGCCCAACGGAAAACCGCACGAGCTTGTTTCACAACCTTTCGGCCAATTCCAGCCTTCCTGGTCGCCTGACGGCAAATGGATCGCCTATACTTCCTGGTGTGATACGGTCGGTGGCTTCCTTTGGCGGGTATCAGCAGCCGGGGGCAAGCCGGAGCAGTTAACCTATGCTCCCGCCCAGTACCAGAATCCGGTCTGGTTACCGGATGGTCAATCCATTGCGGTTATACGAGGTCCCCTGTCCTTAAATCTTCGTGATGAAGGCTTGTTGAATGGGCAAATTCAAATCGTTCCTCTCGACGGTTCGTCCGTTCGCGTTATAGCAGATACCGTACCCCTCTCAAATAATATTCCTACTTTTTCGCCAGACGGCCAGACAATCTTCTTTACACCCAAATATCATACGTTCTTCAGTGCACAACACCAAAATATCTTTGAACAGCTTGTCGCCAAAAACATTACTACCGGTCAAAAGAGAACCCTTACTGTAGGGCAGGAATTAACTTATCAGGTTAAGAAAATGCTGTCTCCGGACGGTCGCTACCTCGTCTACTCCGCAGACGAAGACCTCTATCTTGTTCCGATGTGCGCCTTTACAGACTCATTGATAATGTCTAGTTATCAAGGCAATTACGTGGCAGGTGTTCGCTTTTCGAATGGCGTTGATCCCCATTGGGAGAATGGCGGTAAAGTACTTGCATGGACTTATGCCAACCATTATTACCGGATCGATCCTGATAAAATTATGGCAAAGGCCGAAAAGGCAACACAGACTTTTTCTCAAATATCTTTACAACCAAATGAACCTGTTAGGATCCGAGTCAAACCTGACGAAGCTATTTCCCTCCACGTAAAAACACCTGCCGGTTATGCGCGGGGTATCATCGCGTTACGCAATGCCCGCATCATTACCATGCAGGGTAATAAGGTCATCGAACACGGAACCATCCTTATCAAAAATGGACGCATCGCAGCAATTGGTTCGGTACCAGCGATACAGATACCTAAATCGGCAAAAGTGCTCGATCTCGAAGGCAAGACTATTATGCCTGGTCTGATTGATGTGCACTTGCATATGTATTATATTTCACCCAGTATATTCTCTCAGCAAAACTGGCAACTGCTGACTTCGCTGGCCTATGGTGTGACAACTGCCAGAGATCCATCCGTCAGTTTTGACTCGTTCGGTTATGCAGAACTGTTGCAGGCCGGCCAAATGATCGGGCCGCGCTTCTACACCGTAGGCCGGGCTGTACGGTTCAATGATGGTGTATTGCACGTGGATAGCTATGAAGATGCTGATAATGTCATACGACAGCGTGTGGCCCTTGGCGGCAGCGAGATCAAACAATACGCTCTCCCTACACGCCTTCAGCGTGAGTGGCTGCTTTTGGCCTGTAGGAAATATGGTGTAAATATGACCAACGAAGGGTCATATGATCCGAGATTGGACATAGGTATGATGAAGGATGGCACAACTGGCATAGAGCATAACCCGGTTTGGGGAGATGCTTATCATGACATTATTACATTGACTGCTAAGTCACGAAGCTATGTGACCGCCACGCTCCAGGTGTGTTATGGAGAAGAAGAAGCGGCTGGCTACTTCGATTACACCTATTGGCGCCATCCGGATGCCAAATGGATCCGTTTTGTCTACAACAGTGATCCTCCTACTAAACGGGGAATCAGGGTTGATCCTGAAATGGTATTCCACACTCCTCCGACAGACACACTGCATCCAGGTTTTCTTACCCCCGCTGCAATCGATGCCAGGATAAACAATCACGGCGGCCGGATACTACTTGGCAGTCACGGCAACAACCAAGGTATCGGCCCTCATAGTGAACTCTGGGCGCTCCAGATGGGCGGCCTTTCCAACTTCCAGGCCCTTAGAGAGGCGACCTACATGGGCGCCCAGGCTCTCGGTATCCAAAAAGATCTTGGTTCGCTTGAAGCGGGCAAGATCGCTGACCTTCTTATTTTAAACAGCAATCCTCTGGATAATATTCACAATTCTAAAGACATTAA
>Ga0209026_1001143_pt1 | contig 12484 bp, 13 predicted proteins | sample AraplaCL_Col_mCL_FD_184262 | JGI IMG/M metagenome (GOLD analysis project Ga0209026, IMG submission 184262) | Arabidopsis root microbial communities from the University of North Carolina, USA - plate scrape CL_Col_mCL (SPAdes) (version 2) | ecosystem: Host-associated > Plants > Roots >... | reverse complement strand
CTGTGCATCCTGGTCCTGCTGCTCAGCGGGCTGCAGATCCTCAATGCCCACCCCGCCTTCTATTGGGGCGAGGTGGCGCGGTTCGCCCACCCGATCGCCGCCATCGACGCCGAGCCGCGCGCCGACGGCGAACTTCGCGGCCGGCTCAAGGTGGGCGACGCCAGCTTCGACACCACCGGCGTGCTGGGAGCTTCGCTGTCGGGCGGCGAGCAACTTCAGGCGCGGGCGTTCCCCAGCTGGCTGACGCTGCCTGGCTATCCGGACCTGGGCGCCGGCCGCCGCTGGCACTTCGCCTTCGCCTGGACGCTGGTGATCAACGGCCTGATCTACGGGCTGTTCGCGGTCGCCAGCGGCCGCGTGACTGGCCTGCTGTGGCCCTCGCTCGCGGAGCTGCGCACGGTCCCGCGCTCGCTCTGGGACCACATTCGCCTGCGCTTCGCCCACGGCGACGAGGCGCGGGGGTACAATGTGCTGCAGAAGCTGGCCTACGCGGCGGTGATCTTCGGCCTGCTGCCGTTGATGCTGCTGACGGGCCTGGTCATGTCGCCGGCGGTCTATGCGCGGCTGCCGCTGCTGGGTGACCTGCTGGGCGGGCGGCAGTCGGCGCGGACGCTACACTTCCTGTCGGCGTCGGGCCTGGTGGCCTTCGTCGCCGTCCACCTGGCCATGGTGGTCGCGGCCGGCCCGCTGAACGAGATCCGCTCAATGATCACCGGCTGGTTCGTCATCCGTCGCGAGAAGAAGACCGCATGAGCGACCGGCAACCGATCTCGACGCGCCGTGGCCTGCTGGCGGCGGCGCTGGGCAGTGCGGGCGCCGGCCTGGCCGGCTGCGACCGCCTCGCGACCTCGCCCGAGGTGAACCAGCGGCTGAACGCGGCCGAGGGCCTGACCTTCCACGTCCAGCGCCTGCTGCTGGGTCGCCAGGCCCTGGCGCGGGAGTATCCCGCCAGCGCCATCTCGCCGGACTTCCGCGCCAACGGGACGGTCAATCCCGACAGCGAAGAGTACCAGCAGCACGTGGCCAACGGCTTCAAGGACTGGCGGCTGGAGATCGGCGGCCTGGTCGAGCGGCCCCTGCAGCTGTCGCTGGACGACCTGCGCCGCGCGCCGTCCCGCACCCAGATCACCCGCCACGACTGCGTCGAGGGCTGGAGCAGCATCGGCAAGTGGCGCGGCGCCCGCCTGGGCCCGCTGCTGGACCGGGCCGGGGTGAAGCCGCAGGCGCGCTATGTCGCCTTCTTCTGCGCCGACACGCTGGAGCTGACCCTGGACGGGACGGGCGACTACTACGAGACCATCGACCTGGTCGACGCGCGCCACCCACAGACCCTGCTGGCCTATGAGATGAACGACCAGCCGCTGCCGGTGGCCCATGGCGCGCCGATCCGGCTGCGGCTGGAGCGGCAGCTTGGCTACAAGATGGCCAAGTATGTGATGCGTATCGCGCTGGTCGAACGCTTCGACGACCTGGGCCAGGGCAAGGGCGGCTATTGGGAAGACCGCGGCTACCAGTGGTACGCGGGAATCTAGGTCAGTCCGGATCCGCGCGGCGCAGGCCCGCGATCAATCGCTCGACACCGGCCTTCAGCGCGGCGCTCTCCTCGAATGGCATCGGCAGCTGGCAGAATATGGCGCCGGGCACCGACACGGCCTTTTCGCGAAGGGCGCGGGCGTGGGGCGTCAGGTCGATCATCACGCGGCGCTCGTCGGACGGGTCGCGCGTGCGCGTGACCAGGTCCGCCTTTTCCATGCGCTTGAACAGCGGCGTCAGGGTGCTGGAATCCAGGCCCAGCCGCTTGCCCAGGTCTCCCACCGACTGCGGCGCCTCAGTCCACAGGGCCATCAGCGCCAGGTACTGCAGATAGGTCAGGCCCAGCGGTTCCAGTAGCGGCCGGTACGCGCGGGTCATCAGGTTGCTCGCGGTGTACAGCGCGAAGCACAGCTGGATATCCAGCTGCAGCGGATCGAAGGTTTGGGCGCTCTTCGCCACCTCGCCTTCGTCCATCAACACCACTCCCGCATCACCACGCGCCAGCCGCCATTTGGACGCCACGCCGGGCGTGGGTGCAAGCGTCGGCGGCTACTCGCGCAGCAACTCGTTGATGCTGGTCTTCGAACGGGTGCGCTCGTCGACGGTCTTCATGATCACCGCGCAGTAGGTGCTGGGCAGCGACGGGTCGACCGGGTTCGGGCGGTTGCCGGACACCACGACCGAGTAGGGTGGCACCTCGCCGGTGAAGGTCTGGCCGGTCTTGCGGTCGATGATCGGGGTGGTGGAGGTGATGAAGGTGCCCATCGACAGCACCGAGCCTTCGCGGACGATCACACCCTCCGCCACCTCGGCGCGGGCGCCGATGAAGCAGTTGTCCTCGATGATCGTCGGGTTGGCCTGCAGCGGCTCCAGCACGCCGCCGATGCCGGCGCCGCCCGAGATGTGCACGTTCTTGCCGATCTGGGCGCACGAGCCGACCGTGGCCCAGGTGTCGACCATGGTGCCTTCATCGACATAGGCGCCGATGTTCACGAACGAGGGGGTCATGACCACGTTGCGGGCCACATGGGCGCCCTTGCGGACGATGCAGCCCGGCACGGCGCGGAAGCCGGCGGCCTCGAAGCGGGCGGCGTCCCAGCCGGTGAACTTCAGGGGCACCTTGTCCCAGTAGGGATGCGGCGCGTCGGCGTCGATCAGGCGGTTGGCGGTCAGGCGGAAGAACAGCAGGATCGCCTGCTTGGCCCACTGGTGCGTGACCCACGTCCCGTCGGCCATCCGCTCGGCGACACGGATCTTGCCGGCGTCGAGCTGTTCGATGGTCTCGTGCACCGCGTCGCGCACCGCGCCGGTGGTCGAGGTGTTGATGCCGTCGCGCGCCTCCCAGGCGGCTTCGATCACGCTCTTCAGGTCGTCGGACATCTAGGCGGCCTCTTTCAGCCTCGCGTCCATCAGGAACGGCGCGAGTTTGTCGGTGCGGTGGTGGACGAAGGGGGCGGTGGACTCCGCGGCGTGCGCGCCCACCAGGACGGTGGTCATGCCCAGGTCCGCGGCCGGCGCCAGGTTGCGCGGGCTGTCCTCGAAGAAGGCGGTGACAGCCGGGTCGATCGAATGGGCGGCGGCGATCTTCTCGAAGGCCGCCACGCTGGGCTTGGGCTCGTAGCCGGCCGAGCCGATGTGGAAGACATCGTCGAACAGGTGGCTCAGGCCCAGGCGCTCCAGCACCCGTTCGGCGTGGATGTCGTCGGCGTTGGTGAAGATCAGCCGCCGGCCGGGCAGGCGCTGCAGCGCCGCCAGCAGGTCGGGATCGTGCGCCAGGGCCTCCAGCGACATGTCGTGGAAGATGGCGTGGAAGTCCTTGGGGTCGACGCCGTGGTTCAGCATCATGCCCTTCAAGGTCAGGCCGTGCTCGGTCAGATAGGTCTTCTGCAGCTTGAAGGCCTCATCGCGCGGCAGGCCGGTGACCTTCTCCACGAAGTCGGTCATCCGGTCGACGATCTCGGCCATGAAGCCGGACTCGGCCGGGTAGAGCGTGTTGTCCAGGTCGAACAGCCAGGTGTCGATGTGGCGCAGGTCGGCCCGGAAGAGGTTGGCGCTCATCGGCAGACGAGGGTGCCGGACCCGTGCTCCGTGAACAGCTCGACCAGCATGGCGTGTGGGCGGCGGCCGTCCAGGATGACCACGGCCTCGACCCCGGCCTCGACCGCGGCGATGGCGGTTTCCAGCTTGGGGATCATGCCGCCGGTCGCGACGCCGGTTTCGATGGCCGCCTTCGCCTCGGCGACGGTCAGCTGGCGGATCAGGTCGCCGTTCTTGTCCAGCACGCCGGCCACGTCGGTCAGCAGCAGCATGCGCTTGGCGTCCAGCGCCCCGGCCATGGCGCCGGCCACCGTGTCGGCGTTGATATTGTAGGTCTGACCCTCGTCCGATACGCCGATCGGCGCGATCACCGGGATGTAGTCGTCCTCGGCCTGCAGCAGGGCGTCGATCAGGGTGGTGTCGATCCGCTTCGGCTCGCCCACGAAGCCCAGGTCGACGACCTTCTCGATCTCGCTGTCCGGGTCTTTCTTGGTGCGGTGGGCCTTCTCGACGGTGATCAGGCGGGCGTCCTTGCCGGACAGGCCCACGCCACGCACCTCGGCCTCGGCGCCGGCCAGGGTGATCCAGTTGGCGATCTCCTTGTTGATCGCGCCGGACAGGACCATCTCGGCCACTTCCATGGTGGCGTCGTCGGTGACGCGCAGGCCGTCGATGAAGGTCGACTTCACGCCCGCCCGCTCCAGCATGCGGCTGATCTGCGGGCCGCCGCCATGCACCACGACGGGATGCAGGCCCAGCATCTTCAGAAGCACGACGTCGGCGGCGAACAGCTTGGCCACCGACTCCTCGCCCATGGCATGGCCGCCGTATTTGATGACCACGGTCTCGCGGTCGTAGATCTGGATGTAGGGCAGCGCCTCGGCCAGCGTCTTCGCCGTCGCCCAGCCCTGCTCTTCCACGTCCTGGCTCAATGCACCGTCCTTCGAAACTTGCGGGGGTCGGATAGCGGACGGGGGCGCCGCTGTCACCCGCGTTGGAAGGTGATAGTCAAAGCGTCACAATCAGGAGGGAGTTCGGGATGCGCGGAGTTCTGGGCGTGGCGCTGGCCGCGGCGATGCTGGCGGGTAGCGCGAGTGCGAAGACGGTGGCGGTGACCGCCGAGCGCCTGCTGGACACCAAGACCGGCAAGTACGCGGACAAGCCGCTGATCCTCATCGAGGATGGCCGCATCGTGTCCGTCGGCAAGGCCGGTGACGCCGTGCCCGCTGGCGCCGAGCGGGTGGACCTGCCGGGGGTGACCCTGCTGCCGGGCCTGATCGACATGCACGTCCACCTGACCAGCGCGGGAAAGTACGGCGGCTATCGCCCCTATGAGTTCACCGACAGTTTCTGGACGGCCGTGGGCGTGGCGAATGCGAAGACGACCCTGGAGGCCGGCTTCACGACCGTGCGCAACGTCGGCACGGCGTTCTACGCCGACGTCGGCCTGCGCGAGGCGATCGACGAGGGATGGATCCCCGGCCCGCGGATCATGGCCTCGGGCTATGCCCTGGGGGCCACGGGCGGCCACTGCGACGAGACCTTCTTCCCGCCGTCGATGGAGGAAAAGAGCCCGGCGCTGGTCGACAGCCCCGACGAGGGCCGCAAGCAGGTGCGAACCCAGCGCAAGTACGGCGCCCGCTCGATCAAGATCTGCGCGACCGGCGGGGTCTTCTCGCGCGGGGACGAGCCGGGCGCGCAGCAGCTGACCTATGAGGAGATGAAGGCCATCGCCGACGAGGCGCACATGGCCAGCATGAAGGTCGCCGCACACGCCCACGGCGCCCCGGGCATCAAGGACGCCATCCGCGCCGGCGTCGACACCATCGAGCACGTCAGCCTGATCGACGACGAGGGGATCAAGCTGGCGGTCCAGAAGGGGACCTGGCTGGGCTTCGACATCTACAACACCGACTACACCCAGGCCGAGGGCAAGAAGAACGGCGAGCTGGAGGACAACCTGCGCAAGGACCGCGAGATCGGCGGCATCCAGCGGGAGAACTACCGCAAGGCGCTGAAGGCCGGCGCGCGAATGATCTTCTCCACCGACGCCGGGGTCTATCCGCACGGCCTGAACGCCAAGCAGTTCGCGGTCATGGTCCGCTTCGGCGCCACGCCGCTACAGGCGATCCAGTCGGCCACCGTCAACGCCGCCGAGGCCCTGGCCTGGGACAAGGACGTGGGCCAGGCGGCCAAGGGCTTCTACGGCGACCTGGTCGGCGTCTCGGGCGATCCGCTCAGCGACGTGACCGTGCTGGAAAAGCCGGTGTTCGTGATGAAGGGCGGCGAGGTGGTGAAGCGCTAGACGTCCACCTCGGGCAGCAGCCTGGCGAAGTGGTCCTCGACCGCGCGGTAGCATTCGCAGGCCGTGCGCTCGAGGCCCGGCCGGTCCAGCACCTCGACCCGGCCGCGGTGAGTGCGGATCAGGCCGCGGTCCTGCAGCACGCCGGTGACCGCGGTCACCGTGGTGCGCTGGACGCCCAGCATCTCGGCCAGGGATTCCTGGGTCAGGTGGATCAGCTTGTCGCCCGCGCGGTCGTGGGTGGCCAGCAGCCAGCGGGCGCAGCGCTCCTCGGTGCGGTGCAGGGCGTTGCAGGCCACGGACTGCATCATCTGGGCGAGCAGGGCGTCGGCGTAGCGCGAGAACAGGTCGCCGAACCGCGCGGACCCGGTCTTGGCGGCTTCCAGATAGCTGGTGGGGATCGCCAGCGCGTGGCCGCCGATCTGCACCACGGCGCGGCCGAACGCCGGCTTGTGGCCTTCGCTGACGATGCCGCCGATGGCGCCCTCGCGCCCGATGGTCGCGGCTTCGACCTCGCGGCCGTCACGCGTGACGATCAGCAGCGACACCATCGTGCGATGGCACGGGAAGTAGGTGGTCGTGACGTCGTCGCCCGGCTCGAACAGGACCTTGCCCCGCGGCAGGTCCACCAGCTCCAGATGCGGCTCCAGCACGCCGAAGTCGCGCGGGGACAAGGCCGCCAGCAGGCGGTTGCCGCGGCGCACCGTGGTGTGCGCGCCGCCCAGGCGTTCCAGGACGATATCCGTCTTGCTCATCGATCAGCACCCCGAACCATGACAGTTCGAGAACGCCGAACGGCCGCGCTTGTTGCGTGGCCTGGCCGACGCCGCGCTTAAATCGTGCGGGCGACGACTTCCTTCATGATCTCGCTGGTGCCGCCGTAGATGCGCTGGACGCGGGCGTCGCGCCACAGGCGGGCGATCGGATACTCGTTCATGTAGCCCGCGCCGCCATGCAGCTGCAGGCCCGCGTCGCAGATCTCCCACTGGAGCTCGGTGTGGAACAGCTTGGCGGCCGAGGCCTCGGCGGCGCTCAGCTTCTCTTCCAGGTGCCGGGCGATCGCCCAGTCCAGATGGGCCCAGCCGGCCTGCAGCTTGGCCTTGAGGCCGCCCAGGGTGAAGCGCGTGTTCTGGAAGTCGAACACGGTCTGGCCGAACGCCTTGCGGTCCTTGGTGAACTTCACCGTCTCGTCGAAGGCGCGCTGGGCGGCGGCCTGGGCCTGCAGGGCGATGCCCAGGCGCTCCTGGGGCAGCTGGTTCATGAGGTAGGCGAAGCCCTTGCCCTCTTCGCCCAGGCAGTTGGTGGTCGGCACCCGCACGTCCTCGAAGAACAGTTCCGAGGTGTCGGCCGAATGCTGGCCGATCTTGTCCAGGTTGCGGCCGCGCTTGAAGCCCTCGCGGGTCGCCTCGACCAGGATCAGCGAGATGCCCTTGGAGCGGGCGTTGGGGTCGGTCTTGGCGACCACGATGATCAGGTCGGCGTTCTGGCCGTTGGTGATGTAGGTCTTCGAGCCGTTGACGACGTACTCATTGCCCTCGCGCCGGGCCGTGGTACGCACGCCCTGCAGGTCGGAGCCGGCGCCCGGCTCGGTCATCGCGATGGCGGTGATCGCCTCGCCCGAGACCATCTTGGGCAGCCATTGCTGCTTCTGCTCTTCCGAGCCGTAGTTGGCGATGTAGTCGGCGACGATGTCGGACTGCAGGGTGATGCCCGCCGACGAGCCGGCGTAGAACAGCTCCTCCGAGATCACGGCGTTGTAGCGGAAGTCCAGGCCAAGGCCGCCGTACTCGGTCGGCACGCCAGGGCACAGAATGCCGGCCTCGCCGCAGGCCAGCCAGAAGTCGCGCCCGATGATGCCCTCGGCCTCCCAGCGATCCAGGTTCGGCGTCAGCGCGCGGTCGTAGAACTTGCGCACCTGGTCGCGGAACAGGTTCAGCTCTTCGTCGAACGGCGCGCGGGAATCGGTCTGGATCATCGGCAGGTCTCTGAGGTTTGACCGCCAGTTAGCCGGGTTACGCTAGGGACGGCTAGGGTCCGCTCAGAGCTCGCAGGCCGACAGGATTTCGGCCCGGAGCTGCGGGATGCCGCCGCCCTTCTCGGCCGAGGTGGCCAGCACCCGGGGGAAGGCGGCGGGACGGCGGGCGATCTTGCGCACCGTCTCGGCCGTGATCTGGATCACGTCACGCGGCTTCAGCTTGTCGGCCTTGGTCAGCACGATCTGATAGCTGACGGCGGCCAGGTCGAAGGCCTCCATGGCCTCGAGATCCACGTCCTTCAGGCCATGGCGGCTGTCGATCAGCAGGTAGGCGCGCTTCAGGTTCGGCCGGCCGCGCAGGTAGGCGCGGCCCAGGTTCTGGAACTTGTTCTTCTCGCCGCGGCCGACCTTGGCGAAGCCGTAGCCGGGCAGGTCGACCAGGCGCAGGGCCTCGTCGCAGACGAAGAAGTTCAGCTCGCGGGTACGGCCTGGCGCCGTCGAGGCCCGCGCCAGGTGGGTGCGCCCGGTCACAGCGTTGATCAGCGACGACTTGCCGACGTTCGAGCGGCCCGCGAAGGCCACTTCGGGCAGGTCGGACGGCGGCAGGCCGTCCATCGCCACCGCGCCCATCAGGAACCGGACGGGGTGAGCGAAGAAGACACGCGCCGCCTCCAGCGCCTCGGCGTCGAAGGGCTCGTCGCCGGCCGCGGAGGGAGGCGCCTCGCTCACCCGACCGCCTTGCCGCGGTTGGTCAGCTTGCCGATGATCCGGTCGATCGGGTTGTCCACCTTGAAGCGCCGCATGATCACGTACTGCTGCATGGCGGTCAGCAGGTTGGACCAGGTGTAGTAGACTAGGAGGCCGATCGCGAACTGCGCCATGATGAAGGTGAACAGGATCGGCATCAGCTGGAAGATCCGCTGCTGCGTCGGGTCGGGCGCGGGCGGGCTCATCGAGGTGGTGAGCCAGGTGGTGAAGCCATAGAGGATCGGCAGGATGCCGATGTGCAGGCTGGTGCCCATGATCGCGCCGATGAACGGGGCGGTGGCCGGATCCCACGGAATGGCGCCGAACAGGTTCCAGATGGTCGTCGGGTCGCGCGCCGACAGGTCCTTGATGTAGCCGATGAACGGCGCGTGCCGCATGTCGATCTCGAGCTGCAGCGTCTTGAACAGCGCGAAGAAGACCGGGATCTGCAGGAAGATGGGCAGGCAGCCGGCCAGCGGGTTGACCTTCTCGCGCTGATACAGCGCCAGCAGCTCCTGCTGCTGCTTAGCCGGGTCGTCCTTGTACTTCTTGCGCAGCTCCTCCATCGCGGGCTGCACCTTCTTCATCTTGGTCATCGACTCGTACTGCTTGTTCGCGAGCGGGAAGAAGATCGCGCGCACGACGACAGTGAGCAGCAGGATGGCGACGCCGAAGTTGCCGACGTGGCTGTAGATCCAGGACAGGAACTGGAAGATCGGCCGGGTGATGAACCACAGCATGCCCCAGTCGATGGCCTCGTCCAGGTGGGCGATGCCCAGCTTGGTCTCGTAGCCCTTCAGAACCGGGTTTTCCTTGGCGCCGGCGAAGACCTGGGTGGTGTGGGTGATCTGGCGGCCGGCGGCGATGGACTTGGCCTGGCCGACATAGTTGGCGTCGAGCAGGTTGAGGCCCGGCGTCTTGGTCAGGCGGTACTGGCCCTGGATCTGCTCGTTCTGGGCCGGGATGACGGCGGTGAGCCAGTAGTGGTCGGTCATGCCGATCCAGCCGCCGGTGGTGTTGTAGATCGGGCTGGACCCGTCCTTCTGCCACTTGGCGTACTTCAGCGGGCGGCGCTGGCCCAGCCAGCCCATGGCGCCTTCATGCACCACGCCGTTCTTGCCCAGCGTCGGCGGCACGCCCTGGCGCAACACCGAGCCATAGGGGGCCAGGGTAATGGTCTGGCCGCTGGTGTTGGCCACGGTGTCGGTGACCGTGAACATGTACTTGTCGTCGACCGAGACGACGCGGGTGAACGTCAGGCCCTGGCCGTTGGCGTAGGTGAGCGTCACCGGCTGGCCGGGGGCCAGGACCGAACCCTGGCTCAGCGTCCAGATGGTCTGCGGACCCGGCAGGCCGGGGACGTTGGCGCCGGCCCAGCCGATCTCGGCGTACTGGGCGTACTGCGTGCCTTCGGGGCGCAGCAGTTCGACGGGCGGGGAGTCCTTGGCCAGGGTCTCGCGGTACTTCACAAGATACAGGTCGTCGATGCGGCCGCCCTTCAGCGACAGCGAGCCCTTCAGCGCCGGCGTGGCGATCGGCACGCGGGGTGCGGCGGCGATGGCGGCCTGGCGGCTCACCGCCACCGGGACCTGCGGCGCGAGGGGCCCGAGGGCGCCGGTCGTCGAGGTGGCGGCCGGCGGCGCCTGGCGGGCGCGTTCAGCGGCGAGGCGCTTCTCCTGCGGACCCATGACGAACACCTGGTAGACCAGGAGCAGGAGGGCCGCGCACACGAAGAAGATGATCGTGTTGCGGGTGTTGTCGTCTCTCATGAGCGGGGACGCAGGTTTCCGTCGAGGAGGAGAAGGGGCGGGGCCATCTACAGTTGGGGGCCAGCGCGTTCGGCGGCGAGCCTTAACAGCGCGCTTTTCACATCGTCAAGCAACCGGTCCCAGGGGCGCTTTAGCACGCCGCCGCGGGCGATGATCACATAGTCGACGCCGGGGACGGCGAATTCGGGAAGCAGGGCCCGCGCCGCCTCGCGCATCCGGCGCTTGGCGCGGTTGCGCTCGACAGCGCCGCCGATGCGTTTCGTGGCGGTGAAGCCGACGCGGATGAGAGAATCATCGTCGCCGCGCGGCCTGGCCTGCACGACGACGGCCCCCTTCGCGGTGGAGGGGGCCTGAGCGCAGGCGAGGAACTCGCTGCGCTTGGTCAGTTTCTGGATCGAAGGGGCGGCGTCCGACATCCGGACACCCCGGCAGAGCCTGAGCTTAGGCGCTCAGACGCTTACGGCCCTTGGCGCGGCGGCGCGCCAGGATCTTTTGGCCGTTCTTGGTGGACATGCGAAGGCGGAAGCCGTGACGGCGCGCGCGCACGAGGCGAGACGGTTGGAAAGTGCGCTTCACGACGAAAGCTCCGGGTCGAAAATCGAGGCGCGGTGGATAGTGGATGGGGGGGAGGCTGTCAACCACCCGCCACGGTTCAATCCGCCAGCGTCAGCACCATCGCACCGTTCCGGGTGGCGACCAGGGTGTGCTCGTACTGCACCGTGGGCTCGCCGCCGGGGGGGCTGAGCGTCCAGCCGTCGTCGTTCGAGTCCTCGACCCAGTCCGCGCCAAGGGACAGGAAGGGCTCCAGGGTGAAGACCAGGCCCTCGGTGATCCGGCGGCGCTCGCGCGGCTCGTGCCAGGTGGGGATCTCCTTGGGATCCTCGTGCAGCGAGGCGCCCACGCCGTGGCTGGCCAGGTTCTTGACCAGGCTGTAGCCGTTCTTGCGCGCGAAGGCCTCGATCTGGCGGCCGGGCTCGTTCAGCGCGGCGCCGGGCCGTACGGCGCGGATGCCGGTCCACAGCGCGCGGCGACCGTCGCGGCACAGGCGCTCGACCCGCTTGCTCACCGGCGGCACGGCGAACGAGGCGCCGGTATCGCCGAAGAAGCCGTCCAGCTCGGCCGAGACGTCGATGTTGACCAGGTCGCCGGCCTTGACCTTGCGTTCGTCCGGGATGCCGTGCGCGACATCGGGCCCGACCGAGATGCAGGTGGCGCCGGGGAAGTTGTAGGTCAGCTCCGGCGCGGACCTGGCGCCCTCGCTCTCCAGAACCCGGCGGCCGATCTCGTCCAGCTCGCGGGTGGTGATGCCGGGCTCCAGCGCCTCGCCCATGATCTTCAGCGTCCGCGCGACCAGGCGCCCGGCAGCCTTGAGTTTCTCAAGCTCTTCTTCGCTGCCGATGGTCATGGGGCGGTCTCCGGTTCGATCGGCAGGGTCCACCAATTTGAGGCGATTGTCAGTGCGGTCTGTCGCAGCATCTCGTTCTTGGCGTCGTCGCGATGGCCGCTGACGACCACCACTTGCCGCCAGCCGGCGGCGCGCGCGATGGCCATGCAGTCATCCCAAAGCGCGCGACCGACCGTGGGCCAGAGGTCGGGTGCGCGGACGCAGAAGTCATCCACGGTGTAGGTGTCGCCGCCCGGGGCGTAGACGGGCGGGGCCGGCGTCTTCGTGGCGATCAGGAAGCCGTCCACCTGGCCATCGCGCACCGCAACGCGGGTGACGACGGCCGGATTGGCGACGAGCATGCCGAAGAAGGCTGTGCCGACCTCGGCGGAGGCTTCGGCCTTCTTCCAGAAGACCGGCTGCCAGGGCTCGTATTGCAGACGCCTCGCCTCGGCGAGGGTCACCATGGCCGCGACGTCGTCGGGGGCGGCGTCGCGGAGGTCCATTACAGGTCCGGCCGGATGATGGTCTTGCCGACCACCTTGCGCTGGGCCAGCGTCTCGTAGGCGGCCTGCCAGTCGTCCAGGGCGTACTCGTGGTCGACGCGGGGGTTCACCAGGCCGTCCTCGGCCAGCTTCCAGATCGCGGCGTTGTTCTCGCGGCCCTTCTCGGGGAACTGGCGGCCGTATTCGCCGGCGCGCACGCCCATGACCGAGAAGCCCTTGATCAACGCGATG
>Ga0209026_1001139_pt1 | contig 12504 bp, 10 predicted proteins | sample AraplaCL_Col_mCL_FD_184262 | JGI IMG/M metagenome (GOLD analysis project Ga0209026, IMG submission 184262) | Arabidopsis root microbial communities from the University of North Carolina, USA - plate scrape CL_Col_mCL (SPAdes) (version 2) | ecosystem: Host-associated > Plants > Roots >... | reverse complement strand
CATGCCCGGCGAAACGGTCAGCACTTCAAATCCGGTTTCGGTCACCAGCACGGTGTGTTCCCATTGCGCGGACAGGCTGCGATCCTTGGTTTTGATGGTCCAGCCGTCGCCCATTTCGCGAATGTCGCGGCGCCCGGCGTTGATCATCGGCTCTACCGTGAAGATCATGCCGGCCTCCAGCTTTTCCAGCGTGCCGGGACGGCCGTAGTGCAGCACTTGCGGCTCTTCGTGGAATACCTTGCCGATGCCGTGGCCGCAAAACTCGCGGACCACGCTGTAACCGGCCTTTTCCGCATGCTGCTGGATCACGTGGCCGATGTCGCCCAGATGGGCGCCGGGTTTGATTTTGGAGATGCCCAGCCACATGCATTCATAGGTGATTTCGGTCAGGCGGCGCGCCAGGATCGACGGTTCGCCGATGTAAAACATGCGGCTGGTGTCGCCGTGGTAGCCGTTTTTGATGACAGTCACGTCGATATTCAGCACGTCGCCGTTTTTGATCACCTTGTCGCCGGGAATGCCGTGGCAGATGATGTCGTTGAGGGAGGTGCAAATGGCCTTGGGATAGGGCGTATAGCCCGGCGGGCAATAGTTGAGCGGCGCCGGAATGGTGTCTTGCACGTTCACCATGTATTCATGGCACAGGCGGTCCAGTTCGCCAGTGGTGGTGCCGGCCTTGACGAACGGTGCAATGTAGTCGAGTACTTCCGCAGCCAGTTTGCCGGCAACGCGCATGCCTTCGATGTCTTCGGCGGTTTTGATGGAAATGGAGCCCATAAAATTGTCGCAATTCGCTTAAAAATCATTAAGTAGAGATTATAGACGAGGGCGGGTGGTTCTGTCGGCGGCGATTGGCCGGGGGCGCTGGCCAAAAGCTAATGAAAACAATGATTTCGGAGCTTGAATGGATTCTTCGGATGAGGTAGAATGCTCGGCTAACTTGAGTTGCTCAGGTTGGAGGGCGAGTATCGCTGCTGTTGCGATGTTGTCTTTGAAGTAAAAAGTTGTTTATTTGAAATTGAATTGAATCGCGAATCCGTTCGCCAAAGGGTGTTTGGGCCGGCAGCTTCCTGTGAGGCAGTGTTTGAAGCACTGTGCAGGCCCGAATGACCGAATGGATTCCAGACCCTAACCCTGGAGAAATTTATGTCCGTAACTATGCGCGAAATGCTGGAAGCAGGTGTCCACTTCGGTCACCAAACACGCTTCTGGAACCCAAAGATGGCCCCGTTTATCTTCGGTCATCGCAACAAAATTCACATCGTCAACCTGGAAAAGACCCTGGGCATGTATCAGGAAGCGCTGAAGTACGTGCGCCAACTGTCGTCCAATCGCGGCACTATCCTGTTTGTCGGCACCAAGCGCCAGGCACGCGAAACCGTTGCTGCAGAAGCGCAACGCGCCGGTGTTCCTTACGTCGATCAACGCTGGTTGGGCGGCATGCTGACCAACTTCAAGACCATCAAGACATCGATCAAGCGTCTGAAGGACATGGAAGCGGCAATCGCCGACGGTTCCAACGAAAAGCTGAGCAAGAAAGAAGCACTGCTGTTCAGCCGCGAGCAAGAAAAGCTGCAAAAGGCCATCGGCGGCATCAAGGACATGGGCGGCATTCCTGACGCTATTTTCGTGATCGACGTCGGCTACCACAAGGGCGCCATCACCGAAGCAGCCAAGCTGGGCATCCCGGTTATCGGCGTGGTCGACACCAACCACTCGCCGGAAGGCGTGACTTACGTCATTCCTGGCAACGACGACTCCGCCAAGGCGATTGCTCTGTACGCCCGCGGTGTTGCCGATGCCATCCTGGAAGGTCGCGCCAATGCAGTGAACGAAGTCGTTGAAGCCGTCAAGAACGGTGGCGACGAATTCGTTGAAGTCAACAACGAGCAGGCTTAATCCGCTTGCAATACGTCATCCGCAGCGGTTCTTTGCTGCGGGCGATGATGAAAAAGGGGTAACAGCGAGAGTAAGCGCAGTTCGCCCCTTTTTTTTGAACAAATTGATCGAATTTTCGATGCTTCATTGATGTCTGTAGCGTTCGATGAAGCATCTACTCAGTTAGGAGAAACATATGGCGGCAATTACCGCAGCACTGGTAGGCGAACTGCGCGCGAAGACCGACGCGCCGATGATGGAATGCAAGAAGGCGCTGACTGAAGCCGAAGGCGACATGGTTCGTGCTGAAGAAATCCTGCGCGTGAAGCTGGGCAGCAAGGCATCCAAGGCTTCTTCCCGCATCACTTCGGAAGGCGTTGTTGCAACCTATATCGCCGGCGGCGTTGGCGCGCTGGTCGAAATCAATTGCGAAACCGACTTCGTCACCAAGAACGATGAGTTCATCGGCCTGGCCAATGCAGTCGCCAAGCTGGTGGCGGAAAAGAATCCGGCCGATCTGGCCGCGCTGGCGGCATTGCCGCTGGGCGACAAGACGGTTGAAGAAACACGCACCGAGCTGGTCGGCCGCATCGGCGAAAACATGTCGATCCGTCGCTTCACGCGTTTCGAAACAGCCGGCAAGCTGGTTTCCTACCTGCATGGGACACGCATCGGCGTCGTCGTTGAATTCGACGGCGCTGACGAACAAGTCGGCAAGGATGTCGCAATGCACATCGCAGCGATGAAGCCGGTTGCCCTGTCGTCGGATCAGGTTCCTGCCGATCTGATTGAAAAAGAGCGTTCGGTTGCTTCGTTGAAGGCTGCCGAGTCCGGCAAGCCTGCCGACATCGTTGCCAAGATGGTCGACGGCTCGGTGCAGAAGTACCTGAAGGAAGTGTCGCTGTTCAACCAGTCTTTCGTGAAAAACGACAAGCAAACCGTTGAACAAATGTTGAAAGCAGCCAACACTAGTGTCAAGGCATTCAGCATGTTTGTGGTTGGTGAAGGCATCGAGAAGAAGCAGGATGACTTCGCGGCCGAGGTGGCAGCCCAGGTTGCCGCCGCCAAGCAAGCGCAGTAATGTAAGAAAGCGGGCCGAGAGGCCCGTTTTTTTAAGCCTCTCGATTTGGGAGGTGGCGGGGATGGTCAAGAAATACCTGGAAATGTCTGCGCAGGCAGGCATTTCAAAATGTAAGCAAGTCCCCGGCAGCACAGTACGACAGCATACAATAACGTCCGCGCTAAGCAGCAGGCAGCAGGATGGAACAGAATCAGTTAATCGGATGGCAAACGGAGCCCAGCACATGACGACACCAGCTTATAAGCGCGTACTCCTCAAACTTTCCGGCGAAGCCCTGATGGGCGACGATGCCTACGGCATCAACCGCGCCACCATTGAGCGCATGGTCGCCGACGTGGCCGAAGTCAGCCAGTTGGGAGTCGAGTTGGCCATCGTCATCGGCGGCGGCAACATTTTCCGCGGCGTGGCGCCCGGCGCACAAGGCATGGATCGCGCCACGGCGGATTACATGGGCATGCTGGCAACGGTCATGAACTCCCTCGCACTGGCGGATGCCATGCGTCAGGCCGGTCTGACGGCCCGAGTCATGTCGGCGATCGGCATCGAGCAGGTCGTTGAGCCGTATGTCCGTCCCAAGGCCTTGCAATACCTGGAAGAAGGCAAGATCGTCGTATTTGCCGCCGGTACCGGCAACCCGTTCTTTACGACCGACACCGCAGCGGCATTGCGCGGCTCGGAAATCGGCGCGCAGATCGTCCTGAAGGCGACCAAGGTGGACGGCGTTTATACTGCCGATCCAAAGAAAGATCCTTCGGCGACGCGTTACAGCACCATCACGTTCGACGAAGCGATTGCCAAGCATTTGCAAGTCATGGACGCAACCGCATTCGCGCTGTGCCGGGATCAGAAGCTGCCGATCAAGGTGTTTTCCATCGTCAAGCCGGGCGCGCTCAAGCGCGTGGTGTTGGGCGAAGACGAAGGCACCCTGGTGCACGTATAAATCCGGTTTTCCGAATACCGTAAGATAGCAATACCGTAAGATAGTTTTAGATGATAGGAGAGCAGCATGACCATCGCTGACGTCAAGAAAAGCACCGAACAAAAAATGAGCAAGTCGATCGAAGCGCTGCGCGCCGATCTGGCAAAAGTGCGCACCGGCCGTGCTCACACCGGCATCCTGGACCACGTTCAGGTGGACTACTACGGCTCGCCGACGCAATTGTCGCAGGTCGCCAACCTGACGCTGATCGACGCCCGCACCATCGGCGTCCAGCCCTACGAGAAGAAGATGCTGGCAGCCGTCGAAAAGGCGATTCGCGAAGCCGATCTGGGCCTGAATCCGGCAACCCAGGGCGAGCTGATCCGCGTGCCGACCCCACCGTTGACGGAAGAACGCCGCAAGGAAATGGTCAAGCTGGTCAAGAGCGAAGCGGAAGACACCAAGATTTCGATCCGCAACATCCGCCGCGATGCCAACGAAGGTCTGAAGAAGCTGGTCAAGGACAAGGTCTGTTCCGAAGACGACGAGCGCCGCGGCCAGGACGACATCCAGAAGCTGACCGACAAGTTTGTCGCCGAAGTCGACAAGCTGGTGGCGGAAAAAGAAAAAGAAGTGCTGACGGTGTAGGCGCATTGTCGCGGCTGCGTATGCGATGATTCATGCGATGTGGCGCCGCCAGGCTGGTTATGCGGCGCCGGCAACATCGCTCACCCGGATTTTTACACTGTATGACTTATAAAAGCTCAACCCAGGCTGTGCCGCAAGTTTCCGCGGTGCCGCGTCATGTTGCCATCATCATGGATGGCAACGGACGTTGGGCGACCAAACGCTTTTTGCCGCGCGTGGCAGGGCACGTCAAAGGCGTCGAGGCGGTACGCACGATCGTCGAGGCATGCTCGCAGCGTGGCGTGGAATATCTCACGCTGTTTGCGTTCAGTTCGGAAAACTGGCGGCGTCCCGCGGACGAAGTCTCTTTGCTGATGCGTTTGTTCATGACGGCGCTGGAGCGCGAAGTCGGCAAGATGCATGCAAACGATATTCGCTTGCGCGTGGTCGGCGACCTCAGTCGCTTCGACGCAAAATTGCAGGACATGGTGGCCAAGGCCGAAGCGCAGACCGCCGGCAACACGCGGCTGACGCTGACGATTTGCGCCAACTACGGCGGTCGCTGGGACATCATGCAGGCGGTCGGCAAGATGCTCAGGGAGCAGCCGGGCGTCACCGATTTTTCCGAAGAGCAATTAACTCCTCATCTGGCGATGGCTTATGCTCCGGAACCGGATTTGTTCATCCGTACCGGCGGCGAAGAGCGCATTTCCAATTTCCTGCTATGGCAGCTTGCCTATAGCGAACTGTATTTCACCGAGACCTATTGGCCCGATTTCGATGGGATGGAGCTGGACAAGGCGATCGACTCCTATCGCCAGCGCGAACGGCGTTTCGGTCGCACCAGCGAGCAATTGGTCGAGCAGAAAAAGGTTTCCTGATGCTAAAGACGCGTGTCATCACGGCGTTGGTTCTCTTGGCAATTTTGTTGCCGATCCTCTTTTTGAATAATTTCTTTGCATTTGCCGTAGTGACGCTGGCGTTTTTTGCCGCCGGCGCCTGGGAAGGGCTGCGTCTGTTTCGCCTGTCGCGGCCGCAAGTCTGGGCGGGTTTCTGGGCCGTCGGCTATGCGATCATCGTTTTTATTTACGGTTTGCCGAGCGTGCGTATCGTGTTCGCTTTGTGCGTGGCTTTGTGGGTGATTCGCTTCGTGCCGGCGCTGAAGCTTGGACTGCCTGCGCTGGGCACCACCGGCAATCGCCTGCTCAGCGTGACTTACACGCTGGCCTTGATGGGCTGCTTCATTGCGATTGTTTCCCTGTTTCAACATTCTCCGTTGTACTTGCTGTCGGTCATGGCGATCGTCTGGGTGGCGGATATCGGCGCTTATTTCGCCGGCAAGGGATTCGGCCGGCACAAGCTGGCGCCGTCGATTTCACCCGGGAAATCCTGGGAAGGCGCGGTCGGCGGCTGGCTTGCGGTTCTGGTGATTGCGGCCGCGGTGGTGATTTACGTCGACGGCGATACGTTTTCGGGACGCTTGTATGGACGTTTCGGCTGGACCGGTTTCATCATTGTGATGACCTTGCTGGTTGCCGCCAGCGTCGTCGGCGATTTGTTCGAATCGCAATTGAAGCGCCGCGCGGGCTTCAAGGACAGCAGCAATCTGCTGCCGGGACATGGTGGCGTATTGGATCGGATCGATGCCCTGATCCCGGTTTTGCCGCTGGCGGCACTGATCGATCTCTGGTTGTAGGAATTTCATGCAGGCAATTACCGTTCTCGGTTCCACCGGTTCCATCGGCGTTTCGACGCTGGATGTCGTGGCGCGCCATCCCGATCGTTATCGGGTGTACGCCTTGACTGCTCATTCGCGCGTGGATGAACTCGCGGCGCAGTGCGTCCGCTTTCAACCGAAGCTGGCGGTGGTCGGTACGGCACAGGCCGCGCAGGAACTGCAACAAAAACTCAAGGCAAGTCAATTGCGTACCGAAGTGCTGCACGGAGCACAGGCGTTATGCGACGTGGCGAGCGCGGCCGAATGCGATATCGTCATGGCGGCAATCGTCGGCGCGGCGGGGCTGGCGTCGACGTTGGCTGCGGCACGCGGCGGCAAGAAAATTCTGCTGGCCAACAAGGAAGCGCTGGTCATGTCCGGTCAATTGCTGATCGACGCCGTGGCGCAGCACAAGGCGACTTTGCTGCCGATCGACAGTGAACACAATGCAATTTTCCAATGTCTGCCGCATGACTATCGCCGGTCCTTGCCGGATGCCGGCATCGCCAGAATCCTGCTGACCGCATCGGGCGGCCCTTTCCTCAAGCGCGACGTCGATACGCTCGACAGCGTGACGCCGGAAGAGGCCGTGGCGCATCCGAAATGGGTCATGGGGCGCAAGATATCGGTGGATTCCGCCACCATGATGAACAAGGGGTTGGAAGTCATCGAAGCGCACTGGCTGTTTGGCGCGCCGGCCGACAAGATCGAGGTCATGATTCATCCGCAAAGCGTGATTCATTCGATGGTGTCCTACATCGACGGCTCCGTCCTGGCGCAACTGGGCAACCCGGACATGCGCACGCCGATCGCCAACGCGCTAGCCTACCCGGAGCGCATCGCGTCCGGCGTGGCCCAGCTGGACCTGGCCCGGATCGGTCAACTATTTTTCGAGCGTCCCGACTTTGGGCGCTTTCCGTGTCTCAAACTGGCGTATGATGCACTGCAAGCCGGAGGCAGCTCGGCGGCCATTCTCAATGCCGCCAATGAAGTTGCCGTCCAGGCATTCCTGAATCAAGAAATCGGATTCCGCATGATTGATCAAGTGATCGCCCGCGTCATGGATAAGCTTCCCCATGGCCCTGTCGCCAATATCGACGCCCTGATCGAGCAAGATCAGCAGGCCCGCTCGATTGCACAATCCTGCTTGTCCTTATGATCTTCCTGTCATGAATCTGTTGCACACTTTGTTGGCCTTCATGGTCGCGCTCGGCACGCTGGTTGTCGTGCACGAACTGGGGCATTACTGGGTGGCGCGCTTGTGCGGCGTCAAGGTATTGCGCTTTTCGGTCGGCATGGGGCGCGTGATCTGGTCGCGTCGTTTCGGCCGCGATCAGACCGAGTGGGCATTGTCGATCTTGCCGCTGGGCGGTTACGTCAAGATGCTCGATGCCCGCGAGCAGGATGTCGGCGACATGTCGCCGCAGGACCTCGAGCGCGAATTCACACGCCAGTCGGTCTGGCGTCGCATCGCGATCGTCGCCGCCGGCCCGCTGGCCAACTTCATCCTCGCCATTCTCTTGTTTGCCGGTCTGTTCATGCACGGCATTCCCGAGCCTGTCCCCAAGCTGCGTCCGATGGCCGAGCAAACCGCCGCCTATCAAGCAGGCCTGCGCGGGGGCGAAACCATCACGGCGATCAACGGCGTGCCTGTTCAGACATGGTCCGAAGTGCGTTGGGAGCTGATGCAGCACGTGCTTGAAAAGACGCCTGCGCGGATGGATGTCGAACGCGTCAACAACGGTCCCAGCGGCGGCAAGTTGCTGAATACGGTCAATGTGTCGCTCGACAGCCTCTCGGGCAAGGACCTCGAGAGCGATTTTCTGGCGAAGCTCGGCCTGACCCTGGCGCGTCCTCCTGCCATCCTGGGGAAAATCATGGATGGTGGTCCGGCCATGCTGGCCGGTTTGCAAAAGGGCGATCTGATCCTTGACGTGAACGGCGTCCAGATCAAGGACGGCCTGGCATTGGTCGAACTGGTCCGGTCTTCTCCAGGAAAACCGTTGTTGTTGCATGGCTTGCGCGGTCAGCGCGAATTCCGCGTTCAGGTTACCCCCGATACGCTGAGCGACAACGGCCAGACGGTAGGGCGGATCAAAGTGGAAGTACCGCTGGCGCCGGAAATGATCGTCATCAGCGACGCGCCGTGGACCGCGATTGCCAAGGGCGCCGAGAAGACCTGGGACACCAGCGCGATGACGCTGAAGATGATCGGAAAAATGATCGTCGGCCAGGTTTCATGGAAAAATATTACCGGCCCGATCACCATCGCGGACTACGCCGGACAGACTGCCAAAGTCGGCCTGGTCAGCTACCTGAGCTTCATCGCGTTTATCAGCATCAGTCTCGGGGTGATGAACCTGCTCCCCATCCCGGTTTTAGATGGCGGCCATTTGCTGTATTATTCGCTGGAGATTTTGACCGGCCGTCCTGTTTCTGAGCGTTTTGGGGAAATTGCTCAACGTGCCGGTCTCGGTATTTTGATGACATTGATGATCGTTGCCGCATTCAACGACATTGTCCGTCTGATGTTTTAAGGATTCGTCCCAAGCCGTCCTGATGGCAAGGATGGCTTTTGACTTTACATATGTTCGGCCGTTGTAACAAACGGTCAGCAAAAAACATAGTTAACAAACGATAGCTAATGAACTTACATTCCGCGCATTTCCCTGCACCGACTTTTTCCCGTAGCCTGATCGCCGCTGCCGCGCTCGCCGTCTGCAACCAGGCGTTCGCTGTTGAACCGTTCGTGGTCAAGGACATTCGCGTCGAAGGCATCCAGCGTACCGAAGCTGGCACCGTGTTCAGCTACTTGCCGGTTCGCGTGGGCGACACCTTCACCGACGAAAAAGGCACTGCCGCGATCAAGGCGTTGTATGCCACCGGTTTCTTCAAGGACGTTCGCGTTGAAGCCGAAGGCGACGTGCTCGTGGTGCAAGTGGAAGAGCGTCCGGCGATCGCCAGCGTCGACTTCACCGGCATCAAGGAATTCGACAAGGAACAGCTCACCAAAGCGCTCAAGGAAATCGGCGTCGGCGAATCGCGCATTTTTGACAAGTCGCAAGTCGATCGTGCGGAGCAGGAGCTGAAGCGCCAATACCTGTCACGCGGCTTGTACGGCGCCAAGGTCACCACGACAGTGACGCCGGTTGAGCGCAATCGCGTCGCGGTGAGTTTTGCGGTGGACGAAGGCGACGTTTCGCGCATCAAGCAAATCAACATTGTCGGCAACAAGGCATTCTCCGACGGCAACCTGCGCGATCAGCTGAAATTGACGACGCCGGGATGGTTTACCTGGTACACCAAGGCCGACCAATATTCCAAGCAGAAGCTGGCCGGCGACATCGAGTCCTTGCGCTCCTACTACCTGGATCGCGGTTACCTCGAGATGCAGGTCGAGTCCACGCAAGTCTCGATTACCCCGGACAAGAAAGACATCTACATCACCATCAACATCAATGAAGGTGAAAAGTACACTGTTTCCAGCATCAAGCTCGATGGCGAAATGTTCGGCATGCAGGACGATCTGGCAGCGTTGGTTCAATTGAAAAAGGGCGACGTGTATTCCGGCACCAAGCTCACCGACAGCACCAAGAAGATCAGCGAACGCCTCGGCAATTTCGGTTACGCTTTTGCCAACGTCAATGCCAATCCGAACGTCGATCGCGAGAAGAAGGAAGTGGCCTTCACCATCATGGTGGACCCGGGCAAGCGCGTGTATGTGCGCCACATCAACATCGCCGGCAACACCAAGACCCGCGACGAGGTCATTCGCCGCGAGTTCCGCCAGTTTGAAGACTCGTGGTACGACGGTGAAAAGATCAAACTTTCGCGCGATCGCGTCGATCGCCTGGGCTACTTCAAGGAAGTCAACATCGAGACGCCGGAAGTGCCGAACAGCACCGACCAGATCGACGTCAACATGAAGGTCGAAGAAAAACCGACCGGCAACATCATGATCGGCGCAGGCTTCTCGCAATCGGACAAGTTGAGCCTGACGGGTTCGATTTCGCAGGAAAATGCGTTCGGCAGCGGCAACACGGTCGGCATCGACATCAACACGAGCTCGCGCTATCGCACGATCGCCGTTTCGCAGACCAATCCCTACTTCACGGATGACGGCATCAGCCGCACTTATGAAGTGTTCTTGCGCACCATTCGCCCATCTGCATACACCACGGGTGACTACCGCGTGAAAACCATCGGCGGCAATGTCAAATTCGGCGTTCCGTTCTCGGAGCTGGATCGCGTCTTCTTCGGTGTCGGCGTTGAAAATACCAAGGTCGACACCGATAGCAGCAGCCCGAGCTTGTATCGTCAATACGTCCGCGATTTCGGCAGCGGCACCGGCTCGACAGGCTGTGACGTCGTCAACGACGCGACTTGCGGTATCGGCACCGCTACCACGACCAGCTTCCCGCTCACGGTCGCTTGGCAGCGCGACAGCCGGGACAGCGCACTGGTGCCGACCAAGGGCACCTATCAACGCGCCAATCTTGAAGTGTCGGGTATCGGTACTTTGCAATACTATCGCGCGAGTTACCAACATCAATACTTCCAGCCGTTCTGGAGCAACGCGGCGACGCTGGCCTGGAATGGCGAAGTCGACTATGGCAAGGGCTTCGGCGGCAAACCTTACCCGATTTTCAAGAATTACTACGCGGGTGGTATCGGCACCGTGCGCGGCTATGAAGCCTCGTCGCTGGGTAATCTGAAAGACCAATACGGTGACTCCATGGGTGGTGCATCGCGTCTGATCGCCAACGTGGAGTTGCAATTCCCATTCCCTGGTTCAGGCCAGGACCGCAGTTTGCGCTGGTTTACCTTCGTCGACGGCGGTAACGTGTTTGCCGATGGCGAACGTATTAAAATCAACGACTTGCGTTACTCCACTGGTATCGGTATCAGCTGGATCTCGCCAATCGGACCGTTGAAGCTGAGTTACGGCAAGCCGTTGAATTCAAAGCCAGGCGACAAGGCGCAAAACTTCCAGTTCCAGCTGGGAACCGGGTTCTGATCACACGATCAGCTCATGGCATAATAGAAATCTGTATTACGGAGAATGATCTTGAAGTTTATTACTAAATCATTGATGTCGATCCAAGCTGCAACGCTGGCTGTCGGCATGTTGTCGTTTGCAAACGTACACGCCCAAGAGTCCAAAATCGCCTTTGTCAGCACTGAGCGCATTTTCCGCGAGGCCGTGCCTGCCAAAGCTGCGCAAACCAAGCTGGAAGCCGAATTTGCCAAGCGCGAAAAAGACATCGCAGACATGGCCGCACGCCTGAAAGCGCAATCGGACAAGCTGGACAAGGATACCGCAGTGTTGTCCGACTCGGAGCGCGTCAAGCGCCAGCGCGATCTGGCCGATCTCGACAAGGAATTTCAACGCAAGCAACGCGAATTCCGCGAAGACCTGAATCAACGCCGCAACGAAGAGTTGTCGGTCGTTCTGGAGCGCACCAACAAGGTGATCCGCCAGATCGCTGAAGCGGAGAAATACGACATCGTCTTCCAGGAAGCCGTCTACGCCAGCAAGCGCATCGACATCACCGACAAGGTTCTGAAAGAACTGGCGAAGTAAGTCCGCGTCACATTACCACCATGCTTCTTACCCCAGGCACGCAGATTGACCCGAAGAGAAATCACCGATCTGCGTTGCTTGAGCAGGTAGCGCAATAATTCAAGAAGGCCAAGATGAGTATTCGGCTGGAACAGTTGGTCGAACGCTTGGGTGGCCAGCTAAAAGGCGATGCGCTGATCGATGTCAGCGGTATCGCGCCTCTGGATGCTGCGACGTCGTTGCACATCACGTTCCTTTCCAATCCCAAGTTTCGAACCCAGGCAGAGCAAACGCAAGCTGCCGCGTTGATTTTGTCCGAAGCGGATGATGCGGCCATCGCCGGCTATCAGGGTGCGCGCATCGTCGCCAAGAATCCCTACGCCTATTTTGCGCGCGCAGCGCAGTTGTTTGCGGCGCAGGCTGCGGTGCCGGTTGCGGCAGGCATTCATCCCAGCGCCTGCGTTGATGCAACGGCGCAAGTGGCGGCAAGCGCGACTATCGGACCGCAAGTCGTCATTGAGGCCGGCGCCGTGATCGGCGAGCGCGTGGTGATCGATGCGGGCAGCTATGTCGGACGCAATGCACGAATTGGCGCCGACACGCATTTTTATGCGCGTGCGACGTTTCATGCCGGCTGCGAAATCGGCGAGCGCGGCATCGTGCATTCGGGCGTGGTGATCGGCGCCGACGGCTTCGGCTTCGCCAATGAAGGCGGCGCC
>Ga0209026_1001135_pt1 | contig 12565 bp, 7 predicted proteins | sample AraplaCL_Col_mCL_FD_184262 | JGI IMG/M metagenome (GOLD analysis project Ga0209026, IMG submission 184262) | Arabidopsis root microbial communities from the University of North Carolina, USA - plate scrape CL_Col_mCL (SPAdes) (version 2) | ecosystem: Host-associated > Plants > Roots >... | reverse complement strand
TCCATACATTCGCGAGGCGCTTACCCATCATGATAAACACGGGCGCAGCACCATGTTAATGCCATCGTACCAGTACGGCGTTCCGGGGCTTTCGTTTGCGATGCAGTTGTAGGTGCAAAGATTTTATTAACGGTAACATCTGTTCGATATATTATCTATTTTAGTAAATCGAACCGATGTTGCCCCATGACCATTGCGCTAAGTTTCCTTATCAGGCTTTTAATTATCAGGTGGTGCGCCAGCCTGGGGGCAAAACGAGTAATAGGCGGTTTTACCGCCGTTGTATATGGGCTTGCCTTTTCTTACCTGGGTATACTTTTCATCCTTGCTTCCAGACGATTGGACGACGAACAAGCTAACGCCCGGTTAATCGAAAAATACCGGATGGCTTAATTCCCCAAAAAATGATCAAAGGTATCACTGCGGATGCCCAATCGTAATGTTTCCAGCGGGATCACGTCAACAGGGGCAATATTGCCAAGGTTAACATTGGCGCCTATCAGTTTTATAAACCATACCTGCTGTGCTTTTTGCGGGGCTTCCCAGATAATGCTTTCTTCGGGTATCTGGGTCAGTATTTCATCAACCAGGCCCTGGCGTACTTCGCCCGAGTCGCGATAGATGCCAACATTGCCGCTTTCGCGGGCTTCGGCAATTACTTTCCAAGATCCGGCTTCAATTTCGGCCCGCATCAGGTTGATCCATTTATAGGGAGCAAATATTTTCTGTACGTCTTTCGAACCTACTTCGGATATCACTGTCACCTGTTTTGCCAGCTTGCGGATATACTCACATTTCTCTTCGTGCGCAATATCTATTGATCCGTCTGATACTTCGGCGTATTGCAATTTGTATTTATCCAACAAGCGGCAATAATCATCAAACTGACCACGTATCAGCATAGCCTCAAATAAAGTGCCGCCAAAATAAACCGGTATCCCGGCATCACTATAAAGTTTCAGTTTTTGATCAAGATTGGGTGTTACGTATGAGGTTGCCCAGCCTAACTTTACAATATCGGTATATGGGCCGTTAACTTCCAGAAAATCCTCTACCTGGCGCAGGCTCAGGCCTTTGTCCATTACCATAGTCATGCCGCCATTGCGCGGTTTTTCTGTACGTTTCGGTAAATCATTCAATTGGTAATTCATGGGTAGTAAATTTTGTTATAGCCTATAACTAAAAGTTCTAATGGCAAATTTAAGAATAAAAAACCAAAACCCTCAAGAGTTTTGGTTTAGAAAAGTATATAGTAGAGATTAAGGGCAACTTACTTTCGGCGCATCGGTTATCCAAGGGATAACAGCCTGTTTATGCCGGTATGTATAACCCGCAATTTAACGGGTATACTTGTTAATAATATCCAATATTACTTTATTTTTCTGTAACTGTGGCAGGTAATCAAACAAAATATAATGCTTCTCCGGGTCAGAACTAAGGGCCATTTCCAAGAAGTTAAGCGCCTCATTAAATTCGCCGCGGGCAAATAGGTAAGCCACCTGGCGGTAATATAATTCGGCAGCTTCCGGGTTGTTTTTTATAGCCTGCGATATTACTTCGATGGCATCGTTTAATCGCTCCTGCTCGTACATGATGGATGAATAATCCAGCCATGCATCAACGTCAATCGGGTTTAATTCTACCACTTTTTCATAAGCCTGTTCAGCCTCGGCCATATGGCCCAATTTGTACTCGGCATCAGCTATGGCAAACCAATAGTCGGCATTGGCTATATCAAGGTCAAGCGCTTTTTTGTAAAAGTGTAACGCCTCAAAATAGCGTTCCTCAAAATCAAGCGTCACCCCTATTCCAAACCAGGCGTCGGCCAGTTTAGGATCCATTTTAACCGATTTTTTATAGAAAGCCCGCGCGTCGTCCATTTGCTCCAGCTTTTCGTAGCATTCGCCAATGGCGCAATAGGTATCGGCGTTAGGTTGCTCATACTCAAAAGTATGGCGGTACACCTCAATGGCTTCGGCATATTTTTCCAGGTTCACTAACGCATTGCCCTTGTTAAAATAAGCAGATGCAAAGCTGTCTTTAATTAATATAGCATAATCATAAGCATCAATAGCCTTTTCAAACAAGCTTAACTTAGTAAATGCATTGCCCAGGTTATACCAGGCCGCATAGCTATATGGTTCATTATCGATGTATTGCTGGTAAAACTGTACACTCTCTTCCTGGTTGTCCATTACATCGTAACAGAAGGCCAGTTCATAAAGCGCATCCTGGTTTTCCATATTTTGCTTTAAGCAAAGCTTAAGGTATTTTATGGCTGTATCGTAATCGCCCATGTTCTGGTATACGTAGGCTATATGCAGCAATATCTCATCGGTTTCTTCCGCCAGTTCAAGGGCCTTGGAGTAGTTCTCGAGCGCTTCATCAAACCGCTCCAGGCTCTCATATAAATTGCCACGGATGATATAGATATCCGCATCAGAGGCCTCGAGCGTAGCGGCTTTTTCAAGCGCGGCGAAAGCTTCGTTCACCTGGTTATTCACCACCAATAGCTGCGCCTGCTTGATCAGGAATATGGCGGCAAACGGGTGTTGGTTTAGGGCATACTCTGCAACCTGTAATGCCCTGGCGGGGTCGTTCTTTTCGATGTAATAATCGATAATGTTCTCAAACGCCTGGGCATCAAAAAAGTACTGGTCGTGATTCCGGATCATTTCCTCGTACCGTTCTACCGAAAACTTTGGATCTTCGGTAAAACCAAATTCAAATTCTTCTTCCATTCAATATTGTTTGCAGAACACTTTAGGTTAAATATACAATATACGCAAAAATTGTCGTTTTCTGTACCTTAATCGAGTTTAAATTACAAGTTATAAGCGTCCGCGGGTCAATTAAGTTTTCAACATACACACATTTTAAACATCGTATTTTACAAGTGCCTGAGTATAAATGCAAAGCGATTGGGCGGCAATGGGTGAGTTAATAAATTATTGCCCTAAAGATTTTACCTTTGACAAAAGTAATCATTATGAGTCTTGATATCAGCGAAATTTTAAAGCGTTTACATATAAACGACATTAATGAGGCCTTTAGTACAGGCAGCTCATGGGGCAGCAGCGCCGGTGCCCTAAAAAAAGATATTATATCGCCTGTTGACGGCAAAAAGATAGCCGCCGTAAAAATGGCCACGCCTGCCGATTATGATCAGGCAGTAAGCGCCGCGCAAAAGGCTTTTGTAAAATGGCGGGCCCTGCCCGCACCCAATCGCGGCGAAATTGTGCGCCAGATTGGTGAGGCCCTGCGCAAGCATAAAACCGATCTGGGCACACTGGTATCGTACGAGATGGGCAAGAGCCTGCAGGAGGGCTACGGCGAGGTGCAGGAGATGATTGATATTGCTGATTTTGCCGTAGGGCAAAGCCGCCAGTTGTACGGCTTGTCCATGCATTCAGAACGGCCGCAACACCGCATGTTTGAGCAATATCATCCGTTAGGCGTGGTGGGCATTATTTCGGCATTCAACTTCCCGGTGGCTGTTTGGAGCTGGAATGCCATGCTGGCCTGGATATGCGGCGATGTTTGTGTCTGGAAACCATCTGAAAAAACACCGCTGACGGCTATTGCCTGTCAGCATATTGCACAATCGGTGTTTAAAGCCAATGGTATTGAGGATGGCGTATCATGCCTGGTTATCGGCGACCGCGAAGTTGGTGAGTTGATGGCTAATGATACCCGCTTGCCGCTTATATCTGCAACCGGATCAACCCGGATGGGCAAGGCTGTGGCTACCGCAGTAGCGGCGCGTTTGGGCAAAAGCCTATTAGAGCTTGGCGGCAACAACGCTATTATCATCACGCCCGATGCCGATCTTGATATGGCGCTGATAGGTGCCGTATTTGGTTCCGTAGGCACTGCCGGGCAACGCTGTACTACCACACGCAGGCTCATCATCCACGAAAGTGTTTACGACTCGTTTAAAGATAAATTGATCAAAGCCTATGCACAGATCAGCATAGGCAATCCGCTTGATGAAAATAACCATATGGGGCCACTGATTGATAGCGCCGCGGTAGACCTGTATCTGGACGCTATTGCACGCTGCAAAGCCGAGGGTGGGCGCTTTATAGTTGAAGGCGGTAAGTTGGAAGGCGAACAATATGCATCTGCATGTTACGTTAAACCTTGTATTGCCGAAGTGGAGAATAATTTTAAAATAGTGCAGCACGAAACCTTCGCCCCCATTTTATACCTGATTAAATATCGTACCATCGATCAGGCCATCGCCCTGCAAAACGATGTGCCGCAGGGTCTGTCATCAGCCATCATGACCACTAATTTGCGCGAGGCAGAACAATTTTTATCGTTCGCGGGTTCTGATTGTGGCATTGCCAATGTAAATATAGGCACATCCGGCGCTGAGATAGGCGGAGCGTTTGGCGGCGAAAAAGAAACCGGTGGAGGCCGAGAATCGGGATCAGATGCCTGGAAAGTTTATATGCGCCGCCAAACCAATACCATCAACTATTCAACAAAGCTTCCCCTGGCGCAGGGGATTAAATTCAATTTATAATTACTTTAGCCAAAATTCAGTACTACATGAACAACTTCCGTAAAATCATTCCATATACCACCCTTTGCACATCGCTGCTTTTAGCAGTCCAGGTTTCGGCACAAAGTATAACCGTTGCTCCACCCGATCCGCCAAAAGCATGGCATACCATGGATTTGAAAACGGATGGCTACTATGGCATAAGCCTAACGCCTGCTTACCAGTTTGTAAAAAGCAAAAAGAGTAAAACGGTGCTCATTGCAACTATCGACAGTGGCATTGACACCGCCCAAAAAGACCTGCAAGGCATACTTTGGGTAAACCCCAAAGAAATACCCGGCAACGGCATTGATGACGATCATGATGGTTTTGTGGACGATGTACACGGCTGGGACTTTTTAGGCGGCGCAGGCGGCAAATGCGATTTTACTGAAACCACCGAAGAAGTGCGTGAGTACAATCGGCTGAAAGGCAAATACGCTGGTGTAGCTACGGCTACCAGCGGTAACGAAAAAGAGTTTGCATACTGGCTTACCGTTAAAGCGCAGTACGACGAAACTATAGCAAAATCGGGCTCGGAATTGCCGCAGGTACAGCAGTTTATGAATGTGCTGATGACCACCAGCGGTTTCATTAAAAAAGCGTTGCAATTAAATGCCGACGCTACTTTTAAAATGGACGACCTGGGTAAGATCAATGCTACCAACGATACGCTGGCCCAAAGCAAAACCATCTGGAAATCGGTTTTTCAGGAAGAAGGCCCGGCCAGCGATAACGGCAAGATCATCAAAGATCTGGGCGAATACATGGCCAAGATCAACAACGATGTTAACCCGGACCTTACCGCCCGCCAGCGTATTGTTGGCGATGACCCTAATGTGCAGGACGGCAAACCATATGGCAACAATATTTTAAAATATGCCGATGCATCGCACGGTACTGGTGTGGCCGGTTTGATTGGCGCTGTACGCAACAACGGTTACGGCATTGATGGCGTGGCCGATAACGTACGCATTATGGCTATAAAAGCAGTGCCTAACGGCGACGAGTACGATAAGGATATTGCCAACGCCATCCGCTTTGCGGTTGATCATGGTGCAAAGGTGATCAACATGAGCTTCGGCAAAAAAATATCGCCGCATAAAGAATGGGTTGACGCTGCTTTCAAATATGCTGCCGAAAAAGATGTGCTGTTAGTACAAGCAGCTGGTAACGATAACCAGGACGTTGATGCCAAGCCCGAATTCCCGAATGATACATTTTTAGATGGTTCATCAACCGACGCCGATAACGTAGTTGTGGTTGGCGCTTCGGCAGCAAAACTTGACGAGAACCTGGCGGCCACATTTACCAACTACGGCAAAAAGAACGTTGACATTTTTGCACCAGGCGTTAAGGTAACTTCGATAGATGCTAATGCCGAGCTGAATACTGAAGACGGCACCAGCTTTTCATCGCCCATTACCGCCGGTGTTGCCGCCTGGATACTGGAATACTATCCCGAGTTAAGCGCAAGGCAATTGAAACAGGTATTGCTGGCATCGGCTACACCGCTAAATGGCACCATGGTACTAAAACCTGGCAGCAAAACCGAAAAGATTGACTTTGCTACCCTATGCAAAACAGGCGGCATTGTAAACGCTTATAAAGCCATCCAGTTGGCATCAAAACTAAAAGGCGAAAGAAAGAAATAACAGAATGCGTTCCAGTAAGGAAATGGAACGATTGGAACAGCTGGAACACAGTATCGTCGTTCTGAAAAAAATGAACCGAGTTAACGCAGGGTCCTCTATCGAGAGACCCTGCTGTGACAGGAAGTAAAAAAACTTGCGAAGTTTTAAAAACTTCGCAAGCTTGACAATCTTTCTACCCCCACGCAGCCCGTTTTTTAGACATTTCCATTGGGGATATGAGGTTCCTTTTATTCTATGGGTTAACCTAAGTCTATCGAGAGACCCTGCTGTGACAGGGAAAATACTTCTTCAGCTAACAGCTATGGCGTAGAAGCAGAAACGACGCAAAACAACGGGTTACATCACGCTAAAATCGCGGCAGCCTTGTCATTACTTGATACTCGATACTAACTACTTGATACTAAAAAAACTACCCCAGCGCCTGCGCAAAATCTGCTAACAGATCGTTGGTATCTTCAATGCCTACAGACAGGCGGATCATATTATCAGATATACCCATTTCGGCACGTTTTTCGGCGCCAAGCTCATTAAATATGGTATGTGCTACCGGGATGGCCAGGGTGCGGGTATCGCCCAGGTTGCTTGACTTTACCACCAGTTCCAGCTTATTTAAAAACCCGAAACAATCAATGTTTTCAGCCAGTTCAATGCTCATCAGGCTACCGAAATACTTGAATAGCTTTTTGGCCACTGCATGTTGCGGGTGTGTCTCAACGCCGGGATAAAATACTTTTTTTACACCCGGATGGTTCTCGAAATAGTTGGCCAGGGTAAGGGCATTACCACAAGCACGCTCCATGCGTAGCGCCAGTGTTTCTGATCCTACCGAAATGGAATGCGCCGCCTCTGGACTTAATGTACCACCGGCATCGCGAAGGCCTTTTTTGCGGATCTGTGTGATACCCAAATTCTGTGGTTTTACCTGCTTGATAAAGCCGGGATAGATATTCGGGAACGCTGTCCAGTCGTACAAACCAGTGTCGGTAACACTGCCGCCCAGGGCATTGCCATGGCCGCCAATGTATTTGGTTAATGAGTTGATCACCAACGATGCTTTAACCTTTATAGGGTTAAACAAGAAGGGCGAGGTCATGGTATTATCAACCATGTAAATGATACCGCGCTCTTCGCATAGGTCGCCAATAGCTTGCAGGTCGGCAATTTGGGTAGCCGGGTTAGCAATGGTTTCAACAAAAACCAAACGGGTGTTTGGTTTTAAGCCTGCCTTAATATTTTCTACAGAAGTAGCATCAGTGAAGCTGATATCCAGCCCCATATCCATAAACGATTGAAACACGCTACGTGTATTGCCAAACAAGAACGAGCTGGCCAGGATATGGTCGCCGGCCTTGATCAGCGCAATAACGGACGATGAAATAGCCGCCATACCGGTGGAAAAAGCAACGGTAGCAAAACCGCCTTCCATTTGCGTAACCTTATGCTCAAGGGCGCTAACGGTAGGGTTGCCCTGGCGCGAGTAGGCAAAACCGCTTACTTTGTTCTGAAATACATCTACCAGATCCTGCACATCGTCATAACCAAAAGTTACCGAGGTGTGGATGGGCTTGTGCAATGCACCATGTTCGGGTTTCTTTAAACGGTCTGAGTGGAGCAGGGTGGTGGTAAAGCCTTTTTTAGTCGTCATCGTGGGTATTCATTAAAGCGCAAATATAGGGTTAGCGCGGCGGTGTTTGCAATAAATTATTTGTTGGCGCAAAATGTGGCGGCCATATTACAACAAAAGCCCCGCACGTGCGAGGCTTTGTTATACACATGGTTATATTTTCTTACTTGGTAACGTACATTACCTCTTTTACAGCTTTAATAACACGCTCGGCATTTGGCAGGTACTCCTGTATCAAAGTTGGAGCGTAAGGCAACGGAACGTCGCCACCCATTATACGCAATATAGGTGCGTCTAAATAATCAAACGCATCTTTTTGTACTTTGAAAGCGATCTCGGTAGCGATAGAGCCTAATGGCCAGCTTTCTTCAACCAATACCAAACGGTTGGTTTTCTTTACCGAAGCAATAACGGTATCGTAATCAATTGGGCGAACGGTGCGCAAGTCGATCACTTCGGCGCTGATACCTTCTTTTTCCAATTCGGCAGCAGCAGCGATAGCTACTTTCATGATCTTGCCAAAGCTAACAATGGTAACATCGGTGCCTTCTTTTACCACTTTGGCTTTACCAATTTCGATATAGTAAGTTTCTTCAGGAACTTCACCTTTGTCGCCATACATTAATTCCGACTCCATGAAAATAACTGGATCCGGATCAATGATAGCTGATTTTAATAAACCTTTTGCATCAGCAGGGTTTGATGGAACTACAACTTTTAAGCCAGGGCAGTTGGCATACCAGTTTTCAAAGCACTGGCTATGCTGCGAGCTTAACATACCTGCGTTACCGGTTGGGCCGCGGAACACGATAGGAACCGAAAACTGACCGCCGCTCATCGACATCATTTTGGCTGCGCCGTTGATCACCTGGTCTATAGCTACTAATGAGAAGTTGAAGGTCATGAACTCGATAATAGGTTTTAACCCGTTCATGGCCGAGCCAATGCCAATACCGGCAAAGCCCAATTCAGAGATGGGGGTATCAATAACGCGTTTGGCACCAAACTCGTCAAGCATGCCCTGGCTTACTTTATAAGCGCCGTTATACTCGGCAACCTCTTCACCCATCAGGTATATGGTTTCATCCTTACGCATTTCTTCGACCATTGCCTCACGAAGCGCTTCTCTGAATTGTATTTCTCTCATCTTATTATTGCTTATGCAGGCGCAAATATAATCACTAATGTTTTAAATGCAATTTAACCGGATGATCGCATAACGATTTTACAATAATTTTCGAAATGTGCATCAGAACCCATTCAAGAACTATTTGTGTACATGTCTTTTACAAGATATGAAATGTCCTTATTTGCCTCTTTGGAGATAAAACCTTTTTAGAACATCCATTCCTACACAAATTTGCGGCGTAGCTGCTACCCTGTTTGACGAGCCACAACCAACGTGTGGATTTAGGGTAGTTTTGATAGTGAAAGATGTGTCGGTGTTATTACCTTGTTTATCGTTTTGAGTGGTTAATCGTTAAACACATCCTTCAAAGCATCGTTTAGCAGTTTTTGTTGACGTTTTTTCAATGTTTCAGGATTCCAGTCACGGAATCTTAATATCTCAACGCTTCTTGGGTAATCGCTAACTCTATTACTAAGATACCTATCTTTTTTATCAGAAAAGTCCAAGTTACTCGCTGAGGAATTTTTACTCTTGCTTAAAAGAACAAGGTTAGCCAATTTATGTGTCCAATTTGCCATTTCCGACGAATCAAAATTTTTCGTCCAGCTTGAATTGTTTTTCGGTGCTTGGGGCAATACATGTTCAATTGATTTTGCCTTGAATTTTTTTTCAACGTCATTTTCAGAAGCTAAAAGTTCAAGTCGTAACAAAATATATCTACAATATGACTTTAAATAAATATCCGTTTCAAGACCGGGCATCATAGCCTTTCTGTTGATATTTGTCTTTATGTTTGAGAAAACCTCGTCGACAGTAGTAGCGCTCGATAAAGATTTCGTTGTATTACCAAATGATACAATCCGTGAATCTTTCGTTTGATTTAAAATCCAGCCTTCTAAAAATTTTAATTCGATAAAAGACAAGAACTCATCAAATCGATCTAATTTGAACTTGTATAGATAAAGTAACACAGGAGCTTTCCATTCATTAGATTTAAATTCGTTGTTCATTATGTATGTCAACCCTATTAATTTGTTTTTGATTGGACTGGCATCAAAAATGGTAAAGTCCTCAAATGTGTCATTGTATAATGTTGCATATTTACAGACTAAGTCAACGAAAGATTCACCTTTTTGTACAACATTACGCTTAAAGACTCGCTCCTCGAATTCTACAAGAAGGTCACTTTGAGGTTTTTCTCCAACCAAGATTAAACGCAGCAAGAACAGCATGTTTTCGAACGTCTCTCCCCCTAAATTTTTTTCAGCGTCTTCCCATTTTTGAGCTAAAGAATTTCTTACTTGTTCGGATTTAATAAGGGTCGGTGATATATTATTAGCCTTGAGGATATCAATTCTTCTTAGTTGCTTACCTCTATCATTTACAATTGTGAAAAGCCTAAAGGCATCGTCAAAGGTTGTTGTTGAAAGAAAAACCATCACGCAATTCTGGCTCAAAAACTGGGTGAAGTTTTCAAGCTCATTTTGAGAAAGTATTTTTAATGCTTTTTTGAAGACCTCTATTGCTTTCAAGTACCGCCATTCTGGCTCGGTTATAAAGTCAGGGGATTTAATTTTGTTAGTTCCGCCGGCCGGGACAACTATATCATTAAATGCTTCTCGATCTTTAACTTCTATCCTTATTTTTTCTGGAATTCCATCAACTTTATTTGCTTTTTGCACAATCTTCTCTTGCAAATCCCCCTTAAAGTCTTTTGAGTCCAAAAGGTCACGTAAACATGCCATCAAAATTAAAATCGTAGTTAGACGCTGTTGCCCGTCGACAATATCATTCACACCTCCTTTGTTGTGAACTACAATGGTGCCTAAAAAATACTCTCGATCCTTACTAGCGTTTAGTAAATCATCAATAAGTTCAGTAAAATGCTCTTCCTCCCAAGAGTAGGGCCTTTGGTATTCCGGAACTCTGTAAAAATGATCCCGGCTAAGCAGGTCTTTAAGAACCTTTTTTTTTGCATCAATATTCTCCATTTGTGAAATCGGTTTAGGAATTTATTAATAAAGATAAAGCTCTTTTTGGAAGTAAATTACATAATCTGAAACTAAATTGTTCGCAGTCAAGTCAACTGGCCACACTTACCCCTAAAAATTTATCGGAATCACCATTTTAATGCTCACATTCCGCCCCATATTAAATACCCCAACCCTGCCGGTTGTATAATTAACCGGGAAATATTTAAAGCGGCTCATATAATCGATATAGGCCGTATTAAACAGATTGTTGCAAACCAGGTAAACCTGAAACAATGTTTTGCCTTTTGATACTACATTGCCGCCCACACCTGCGTTAAATAACCTATAACCTTTTGTGGCTGCTTTGCTGGCCGCGTACTCGTATGGGGTTAAGGCCGTATTCAAGCCGTTGTAAATAGCGTATTGCCGGTAGATATCATTTTGCTGAAAGCAATCAAGCACGCCTATTTTTAAATACGCGTTGCGAATGGACCTGCCCAATTTGGCAAACGGAAATTTCAGATCGGCGGTGATGCGGGTGGGGGGCACAAAGGGCAGGTATTTAACCGTATCAACCGCGTGGGTTAGGCCCCCGAAAACCATGCTGAGCGTTGTATTTAACGCTACCCATGGGGTGGCCTCGGGGTGGATGTTGACGGAAACCTCGCCGCCATATAACCTGGCGGGGCCCTGCTTGTATTTATACACAGGCGCGGCGCCTAATCCGGCGGCATTTAGCGAGTTATTGATCGAATCTGCACCCGAAGCTGTTTTTAATCCCTGGGCATAGATAAAGTTTGCAATGTTATTATTGAACAGGTCTACTTCCAGGTCGATGTTTTTGGAGTTGACGCCAAAGGCCATGTCCTCTTCCAAACTGGTTTCAGGTTTTAAAGTATGATCGCCAATTTCATAAACCACCGTGCCATCGTGTACACCATTTGCGGCGGCCTCGGCCACATTGGGCGCACGCCATCCGCGGGCGATATTGGCTTTCACAAATACATTTTTGCTCAGATCGTAAGTACCGCCAAAACTGAACGACATCCCGCTGAAATGCGAGGTAAAGCCGGTAAACTCATGGAAGCTGTTTGGCGCATTGGGAACTACGGGAGCCTGGTTGGTCGAGTCGATCCAATGGTCAATCCCGTTAAAGGTCCGGGTATCAAAACGCAGGCCACCGCTTAAATTAAGCCTGCCTATCTTTTGGTTGGCAATAAAAAAGCTGCCGATCTCGAAGAAATTATAATTGGGTATCAACATCAGCGTGCCCAAACTTTTCGACGATTGATAAACACCGTTCACCCCGGTCGAAAAATTGAAATCGCCAATTTGCGGCGAAACATATTTCACATCGTAAGTTGCCGCGTTGGATGAATAATAGATATCAGACACATCCGGTATGGTAGGGTCATTATTTTCCTGCCGCTGGTTTTTTTGCCAGGAGAATATTGCTTTTACGCGGCCTTCGCCAGCGGCCACGCTGGTTTCTGATACCACCTTGGTATGCCGTATGCGTTGGTGGATGATAAAGGGCGTATAGGTTTTTTCTTCTGCAGGGGTTGGAAGTACGTAAAACGGCTCGCCGTTGTTAACGCCGGGGTAGGCTACCGGCCGCTCCAATGCCCCCGATAC
>Ga0209026_1001133_pt1 | contig 12578 bp, 8 predicted proteins | sample AraplaCL_Col_mCL_FD_184262 | JGI IMG/M metagenome (GOLD analysis project Ga0209026, IMG submission 184262) | Arabidopsis root microbial communities from the University of North Carolina, USA - plate scrape CL_Col_mCL (SPAdes) (version 2) | ecosystem: Host-associated > Plants > Roots >... | reverse complement strand
GCCAAGTATAGGTTTGGTATGGGCATCAAACGTTTTTGAAGGGAAGCCGGTTGACGACCGGTCATACGATACCTGGAAAAAAGGAATACAACAACTATCAAAACCGGCAGGCGCATTGGGGTTCACCCGGGCACCCGGGATCATGGCCTGCCTGGGGTTTCGTGACTATTTTAACCTGTTGACGCAGCAGGAAATGGAGTGGTGCCGCGACCAGATCATTGCACAGGCGAATAGGCTGCTTAACGCAGATCCGCACGATATATTTTCCATTGGAGACACAAGTCATTTCGATAAAAATGCCGTATTATATGCGCTACCGCTATTATTTAAGTTACCCAGCGATACGTTTTCGGAGCATGATTTAAAATCACTGATCATAAAATTGCTGCTGTCGAGGATCGATAAAGAGCCAAGAAACTATTTATTACTGAGTATCTCTGAAAATCTGTGGAAGCTCGAACCAGCATTTGCATTAAAGTGTTGGCTAGCCATGTTCAAACTTATTGAGAAAAAACAAATTAGCGATAACGGATACAAAACCCTGGATCCTGAAGAAGAGGATTGGGAGGATCCCGAAACCCGACAATCCCAACAGTTAACTGAGGGCGATGAGGATCAGACTTTGATCGATGAAGTGATATCAGGAAATGCGATACAAGTTGACACAACTGCCCCGCGCCTGGGTCATCACACCCGATGGCAGCTCGATGATGTGGTTAAGATGCTACCCATTGACACAGAACTTGAAATACATATCGGTTTCATTGAAACGATGCTTAACGTGCATTTCGAATATCTCGGCGGCCTGAAGCAATATGACACTGATGAATACAAGGAAAACCGGGATACTTTTAAATTCTTCTATGCCAGATACCTTTTGGGCCGCGAAAGCAAAGTTGGTGCAGTATTGCTGAGAAATTTGCTTGACAGAACTTTAGTGAACCCGGAAGGCATAAATAATTTCAAGATCATCGAATTTATTTATGCAATAATTAAACAGGTCATCTCGGCAATTAATAATTGGCCTTCAATTACACAACCCGTTGACAAATTCTGGTCATTGTGGGCGGTGCTGCGTGACTGGATCATGGAGACCAAAAGAGCCTACTTAATCCCTTTGCTACTGCTTGAACTTGGTTGGAATGAAACATGTGATGATTGGCACGTCCTTGAAGGTAAAAAATCTTTTTACAGGGAGTTTATATTGAACTATGGTTTTAATCATATTAATGTGGCCATCGATCTTATTTCCGGAGTGGGGTTGAAAACATTTATGCCGGAAGGCGTGACATGGGTAGCATCCATGCTGACATCGAACCTGGCCTATAAAACAAAAACGACAAGATTAGAAAAGTTGGCGAACCGCGCATTCTTCCAATATGGCAAAGAAATCAAAAACGATAAAGTATTAACTGAAAACTTTTTATTTATCCTTGATTTTCTGATCGAAAGGGGCTCACCTAAAGCATATATGCTCAAAGAAGAAATGATACAATATAAGTAGCACAAAGCTTTTGACTATACGCTGGCTTATTGACCGGGTATACCGGTCTGCTCATGCTCATATTTCTCCGAAAAAGCTACCGGGGTTGTGTATAGCAATTTTTGCCTCCGTGATACGTTCTAACATTTGCAATGGCAGTACGTGGTCTATTATCGAAATATAATACTCGATCAGGGAACCCATGTGGTTGATATCGCCATTATTGATGCGAAACCATAAATCAGGCAGATACCGAACAACAATACTTAACGCATAAAGCAATGTGAAATTTGCAATGATCGAATTGTATTGATCGCTCCAAACGGGTAGTGCATAAGTTAGCGTCGCATGGGAGGACGAATAGGTGCCGATTACCTGGTGCCATAGTATATCTGAAGGATGAGTTAGTTTGCCGATGATATAAGAATCCCTGCCAAGAACATCGGTGTAATTTTCATAGCTGTCAAACGGAAGGTTAAGACTTTCAAGATATTCTATGGTAAATGACCGCTGGTTAGTGTAAAAAGCTACATCACTTACTTTTGTAGCCCCTTTGGGCAACTCTGTAGTAAACTTGCCGGTTAATTTGATGTGATCTTTTATCGCCTCGCTCTCTCTAAGCATGTTACTCTGCGAGTGTCCAACATGAAAAGATTGTGGTAATTTATCTGTGTATTCCTCAATGACTTTATTTAGCTCAGGAATGCGGCTAAATAGGTCTAATACAGAAATTAGCTTTTTAGGCTCAGTGACATCTTCAAACTTTTTAGGTCGTTTCTCCAAGGCAATTCGTTTGACGTCAAGACCGACTGATTTCGCATAAGAATGAAAATGACCTCCATTAAGGGCGAAGACATACATATTATCGGGAAACTCGCCTGCCGGATTAGAAATAATCCCTAACCCATGACCATTTTCCGTATGTTTTTGTATCTCTTTTAATGTATCCGTTGTTTTTATACTGCTGACTTGTTCTGCAATGGTTAATTGTAGTAGGAAATAATAGCGAGACAGAATACGTGCGTTGCAAGATAATGACGGGGTTTGCCAATATCCAATTGCGCTTTCAATCGCTGATGAAATACCAATAGCTTTTGCTTTAATAATATCTTCCGTGATAAGTTCATTCGGCTCTTTCTCAAGTTTTGACCGGAGAAGGTTTTCACATAACCGGGTACTTTTTAGCCTGTTCAGTCTTAACCAGACTAATTCGTCCGTATTTTCCGCTTTATAACTTTCATTTTGCATCTATGTATATTTATACGTTAAATATATGGACGCTTATCAAATAGAAAAAACTAAAAATTTTGACGGCATAATTTCTCCCGCCGAATTCATTGCGCTTCAAAAGTTATTTGAAAGCACCTATCTCGACCAAACCAAATATCCTGAGCGTTTGGAGGCACACCGGCGACCGCAGGAATTAAAGAACGAAATGCTGATGAATCTGAACCAACTATTGATAACGATGCATCAAAGACCGGAAATGCGCGATATTGATGAAAAGGTAGCAGGTTATGTTCCGGGGAGGGTGAAAGAGATATGGATCGCCGATAAAAAAATCAGGTCATGTTATGATGCCATCATAAAATATTGTGCCCTTAGAAGTGCCGATACCAATAGTACGCTCATCCACATGGCGGAATACAAAGCCTTATATACTGTCTTTCGCAAAATTCAACGTTCGCTTAAAGTGATAAAAACAATTAACTTAGATCATCCAAAACCTATCACGATGAAAAAGACCGTCCACCCCATACACTTTGAAGACTTAAGCTGGAGCCAGTTTGAATGGCTGATATTCGCGTTTGTAAGGCGTTTAAGGACTTGGGATCAGGTCAACTGGTTCGGCCAATTGGGGCATGATGAGGGCGAAGATATTTGGGGTGAAAGTGGCGGGGCAACGTATTGTTATCTTTGCGCAAACTACAAATCGTTAACGCTGAAAAAGGGGAAAGACGATATTGATAAACTGGTCAAATTCAACCGGGTGCCTGATTTTTTGATCGTGGTATGCGGTGGAAAAGTAGCCGCGAGTATCAATAAAGGGATACGGGAACACGCCCAACACGCAGGTATTAACAACGTTGAAATTTGGAGCGGCCCTGATCTCGAAGAAAATATTAGGGAAAAAGCCAATGACCTGCTGGAGCGGTTTTTTGAAGGCATTAGCTTTCCAAAGACGGCGCCCAGTGTTTCAGGCGATAAGGAAATCATTGATCAATTAGCGGACTGTTTTGACCGGCCTGCATTTACCACGCCCTTTTATCGTGAAGTAAATATTCCTGATTTCGGAAAAGCAATAACAGACACCATCGAAGTGCTCAATACAGGTGTGCATCGGTTAAGAGACGGTACCCTGATCCGAAACATTCCAACCCGCCATCAAATTAAAAACCCTGTTTTAAAAGACAAAATAGCTGCCATTTATAAATTAGTGGTCAAGCTTCGCGATACGTTTGTTGAACTGAACAAAAAAAAGGAAATCGAAAATTGCGGCTGTGGCGATCCCGATTGCCCGGTTTATTTGCTTTCGGATAACGCCTGTCAAAAAATGGACAGGCAAAGAGAGGATATTTTTAAGGCCTTCCGTGATATTAAAAAAGACTTTAGCCTAAAACTTGAAAAATGAGAAGAACCGTTAGAGAGCTGGAGCTTCTTTTTGCACATATCTGCCAACAGTCCTATCCTCATGAATGGGATGAGAATTTTATTTCGTTTCAGTTGATGCAGCAGCTAAGAAGACTATTTGCCCGGCGGGTTATTAATTTCAATAGTTGGTCAAAGATTGTGGACTGGCAATCTTTTAAAAATCGGGGTAAACAAGAGACTAATTATGGTGACATCGCTTTGTTGGTGAATGTTCAGTTTACTTCCGGCGAGTCATTGAAAGGCGTCGCCTGCCTGGAAGCAAAGCGGGAGTTTAATTCAGGTAGTTTTGAATCGATGGGTTTGGCGCAACTTGATGGTATTTTGCAAAATTTGCCGTATGCGCACTTGATGCTTTATAATTATGTACGTAAGCCTTGTCAGTTGAAGTTTCCCGATGAATCGGTTTGGGAAAGTCACTTTTGGGTTTCTCCCTTAAATACCGCTAATCGTTTGTTGCAGCAGGTTGATATGAATAATAACTGGAAAGTGATGCGTACGGCTTTCCCGTTTGCGATGTTTTTAACCGCACGTATTTTCTGGGGTTTGGATTTGGATTTCAGGACAGAAATTTATGATGATATTGTTGAAGGTAACAAGAAGTATATGAACCCATCGTATGTTGGTATAGTGAACGTTTATTACGATCATCAGCGCCCGGTAAATGTTACGCTTTCAGATATTTGGGAGGAGATATAATTTTCGGGCGTTCCCCGGCGTTGCCGGGTCCGGCTATCCGCAGTATCCGCTTTGCGGGATACTTGCTCCTATCCGTAACGCTTTTGAAGCCAAAGAAATTATCGCTAAATTACGTTCAAAAACAACCATGAAATACGTCAATATACAGGCCAATCCTTTGGTGAATAAAACGATCCCAACAAGCGTTGATTTCCAGGCACCCACCAACGACGCCTATGCAGACCATGAAAAGGTGATCGTTAATTATGTCGATAATAATGGTAAAATATTTGCTTCAGCCATCCGGCAAATCATCCGTACCATTGATGCCGAGAACGGTCAGCCTGCCTGGTTCGAGGCTTACTTAAAACACCCCAGCAAGCCAGCGCAATAATCCGATGCTTGCGAAGCCGGTTCATCCATTCATTCCCGCTTCGCGTTATTCATTACTTCCACCAACATCGAAAGCTTTAAAGCAAGCGCAAAGCGGGCGAATACCTCCCAGCTTCCGAAATACCATCACCACATCCGGGCATTTCCACCCGTATCGCCGGCCATGCACTTGCTAACTATTTCAACGATCCTGTTAATCCCGGCCCAATTGCTTTAAGACTTTTATCCATTCCGGTTTTTTCATGCACAAAATCATACTCCTTGGTATAAAACTTCAACGCCTCGGCCTCGCCTTTAGCCGACCACATCCAACTGCACGTTAAATAAAACTGCGATTTAATTCTATCTGCCGAGCCATTTAACACGGCAAGCCGGTAACCTTCTATAAATAGTGGCAGTGCTTTCTCTGGTTGATTACTCAGACCATAGGCCAAGCCATAACCCGCCAAGCATAATTCCTGATTAGCCAGCAATCCTTCTTTCTCACATAATTTTAACGTTTTCTTATATAAGGCTAACGCGTTCCTGTAATTTTTTAATTTGGCAAAGCTATGCGCCAGCATGGTTTGATAACCGGTAACCCGGTCCACTGCCATACCGCGGCTATAAGGGTCGCTCATTAAACCTTTATAGTAGATGATCGCCTCCAAATAAGGAGCCTCCACTTCAGCATAGCGTTCGAGCATCAAATAGCAGGACCCAATGTCAGCGTTGTAAATTCTGGTATAATCACTTAACTGCAACCTCGATGCAACATCTCGCGCTTCTTCCAAATATTTAAGCGCGGTGTTTGGGTCACGATTATTCGGGTCCCGCAAATATGCTTTTCCCACCGATGCCAGCAAATCCATCCTTAACAAGCGGTCCTTTGATCGGGTGGTACATTTAGCAAGTTCCTTCTCCGCATACTTTTTAGCGATGTCCGTATGTCCCGCTGTCTGAAAAAGTGCGGCCAAAATGCCGTTTGCATTTTTTAAACCATGACCGGTAATTTCCTTGCTTAATGTCCCGGACATCATTTTTTTCCAGGGAAGCTTTTTTACAGATTTTAGGCGAATACCCATAGACCGGGCTGCACTTTTGACTATTTTATCCAGCGAACAAAACCAGTTGGTCGCAGCTAAAAAATTCCTAAACAATTCATCATTTGAATTATCTAAAATCTTTTCGGGCAATATTCCCGACTGATACCTGACGGAATAAATACGCTTCGTAGTGGGTGACATTTCCCGTATCGCGGGTTTGATATCGAAGTGATCGGAAAAACTGTAACCCCAGGTAATCACCTCATCAAATTGGCCTGAACTAAATAACCGGTCAAGAAACTGCGTCATCCGCTGGCGGTTAGCCAAATTAGCCACGCCCGTGATGGTGCTTAAAATGGACGGATGATCTTCAATGGAACCGTGAATTTTCAGAACCAGAATTTTTTTCTTCAAAAGGAATTTCTTCATCAACCTTAAATCGTGCAAGACCACAAAGTCCTGCTGCTCAGATAATCCAACCTCCCGTAATGCAGCTTCAATATTCCTGTCAAAATTGGTGGTAATAATCATTCTCAACCAACCACGTTTGGCCATACAGGCTATTAACTGATGGTTAGCATTAACATTGATCTTATCGAAAACGCTAAGCAGTTCAAAAATATCCAAGCGGGTCTTTAGAACCTCCATCATCGCTTCAAAGGGGAAGCCAGAATCCAAAAAAGTTTGCAAATCAGCTTCGCTTGCTTTTAGTTTCCGGAAAAGATGCTGTGTGAAAGGTATGACGCTCGGAATTCCCGACTTTACAGAAATACCGGCACCACACAATAATATCGCGTGTTTTTTAAAAAGCCGGATATGTTCATCAGCAATAACGTCCATGGTAATGCGATTGGGATAAGCTTTTAGATCTATCAAATATACCTCACTAAAATGATTTTTTACAGGGTGATACGCGGTAGCTTTTCAGGCTTCCATCCGCAAATCATCAAGGATTACTATCGTAAATCTTGATGCCCTCCGGGTGCTCGTTCCGAATTACTTCGGAAAGGCAATTTGCGGTTTCCAGCCTGCGACCGGTGCGATATAACTGAACTTCGCTTTGCTTCAGCACAGCTATATCTAAAGGAAGCTTTGAAATCTGGCAGCAGAGCGGATCGCATAGATAAAACGGTATCGGCTTGGACAATCAACGGCACGTTAAAGGCTAAGGCAGACCAATAATCCAGTAACTATCAGCTTATCAAATTGCCTGGTCAATTTTATTCGGTTGTTTAGGGTGTGATTGGATATGGAAGATTAATGATAATGACTATTTTTAAGATTTAAAGTTTGCTTCATGGTGTTTGATATTGATTACTTAAACCAACTTATTGTTAACGGGATAGAAGAAAATTCCGAACTTGAATATAAGTCTGCCGCTGCATTGCAGCGGGACGATAAGAAAATCACCGAAGTAACCAAAGACGTTTCCGCATTTGCCAACTCCAATGGCGGCATATTAATTTACGGTATCAGCGAAGATCGAACCAATAGACATTTGCCGGGCAACATCGACCCGGTAGACCGCAAGGCCATTAGTAAAGAATGGCTTGAACAGATTTTAAACGCCAGGATAAGACCGCGCATACATGGCATAAAAATCCATGTGGTGACAATTGCAGATGGTAAAGTGGTTTACATCTTAGAAATACCTAAAGGTGAGACAGCACATCAAGCTAATGATAAACTATATTACAGGCGGCACAACTTCAGTGTCGAATCTATGTTTGATTCCGAGATACGCGATGTCATGGCCAGGCAAAAAGCGCCTCAAATCAAAATTCATTTTGACGTTACAAAAAAGCCCAACATAATGACGGCGCCTCGTGGTGAACAGATGCTCCACCAGCAAAGGCCGGTGCTTTATTTTTTAAATGTTCATATTGAAAATGTTGGGAAGATGTACGCAACTTACATCAACATTGTGCTAACCCTGCCGGAGCGCATAGTTAATTTTATATGCGATGAAGGAGAAAACACGACCAAACAAATTCAGCTTGACAATAAAGTTAGGGATTTGATTGAACCGCCCGACGATAACCGATCTATGGTTTTCTTACGGGACATGAACAAACCCAAGCAATACGGAACAGCTAGAAATGAGCCGCTATTGCCCGGTATGAAGATGACCTTGAAATCTTTCCCTCTTTACATCGAAAATATAGAGGATGGAGATGTATTAAGGTGGACACTACACGCCGATAACGCAGAACCTCAAACGGGCGAATTAGAGTTCGATCAGATAGCAATAATTTGAACTCAAGCAACCATAAACTATCTATCGGCAACACCATAAAAAAAGCCGGTTGTTAAAACCGGCCTTTAAACGTTATTTGGGCGGGCCGTATTCTTCATTCATTGTCGAAATCAGTAATAAATCACTCTCAAACGTGTTACCGTTAGATAGATTTTCGGCTACCAATTAAAATTGTTAAATCCTGTAAGTCAAAAGCTTACAGGATTTTTGTTTTTATTCGGACAATATCGGACACTAAAATCAAATTGCCGCTGGCAAACCAAACCCAAACGTACTTCCCTCCCCAATTTCGCTCTCTACCCATATCCTACCGTTTTGGGCCTCAATGAAATCTTTTGATATAGCCAAACCTAAGCCCGAGCCTGATTTGTTCTGTCCATCTGTAGGTACCTGGAAATAGCGTTCAAACAGCCGGCGGCGGTATTGTTCTTCGATGCCTTTGCCAAAATCGCGCACAGAGAAAAGCACTTGATTATCTTTCTCACTTAGGTTGATGATCACTTTAGACTTCTCAGAACTATAACGCAAAGCATTTGATAGGAAATTCACTAATACCCAGGCGGTTTTCTCCACATCAACCTGCACCTTAGGTAGATGCTTTGGAGAGTCTACCTGTAGCGTAATGCCCTTTTGGTCGGCCTGGAATTTGACTGCGTTCAAAGCATAGTTTACTATTTCTAAAGGATCGGATGCTATGAAATTCAGGATGATATTACCGGTTTCTACTTGCGACAGATCAAGTAACTCACTCGTGATTTTCAATAGGCGTTCACTGTCTTCATTAATATGGTCTATTAATTCACTTTGCTGGTCGTTCAGGTCGCCAACTCTTTTATCTTTCAACAATTTGAGGCTCATTTTTATAGCAGCAATAGGTGTTTTTAGCTCGTGCGATATAGTAGCAATAAAGTTAGTCTTCGCTTCGTCGCGCTCCTTGAACTCGGTGATGTTGCGTAAAATGTAAACCCGGCCCGCGGAACGGCTGCCCAGAGTAATGGTATCTTCGTTAGGTTTTGGGTCGATATTAGGGATTACAATCTCCCGGCTATCCATCTGGAAATAAGTCTCTTTGCCATCCAGTGCGATCTTAAATGGTTTTAATGAGTTATTCTTTACCACCGACCGGAACAAGTCGTTAGTAATAAACCTTTCTACCGGTTGCCCTACAATTTTCTGTTCATCCAGGTTTAAAATATGCTCGGCAACGGGGTTGATAAACAATATTTCCTGTTTTTCATTCAAACCGATGATGGCGTCGTCCATCTGCTCAATAATGGTTTCAATGCGCCGTTTTTCCGACAATACCGTTGCTAAATTGCTGGTTTCCCATTCTTTCAACCGCTTAGCCATATCGTTAAAAGCAATAGCTACATCGGCAAATTCGTCTCCGTTATTTACTTCCAGACGTTTACTATAGTTTTTGTTGCTGATCTCTTTGATACCCTCAACCAGTACCCGCAAAGGGTTTGCTATGAACCCCGGGAAGTTTACACTGAAACTAAACAGGATCAAAAAGGTGATGGATCCCACCAGGCTCAACAACACAATTGCACGATTAACCGAAGCTGTGGCCCGCTCATTTTTGCGAACAATTGCGCTCATATTTAGCTGTTCTATGCGTCGCAATTGTTGACGAATTGCACGTTCTGCCAACATTTGCGACGAAACACTTGCATTTTGGATACGTAACAATTCAAATTGGTGGCGCAAGTCAGCAGTTACTTCTTTTTCGCCTTTCTCGGTGATGTTGTGTTCCTGCATCACGAGGTTTTGTTCAAAATTATTTTTGGCCGAATCGGGCAAAGGCAGGTTGCTGTCATCCAACACAGCGCGCATATCGCCCGCAAATTTTAGCGATTCATAATTGTTCTTCAGGATCACCTTTGCGCTGTCTGAAATCTGATGGATGTAGAACAATGACACCACACCAAAGGTGAGTACGATCAAAAACAAAAACCCAAAACCCAACCTAAGCTTATCTTTAATTTTCATGGCCAAATCTCCTATCACGACAGAATAACCAGGTCGGTTTCCGTCGCAGCAATATTCTTTAATAATTCGTTAAAAACCGTGGTACGCAAAATCACCTGGAACAGGTTTAAATGCGGTTTACCAATACAAATAGTAGTGATCTCTCTTTCGGCAGCGATCTTCATAATGGCTTGCGTTACGTAATCGTTCTTTACCTTTATTACCTCTGCACCCAATTCTGTTGCCAGCTTAAAGTTATTGATTAAGTGGCGTTGTTTATCCAGTTTAATACGGTCGCCGCTTTCGTTGCTGCTTTGTACGTACAAAACTATCCAGGGCGATCTGTAATAGGACGCCAGCCGGGCCGTTTTCCTGATTACCACTTTTGCCGTTTCGGCATTAGACGATATGCAAGCCAAAAACTTCTCGGGCCTTAGCTTGATCTGCTTTGGTATTTCAATGTCGATCTTGCGTTCTACGTGGTGCGCTACCTCTTTTAAGGCCAGTTCGCGCAGCTGCAATATCTTATCGGGTTGGAAGAAGTTTTGCAAGGCGATGTTCACTTTGCTTTTATCGTATATCTTTCCTTCTTTCAGGCGGTCGATCAATTCATCTGCAGTTAGATCGATGTTCACGATTTCATCCGTTAGCTCCAACACTTTATCGGGGATACGTTCGGTAATAGCTATACCCGTTATTGCCTCGATCTCCTGGTTCATACTTTCCAGGTGCTGAATATTTACCGCGGATATCACACTGATGCCCGCATCCAGAATATCTACTACGTCCTGCCATCGTTTGGCGTTTTTGCTGCCTTCCACGTTGGTATGTGCCAGTTCATCAACAATTACCACCTCAGGGTGGCGATTTAAAATAGCGGTCAGGTCCATTTCATCCAGTTCCTTACCCTTGTAAAATATTTTACGGCGCGGTATCAGCGGAATACCATCCAGCAAAGCATGGGTCTCGGCGCGGTTATGCGTTTTTATGTAGCCAATCTGTATGTCGATGCCGTTGCGCAGCAAAGCATGGGCCTCCTGCAACATGCGATAAGTTTTACCTACGCCTGCGCTCATCCCAATATAGATCTTAAACTTACCGCGCCGCGATTTCTTCACCAGATCTATAAATTCCGCCACCGAATTTTTATTTTCCATTTGTATAATACCTATAAAAGGGAATGCCGAGACACCCCCTTTGTACATGTGTTTGACATTGATCGTCAACAATGCCGCACATGTTATCGCTCAGCTAAAACGATACGGCTAAGGCCGCAGTGATAACCGGACTATTTAAAACTTGCGTTGTTCCTTTCACAAATATCTTATCTGTCGACGACCATGTTTTACCTTCCAACCGCAATACCACATTTGAGTACGGGCTGTAATCTAAATTGGCAGAGTAGCCCCAGGTTTCAAAACCGTTCGGATTCGCCACCTGAATCATCATTCCGTTGAGATCTTTATAATATTCAACCCGTCCGGCTAAAGCCCATTGGTTTGTAAAGACGTACCTGCCAATTAAACTCGGCGCCAATACATAGTTGGTGCTATTGCTATTATGCGCTTTTTGTTGCGTACCATAATCCAATCCTGCTATCAGTCCAAACTCTTTGCTGAGTTGCATGGTTGCATAAAAGTCGTTATAAAACCTGCGAACGCCAACGGTGTCTGCACCCTGCGAGCCTAAGTAATTGCTGTAATTCAAGGTTAAGATATCTGTTGCTTTCCACGTTAGCTGTACACCTCCGGCGGGAGTATTGTTGGCATTTTCGCGCTGCATACGTTGCCAGCCATTTAAATAAAGTAACACGGCGGTAAACTTGCCATCAGGTGTATTGTAGGTGAGTTTTGCCCCTGCTTCGTAAAACGGCGTGTTGTCTGATACGATGCTGCGGGTTACCACCCAGCAATCTTTCCCTGTTGCGCTTTCATAACCAATATGCGATGAAAAGACACCCGCGTCCAGCCATAGGTCGGTCTTATTACTTATCCTAATGCCTGCGTTGGCTTCGTAAATGTTTTTCAACACGCCGGGTTCGTATGAAAGATTGGCATTAGCATACGTGCCCGCCATAAATGCCAGATTAGCCCTAACAAAATCATTGCTGTAAGCCGCTTTT
>Ga0209026_1001126_pt1 | contig 12622 bp, 10 predicted proteins | sample AraplaCL_Col_mCL_FD_184262 | JGI IMG/M metagenome (GOLD analysis project Ga0209026, IMG submission 184262) | Arabidopsis root microbial communities from the University of North Carolina, USA - plate scrape CL_Col_mCL (SPAdes) (version 2) | ecosystem: Host-associated > Plants > Roots >... | reverse complement strand
GATATTGTTCGGCAGCCAGTCGATCAAGGCGTCCATAGCCTCGATCTTCTCGGTTTCCGAGGCGCGGTACTGCTTGGTCCAGCGGTCGATCTGGCGCGCGAAATAGTTGCCCGGCTTGCCGTAGCTCTCCAGTCCGATCGCCTTGTAGTCGATGGTGTGCAGCAGGGCGATCACGCGGTTCATTTCGTCGTAGTAGGCAGCGCGCTCCTGCGGCGTCATGCCGGGCAGGCTCTGGTCCCACAAGACGCGGCCCTCGACGCATTCCATCAGATAAAAAGCGCGCCCGATGACGGCTTCATCGTTGCACAAGGCATATTGGCGCGGGGCAGGGAAGCCAGCCTTGTTCAGTGCATCCATGACGCGGAATTCGCGGTCGATAGCGTGCGCCGATGCCAGCAGCTTGGCGGCCGGACCCGGCTTGGTGCGCAGCACGAAACGCTGGGTCGGCGTACTGAGCTTGAATGTGGGGTTGGATTGCCCGCCCTTGAACTGCTCGATTTCCAGTTCGCCGGCAAAGCCGGGAATGTGTTCGCGCATGTACGCCTGCAAGGCGTCGACATTGAATTTTTGCCGCTCCGAAACCGGTTTGGTCCCCATGAACTCTTCGAACATGGTGTCTCCTGTAGGTGTGAATCAATTATTTGGGGCCGCTTTATGGTTTATTCTAACCCACAAATAGAACGACTGTACTATTTTTGCACTGCGATTGAATTCCTTCTAGGGCAAACCGCGAAATTTCTTGTATTGCTCGAACAGGACTTCCATCGTCGTACTGCGCGAATCGCCCTGCAACAACAGCGGTGGCGAGAGATTGGGAAAACGCAGCACCCAGTCGGCCGGTTCGTTCCCTACATCGAGCGCATTGACACAGCCGGCGGTCTGGGCCAGGTTGCCGAGGAAGGTGCGCCCGCCGGCCAGTGCATGTGACAGGATGGCGCGGTTGACGCCGCCATGCAGCACCAGCAGCACGGTGTCCCAGCGCGGGTCTTCGCGCAGGCGCTGCAATGGCGGCAATACCCGGTCCATCAATTGTCCGATCGATTCGCCACCGAGGAAGCGCCGCTCTTCCGGCACCACGCCTTCGAAGGCGCCGGTGAACGCCTGATGCAATTCCGCTTCGGGAATTGCCGCCAATTTGCCGCCGCGCAACTCTTCCCATTCAGGCCAATGTTCGAGGTCGCATTGTTGGCCTGTTTGCTGCAGTACCAGGGTGGCGGTTTCCACGGTGCGCGGCAGGCCGGAGACGATCACGCGGTCAAAATGCACGTTGTTTGCGGCAAACAGCGCACCGGCGGCACTGGCTTGGTCGCGGCCGAGGGCATTCAGGGGAACCTGGTCGGGGTCGAAAGGCTTGCCGTGCTCGTCGAAATAGGTCACGCTGCCGTGGCGCATCAGGTAGACGCGGCGGCGCTTGGGCGAATTTGGCTGATTGTTCATTGTGGCATTCATCGATAGTGGGGTTTTCTTTTGCCGAGGAAGGCATCGATGCCTTCGCGCGCGTCCGGGTGGTGCAGGGCTTCGACAAAGCTGTGCTTTTCCGCTTCCAATTGTTCGGGCAGCGAATTGGATTCGGCGTCGGCCACCAGCGTCTTGATCCGCTCCATCGCGTGCGGCGACAGTTCGGCCAGTTCGTCTGCCCATGCAATCGCCGCTTCCAGCGCCGTGCCGTCCGGCACGACCCGGTTGACGATGCCGAGCTGCTGCAGGCGTTCGGCGCTGACCGGTTTGCCTTCGATCAGGATCTCGGTTGCCAGTTGGCGCGGCAGAGCGCGTGTCAGGAACCATGTGCCGCCGCCGTCGGGCGTCAGGCCGACCTTGACGTAAGCCATGAGGAACTTGGCCGAACTGCCGGCCACGATCAGGTCGCAGGCCAGCGCCAGGGAAAACCCGGCCCCCGCCGCAGCACCGTCGACGGCCGCGATGATCGGCTTGGTGCAGCCGCGCAGCGCATCGATCCAGCTATTCAATTGATCGATCGATTGGGACTGCACGACCTTGTCCTTGCCGCGATTCTCCAGCAGGCGGTTCAAGTTGCCGCCGGAGCAGAAGAAGCGGTTTTCCCCCGTCAATATCACGGCCCTGACGGTCGGGTCGCGCTCGGCCGTCGACAGTGCCTCGATCGTTGCGGCGTACATGTCGGGGTGCAGGGCATTTTTTGCGGTCGGGTTCGACAGGGTCAGGATCAGCGTCGCATTGTGGCGTGAGGCTATGAGTTCTGCGGACATGGGATGGCGGCTCGGCAATGGGTTGATCGGTTGATGCTGTGACGGCGAAAGGTTAAAGATGGTAAAACAACGCGGCATCATTTGACGGCTTTGCTGCGTGAATTATATTCTGCAAAGGCACAATGGTTTTTTTGCCCCTGCGACTGACCAGGAATTGAGCGCTGACCCTTGGCGACCGTCTGTTTTGCCGCAGTGGCCTGGCAACGCGCTGCCGCTGTTGCGGAATCGCACTACATTTCGCACGAAATTTACAGCCTAACAACTATGTTGTCGCATAGAATAAACACAAATTGAAATAAGGAGCAGGTATGGCACGACCGGAAAAGGTCCGCCTGGGCGAAATTCTCGTGCAGCAAAAATTGCTCTCGGAAGAGCAACTCCAGTTCGCTCTGGGCGAACAAAAGCGCACCGGGCGCAAACTTGGGCGGGTTTTTGTCGAAAATGCCTTTGTCACGGAAGATCAGATTTCCGGCGCCATCGCCAAGCAGCTCAACATCCCGTATATCAACCTGAAATTCTTCAACACCAATCCGGTCACGGTGCGCTTGCTGCCGGAGACGCAGGCAAGGCGTTTCCGCGCCATCGTGCTGGAGGATCGCCGGCTGTCGCTCCTGGTCGGCATGGCCGACCCCACCGACCTGTTCGCCTACGATGAAATCGCGCGGGTGCTCAAGCGCAGCATCGAACTGGCCGTCGTCAACGAATCGGAGCTGCTGGCAACGGTTGACCGCACCTACCGTCGCACCGAAGAAATCACCGACTTCGCCCGCGAGCTGGAGCAGGATCTCGGCGATTCCTATGTCGACTTCGGCACCCTGGCGATTGCGCCGGGCCTGGAAGAGGCGCCCATCGTCAAGCTGCTGCAATCGGTGTTCGAGGATGCCGCCCAAGTGCGCGCGTCGGACATCCACATCGAGCCGCAGGAAGGCCGGCTGCAGATCCGCTTCCGCATCGATGGCATGCTGCACCTGCAAACCGAAGCCGACCTGAAGATCGCCTCCTCGCTGGCGCTGCGCCTGAAGCTGATGTCGGATCTGGATATTTCGGAGAAGCGCCTGCCGCAGGACGGCCGGTTTGCCGTGAAATTGAAGCAGCAAAAGGTGGACGTGCGTATTTCGACCATGCCGACGCAATACGGCGAATCGGTCGTCATGCGTCTGTTGAACCAGAGCGGCGGGATATTGAAGCTCGACGGTATCGGCATGCCGCCCGCGATGGTCAAGCGCTTCCGCGAGATCATTCAGCGGCCGAACGGCCTGGTCCTGGTAACCGGGCCGACCGGCAGCGGCAAGACCACCACGCTGTATGGAGCGCTGGCCGAATTGAATACCATGGAACGCAAGCTGATCACGGTGGAAGACCCGGTCGAATATCGCCTGCCCGGCATCAACCAGGTGCAGGTGAATGAAAAGATCGAACTGACGTTTGCACGCGTGTTGCGCTCCGCGTTGCGCCAAGACCCCGACGTGGTGCTGGTGGGCGAAATGCGTGACCAGGAAACCGCGCAAATCGGCCTGCGCGCCGCCATGACGGGCCACTTGGTGCTGTCGACCCTGCACACCAATGACGCCGCCAGCACGCCGATACGCCTGATGGACATGGGCGTGCCGCGCTACATGGTCGGAACGGCATTGCAAGTCGTGCTGGCGCAACGCCTCGTGCGCGTCGTGTGCGAAAGCTGCAGCCAGCCGGCCGAATTGAGCGTCGCCGAGCGCGAATGGCTGACGGCAGACCCGATCGAACCGGTCGAGATGCAAAATTTCATGCGCGGGCGCGGCTGCGCGCATTGCAACGGCACAGGCTACAACGGCCGGACCGGCGTGTACGAAATGCTGGAGATGACACAGGAAGTGGCCGATGCGGCGAATAATCCCGATCCCGGCCATTTCATGAAAGTCGCGCGCAATCAGATGGCGGGCCATTCCTTGCGTTCGCATGCGGTCTCGCTGGTGCGGGCGGGTAGAACCACGATTGCCGAAGCAATGCGCATCACCAACCAGATCGACGACTAGGACTTGCCGTGCCATTTTTTGCCTATAAAGCACGTAACGCTCGCGGCGAACTGTTGCAGGGCGTACTGGAGGGAGCCGACAGCAACGGCATTGCCGACCAGTTGTTCAACACCGGCGTCACGCCCATCCAGATCGTCCAAACCGAGAAACCCGGCGAGGGGATCGAAAACTGGCTCGACCGGCTGACCGAAAAGAAGGTCCAGCCGATGGACGTGCAGTTGTTCAGCCGCCAGCTCTACACCTTGCTGAAAGCGGGCGTGCCCATCATGCGCGGCTTGACTGGCCTGCAGGAATCGGCCATCAACAAATCGTTCGGCAAGGTCATCAAGGACATGCGCGACTCGCTCGACGCCGGGCGCGAACTGTCGGCCGCCATGCGCCGTCATCCGACGGTATTTTCCGCGTTCTATATCAACATGGTGCGGGTCGGCGAATTGACCGGGCGCCTTGAGGAAGTGTTCCTCCGGCTGTTCGATTACCTCGAATTCGACCGCGAAATGAAAGCGCGCATCAGCGCAGCCTTGCGCTACCCGATCTTCGTGGTGGTCGCGATGGTGGTGGCAATCGGCATCATCAACGTTTTTGTGATTCCGGCGTTTGCCAAGGTATATGCGGGTTTCAATGCAGAGTTGCCTTTGATGACAAGAATACTCATCAAATCGTCCGATATCACGATTCACTATTGGTGGGCCGTGCTCGTCGTGATCATTGCAGCGATTGTCGCGTCCAGGGTCTACGTCGGCACGGTTGCCGGACGCTATAACTGGGACAAGCAGAAGTTGCGCATCCCGATCGCCGGAAAGATCATCCTCAAGGGCACGCTGGCCCGATTCGCGCGCGGTTTTGCCCTCTCCAGCAAGAGTGGTGTACCGATTGTGCAGGGTTTGACCGTCATCGCCCAGACCGTCAACAATGCCTATATTGCAAGCCGTGTTGAACAAATGCGCGATGGCGTCGAACGCGGCGAAAGCATCTTGCGCACGGCCGTGACGACCGGAGTATTTACACCGGTCGTGTTGCAGATGGTGGCGGTGGGGGAGGAGACCGGCGAGCTCGACGACTTGATGGACGAGGTCGCCGACATGTACGAAAGGGAAGTGGATTACGAGTTGAAAACCCTCTCCGCGCAGATCGAGCCTATCCTGATCATCATGCTCGGCATACTCGTACTAATCCTGGCCCTCGGTGTGTTCCTGCCGATCTGGGATCTCGGCCAAGTGGCGATGAGGAAGGGATGATAGGCGGATGAAGACACAGCGTCGTTCCAGCCGCAAGGCGAGGGCGAGGGGCTTCACGCTGCTCGAATTGGCCGTGGTTGCCGTGATTGTCGGCATTCTGGCCACGGCTCTGCTCAATCGCGTGGTGTACTACCAGGAACAGGCCGAGAAGACGGCAATGGAGCAAACCCTGGGGACGTTGCGCGGTGCGCTGCATTTGCAGATTGCCGACATATTGGTTAACGGCAACATTGCCGGGCTCAATCGCCTGGTCGACCAGAATCCCATGAGCTGGCTCTCTGAAAAGCCGGGCAACTATGTCGGCGAATACTACGCCCCCAAGCCCGGCGTGGTCGGCCCAGGAAACTGGTACTTCGATCCGCACGAGAAGAATCTGGTTTATCTCGTCAGCAATACCGAACATTTGCATACCGCGCCGAACGAAGCCAACCGCTTGCGGTTCAGCGTGAAACTGGTCAACGGCGCCAATGCCATTGCAGCATCCTCACCCGCCGACGAAGCGGCCAGGCGCAAGGCAATCGTTGGCGCCGTACTGACCCCGGCGATCGCTTACACCTGGTTCTAACCGCGCGATTTCTATGAAATAAATCTGAAGGAAATCGCGTCGTCGTTGTTTTAAAGCACATGAATATTGCCGTGCGGAATTTTTCTGGGCCAGGGTCATGTTTGTATTTGTAAAGAACTGTGAAAAATTACCGAAATGCCACGAAATGACGGAATTGTTCTTTGACTTGCGCCAGGGAAAGCTAATATACTTTGACCAGGGAACGTGGTGTAGATTCTGCGTGCCGGTTCATACGATTCGGGCTGACAAGCGGCTGTGAATCTTGAGGAAAAATTGTTCTGAATGGAGATGAAGATGCAAACGAAACAACAAGGCGGTTTTACCTTGATTGAACTGGTGGTGGTGATTGTTATCCTGGGTATTCTGGCAGCTACGGCTTTGCCGAAGTTCATCAGTATTCAGTCCGATGCGCAAAATGCCGCTGTTCAGGGTGTAGCAGGCGCGGTTAGTTCGGCGTTTGCGGTCAACTACGCAGCTAACTTGGCGAATTCAGCCAAGGGCGTATCCATCACGGGAACGACGCAAACGGTTCTGCTTGCTGTCAACAGCGTGATGCAAGGCGGCTTGCCGACTGGTTACACGACTTCTGCGGGCAGTATATCTTGCTCAACTGGCGTTAATGCTGGATCAACGCAGCAGATTACCGTGTCTAATTCCTCATTCACGACTGGCAGTAATTCAGCGACAGCAACACTGATCTGCACTGGTTGATTTTATCTTCACCTGTACCGCGCCTTGGTGCATGGGTGCGGTGACAGCGCAGCAATCGAAGAGCGTTTTCCTCAATGGATCTAGAGGAAGTCGCTCTTTTCGCATTTGTGGCATAGATACATTGAAATTGCGGGATTCGATGCCGGGTTCGTTTAGCGACGGCAGGATGGGGTAGATGATGAAGAATAAGCCGGGACTGATTGAGGAAATCAGCGAAAAGCTTTGTGGACAGTTTGAAGAGGCAGTGCCACTTACGCCAGCAAAGCTCAAATCTGGCAAGCGATTGTCAACTCAAGATATCAAGGTCAATTCCAGCGCAGCCTTAAGTAAATTCTATGAGGTTGCCGATGAGGAGAGGAGCAAGCATGGGCTCGGATTGATTGGCCGAGCCAGGGTTGCCTTTAATCTTCAACAGCGCTTGTTGAAGGCCGGTTATCCCGTCCCCTTGGTCAAGCAAGTCTTGCTGGCAATGCTGGCGTCGGCGTTTGTTCGCGCCCGACGATAGATCCGTTGACCGATGCGATGGCTGCGAAAAAACGACGTGCCGTTGCTTCTTGGTATTTTTCGTCGTTCCGGTATTCATCGGCTAGGTCGCCGGCTGGATTCGCCTAGTCAGCGACTGATTATTCAATGAGTGAACATATTTCCGTTCGTACCCGCGCTGCCGACTTGTTTTGGCACTATTTAGGTCATTGGTTTGAACGAAAAGGGCTCGCCGGAGCGGCCGAATCCTGTTTTGGGAATATTTCCAAAAACGACGGTAGATATGCAGCCGATGCGGCTTTTCGTCTAAGTCAGCTATACCTTGCCAGCGAACGGAATCGGGAGGCGATCGACACCTGCGAGATTGCGCTAGAGAAGTTTCCGCGCCATGCACGTCTATGGTGCGCGCTGGGTGCCGGCAGACGGCGCTTGGCGTTGATTGATGGTGCGGGTGATGCCTATCGACAGGCCGTTCAATTTGATCCCAATTATGCCCAAGCCTGGACCAACTTGGGGGAATGGTATTTGGTCAAGGGCGAGCCTGCCGAAGCGCTGGCGAAATTCGAACGGGCATTGCAGATCGAACCTACCCTGGTCGAAGCATTGAACAATCGCGTTGCTGCCCTTTACGAACTGGCTCGATTTGTCGAGGCGGAGGCGGCTGCCTCTAAGGCCATTGAGATTCATCCTCGCGTGGCTGCCTTGCATGTCAACTTGGCGAATGTACTGTTGCATACCGGCAAAGCGCGGCAGGCATCGATAGTATTTCGCACGGCCCTAGAATGTGACCCTCTCAGTCCGGAAGCGAATCTCGGGTTAGCTACGTTGTTGGGCGAAACCAGTCGCTTGGTCGAAGCGCTGGGCCACCTCGAACAAGAAATTGCTCTCAAGGGTGAAAGTGCGCAGAGGCTTGTCATGCTGGCTTCGGCCCAATTTGCCAAAAAGGACTGGCAGGCAGCGGAGCGCAGTTGTAAAAAAGTGTTGGAGTTGCAGCCGGAGAACGTGTCGGCTTTGACGACACTGGCGGCTTGCTACACGGTTCGTGCAGATCACGATGGCGCCATCGAATTGCAAAAGAGAGCACTAGCACAAAACCCCCAAATGCCTGGCATTTATTCGAATATCGCATTTGATGTGACTTATGTGCCGCAGCTTACAGCGCAAGAGGTTTTTGCCTACCATCAGGGGTGGGCCGATCGCTTCGAAAAAATAGAGGGGCTCGAGCAATATGAACACGTTCGCCCTGAGGTATTGGATCGTCCTTTGCGTATCGGTTATGTGTCCGGGGATTTCGGTTCGCATCCCGTTGGATTTCTGTTGAGGGATGTGCTTCGACATCACGACAAGGAAAAATTCTCGATTTATTGTTATTCAATGGTCCGTCAAAATGACGACCCCATCACGGTAGAAATACGAAATTTTTCCGATTCGTGGGTCGACGTGTTGTTCATGGACGATGATGAACTTGCGAAACGTATCTATGCGGATCAGATCGACATCCTCGTTGATTTGTCCGGGCACACGGCCTACAACAGACTTCCGGTTTTTGTTCGCAAGGCTGCACCGGTTCAAGCGACCTGGATCGGTTATTTTCATTCGACTGGGTTGAGTAGCATTGACTACTTTATTACCGACCCATTTACGACACCCCAACAAGGCAATCAGCTTTTTTCGGAGCGTCCGGCATTTTTGCCGCATTCCAGATTTTGTTATTCCCCTCCGCCGTATGCGCCGTTGGTCGCGCCGACACCTTGCCTGGAAAAAGGTCATATTACGTTCGGCTCCTTCAATCGCGCGGAGAAACTGGTAGACGCTGTCCTCGAAATTTGGGCCAAAATCGTCAATGCGGTGCCGAATAGCAAGCTCCTCCTTAAAGCCGGCGCATTCGAGAACGAGAGCGTCTGTGATGATTTTCGACGGCGCTTCGAGGCATTTGGACTGGAGCGGAGCCGGCTCGAATTGCGCATGCCGTCGGCACATAGCGACATGCTGGGTGAATATGGCGAGATCGATATTGCTCTCGATCCCTTTCCCTTTAATGGCGGCTTGACGACGATGGAGGCACTTTGGATGGGTGTCCCTGTCGTCGCGTTGGAGGGGCAATCGGTAGTGTCCCGTCAATCAACATCTTTGTTGATGAATCTGGAATTGCCGGAGTTGGTTTTTCCCGATCTTGAGGCGTATGTTTCGGGTGCAATCAGTCTTGCGGAAAATCCAGAACGGCTTCAGAAATTGCGATTTCAGATGCGAAATCGCATGTTGAATAGTCCAATATGTCGGCCCGAGCAATTTTCGTCGGATCTTGAGTTGCTGTACACCCGCATGTGGCAAGCCTGGCAGAATGGTAAGAAGTTGGATTCAGATATTGTCTCGGCGCCCACGAGCATCGGAAAGAAATTGCTCCACGTCGGGGGCAACGGCGCAGACAGACGCTCGCTTCCGCTGAAATTTCAGAGCCGATGGGATGTAACCAGAGTTGATGCGGATTCGGCCTCGGAGCCCGATATCGTCGCAGGCATGCTCGATCTGTCTGTCATTGCCGACGCAAGTGCCGATGCAGTTTTTTGCTCACATAAGATTGTCCAACTCCATGCACATGAAGTTGGCACCACCTTGCGAGAATTTCGTCGCGTCCTCAAAACGGATGGTCTTTTGCTGCTCGTTTGTCCCGACCTGCAGGCGATTTCAAAGATGATTGTGGAAGATAAACTGGAAGATGCCGCGTACATGTCGGCAGTTGGTCCTATCACGCCGATCGATATGCTGTTTGGGTATCATGTACCGATCGAGCATGGAAACCTTCAAGGAATGCATAAGACGGGATTTACCGCCAAGAGATTGGAAAATGCCCTTAAGGATGCAGGTTTCTCAACTGTCGTTATTGAACCTGGTCAAATTTTTGATTTGTGGGCGCTAGCCTATCCGACGGATATCACGGCAGATAGGCTAGGAACTGATCGCAATCAGTGTTTTCCACGGAGTCGAATTGCAAATTGAAAATTTCGGTGGAGGATTTCTTGAGGGACGTTATACTGTGACCATTGAATTTGAGCGGCACTTTTGGGGAATAGATGCGCCATAATCAACAGGCCGGATTTACTCTTATCGAATTGATCACGGTGATCGTGATTCTCGGAATCTTGGCTGCGACCGCGCTCCCAAAATTTATTTCGATCAAGACAGATGCGCAAATTGCGGCAGTACAGGGCGTTGCCGGTGCGGTCAATTCGGCATTTGCCGTGAACTACGCTGCGAACCTTGCCAATTCGACCAAGGGCGTGTCGATTACCGGGACAACGCAAACTGTTCTTTTGGCAGTCAACAGTGTTATGCAAGGTGGCGCACTACCGACTGGATACACGACGTCGGCAGGTTCAATTTCATGCTCGACAGGCGTCAATTCTGGGTCGACGCAGCAAATTACGATCTCCAATACTTCATTTGCGCCTGGTAGCAACTCTGCAACGGCGACGCTCATTTGCACCGGCTAATCCTGCATCCCAGAATGTTTGCGATTTGCCACGCGAAAATATATTATTGATTGCCCTTGAATAATAGTTGCTCAACGGCATCAAAGTCGTTTTCAGTGACGCGAAACCGCGTTTCGAATTCAGGCAAATATGCTTCCAATTCTATTCTTGAGGCATCTTCGATAATATTGTCGAAATTTCGCTCAAGGCTATCATTGTTTGGGTTGAGATTGGTGACAACGCCCAAGCCGCTCGGAAAAGTCGATATCGTAAATATGGTCAGATCAGGGCGTTGCTCCGACAATATCTTCAACGCTTTCCACGTGTCCCCGACCCAGAACGTCGAGACCCGCTCTCTTTCTGCCGAGATTGGAATCACCGGCAATATATCGTGGAAAAGGATGATGGAATCAGGTTTTGCAAGGCGCTCAATGTTGATGAAGTCTTTGAGCGCTTGGTCGAAGGTGTGTAGCCCGTCGATGAATGCCAGATCCACATATTCTTCTCCGAATACGTGCGCCACGTTGTGCTCGGCAAAGAATCGGTCGCTAGTCAGTTTGAAAAGTTTGACCCAGGCCTCTTGAGAGTGGGCAATTTGCATTGCCGGGTCGATCCCTACCGCTTTTGTCGGATGTTGCGCCAGCCTTAATGACGCGCCGACCTCCACGCCGATTTCGAGATACGCCTTTGGCTGCAGCTTTGCATGGAACCATGCCAGCCAAGCATGGTAATCTGGCCCAGGAAATTTTGCTCTGACGATGGCCAAGTGGAGCATCAGTTGCAGATCGATGACCGCTTGATTTTCCGGATGGGCAGCAGTCAATGCCAAGGAGATTTCCTCACCACGACCGATATCGCCGGCTTCCAGCAGCGCCGCCGCCTCCTCGACTTGTCGTATGATTGCGCTTTCAATCTCGGTCGCTTGGCCAACCACAGTGGGCGGGTAAAAAAGCTCTCTGATGACTTGAAACAGTGCCAAATGTCCCCCGGGTTAAAATCAAAGGCGAAATCGAAGCACGATGCTGGCCGGACGCCACTGCGCCCTCCGATATCCTGCCTATGAGAGGGCTCATTCTAGCATTGGCTGTTCCTTGTGGCGGCAGGCAAATCGACTGGCCTTGGCTTTGCTGCCAACAGCCGACACTATGGGTTTGTTTGCTTGTCAGTAACACCGCCCTTGGGCTATGATCTGCATCATGGCAGACAACCGCCTGATAGTTTCCTATGGCGATGAAAAAAGTGAGTGCACAACGCGGATTTACCCTCATCGAGCTTGTCACGATTTTAATCATAGTCGGCGTTCTTGCGGTCTTCGTCATCGGGCGATTGACGACATCGACGTTTTCTCAGCGCGCATTCAGCGACAAGGTCATTTCCAGTATCGAGTACGCGCGCAAGTACGGCGTGGCGCACAGGCGTTACGTCTGTGTCCGAACGGCGAGCAACGTCATCACGTTCACGCTGGATCCTACCGCGCCAGAACAACGTTCGCCGGTTGGGGGGACTTGCCCGACAAATCAAGCCGTTTCCGAGCTGGCACTGCCGTTGGCCACGTCGGACTCCAACTGCACTGGCGCCAATGCTGGCGTCGCCGCCTATGCGGTTTGCGCACCTTCGGGGGCCTATACGTTGGTCGCTTCGGTCCCAACACTCACTTTCGATGCTACCGGCGCCAACATCACGACCGTTGCAGGAAATGCGGCGACGTTTTCTGTGACCGGCCCTGGGTCGACGACTAGCACTGTGAAGGTGGAAGGGGTGACCGGCTATGTCCACTAGGCGAACGATATTTGTCGGCTCGAACCGGGGCTTGAGCCTGATCGAGCTGATCGTTTTCATCCTGATCGTCAGCGTGGCGTTGGTGGCGCTTTTGCGCGTGCTCAACGTCACTACACAGCACGGCAGCGATCCAATGATC
>Ga0209026_1001125_pt1 | contig 12631 bp, 8 predicted proteins | sample AraplaCL_Col_mCL_FD_184262 | JGI IMG/M metagenome (GOLD analysis project Ga0209026, IMG submission 184262) | Arabidopsis root microbial communities from the University of North Carolina, USA - plate scrape CL_Col_mCL (SPAdes) (version 2) | ecosystem: Host-associated > Plants > Roots >... | reverse complement strand
ACAAGCCGGTCTTGCCCCGCACCTCGCCATAGATCGAGTACCGCCCCCAATCCAGCGAGCCCCCTATACCCAGGCCGCCCCACAGCCGTTCGTTGCGGCTGATGAAATCGGTGCCGGATACATCCACACGCGTGGCCCCCTCGAAGTCGCGATACAGGTTGGCGATCGCGTAAAGGTGGCTGTCAATCGGTCCGCGTGCGCCCTGCCAGGTGCTGCGATAGTCCATGGCGATGCCTGCGCGGCCGACCAGATCCTGGCCCTTTTGCACGGACACGTTGGCGCCGAACACGTCATTGAAAGCGTTGAAGGCCGCGCGGCCATAACTTACCTGTGCCTGCGGGATCAGCGACCATGCATCGCCAAGACGGAAACGCTGGCCCGCTTCCACGCCGACGGCGTAGCCGCTGCCGTGGTCGCCATTCTTGAGCACCTGCGCGGCGGATGAGGAATACAGATCGCTGTCGAAGCGCGTCCAGCGCCATTGGCCATCCACGTAGAAACCGCCGTCGCCATACCAGGTGAGCGTGGTGTTGATGCCATAGCTGTGGGTCTTGATGCGGCCGGTTCCGTACACCGACGTTACGTTTGTCTGGTAACGGCCGGCCTGCAGTGCCGCGCCTGCCACCAGCACACCGCTGGAGGTATCCCCCAGCCTGGCGTCCACGCCGGCTTCCGTTTTCCAGGTGGAGATGCCGTAGTCGGCGCCGCTGGTGGTGACCTCCGGTTTATACGTCTGGCCGGCGCCTTGCACGCGCATCCACACGCCGTCGTTGGGTGTCACGCTATCGGCCGCCGGCGTGTTGCCCGCCCAGGTGCGATCGCTGACGCGCTCATACAGCGAGTCGAGCGTGTTGATCTGTTGCAGCATGCCCGCGTAGGCCTCGTACAACGGTACGCCAGGCTGGTACAACGGCGTGATGACCCGTGGTGCGTTCGGCGTGGTGGCGGGCGGATCCAACAGTGACGAATGCAGATACCAGTCGCCATCGGTCGGCGTGCCGGTGCCGCCTTGATAGAGGCGATAGGCGTAAGCGCCTCCCACCACCGCCTGCTGGCCCTGGAACACGTAGTTGCCGGCCAGCGAGAACATACCGTTCGATGCGCCTTGCACGTCGATCAGCTTGATGCCCTGCGTCGTCAGCGCGCCGTTGCCGCCAACGTTGGCGACGCGCACGACGCTGTTGCCCGATGTGCTGCCATGGACGATCAGTTGATCCGTGCTGGAGCTGTCGCCGCCCAGCGCGGTGTTGACGTTCAGCGTACCGCCCTGGCCGGCATAATTGCCCTGCACCGTCAGCGTGGTGCCGGGCGTGCTGCCGAAATGCACCGTGCCCGCATTGGTGAGTGACGCCGCGTTCTGCGCAAAGCCGGCAAGATCCAGCCTGCCGTTCGCCGTCACCGTGATCGCCGAGGAACCACTGAACGCGTTGGCGACGGCCGCTTGCAGGGTGCCTGCCGTAACGGTGGTCGCGCCGCTGTACGTCGACGCGGCGCCAAGCACCAACGTGCCGCCGCCAGTCTTGGCGAGGCTGCCGGTACCGGTCACGGCATTGGCGAGCGCCAGGGTCGTTCCACCATCGGTCTGGAAGGTACTGTTGCCGGTCAGGTTTACCGCGCGACCGGTCTGAAAACTTGCCGTCGTGTGCAACGTGCCATCGCCAAGCGTCAGCGCGCCCGCTGTGTTGCCGAGGTTCGCATCGCTCGATACCTGCAAGGTGCCGCCCTGCACGGTGGTGCCACCGGCGTACGTGTTGTTGCCGGCAAGCACCAGCGTGCCGAGATCGTCCTTCACCAGGGTGCCGGTACCGGCGAGCACCGCATCGATGGTCGCCGTCATGGCTGCACCTGCTGCGGTGCCATCACCCACGCGAAGGGTGGGCGTGTTACCGGTAAGCACAAGCGTACCGCCGGTGAGGTGGTAACCGTCGACCTCGAATTGCAGACCGGACGCCTGCACCTGGCCGTTGCTGTTATCGATCGTCACCGTACCGGGGGTGCCGGCGAAGACCGCGAAGGCGCCATTCGAATACGGTGCATTCAGGGCACCACTGGCGTCGGTCCAGTTGTCGTTATCGGCAAGACGCCAGGTACCGGTGCCACCGGTGACGGCGTTGTCGTTGGCGTGGCCGGGGCCGTCCCAGAAATTCAACGTGAGGCCACTGCTGTTCACCAGATTCACCTGATGCGCGATGGACGTCTGTACGTAGAGATTCGCCGCCGGCGTCGTGCCGAGCACAAGGCCGTTGTCGGTCAGCGTGCCGGCGTAGTTGAAGACGCGATACACGCCGGGGCCAAAACTGCCGCCCGAGGTGGTGCTGACGTTGAGCGTACCGGCCAGCGCAAGGTTGCCGTGCACCACCGTCAGATCGTTGAGCGAGCCACCCGGTGTGTTGGCCTGGCCGAACTGATAGTTGAGCGTCGCACCGCTGTTCAAGGTCAAGTTGCCGTTGATAGTAAGTGTGCCCACGGCGCCGGTGTCGCCGGGGCTCAACGTGCCGCCGTTGACGATGGTCACATCGCCGCCCAGCGTGCCATTGCCACCGAGCGTGGCGCCGCTTTGCACGGTAGTGGGACCGGTCGCACCGGATTGATTGCCGTCCACCAGCAAGGTGCCTGCTTGCACGGTGGTAGCGCCGGTATAGCTGTTGTTGCCGGCCAGCGTCAGCGTGCCGCTGCTGGTCTTGCTCAGCGCTCCCGCGCCACCGATGCCGCCGGACAGCGTGAGATTGGCTTGCGTGTCGAACGTGCCGCCGTTGGTATTGAGCGTAACGGCACGTGCCGACGTAAACACCGCCGTATTGCGCAGCGTACCGCCGTCGAACGAGAGGCCACCGCTGGCGTCACCCAGATTGGCGTCGCTGGCCACTTGCAACACACCGCCATCGATCGCCGTGCCGCCGGTGTAGGTGTTCGCACCGTTTAGCACCAGCGTACCGAGATCGGTTTTCTGCACGCCGCCCGTGCCGGCCAGCACCGCATCGATGGTGGCCGTCATGTTCGCGCCAGCCGCCGTGCCATCGCCCACGCGGATGATGTTGGTCGCCCCGCTCAACGTCAGCGCGTTGCCGGTGATGGTGTAACCATCCACGGCAAACTGCATGCCCGATGTGCTGACGTTGCCGAGACTGTTGTCGACCGTCACCGTGCCGGGCGTTGCCTCGAACACCGCAAAGCTGCCGTTGCTGTAAGGCGCGTTTACCAAACCGGTGCTGTCCGCCCAATTGTCGTTGCCGGATGCGTTCTGCCAGGTGCCAATGCCGCCGTTGATCACGCCATTGTCTTTCGGGCCGGCTGCGCCGTCCCAGAAGTTGAGCGTAAGCCCGGTGCTGTTGACCAGGTTCACCTGATTGGCGATCGAGGTTTGCACGTAGTACGTGCCGGCCGGTGCGCTGCCGATGCTCAGGCCGTTGTTGGTCAGCGTGCCGGCGTAGTTGAAGACGCGATACACGCCCGGCCCGAAACTGCCGCCCGAGGACGTGCTGAGGTTGAGCGTGCCGGCCAGCGTGAGGTTGCCGTTGACGGTGGTCAGGTCGTTGAGTGCGCCACCGGGTGTGTTGGCTTGACCGAACTGATAGTTGAGCGCGGCGCCGCTGTTCAATGTCAGGTTGCCGTTGATGGTGAGCGCGCCCGGCGCATTGCCGGCGCCGCTGGGGCTGAGCGCGCCTCCGTTCGCTACCGTGACGCTGCCGCCGACTATACCGGTGCCGCCCAGGGTCGCTCCATTGGCGACATTGGTCGGCCCGGTAGCACCCGACTGGTTGCCGTCGATGAGCAGCGTGCCGGCATTGATATTGGTCGCGCCGGTGTAGCTGTTGGTGCCAGTCAGTGTCGTGATGCCGGTACCGAGCTTGTTCACGGCGCCCGTGCCGGAGATGGCGCCGGCAAAGCTGTAGTTGCTGTTCAAGTTGAAGGCGAGCGTGCCGTTGTTCGTCACCGTCGGTGTCGCCAGCGCACCGGCGGTGGCGCCATTGCCGATCTGCAGTGTCCCGGCGGAGATCGTCGTGCCGGCGCTATAGCTGTGCGATCCTGTCAGGGTCAACGTGCCCGTGCCGCTCTTCGAAAGCGTCTGGAAATGGGTGACGGAGGCGCCGTCGAGCGTGCGGCTGAAGTTGGAGTTCACCTGCAGTGCATTGGTGCCGCCACCGCCGTCCACCCCTGCTCCGACGATCGTCGCGAAACCGGTCAACAGGAAAGTGTCATTGCCGCTGCCGAGGTTCAACGTGGCTGCGCCGGTATTGAGCGAACCGTTGAGATTGACAACGTTGCCGCCTCCGCCCAGCGTACCGTTGCCGAACAGCGTGCCGCCAGTGATGTTGATCGTGGCGCCGCCGGTCCCGCCGGTGAACAATGTCTGGGTGCCACCGCCTGCCTCGACCGTTCCACCACCGATGGTGAGCGTCGAGCCGGCGTTCATCGTGATCGTCGGCGTCACCGTGGTGGAGCTCCCTCCGGCGTTTTGCAGCGTGCCAGCGTTGATCGTGATGCCGCCGGTGCTCGTCAGGCTGTTGTTGTTGACCTGCAAAATTCCGGCATCGATTCGCGTCGTGCCGACGGAATTGCCTGCCGCGGTAAGTATGGTCGAGCCGGAGCCGGCCTGATCGAGCGAACCGCTGCCCGAGATCAGTCCGGCAAAGGTGTAGTTGTCCGACCGGTCGAAGGTCAGCGTGCCGTTGTTCGTCACATTTCCCGTGATCGAGCCGGAGGTGCCGCCATTGCCGAGCTGCAGGGTGCCGGCCGAAATCGTCGTGCCGCCGGTGTACGCACTGTCGCCGGTGAACACCGCCGTGCCGGTGCCGATCTTGGTGAGCGCGCCCGTGCCGCTGAAGGGCGAGGCGGCGGTGACATTGAAGCCTGCCGTATCCAGCGTGAACCCGCCTGCCGCGATAGTGAGTTCGGTGCCGGTATAGCCGCTGACGAATGCCGCGTTGCTGGCGGTGGCGCGCAGCGTACCGCTGTCGAAGTTCGCCTGCGCAGTGCCCGCGCCGGCCGTCAGCGCCTGCGTCGCAAGCGTGCCGCCGCTTGAGAGGTTGAGTGTGGCGTTTCCAGTTCCGCCAGTAGCCATGTTCACTGTGTTGGCGATCGCCACCGCGCCGTTGGAAACCGTCAACGTGCCCTGGCCCCACAAACCGATGCCGAGAACCGCGCTGCTGCTCAGTTGCGAACCCGCGTCTGTGACCGTGATCGCACCAACGCCCGTGCGATTGCTAAGGCTTGAACCACCCACGGTGATATTGCCAGCAACCGTCACCACGCCGCCGTTTTGCACATTCAGAGCACCGGTGCCGGTGTTGCTCGTGCCCACGCTCAAAGAGGTACCGGCATTCCATAGCGATCCGGCGCCGGAAACGGTAGCGGCACCATTTCTCACACTACTGTTGCTCGCCGTCAGCGTGCCGCCACTCGTGATGTTCAGCGTGCCGCTACCTCCCCCTCCAATCCCAAAGACCACGCCTAGCGCGTTCGTCACACTAACGGCAGCACCATTGGCAATGTTCAGTGTGCCCGTACCAAGGTTGCCGAAGGTCAGCGAGCCGGCGGTAGACCAGGCCGACCCTGCACCCGTCACCGTCACCGTGGCGTTGGCTCCCGCAAAATTACCGATGATATTGGTAGAACCCGTGGCGGTGTCCGACAGCGAGCTGCCGTTCTGAATGGTGAGTGCGCTCGTGCCTGCCGCCGAGCTCATCAGCAGATTGCCGATCGTCGAGGTCGCTGCGCCGGACACGCCCAGCACCGTCGGGTTGGGCGAATTGGTATTGATCGTCACGGTTGCATTGGCAGCCGGCGCCGTGCCCGTGGACCAGTTGCTCCCGACCGTCCAATCGCTGCTCGTGGTGCCTTTCCATGTCTGCGCCCCGACCGGCGCCGACCAGCCGCAGATGAGCAATGCACCAACGCTGACACTCGCCAGCAGCGCCCGCGAGTGACGCTTCTCCCCGCCGCTCTTGCCACGCCGCGCGGTCAATTCCGAAGCAACCACCCAGGTACCCAGCGCCCTGGACCAAACAACACGAAAAATGCGGTTCATCGATTCGTCCCCTGTCGATATCAACTAAATACGCCCCGCGACTTCCCCTCGTCGCGGGCAACACACGTTTGGCCTTTTGCTTACAAAGGGTCAAACGCGCCGAAAATAAGACGCAGTCGGCTATTGCCGGCGATGACTCGTCGACGCGCCTTTGCGGAAGTACGGGTTTGCTTTGCTTGCGCGCAAGCGCGATGGCATAGCGCCGCTGGCAAGGCACACAAAGTCGGACATCAGACTGCCGACTTCAAGGTAGAAAAGTCGGAGATCAGGCTGTGGACGTCGAGGTGAATCGGCATGCTCGTTCCCGTTCTGCTTTGCCCCTGTGCATGGGTTCGTGATCCGTACACGAACGCCGCTCTATCCATGAAGACAAGACGTTGTCCCTAAGTGACTTTATTAATAAACGATTGCCTGTAGAAACGGAAGGAAAAGGAATGCACAAATTCGGCAAAGGGTCTTGATTTTATGTTCTGCGCAGCCCTGTCACGACAATCACATGTTGACCCAAATTGACAGATGCTTTGATTCACATCAGCCATGCCATGCACGGCGGATCACCAGGAAGAAACGGAATCAGAGCATCCCTAAAGGCAATGGCACTAACTTAAGCATGTATCCCGACGCTTATAGTGATGTGCCCCCTCCCCTGCGACAGTAGGGGAGGGTTGGGGTGGGGTGCGAGCGCAGCGAGCGGCAAGAGCCCGACATTGCCGCATTGCTGCTTGTTATCAGAAGCCATAGCGACATTCGGCTGCACGCTAAAGCACAAGCAACCCACCCCAGCCCTCCCCTACTGTCGCAGGGGAGGGAGCAAATCGAGGCAAGCCATGGAGCAATGACGCTTAAGTGCCATTACCCCTAAAGCTGTGCCTCCGATGCAGAAATCGTATTGGCATACGCACAGGGAGAGAGGCCGCAGCCCCAGGCTCATCGCTCTGTCGTCGAAGCAAGGTTGTGCGGCTATCGGGACATCAAGGCTGGGATGAAATCCCACCCGGGGTGGTTTGGCCTACGGCCTGACCACCGTCAATCCATAGCCAGCAGCACGCGCCTCGATACCGGGATCCAGCTTGCGCCGCGTAGGCATTTGCCAACACCTCAAAGCACTCGCCCCCGACAGATCACGGCACGTGTTTTATGCGATGGTGCGGCAGTCGGGCGTGCCCATCCCATGAGATGACCGCGACACGCCCGACATGAGTGAAGTAGCGCGGATCGCCTGGGCAGCCACCCAAACGATCCGCTGGCCACCACCAACTAACAGAGAGTTGACAATGGTTATCGATCATCATACGGCACCCGCACGCCTTCGTGCTCCCACCGCGGTGCATTTCCCCTACTTCACCGCCGCGCAGACTGCGCGACGTCGAGCCAAAGTGGGCATTCGTCGAAACGGAAGCAGCTGATTCCGACATAGCGAGCAGGATTTTTCCTGAAAGCCCTTCACGCCGCGCGCAACACGCGGCGTGACCTAAGCGTGTGGAGAACCGAAATGAAAGACATGCAAGGCGGCCGCTGCGGACCGCAACTCTATCTATTGTCCAGCGATAGCTACGAAGACCTGAGGCATCTGCAAGACATGCTGACCCTGATGGCGCACATCACCTACAACGAAGACAACGCCGAGAACGGCGAAGCCATCATGACCATCGGCCGCGCCGAGCTGTATTTCATCTTTGAAGCGATCAACGCAAAGCTTGACGAAGTGCTGTCTCGCTTGGGTGACGAGAACTGGCTTGGGGGCCAAAGTCAAACGTGGGAGTAACTGAAAGCATGCGCGTGGTGACCTCTCGGTCTTTCAGCCTGAGGTTCCGGGCTTGCATAAGCCCCTGCCCTCTGAAAATAACACTGGCGAAAACTTGGGCGTTTTTGCAGGAGCAGGAAAAAAATGTGCGGATATCTCAGGGTTCGGGGCCGCACATATTCCTGCTATGGGTGCTGGTGTGCCGAGCATCCATGGGCACCATGCCGCCAAACTTAGGCCCAACAGGCGCACCTTTTTCCCCAAGCGGTTGGTAGACCCAGAAGACAACGAAGCCGCGCATGTCTTTCATCCCGGCAAGGCCTGGAAAATACCAGTCGAGGGCAATTTGCCCAGTGACGCTTCCACCGGCGGGAATGTCGTAAGGCCGCATGGGAAAATCTTCGATGGGATATACCTGCTGAAACGTCTTCCCCGCATAAGCCTGATAAAGCACCAATCCCCTTGCGAGTGACCTGCCCCAGGGAAGGTTGTCCATATCCATCGTCAGCGGCTTGCCGGAGCAATTCCAGACGCGCATGTCCAGATAGATGTGATGGTCAACCTTCTCGATACCCTCCGCTTCGACCGCAATCGGGTAAGCGGTATCCGCCGAGTTGGCCGGTGCTGGATATAACGAAGTCGAAACAAGCGCCGTACATGCCATCAGTGCATATTTCAAAGTAATGCGCTCCCTTATTTCCATGCTACGTTCTCTGCGTGCACGCCCTGAAGCTCATTCCGATGAGCTTGTTTGCCGCAATACGCTCATCAAGCAGAGTTTTGGCGGCGTCGTTGACGAAGATGCGCGTGGCTATGGCGGCATCGCGAAAGATCGTTGGCTCAGCGGGAACAAGGTGATCGTTAAACACTGGCGCCTGAATGTAGCCAACTACCGCCTCCGAGCGCTCATGGTCGACGCACTCCAGGATACGAGTGACGTTGTAGTAATACTCGGCCTGGCCTTCCACATCGACTTCCAGCAACTGTCCGAATGGCGATAGAAGGTCACCCAATGCCTTGCGAGCCTTCTCATTGATGATCAGGCCGGGTGCCGTGAATGGGCTGATATCCGCTCGCGGCAGAGGCTTCTTGCGGCCTTCTTCTTCCAGAATCACCAGCTTGGGTCGCGTCGACCAGTGAAGCGGCTGCCCATCGAAATCACCCTCGAATTGCTTCCAGAAGGCGAGATGTTTGTCAGGATCGAATTCCAAGCGACGATGCGGACCGACCGCGGCAACGTCGTTCATCCACTTGTTGGTGATCTCCCATATCAGGATTCGTTCCATGTGTCCCAATGCCATCGCATCGCCTCCCCCGTCTAGTGATGGCTAACTACCGCACCCTCCGTAAAGCCTCTCAATCCTCGGCCGCCCGGCCACGCAGCGCGTTCATGTCATCGTAGCCGGACAGCGGCACTTTCCTTAAACGACTTTATCCGCACCGCTACTGCGCCAGGCCTTAAAGCTCATCCCTACAAGTTTGCTCGCCGCAATACGCTCTTCCAGAATGGCCTTGGCAGCGTCGTTGACAAAAATGCGCGAAGTGACCGTGGGCTCGATAAAGATCGTCGGTTCAAAAGGCACTCGATTCCCATGAAAGACAGGCACGTCTACGTAGCCTGCTGATACTTCAGAGTGCTCGTGATCGAGGCAATCGATGACGTTGGTGGCGTTGTAGTAATACTCAATCTCCCCATCGACGTCGACTTCCAGCAACTGCCCAAATTGCGCCAAAAAATCACCGAACGTATCTCGGGCTTTCTGATTGATGATCAAGCCAGGGCCAGGCGCCGTAAACGGACTGATATCGGCGCGGGGCTTGCGTTTCTTACGCCCTTCTTCCGGTAGCACGACAAGTTTGGGGCGTGTCGTCCAGTGGAGAGACTGCCCTTCCACATCCGGTTCAAATGGCTTCCAGACAGCTGCTGTCTGGTCCACGTCGAACTCTGTCCACGGCGGAGGGCCTACCCAGGCGACATCATTCATCCATTTATTTGTGATTTCCCACACCGTCATACCAGGTGCTCCGGGCGATACGGGAACGTGCCATTGAGTATCTGCTTCTTGATCGCGCGCAATGCTTCTCGACCAACCTCGGTTTCACGTTTCTCACGTCCGATGGTGTTGTCCCACACATAGTTCAAGACTTCAAAGAAACCCATCTCACGCCCCTGTGATCCATTGAAGGGCAGATTCTACCGCTGCCAGTATGATCTGCAAGGCAACCCTTATACTGGCGAACACATGACGAAGGGGGATGACATGTGGGATGCCGAGATCGAGCAGGTTGTAGCTCGCGCCACCGACGCCAACAGACACATCGAGATGGTGACGGGCCAGTTGAGTCACTACACGCTGGAAAACCCTACTGAGCGGTCAGTCCTCGCTATCGCGCTGCTCAAGGCATCCATCGACATCGCAGCGGCAGCCACGCGCCTATTGATGCTCGACCCTATCCAGTATGGAGGCGCGGCAGAGGCTATGTTCCGCCCGCAGTTAGAGCGCTATTTGCGCGCCATCTATTTTGGATCCCCAAAACTCTCGACGGAGGCGCAGTTCAAGGCGTTCGTGGAGGACGACAAGATCGCCATCCAGTTCGACGATCTTGCAAAAGCGGTGGGGAATGAAGTGCTCGCGCAGTTCGGCAAGACGGACCTGAGTCCCGGGCAGCGGTTTGCCGACATTCTCATCCTTGAGAAGCGTGATCTGCACGGATCTGTGCATGGCGGAAAGATGGTGGCGCTTCGTTACATGAATGATGGCGTGGCTTACGACCCTACGGTCCTGGCAAAGGCTCCCTTTGTCGAAAGCATGACACTGCTCGCCTTGATGGCGTGGAGTCAGACCGTGCATATGATGGGAGCGAAGTTCGCGATCGCGACCCCGGAGTTCACCGCGGAGCTTGCAACGATCTCACCGGACTGGAAGGCGGCGCTTGAAGCTGCGCAGTCCGAGCCGGAAGAAGGTTTATGACGAAGATAGTCGTAGATGGTCGATGTCTGACCGGATGACCTCGTCACTGGTCTGTCATGCCCTACGCATGGCCATCCTTGCCAGGCATCGGCCGCACGGCGTGATCGTGCATTCAGACCGTGGAAGCCAATACTGTTCGCAGGAGTATCAGCGCTTGCTCAGCGAGCACAAGTTGTTATGCAGCATGAGCAAGAAAGTTGATTGTTACGACAACGCGGCCATGGAGAGCTGGAACCATAGCCTGAAGGTCGAAGCCATTCTCGGCGAACGCTTTGCCACGCGAGACTAAGCCAAGGCGCACGTGTTCGAATACATCGAGGTTTACTACAATCGACAGCGGCTCCACTCCACGCTGGGCTATCTCAGCCCGGTCGAGTTCGAGCTACGACATGTTGCTTAGGCGAGTGTCCGTGATTCAGGCAAGATCAGCCGGCTCATTCTCCTGCCCAATCGTTCCCTAAGCAGGATTGTTTGCGGGCGATGAGCTGGGACGCTCGCAGAAAAGCTCGTCGAAGCGATCTTTTTGTTTCACTACTTCCGACAATGCCCACGGTGGGACAACCAAGTCCGACAACCAGCGCAAGTCACCGACGACCACATCCGGCCCCGGGGGCTGCACAAACAACGTGCGACTATGTTCCTCGCAAATGCCTAAGCCACCCTCATACAGACGAAGTGAGAAACGGGGATTGGCGACCATCGATACGGCACCATGCGATCGATACAGCCCATCGGGCACCCAGCAGGCGTTCGCCAATGGTTCAAACGTGCGCACGATGTGCGCCATCGCGGCCGTCGTGTTCATGGTCGCCCCAGCACAGGTATACCCGCCGCCAGGGCCGATGTAACTTTGACCATTGTAAACAAATGGAGCGTTACCACCGAGCGAGCGCAGGTGGTGGATTTCGGCTTGGGTCAACGGACGTTCGCCGGACGATGGCCGCTTTATGCGAAACTGCTCCATATACTCGGGCCAACAGCGCGCAACCGTTTCCAGCAGTGCTGGATCCGAAAAGCCTTCCAGATCCGGATGACGCAATACATCAATCAGCACAAACTGCTGGTCAGTGACCATTCCGAAGGCTAGCCAATCGGCTGGCTTGGAGAAGTATTGACCAGCGGGGATCGGGTCGTCGCTCAGATGGAAATGAAAGATGTTCCAGGCGGCGAAAAGGTAGTCTGTCCGTTTTGAATGATCACGCCCGCTTGAGTCGTGCCGCAGTTTCAGTCCACGGCCTTGGTAGGGGTTGATGTCCTCGCCGCGTGCGACCCGTTCAATAAAAGAGAGCAACGGGCGCCGAACCTGAGATATCGGCACGTTGGGGATGCGATCCGAGCAAACGACATGGCGCGGCTTCGGCTCGACGTATCGGAAGCGGAAATCGAACCAGCGTGGCAGCGGTTCGCTGAGGTTCGGAACTTCCTCGGTGAACCGAAGCCCAAATGCCTGGATCAGCGCACGGCCGATCGCATTGAGGTCTTGCCGAAATGCGTTCGCCAACGATGCACTAGACCGATCGACGGATTCCGAGGCTTCCATAGTGGTTTATCGCTCCGCCGCTCCCGCGATTACGCCGTCTCCGATTGAGCACCGTCGATCGCTCGGCGGATCACCTCATCCACCTCGTCCTCTTCCTGCTACGCCGCTTTCGGATCCCATACGCGCTGCTCTACCAACGTTGCCAGTTGACCCAATGCACCAATGGGTTCGATGCCCATCGCATATAAGCGGGCGAGCAACTCGGCGAACAAAAACGGGGTCCAGAAACGGGGTCACCATTTCGCTGCCTGAGTCAACACAAAAAAGCTTCTCCGCTCTGAATCTATCAGAGTTTCGGAGACCCCATTGCAGCCAGTGATCGCTTGCCGTTGTGTTCAATGCGGTGC
>Ga0209026_1001124_pt1 | contig 12639 bp, 11 predicted proteins | sample AraplaCL_Col_mCL_FD_184262 | JGI IMG/M metagenome (GOLD analysis project Ga0209026, IMG submission 184262) | Arabidopsis root microbial communities from the University of North Carolina, USA - plate scrape CL_Col_mCL (SPAdes) (version 2) | ecosystem: Host-associated > Plants > Roots >... | reverse complement strand
GCCGCCGGCGGCGGCCTGGGCCTCGGCGTCGAAGCCGTAGGACTTGTTCTTGTAGTTCCAGTGGGCGGCCACGCCCTCTTCCGCCACGAGGTCCATGGCCTCGGTGCGGATCTGCATCTCGATGCGCATGCCCTTGTAGCCGACCACCGTGGTGTGGATGGACCGATAGTTGTTGCGCTTGGGCGTGGAGATGAAGTCCTTGAACCGCTCGGGCACCGAGGGCCAGGCGCGGTGGATCACACCCAGGGCGCGGTAGCAGTCCTCTTCCGTGTCGACGATCACCCGGAAGGCGTAGATGTCGGAGAGCTGGGAGAAGCCGATCGACTTGCGCTGGAGCTTACGCCAGATCGAATAGGCGTGCTTCTCGCGCCCGAAGACCCGGGCCGGAATGCCGGCCGCCTCCAGCCGGTTGTTGATTTCCTGGCTGACCGCCGAGACCGCCCCGCCCTGCTGCTCGCGCAGCACCGCCAGTCGGCGCAGGATCGCGTTGCGCGCCACCGGGTTGAGGTGGGCGAAGGCCAGCTCCTCCAGCTCCTCGCAGATGCGGTGCACGCCGATGGAGCGGGCCAGGGGGCCGTAGATGTCGAGGGTCTCGCGGGCGATCCGCTCGCGCTTGGCGGCCTGCTTGATGAAATGCAGGGTCCGCATGTTGTGCAGCCGGTCGGCCAGCTTCACCAGGAGGACGCGGACGTCCTTGGAGATGGCCAGGATGAACTTTCTGAGGTTCTCGGCCTGGCGAAGATGCTCCTGGGAGAGTTCCAGCTTGGAGAGCTTGGTGACGCCCTCGACCAGCTCGGCGATCTCGTCGCCGAACAGCTCGGCGATCTTCTCGCGGGTGGCGTCGGTGTCCTCGATGACGTCGTGCAGCAGCGCCGTGACGATGGTCTCGGTGTCGAGCCGGTAGTCGGTGAGGATGCCCGCCACCTCGATGGGGTGGGCGAAGTAGGGATCGCCGGAGGCCCGCTTCTGGGAGCCGTGCTGGCGCATGGCGTAGACATAGGCACGGTTCAACAGCGCCTCGTCGGCCGAGGGGTCGTACGAGCGGACCTTCTCGATCAGCTCGAACTGGCGAAGCATCTTGGGGCGCGTCGTGCCGGTGACGACAGGCGCCTGCATCGGCGGCTCGGGATTGGGAGCCGGCGTCTCCGGCGCGGGCGCGCCGGAGGATTGGGCATTAGGAGAAGGGACGGCGGTTTGAGGCGCCGCCTCTTGAAGAAGTGGTTCTGCGCCTTCTGGGCTCAGTACCGCTCCTCCTGGCCGCCGTCACGGTCGCTCTGCAGGGCGCGGACCAGTTCCAGCTCGCTCATCTGCATGTGGGTCGGATCGGCCAGCAGGGCGAGGGTTTCGGCCTCTTCCTCGGCTTCCGAACGCTCGTCGACGCGCTGCAGCGTGCCGATCAGGGTCTCGCGGAGCTCTTCGGCGTCGACCACGTCGTCGGCGATCTCACGCAGGGCCACCACCGGGTTCTTGTCGTTGTCGCGGTCGACCATGATCTGCGAACCGGCCGAGATGGCGCGGGCGCGATGGGCGGACAGCAGCACGAGGTTGAAGCGGTTCGGGACCTTTTGGATGCAGTCTTCGACGGTGACGCGGGCCATGGAGTCTCTCAGAAGGAAGATAGAACCGCTCAAAATAGAGGTTCAGGCCGATTTGTGCAACGCCGCAAAGGCCGCAGGGAGGCTTTAGCCCTGCGGTTCGGCCTCGCGCCGCGTCGCCACCGCCCCCGTCTTCGGGACGAAGAGGAAGTCGCCGTAGACGTGGCCGCCGTTGTCGAGGGCGGAGTAGGTCGGCTGTTGCGGGTCGGGGGTATCGCGCTCGTCGATCAGGACGCGGGTGGCGTTGGACATCACGCGGGTGACGAGGCGCGAGTAGATCTCCTCGCTGGTGATGACGTCGGTGTTGGACTTCAGCACGTCGATCAGGGCCGAGGCGAAGACCGAGTGATTGCCCTGCCCGCCGCCGTCCAGCACCGGCTCCAGCCGGCCCGAGGTCAGCACGTTGCGCGACTGCTTCCAGGCCATGCCGATCAGGTAGTCGTTGGTCTTCTCGTCCACCGTCTGCGGGCGCTGGGCGCGGCTGACGGTCTGGGTGAGCAGGCCCGAGTAGCAGCTATCGGCCACGATCAGCACCTTGCGCGCGGCCATGCGGGCGACCTGGTAGGTGATCTCCTGGTTGCTGATCTGGCTGGCCGAGCTGCCGTACTCGGCGTCGACGGGCAGCCAGTAGCCGCGGGGCTCGCCGTTGCGGACCTTCTCCATGCCGCCGTGGCCGGCGTAGTAGATCAAGAGCGTGTCGTGCTCGCCCAGCTTCTGGGCCAGGTTGTCCAGCGAGCGCAGGATGTCGGCCCGCGACTTGTCCAGCAGGATCTCGACATTGAAGCCGTAGCGGCTGCGCAGGACGCCGCCCAGCTGGTTCACGTCGTTGCTGGGGGTGGCCAGCTTCTGGAGCTTGGGGTCGCGGTAGTTCGACTCGCCGATCAGCAGGGCATAGCTGGTTGAGAAGCCGAACTTCGACGAGGCGGGCATCCGCGAGGGCGGGGCCGGCGCGTTGCGAGTGGCGACGGGGCCGGCGCTGCGGACGCCCCCGGCGCTGGCCAGCCGGGTCTCCAGCTCCTTCACGCGGGCCTCGCGGGCGGCGAGCTTGGCCTCCCGCGCGGCCAGGTCGGGCGCGGGCGCGGCGGCGGCCTGGCGGGCGCCGGCGAGATCCTTCTGCAAGCTGGCGACCTGGGCGTCGAGCTGGGCGGCGCGGGCCTCGCTGGCCTTCAGGCGGTCGTCGCGGTCGCGCAGGCCCGTCTGGGCCTTGGCCAGGGCGGTCTCGGCGGCGAGCGCGGCGGTGCGCGCCTTCAGCACCTCGGCCTCGCGGTCCTTGAGGCCGCGGTCGGCGGTGGCGATCTCGCCACGGCTGAGGTCGGCCTGGGCCTTGGCCAGGGCCAGTTCGCGGGTCACGCGGTCGACGTCGGCCTGCAGGCTGCGCAGGCGGGTCGCTGCGTCCTGCCCGCCCGAGGCGGAGCGAGCCTGTTCGGCGGCGAGGCGGGCGCGGGTGGCGGCCAGCTCCCCTTCCCGGCCCTCCAGGGTGGTGGTCGCGGCCGCGAGGCGGGCGTTGGCCTGGGCGGCGGTCCGGCGGGCCTGGGCGACCTCGGCCTCCAGGTCGGCGAGGCGGCCCTGCGCATCGGGCAGCTGGGTGCGCAGCCCCGCCAGTTCGCGCTGGAGCTGGTCGCGCTGGGCCTGGGCCTGGGCGCGTTCGGCCTGGGCGGCCTTGAGCTCGGCGGCCGAGGGACCGGCGGGGGGCGCGGCGCCCCGGGCCTTCTGCAGTTCGGCGCGGGCGGCGGCGAGCTCGGCCCGGGCGGCAGCCAGCTCGGCCTCCTGCTGGGGGTTGGCCTTGGGCGCAGGCGCCGGCAGGGCCGCGGCGAAGTCGGTCGGCGGCAGGCCGGTGGCCTTGCGGTAGAGATTGACCGCCTTGATCTGGTCCTTGGGAACACCGGCGCCGCGCTCGTAGAGCTGGCCCAGGTCGATCATGGCCTGGGCGTACCCCTGGTCGGCGGCCTTCTGGTACCAGGCGGCGGCCTGGGCGGGATCGGGGGCGCGGTCGAAGCCCTCGGCGTAGATGCGGCCCACATAGGCCTGGGCCTTGGCGTCGCCGCCCTGGGCCGAGGGCAGCCAGACAGCCATGGACGAGGCGAAGGTGGCGCGGTCGGCCGAGACGTATTCGCCGCCGCGGATCTCGCAGTTCATGCCCGAGGTGCGGATCGGCCGGCGCGGCGTCATGAACACCTGGCTGCGGCCCAGCTTGCGGACCTGGCCCGGCAGCAGGCAGTCGACCACGAGGTAGCTGTCGGCCGACGGGCCCGGCGCGTCGGCGCGCACGGCGACGGGCGCCGACCATCCGGTCGCCGCGACCAGCAACGCGCTGATCGCCGAAACGCCCCTGCGAGCCCCCCTCGCCGGCCTCATCGCCAAGTCCCCTGTCCAGCCCCGGACATCCGAATGCTCAAGGTGGCGCCAAACGGCGCTATGCGAAAGCAAAGACACCTGAAAAGCGATCATTGGCCGGTGAACTTCGTTCTTCCGACTGGACCTGAACGCCGGTGCTGTCAGACTGCCCACACGCAGGGGGACAGGCGGATGATCAGGGATTCTCGGACTTGGGCGGCGCTGGCCGCCGGACTTTGCACGTCGGTGGCGGCGCCCGCGCTGGCGCAGGTGGGGCCCAACGTGAACACGCCGTCGCTGGTGGCGGCCGCGGGCGGCAACCCGCAACTGGCCAGCACGGCCTCGTACATCGGCGCGGTCTGCCCGAACATCACGCCGGGGACGGACCTGCGCATCCGCTGCGCGGCGGCCCTGAACGCCTCGGTCAGCAGCCCGACCCTGGCGGCCAACGCCCTGGAGTGGCTGACGCCGCAGGAACTCTTGGCGCAGTCGTCGGTGATCGACGGGGCGGTCAGCCCGGCGACCTCCGCGGTCGCGGGCCGGCTGTCGGCGCTGGGCCACATCGGCCTCGGCGGACGGATCGCCAGCGCCTATCGCCCGGTCGTGCTGGCCAGCAACGGCGACACGGCGGGCCTGGGCGGGGCGTCGGTCCCGCGCCTGCAGGCGTTCGCCAACATCGTCCTCGGCGGCGGCGACAAGGACACCGACCGGCTGGAGACGGGCTACGACTATGACGCCCGCTCGGTCACCGGGGGCGTCGACTACCGGTTCAGCGACGCGTTCACGGCGGGGGTGTCGCTGAGCTACGGCAAGACCAACCTGGACTTCGACCGCAACGGCGGCGCCCTGCGGGCCAAGACGACGGTGGGTTCGGTCTATGCGCTGTGGACCCTGAGCGACAAGTTGCAGGTCACGGCGCTGGGCGCCTACGGCAAGATCGACTTCGTCAGCGACCGGGCCATCACCTATGCCGAGCCGAACGCCATCGCCATCAACCGCATCGCCCACGGCAAGACCGACGGCGACCAGTGGGAAGGCACGGTCACCGTCTCGTACGCGCTCGACGGCAAGGACGGCTGGTCGTACGGCCCCTCGCTGTCGGTCAGCGCGCGCAACCTGGACCTGGACGCCTTCGACGAGACCGGCGCCCTGGGCCTGAACCTGTCGTACCAGAAGCAGTCGGCCGACAGCCTGCAGTTCATCGCCGGCTTCGACGTCTCCAAGGCGATCAGCACCCAGAGTGGCGTGATCTCGCCCTATGCCCGGATCCAGGGGATCTATGAGACCAAGGACGACAGCCGGGCGGTGCGGATCCGCTATGTGGCCGACACCACCGGCTTCTTCCAGGGCATCCGCCTGGCCACCAGCGCGCCGGACCGCACGCGCTTCCTGCTGGGCGGCGGCCTGGCGGCGCAGTTCGCGGGCGGCTGGTCGGCGTTCATCGACGGCGAGACCCTGGTCGGCCTGCGCGACGTGACCAGCTGGAACGGCACGCTGGGGGTCCGGAAGGAGTTCTGAACCGTCAGGTGTTCAGGCCGATGCGCTTGGCCTGCGCCTGCATCTCGGGCGTGAACTCGGCGAAGTCGTCAGGCGCGAAGACCTGGCGGATCTCCAGTTCAACGTTGGCCTCGCCGCAGATGGCGGGCCAGCGTTGCGCCCACTCCAGGACCAGAGCCAGCGACTCAGCCTCGACCAGGCTGTAGCCGGCGATCAGCTCCTTGGTTTCCGCGAAGGGGCCGTCGAGCACCACCGGCTTGCCGTCGTTGAACTTGACCCGCGCGCCCTTGGACGAGGGCTGCAGGCCATCGCCGCCCAGGATCGTCATGTGGCGCGCCATCTCCTCATGATAATCCATCATCGCCTGGATGAGTTCGCCGGTGGGCGGCACGCCCGCCTCGGTGTCGGCATCGGCCTTGCGGATGATCATGAAACGCATGTGAAGCTCCCTGGCGCGGGCCGGAATGGCGGCCCTGCCTTCAAGACGTCGGCGCGGCGTCGGTCCCGACATTTGCTGTTCGCGCAAGTTCGGCGGCGGTGCGGCCGAGGGCGGGATGCACCCAGCCGGGTGCGATCTGCGCCAGCGGCCCCATGACGAACAGGCGCTGGTGGGCGCGGGGGTGCGGCAGGGTCAGGCTGGGGGTGTCCAGCACGGTGCGCCCGTGGGCGATCAGGTCCAGGTCCAGGGTGCGGGGGGCGTTGCGTTCGCCCCGTTCACGGCCCAGCGCCGCCTCCACATCGAGCAGCGCCGCCAGCATCGCCTGCGGGCCGGCGCTCGCCTCGACAAGCGCGACACCGTTGCGGTACTCAGGACCATTCGGGTCGGGCCAGGCGGCAGAGCGCCACCAGGACGACCGCTTCAGGATTTTCAAGCCGACCGCGGGGAACCTGGCCAGAGCCGCCTCCAGCAGCGCCTCGGACGAGCCGTAGCGGCCCGCCAGATTGCTGCCCAGGGCGACGACGGCCACCTCATTCAGGTCACCAAGGCTATCTGGGATATTTGAGCTGATGACGTTCTACCCCACGGACCGGCTGGCCCTGTTCATCGACGGCGCCAACCTCTACTCGGCCGCCAAGAACCTCGGCTTCGACATCGACTACCGGAAGCTGCTGGAAGAGTTCAAGAAGCGCAGCGTGCTGGTGCGCGCCTACTACTACACCGCCCTGGTGGAGAACGAGGAGTACTCGCCGATCCGACCGCTGGTCGATTGGCTGGACTACAACGGCTACCAGCTCGTGACCAAGGCGGCGCGCGAGTACACCGACGGCCAGGGTCGCAAGCGGTTCCGCGGCGACATGGACGTCGAGATCGCCGTCGACATGCTGGAGATGGCCGAGCACGCCGACCACCTGGTGCTGTTCTCGGGCGACGGCGACTTCCGCAAGCTGGTCGAGGCGGTGCAGCGCAAGGGCAGCCGGGTGACCGTGGTCTCGACCGTCAAGAGCCAGCCGCCGATGGTCAGCGACGACCTGCGCCGGCAGGCGGACAACTTCGTGGACCTGCAGGACCTGGCCGACATGATCGGGCGGCCCTCGCGCCTGCCCAAGTTCCTGTCCGAGAACCGCGCCCAGCACGTGGAACGCGATGCCGACATCTGAGCTTTCGGCCACGGCCGAGGCGCCGCGCGACTGTCCGCTGTGCCCGCGGCTGGTGACCTATCGCGAGGCGAACAAGATCTCTGTGCCCGGCGGCTTCAACGGGGCGGTGGCCTCGTTCGGCGACGCGCAGGCGCGGCTGTGCGTGGTGGGACTGGCGCCGGGACGGATGGGCGCCAACCGGACCGGCCGGCCGTTCACCGGCGATGGCGCGGGCTGGATGCTGTACGAAACCTTGCTGAAGACGGGGTTCGCCCGCGGGACCTATGAGGCGCGGCCGGACGACGGGCTGGAGTTGGTGGACTGCATGATCACCAATGCGGTGCGCTGCGCCCCGCCCGGCAACAAGCCCGAGACGGTCGAGGAAGCCACCTGCCGGCCGTTCCTGACCAGCCGCCTGGCCGCCCTGCCCCGGCTGAAGGTGATCGTCACCCTGGGCGACGTTTCGCGGCGCAACGTGCTGCGGGCGCTGGGGCTGAAGGCGTCAGCGGGGATCGCCGGCCACGGGACCGAGTTCCCGGCCGGACCGTACATCGTGCTGAACAGCTACCACTGCTCGCGGCTCAACACGAACACGGGCCGGCTGACGGGCGAGATGTTCGAGGCGGTGTTCCGGCGGGCCCGGGAGCTGGTGGGGTAGCAGCCCCTTCCCTATTTTCCCGCTCGTCATGGCCGGGCTTGACCCGGCCATCCATTCCAGGGCGTCCGCCGGATGATCGCGGGTCCTCCCGCGAGGTCGGTTGGATGGCCGGGTCAAGCCCGGCCATGACGAGCATATTGGGGTGGTGACGCCTCGGCCCTGCCTCGGCGGAAGGCCGATCCTGCGTTAGGCTCCCGGAAAACACCGGGAGGACAGACCATGGCCGACAGCGCCGCCGCCGACACCGTCGCTCAGGACGAAGTGCTCTATGAGGTGAGCGAGCATATCGCCACGCTCACCCTGAACCGGCCCGACCGGATGAACACCATCTCGGGGCCGATGCTGAACCAGCTGGCGCAGCTGATGCTGAAGGCCGACCGGGACCCGGACGTGCGCTGCATCATCCTGACGGGCGTGGGCCGGGCGTTCTGCGCCGGGCTGGACCTGCGCGGAGCGACCAAGGGCTCGACGGGGCTGGAGGGCGCCTCGACCTCGACCAACATCGACCTGCGGAGCACGCCGCCGACGGTGATGTTCAACCTGGACACCCCGATCATCTGCGCCCTGAACGGCTCGGCGGCGGGCTATGGGATGGACACCGCCCTGGGCTGCGACATCCGGATCATGGCTGAGAGCGCCAAGCTGGCGGCGGCCTTCACCAAGCGCGGGATCGTGCCGGAGAGCGGCGGCACCTGGTTCCTGCCGCGCCTGCTGGGCTGGTCGAAGGCGGCGGAGATCATCTTCACCGGCCGGACGCTGACGTCGGCCGAGTGCCTGACGCTGGGCCTGGCCTCGCAGGTCGTGCCGGACGCCGAGGTGGCCGGAGCGGCGCGCGCGATGGCGCTGGAAATCGCCGCCAATGCGCCGCTGGCGGTGCAGGCCTCCAAGCGGATGATGCGCATGGGCCTGTCCGAAGGCTTCGACGAGCACGTCCACCACGTGTTCCTGCAGCTCATCCCGCTGCTGCGGACCGAGGACGCCATGGAGGGGATGAAGGCGTTCATGGAAAAGCGCGCGCCGGAATTTAAGGGGCGGTAGGCCTCCGCCCTCCTTCCAGTCGTCATCCCCGGGCTTGACCCGGGGATCCAGCGGCCTGTGTGGAACATCCCGATGGATGGCCGGGTCAAGCCCGGCCATGACGAGCAAGAGAGGACGACGGCGCCCGGATGACCTATGGCGGGAAGCGGACGCGGCCTGTAGCGTCGCTGCTCGCTTCAGCCTTTGTGGATTCCCTGCGTGCTCAAGACTTTCACGGCCGCCCTGCTGGCCACCGCCGTCGCCCTGCCCGCCTTCGCCGCGCCGAAGGCTGCGGCCGTACCGCACGCCCAGGCGCTGGAGATCCTGAAGAAGAGCATCAGCTATCGCACCGTCATCGGGGGCGACCAGGCCGTCCCCTATGCCGAATACCTGAAGGGCGTGCTGGTCGCGGCGGGCTACAGCCCCGCGGAGATCACCATCGAGCCGATGGTGGGCACCGCCTTCCTGATCGCCCGCTATCCCGGGACCGACCCCAAGAAGAAGCCGATCGTCATCTCGGGCCACATGGATGTGGTGGAAGCGAAACCTGAAGACTGGACCCGCGACCCGTTCACCCCGATCGAGGAGAACGGCTACGTCTTCGGCCGCGGGGCCGTGGACAACAAGTTCGACGTCTCGATGATGGTCGCGACGCTGGCCAACCTGAAGAAGAGCGGCTGGAAGCCGGGCCGCGACGTGATCCTGGCGCTGTCGGGCGACGAAGAGACCACCATGCGCACCACCGCGGTGCTGGCCCAGCGGCTGAAGGGCGCGGAGCTGGTGCTGAACATCGACGGCGGCGGCGGCGGCCTGACCGAGGACGGCAAGCCGATCAGCTTCGGCATCCAGGGCGCCGAGAAGACCTATGCCGACTTCCACCTGACGGTGACCGATCCGGGCGGCCACTCCAGCCGGCCGACGCCGACCAACCCGATCTACCGGCTGTCCAAGGCGCTGGACAAGCTGGAGGCCTATGAGTGGCCGACCATGAGCAACGAGATCACCCGCGCCTCGCTGGCTGCGTCGGGCGCCAACACGCCCGGCGCGGTGGGCGCGGCGCTGAAGGCGTTCGCGGCCAATCCCAGCGACGCGGCGGCGATCAAGACCATCCGCGACGACCCGGCGTGGAGCCCGGCGCTGCACACCACCTGCGTCGCCACCATGCTGAGCGGCGGCCACGCGGCCAACGCCCTGCCCCAGAAGGCCCAGGCCACGGTGAACTGCCGGATCTTCCCCGGCACCTCGTCGGCCAGCGTGAAGGACACCATCGCCGGGATCGTCGGCCCCGACGTGAAGGTCGAGCGGCTGGACGACGGCTCGATCGACAGCCCCGCCTCGCCGCTGAGGCCGGACGTGATCGCGGCCGTGACCAAGGCGGTGCACGCGCGCTTCCCCGGCCTGACCATCGTGCCCAGCCAGGCGTCGGGCGCGACGGACAGCATGTATTTCCGCGCCGCCGGCGTGCCCAGCTATGGCGTCTCGGGCCTGTTCATGAAGGACAGCGACGAGTTCAGCCACGGCCTGAACGAGCGCGCGCCGATCAGCGCCATCGACGGCGATCTGGCGCACTACGACTCGATCCTGCGCGACCTGGCGAAGTAGCTGAGATGAAATCCCGCACATTCGAACAGATCCGGTCGGCCTACGAAGACAACGTCGAGGCCGCCACGCTCCTGGGTCCGGGGGGCAGGATGAGCGACGACGATACGCTGCTGCATCTCGCCGCCTTTCGAGGGGAAGAGGCCGACGTCCGCGATCTGGTATCGATCGGCGCCGCCGTGAACGCGCGGGGGGATTTTGGCATGACGCCGCTGCATCATGCGGCGGTCAGTGGCCACATCGCGGTCGCCGAGGCCCTTCTCGCCCTCGGCGCCGACCGCTCTTTGCCCGACGAGTTCGGCCAGACGCCGGCCCAGCTCGCGGCGAGGGGGTCGCACGCCGAACTGGCGGCCCTACTGCGCCCCTCGCGGCGGCCGCACGCCAGGCGCTGACCACTGGCCGAATAAGCCCTTCACTTCCGTCGCGGCGCCGGCTCATCCTCCCTTCAAAGAACATGAGATCTGGGAGGATCCGATGTACGACCTGATCATCCGCGGCGGGACCATCGTCGACGGGACGGGCGGCGAGCCCTATCGGGGCGACGTGGCGGTGAACGGCGACCGGATCGTCGCCGTCGGCGCCGTCGACGGGTCGGCCAAGCGCGAGATCGACGCGGCCGGCCTGGTCGTGACCCCCGGCTGGGTGGACATCCACACGCACTACGACGGCCAGGCGACCTGGGACCCGGTGATGGCGCCCTCGTCCTGGCACGGGGTGACCACCGCGATCATGGGCAACTGCGGCGTGGGCTTCGCCCCGGTGCGGCCCGACGCGCACGACTTCCTGATCGAGCTGATGGAAGGGGTCGAGGACATCCCCGGCTCGGCCCTGCACGAAGGCATCGACTGGCAGTGGGAGAGCTTCCCCGAGTACCTGGACGCCCTCGAGGCCAAGCCGCGGGCGATCGACATCGGCACGCACGTGCCGCACGCCTCGGTCCGGGCCTATGTGCTGGGCGAGCGCTGCAACACCGACTATGAGCCCAACGCCGAAGAGATCGCCGAGATGGCGGCCATCGTGCGTGAAGGCGTCGAGGCGGGGGCCCTGGGCTTCTCCACCTCGCGCACCCTGCTGCACAAGGATCTGAAGGGCGTCCACATGCCCGGCACCTTCGCCGGCTCGGACGAGATGCTGGCCCTGGGCCTCAGCATGAAGGGCCTGCGCCACGGCGTGTTCGAGATGGTCTCGGACCACCTGGGCGACGACGACGAGTGGATGTGGGTGAAGGGCTTCGCCGAGGAGACCAAGCTGCCGGTCACCCTGGTCGCCACCTCGGCCGGCGCCTACGAAGGCGACAAGATGTACAACATCGCCGAGGAGAGCCGGCGGCACGGGATGGACATCCGCCCGCAGATCGCCGGGCGGCCGACGGGCGTCCTGCACGGCCTGACCTCCAGCTTCCACGTGTTCATGGCCAGCCCGACGTGGCTGTCGAAGCTGGCGAACGCCTCGCTGGACGAGCGCCTGGCGCTGATGAAGACGCCGGAGATCCGCGCGGCGCTGCTCAGCGAAGACAGCGGCCTGATCCGGGCGGCGGTGGGTGAAGGCTCCGGCGGCGACCTGGCGGTGGCGTTCGGCGGCAGCCTGCTGTGGCGGGTGTTCCCGCTGGGCGCCACGCCGAACTACGAGCCGGACCGTGAAGGCAGCGTCGCCGGCCTGGCCGAGGCGGCGGGCGTGCCGCCGCTGGAGATGATGTACGACCTGCTGCTGCGCGACGGTGGGCGCGAGCTGTTCTACCAGCCGCTGGGCGGCTACCAGACCTACAACTTCGACTTCTTCCGCAAGAACATGCAGCACCCGAACGTGCTGTTCGGCCTGTCGGACGGCGGGGCGCACTGCGGGGTGATCGCCGACGCGGGGATGCCGACCTTCATCCTCAGCTACTGGGCGCGCGACCGGGTGAAGGGCGACCGCTTCCCGCTGGAGTTCCTGGTGCGAAAGCTGACCAGCGACACGGCCAAGGCCTATGGGCTGAACGACCGCGGGCAGCTGAAGCCCGGCCTGCTGGCGGACCTGAACGTCATCGACTTCGAGACCCTGCAACTGCACCGGCCCGAGGCGATCCACGACCTGCCGGCCGGCGGCCGCCGACTGGTGCAGAAGGCGGACGGCTATCGCTATACGGTCAAGTCCGGCCAGGTGACCTTCGAGAACGGCCAGCATACCGGCGCCCTGCCCGGCGGCCTGGTGCGGGGTGGTCGCGAAGCGGTGATCCTGCCGATGGCGGCGGAGTAGGACGGTTGATCCCTCCCCATTGAGGGAGGGACGCTACCGCCAGTAGCGATAGCGCCAGTTCTCTTCGAAGCCGGCGCGCTTGTAGAGGTTCTGGGCGGGGTTGCCGCCCTCGACCTGCAGGAAGAC
>Ga0209026_1001123_pt1 | contig 12660 bp, 11 predicted proteins | sample AraplaCL_Col_mCL_FD_184262 | JGI IMG/M metagenome (GOLD analysis project Ga0209026, IMG submission 184262) | Arabidopsis root microbial communities from the University of North Carolina, USA - plate scrape CL_Col_mCL (SPAdes) (version 2) | ecosystem: Host-associated > Plants > Roots >... | reverse complement strand
CCCGCCCTCGCCGCCGCCGCCCCTCTCTTCCGGCCCTGGATCGACGGGACCCCGGCGTCGGAGCCGGCCGCCCAGGTCCAGCGCTACGACGCCGACACCTTCGTTATCCGCCAGTCGGTGAAGACCAACTTCGAGGCGCCGTTCCTGTACCTGCTGTTCGGCAAGGACCGGGCGCTGCTGCTGGACACCGGCGCGGGGGGCCTGAAGATCCGGCCGGCGGTGGACGCGGCCATCGACCAATGGCTGGCCGAGCATCATCGCACGTCGATCCCACTGGTCGTCGCGCACAGCCACGGCCACGGCGACCACCGCATGGGCGATGGCGAATTCCGCGAGCGGCCGGACACTACCGTCGTCGGCCTGACCGCGCCCGAGGTGACGGCCTTCTTCAAGATCGCGGACTGGCCAGGACAGATCGTCGACTTCGACCTGGGCGGCCGGTCGCTGAAGATCATCCCGACGCCGGGCCACCAGCCGGCCCACATCATGGTCTATGACCCGAAGACCCGACTGCTCTTCAGCGGCGACACGCTCTATCCGGGCCGCCTCTACGTGCCGGTCAGCACGTTCGGCGACTTCAAGGCCAGCCTCGATCGCGTCGTGGCCTTCACCCGGACCCACCGGGTGAAGTGGGCGCTGGGCGCACACATCGAGATGACCCGCACGCCCGGCCAGGACTACGGCGATGGCGCCCGGTCTCATCCGAACGAACACGCGCTGGAACTGCCCTACGCCGATCTGCTCGACCTGCAGGCCACGGTGCGGGCAATGGGCGATACGCCGGTGCGCGCGGTGCGCCCCGACGTCATCGTGACCCCGCTGGTCGGCCGCTAGGCGGCTCGGCGCAGCGCCGCGGCGTCCACACGGAAGCGCGCGACCAGGTCCTGCAGCGCCTGGGCCTCGCGGGCCAGGGCCTGGCTGGCGGCGGTGGACTCCTCGACCATTGCGGCGTTCTGCTGGGTGACGCGGTCCATGTCGTTCACGGCCGAGTTCACCTCCTGCAGCGCGGTGGCCTGCTCCTGGGCGGAGGCGGCGATCTCGCCTACGATGCCGTTGATCTCGGTAACCTGGGCGACGATGCCCTCCAGCGCCTTGCCGGTCTGGCCGACCAGGTCGACCCCCGTGCCGACCTGCTGTGACGAGGCCGAGATCAGGGTCTTGATCTCCTTGGCGGCTTCGGCCGAGCGCTGGGCCAGGGCCCGCACTTCCGAGGCGACGACGGCGAAGCCCTTGCCGGCTTCGCCGGCACGCGCGGCCTCGACCCCGGCGTTCAGGGCCAAGAGGTTGGTCTGGAAGGCGATCTCGTCGATCACCCCGATGATCTGGCCGATCTGCTGCGAACTGGTCTCGATCTCGCCCATGGCCGCCACGGCGGCGCCGACGATCTGACCCGAGCGCTCGGCCACCGCCTGGGCCGCGCCGACCGTCTCGCGGGCGTGTGCGGCGCCCGAAGCCGTGCGGCGGACAGTGGCGGTGATCTCGTCGAGGGCCGCGGCGGTCTCCTCGAGGCCGGCCGCCTGCTGTTCAGTCCGGCGCGAGAGGTCGTTGGCGGCGTCGCTGATCTGGCTGCTTTCGCCGCGCATGCCGCCGGCGGCCGTCGCAACGTGACCGATAGTCTCCTGCAGGGTCTCGATGGCGCGGTTGAAGTCGTCCTTCAGTTGCTGTGCCTTGGGCGCGACCTGGGCCTGAACGCGATAGGTCAGGTCACCCTTGGCCACCGCCTCGAGACCGGCGCCCAGCGCGGCGAAGGCCGCGGCGTCGGCCTGGGCCTCACGGGCCTGGCGGGCGGCTGCGTCGGTGCGCTCGGCATCGCTGGAGGCGCGCAGCTCGGCGGCTTCGCCCTCGAGGCGCGCCTTCTGGCGGGCGGCCTCCTGGAAGCCGATCACCGCGCGGGACATGGCGCCGATGTCGTCGGCGCGGGCGGCCCACGGCACATCGATGTCCGAGGCGCCGCGCCCCAGGGCGTCCATGGCGGTCGACAGGCCCTTCAGCGGGGCGAACATCCGGCGGCTGATGAAGAGACAGGCGATGACCACGACCAGGGCGGCGACGGCGCTGACGCCGGCGGTCAGCAGGTTGGACTGGGCCACGCTGGCCAGGAAGTCAGCCTTGGGGATGCCGACGTACAGCACGCCGATCACCTTGCCGTCGGCGTCGCGGATCGGGTCGTAGGCGACGAAATAGGGCTTGCCCAGGATGTCGGCCTCGCCGCGGTACGCCTCGCCGCGGACCAGCACCGCCTCGCGCGCCGGGCCGGCGGCCAGGGTGGTGCCGACCGCCCGCGAGCCGTCGGGCTTCTTCACATTGGTGGTCACCCGCTTGTCGCCAGCGAACACGGTGGCGGTGCCCCCGACCAGGGTGCGGATCCGGTCGACCGGGGCGTAGAAGCCGTTGAGACGTTGCGCGCCGACATAGAGGGCCTCGCCCTCCAGACGGTAGCCGCGGCCGTATTCCTGCAGGATCGCATGCGCCACCCGCATGTTGGACTCCTGCCGCTCGTTGGCGAGGTTGGTGGCCTCGGCCGTCATCAGGCGGGTGGTGGTGAGGCAAAGCGCGACGGCGAGCACGGTCAGTGCGACCGCTACCATCGTGGCGATCTTGGTGGGCAGGGACAGGCGGTTCAACGGGGAGCTCCGGGGGACGAGCCCCCGCTAAACGATGGAAAACCTTGCAGATGCGTAGCCATGACACCGGTGACAGCGGAACGGACGAAGTGTCGCAGCCCCGCTAGTCCGCTGCCTTCCAGACGCCCCCGACCTTCGCGACGCTGGCGTACTCGCCCGGCCCCAGCATCACCACAGCGGTCTCGCGGCGCACGACCACCCGCTTGGCCGTCTTGAGCCGGGCGATCAGCTTGGGCAGCTCCTTGGCCATCATCGCCTTGAACTGGGGCGGGATGTCCTGAAGGCGGGCCGCCGAGGTCTCGGTGGAGAGGCTGGCGGCGGTGGCGAGGTCGCCGCTCGCCATGGCCTGGGCGCGCGCGATCAGCACCTTGACCGGCTCCGACGCCGCCGCGGCCGGCCCCTTGAGATCCGCCTCCACAGGATTGGTGAAGACCGGCGCGCTGAACCGGACCTGCGCCTTGTCGCTGGCCTCGGGCTTCAGCTCGCCCGTCACCCGCGTCGGCGAGACCTCCAGCCGCGACCACAGCCCGTCCGAGTTCGAGATCGTCACGGTGGATAGCGAGTAGCCCGGCTCGGGCTTGGCCAGGACGGTGATGACCACCGCACCGCGATCCGCCGGATCGAACTTCAGCAGCAGGCCCTGGACCTTGCCCTGCTGGGCCATGGTCCAGACCGGCGGGAACGCCTGGCCGTAGAGCACCGCGACCGGAACCTCCCGGTCGGTCAGCAGCACCCGCAGCTCCTTCGGCGAGTCCAGCAGCCCCTCGGTGTTGTCCAGTTCCAGGGCGATCGCGTGCGAGAAGCTGACGTCGGCCTCGCCATCCTTGTAGCGACCGGAGGCCACGCCCGGGTCGATGGCCAGCGCCGGCCCCGCGACCGCCGTGGCGCCCAGCGCGGCCAGCAGGGCCCGGCGATCCATCAGGCCGCCTTCTTCGGCATGCCCGCCGCCGCGGCCGGCCGCGCGCGCATCGCGTCCGCCCAGCGGCCCAGATGGGTCAGGTCCTCGGGCGGGCGGAACTTGATCATCCGGCCGAAGTCGATGCTGATGAAGGCGACGATGTCGGCGATGGTCAGGCGGTCGGCGGCGAGCCACTCGCTCTCGGCCAGGCGCCGGTCCAGGACCTTCAACGCCCGGGTGCTGGCCGCCAGATTGTGCTCGCCGATCACCGGCACCTGCGCTTCCAGCGCCCCCATCGCGGGGTGGGTGTGGCGCACCCCGATCATCAGGGGCGTGGCGACCATCATCTCGACCCGCCGCAGCCACATCTCGATCACCGCGACCTCTTCGGGCGTGCGGCCGAACATGTTGGGCTCGGGGTAGCGGCTCTCCAGGTAGCGGCAGATGGCGACGCTCTCGGTGACGCAGGTCCCGTCGTCCATCTCCAGCATGGGCACGTTGGGTAGGCCCGCCTTGGCCAGGTAGTCGGGCGTCTTGTGCTGCCCCTCCATGAGGTTGAGCGTGATCACCTCGACGTCGGTGATCTCCTTCTCGGCCATGAACCAGCGCACCCGACGCGGGTTGGGCGCCAGCGGCGTATCGTAGATCTTCATGGCTTCCTCCTGCCTTTTGGCCAAGCTAGCGCCCTTCTCCCGCCGTCACGCAAGCGCGCAGGCTGGACAGGCGCTGGCAGTCGCGACTACCAACGGTTGAGAGTGACCGGGGGCGTGAGGCGATGGCGAGTCTGGCGGGCGCGGTGCGCAGGGTGCGGCGGCTCGCGAACCGGGTCCGCGCCAAGCTGGATCCGGTGAGCCAGACCGACCTCAAGGCCGTCAACGTCCGCTTCGTCGACGCGCTCAAGGGCCAGATGCCCCACGACCAGGCCATGGAACTGGCGATCGGCGGCGGCTTCGAGCAGATCGGGCCGGTCGAGGTGGGCCTGCTGCGCCACTACGGCCTGCCCCAGGACGGCTATCTGATCGACGTCGGCTGTGGCTCGGGCCGGCTGGCCAAGCCGCTGTCGGCCTGGCTGACGGGGCGCTACCTGGGCATCGACCTGGTGCCGGCGCTGGTGGCCCACGCCCGCAAGATCGCCGCGCGACCCGACTGGCGCTTCCAGGTCATCGACCACATCGGCATTCCCGAGCAGGACGGTCAGGCCGACATGGTCTGCTTCTTCTCGGTGCTGACGCACCTCACCCACGAGCAGAGCTACTGGTACCTGGACGAGGCCAAGCGCGTGCTGAAGCCCGGCGGCCGGATCGTGTTCTCGTTCCTGGAGTTCCGCGAGCCGGTGCACCTGAAGGTGTTCCTGGACACGGTCGACGCCACCCGGCGCAAGGTCGAGATGCCGATGAACACCTTCATCGACCGCGAGGCGGTGGGCTATTGGGCCGAGGCGCTGGGTCTCGAGATGGTCGAGATCCGCAGCGGCCGTGACGTGATCGCGCCCGAGGGCAACCTCGGCCAGTCGACCTGCGTGCTGCGAAAGCCGGCCTAGCCGAACAGGCTGGCCGGCAGCAGGCCGACGATCGAGGCGGTGAGGCAGGTGGCCAGGAAGCCGGCCATCATCGCCTTCCAGACCATGCCGACGATCTCGTTGCGCCGCTCGGGCACCAGGACCGAGAAGCCGGCCAGGTTGATGCCGACCGAGGCGATGTTGGCGAAGCCGCACAACGCATAGGTCATCAGCACGCGCGAACGCGGGTCCATGGCCTCGACCGGGATCGCGCCCATCTTGATGAAGGCGGTGAACTCAGTGAGCACCAGCTTCACGCCCAGCAGGGAGCCGGCGGTCGGCGCATCGTGCCACGGCACGCCGATGGCCCAGGCCAGGGGCGCGAAGACGATGCCCAGGCCGCGCTCCACCGACAGCGGCGCGCCCGCCACGTCGCCGAACGCGCCCAGGATGTTGTTGACCATGGCGGTCAGGGCCACGAACACGATCAGGGTCGCGCCGACGTTCAGCATGATCTGCAGGCCGTCGGTCGTGCCCTTGATCAGGGCGTCGATCGAGCTGTCGTACTTCTTGGCCGCCAGGGGATCGTAGGTCTGGGCCTGCTCCACGGCGGCGTCGCGCGGCACGATGATCCGGGCCAGCAGCACGCCGGCCGGCGCCGAGACGATGGAGGCGGTCAGGACGTGGGCCGCCGCGCCCGGCAGCACGCCGGCCAGGATCGTCGCATAGGCCACCATGGTGGAGCCCGAGACGCAGGCCATGCCGACCGCGATGAGCATGAAGAGTTCGGAGCGCGACAGGCTGGGCAGATAGCTGCGGATGAAGATCGGGCCCTCGACCTGACCCATGAAGACGGTGGCGGCGGTGGCCAGGGCGGGCGGGCCGCGCAGGCCCATGGTGCGCTCGAAGACCACGCCGAACGCCTGGGTGATCCAGACCAGGATCTTCCAGTGCCACAGCAGCGCCGCCAGGGCGCAGACCACCAGGATCACCGGCAGCACCCGGAAGGCGAAGACGAACAGCGATCCGGCGTCGGTCAGGGGATAGGGCTGGTTCGGCGTGCCGGCCAGGAAGCCGAACACGAAGGCGACGCCGGCCTGGGTCGACGAGGCCAGCCCATCGACGGCCACGCCCACGCCCTGGAGCCCCGAGCGCAACGCCGGCAGGCCGAACAGCGCCAGGACCAGCAGTCCCTGGACGGTGATGGCGCCGATGGCGAGCTTCCAGGGAAACTTGGCCCTGTTCTCCGACAGCGCCCAACACACCAAAAGGATGACCGCCACGCCGACGAGGCTCTGGGCGTTTTCCGGACCGAACATACATCCCCCGATGGGCCGCCGATTCAGCGACTTGATCGGGCAATCCACGCCGAAAGTGGTTCGGGCGCAAGCGCCGCGTGGCGCCTGCGCCCGCGCGACCGGCCAATGGCTGGTTTCTGCGGCGCAGGCGCGACGGTGCGCGGCCGGTGGGGATCCGTCCGTTGGTTCGGGCCAGCGTGCCGGGCGGCGGATCAGCCGGAGTTGCGCCACGGGGGGTGAGCCCGGGCAACGCCCTGGCCGCTGTCGCCCCGGGTTGGAGCCGCGCGGAAACCGGCCGTCCGATGCGATGCGCCGGACAGCAGGGTGTTGCGCCGGCCCGGCCCCGGGCCCGGAGGATCGGGGTCGGGGTCCCTGCCCTTCGCCACTGTGGGACCGGGCTCGGGGGTCGCAGGCAGGGCGCGTCCGGCCGTGGCCAGCCCCCGGCGGATCCGGGCGATGCTGGCGCCGATGGCGGTATTGACGGCCTCGCGGTCGCCCCCGGCCAGCAGCAGGTCGAGAGGCTCGTCCCAGTCGGCGCGTTCATGCTCGTTCCAGCAGACCTGCTCCGGCCGGTCGCGCGGCACGGACGGCGGCGCGGATGCGGGCTTGGATTCAGGCTCGGGCTTGGGCGCGGCCGGCAAGCGCGGCGCGTGCCTCAGCTTGAACTCCAGGGCGATGGTCTGGCGGACCGAGCGGGAGACCGCGTGGAACGCCTCGGCCAGCAGGGCGAGCTCGTGGTTGTCCCGCGACCGCTGCGAGGCGTCATGCAGGCCACGCGCGACATCCATGCCGGCGTCCGCCAGCTCGGCGAGAATGCGGCCGTGCCGCGCGTCCATGTCGTCGGTCGAGGACATGGACGGAGCGAAACATGATGCTGCGTCAGAATCGGTCGTACGGCGGTGGGCGGCGGAGGCTTTTCGTATTGGGCTTGGTCGGGGTGTCCCGAAGCCGTAGGCGCGCCCAGGTGTTCTTCGCGCGCCTTGCGCGAGGCACGCCGCGCGAGAGCCCGTGGCGGCTAACGACCCTTAGCGGATGTCACTTCTCCTCTCCCCCCGAGCGCAGCGAAGAGAGGGGAGAGGGTAGGGAGAGGGGCGACGCAGGCCTTGGCGCTTGCACAATGGTGCAGCCATGACCCACGTTCGGTGCGATGGCGACGTTCAAGGCGCTCAAGGACAAGACTCCCCGTGACCGCGCACGCGCGCTGCGGCGGGATCACACCGACGCCGAGGCGCGGCTGTGGAACGCGCTGCGGGCCCGCAGTCTCGGCGGCTGGCGCTGGCGGCGCCAGGTCCCGAAGGGGCCCTTCATCGTGGACTTCCTCTGCGTGGAGGCGGGCCTGATCGTCGAACTCGATGGCGGACAGCACGCGGAACAGGCCGAATACGACGCCCGGCGGACAGCCTATCTCGAGGGGCTGGGCCTGCGGGTCATCCGGTTCTGGAACTCATCGGTGCTGGAAAGTCGCGACGACGTGTGTCGCGAAATCCTTCGGGCGTGCGGCGGCGAGCATCCGTCGGTGGGTTCTGGCTGAACCTGGAGCGGCGGCGGCGCGTCCTGCGTCGCCCCTCTCCCTACCCTCTCCCCTCTCGCTTCGCGGGGGGAGAGGAGGCGATATCCGCAAACTACCCCAAGCTGACCTTCAGAAGGTCGGCTCCTCGGTCGGGGCTCTACGCGCTGATCGAGGCGATCGAGCCTCGGCGGTAGGTGGTGGCGGGCGGCGGCGCTGCCGTCGTAGCGGCCGTCGGCGCCGTGCTCATGTATTGCCGCGCCGCGTCGGAGAGTTGCACCGTGTCCTTCGGCGCAGCGCCGCCGAACAGTTGCATGACCGACTGGGTCCACTCGGGCGAATTGTTGTCGCGGCGGAGCGACAGACGCAGGCCCTCGGCGAACTTCGGGTCGCTGGCCGCCTTGGCCTGGGCGGCCTTCTGGTCCAGCACGCCGTTGGCGCCGACGACGCCGGCGTCCTTCATGAAGCCCACGACCTTGGCCTGGGCGTCGACGTTGGCGCGCCAGGCGGCGGCGTCGGCATAGGGCTTGGCGCCCGTGCGATCGGCGACGTTGATCGTGGTCTGGAACAGCAGGTCCTGGTCGGACGAGGACAGGTTGTCGAAGCTGGTCGCGACCGCCTGGAGCGCCGCCTGCGGGCCGCCGCCCTGGCTGGCGGTCCGCATGGTCTGGACGAAGGACTTGCCCAGGGCCTGGGCGCGCTGGCCGATGTCGCTGTCGTAGGTGGCCTGGTCCAGGACCTTGCGGCGATCCTCGTCGATGCCGGTCAGCTGGCCGCCGGCCGACATCGCCTGAAGGGCCTGGTAGGCCTCAGCCCGCTGGCCGTCGCTGGCCTTGCCGCTGGTGTCGAGCACCGTGGCCGACAGATCGTCGAACCGCGCCACCCGCGCGGCGTAGTCCGGGATCGTGGGGCTCGCGGCCCGCGCGCTGGTCTGCGCGACGGGATAGGCGGCGATATTGGAAGACGTGGCGTCCATTCGGATCGTGGCTGGTCGGGCGTTCGACGGTGTAGCCAACACCCCTACGACCTAGGCCTTAAGAAATTATCCGCCATGACGCGGCGCCGCGCCCCAGGCCCCTGGATTACGAAGGTTTAATAGGACGCTCCGCATCCGCCACGCGCCTACGGCGCCTCTTCAGAACGAGCGCATCGATGCGCGTTCGGGCGGCCGGCCTTACCGCGATTTAACTGGCTGATCGACCCGACCGGCGGCGACATCCGCGCTCGAAGGTTGAGGGCTGACCGTCACAATGTCTCTTGCGCTGGCAACACTGCTCTACGAGTGGCGCCGTTACACCGCCGCCGTCGTCGCGCTGGCCTTTTCGGGCCTGCTGATCCTGGCCCAGGTCGGGATGTTCACTGGCATCGTCCGGGGCGCGACTGCGACAATCGACCGCTCCCGCGCCGACATCATGATCCTGCCGGCGAAGATGGAGAGCCTGATCAACTCGGGCGGCGGCACCCTGCCCGTGCGCCTGGCGCCGCAGCTCTACATGAACCCGGAAGTCCTCGAGGTCGCCTCGATGGACAACGATGGCGGCCGCTGGATCAACCGGCCGAAGGACGGGAAGAAGGCCGTCACCACCTTCGTGAACATCAACATGGTGGATACGCGGCCGGGCGCCGTGAACCTGCCGACCGACTTCGACGAGACGATCCGCGTCGCCCTGCTCGAGCCCTATGCGGTGGCGATCGACGAGAGCCAGCTGAAGCGCCTGGGCGTGAAGCTGGGCGACGAGGCCTCGCTGCGCGGCAAGACCGTGCGGGTGCGGGCGGTCCTGCACGGCTATCCCGACATGAACAACGCGTCGGTGACGATGTCCCGGGACACGTTCCGGCTGATGGGCATGGCGGCCAAGGACGGGAAGTCCGGCCCGCTGATGGTCCGGGTCAAGGATCCCGCGCGCGCCGCGATGGTCCGCGACCAGCTCAACAAGGACGCCAAGGGCGCCTATCGCGCCTGGACCCGCCAGGAGCTGTCCGAGGCGAACGAGGGCGCGATCATGGGCGAGCAGATCATCGGCCTGTTCGTGGGCTTCTCGGTCTTCCTCGGCTTCCTGATCGGCGTCGGGATCACCTCCCAGACCCTGCGCGGCGCGGTGCTGTCCAGCATCAAGGAGTTCGCCTCGTTGCGCGCCCTGGGCGTGGGCATGGGCTCGCTGCGGATCATCGTGCTGGAGCTGTCGTTCTGGGTCGGGATCGTCGGCCTGATGGCCACGGCCCTCTTCACCTTCGGCGTCTACCTGCTGGCCACCAACGGCGGCGTGCCCATGGGCTTCCCGCCGGCCTGGGTGATCGGCGTCTCCATCCTCCTGCTCGTGATCTCGGGCTTCTCGGGGCTGCTGGCCCTGGGCGTCCTGAAGAAGAGCCAACCTGCGGATCTGCTGCGATGAGCGCGTCTACGGCAAGCACGGGCAAGCCGGCCATCGTGGCCCACGGCATCTACAAACGCTTCAAGACCGGCCGCAGCCACATCGAGGTGCTGAAGCGGGTCGACTTCGACGCCAACCACGGCGAGGTGACCATGGTCATGGGCCCGTCGGGCTCGGGCAAGTCGACCCTGGTCGCGGCGCTGTCGGGCCTCTTGAAGCCCGACGAGGGCAAGGTGACGGCGCTGGGCCAGGACATCTGGGCGCTGCGCTCGGGACGGCTGGACAAGTTCCGCCTGGACCACTGCGGCTTCATCTTCCAGGGCTTCAACCTGTTCTCGGCGCTGACGGCCCTGCAGCAGGTCGAGATCATCCTGAAGTACCAGGGCCTGCCCAAGCCCGAGGCCCGCGAGCGCGCCGCCAACGCGCTAAACGAGGTGGGCCTGGGCAATCGCATGCACCAGCGCCCGACCGAGCTGTCGGGCGGCGAAAAGCAGCGCGTGGCCATCGCCCGCGCCCTGGCCAAGAACCCGCAGCTGTTGTTCGCCGACGAGCCCACCAGCGCCCTGGACGGCGAGAACGGCCAGATCGTGATCAAGCTGCTGCAGCGCGCGGCCAAGCAGCACGGCGCGGCGGTCATCTGCGTCACCCACGACCCGCGGCTGGAAGCCTACGCCGACCGCGTCATCCATCTCGAGGACGGCCTCGTCCTGGACGACCGGCGCGTGGATCACGCCCCGCCGGCCGCCGCGGCCGCCCACGCCAAACAACCCGAGCTCATCGAGGCCTGAAGACCATGCCCGCCCTCCTCCGCAACCGTTTCGTCTGGATCGTCCTGGCCCTTCTGGTCCTGGGCGGCGGCGGCGCGATGTTCATGTCCAGCCAGGCCAAGGCCAAGAAGGCCGAAGAGGCCAAGGCCGCCGCGGCCGTGAAGCCCAGCCCCTACGCCGCGATCGCCAACGGCAAGGCCGATGTGGAAGGCGGCATCATCCAGGTGGCCGCCCGCCGCGCCGGGGTGATCCGCGACGTGCTGGTCCAGGAAGGCGACGACGTCGCCAAGGGCCAGATCCTGGCCAAGCTGGAGGACGACGAACCGCGCCTGGCCTCGGAACGCGCGTCGGCCGAGGTTCGCCAGGCCCGCGCCGCCCTGGCCCTGCTGGACGTCCAGCGCTCGGCCGCCCAGCGCGAGCAGCGCCGCCTGGAGGGCCTGGCCCCCAGCAACTTCGTGGCCGCCCAGAAGCTGGACCAGTCCCGCGACGCCGTCCGCGAGGCCGAGGCCCGCATCATGGCCCAGCAGGCTGTCGTCGCCACCGCCCAGGCCCGCGCCAACGAGGCGCGCTACGACCAGGAGCTGTCGCTGATCCGCGCGCCGGCGGACGGCCGCATTGTCCGCCGCTACGCCAATCCGGGCGCCGGCGCCTCGACCCTGAACGTCTCCAACATGTTCGACCTGGAGCCGCGCGCCGGCCGGATCGTCCGCGCCGAGGTGGCCGAGGGCTCGCTGCCGAACGTGGGCCTGGGGCAGACCGTCCAGATGTCGCCGGAGAGCGATCCGACGAAGGTCTATCCCGGCAAGGTGCTGCGCCGCGCCGGCGTCTTCGGCGCCCGCAAGCTGCAGTCGGACGACCCGACCGAACGCGCCGACGACCGCGTGGTCGAGGTGGTCGTGGACTCCACCGGCGCCCCGTTCCTGGTGGGCCAGCGGATCCTGGTCAAGTTCGTGAAGGGCCAGCAGCAGGCGCAAGCCGTCGCCGCACCCCGCAGCTGATTTTTCAAGCTTCGCCCGTGGGTTAACCTAGGTTGATCCACGGGGATTTTTTCGAAGCTCAACCATTCCGCGTAAAACTCTCCTTAAGCGCCAGGGCCTCTAGAGTTCGTTCTGGAGGCGCCCATGCGTTTGAGTAATAGCGGTGCTGCGACGACGAGCGGGGATCTCGCGCCGGAGCAACTGCTGGCCCAGCCGGCCCTGTGGCAGCGCCTGACGATGGCGCTGCTGATCGGCGTGGTGGCCCTGCCCATCATGGCGCCGCAACAGATCCTGTTCGGCTCGGCCTGCTACCTGCTGATCACGCTGGCCGAGCGCCGCATCATCGGCCGACACGGCTACATCCCCAGCAATGCGGCGGGCCTGGCGGTCACGTTCGCGCTGGCCACCCTGCACGCCTGGGCCGCGGGGGTGCTGATCCACCTGGGCGATGGCGGTCCGCGCCTGTTCGCGGTGGCGCTGATCGGCTTCTCGGCCGTGAACCTGCTGCTGCGGCTCTATTCCTCGCCGCGGATGTTCCTGGCCGGCCTGCTGCCGCACGCCGTGGTGCTGGGCTGGGTCAGCTGGGGCCTGTTCGCGCGCTACGTCGCCGAGGGCGCCTACCTGAAATCGCTGGCGGCCCCGGCCATCATCCTCACCTACGTGATCCTGCTGGCGCCCACCCGGCGACAGCTCGCGGAAGCCTGGGATCGGCTGAGCGC
>Ga0209026_1001122_pt1 | contig 12669 bp, 17 predicted proteins | sample AraplaCL_Col_mCL_FD_184262 | JGI IMG/M metagenome (GOLD analysis project Ga0209026, IMG submission 184262) | Arabidopsis root microbial communities from the University of North Carolina, USA - plate scrape CL_Col_mCL (SPAdes) (version 2) | ecosystem: Host-associated > Plants > Roots >... | reverse complement strand
CCACCTCCCCCGATGGGAGGAATTTTTCCCCACGGCTGTCGGCCCGACCTATCCTCGCGCGTCCTAGGACCCAACGAGGAGACCGGCCATGCTCTACGCCCTGCTCTGCTACAACGACGAGGACGTCGTCTGGGCCTGGGACAAGAAGCAGGACAGCGAGGTGATGGCCCGCCTGGGGATCGTGCGCGACAAGCTGGAGTCGGCCGGCAAGATGGGGCCGTCGCTGCGCCTGCTGCCCACCACCGCGGCCACCACCTTCCGCAAGTCCGACCCGCCCCTGGTGATCGACGGCCCCTTCGCCGAGACCAAGGAACAGCTGCTGGGCATCTACATCATCGACGTCGCCGACCTGGACGAGGCGCTGCAGATCGCCAAGGACCTGGGCGACGCCAACCCGGGCGGCGCCTACGAGATCCGCCCCCTGGCGGTCTACAATTCGGGCTCTCCCGCGGCGGTCGCCAAGGGCGTCGTGCCCGCATGAGCGACCTGGCCTGGATCAACGCGGCGATCTCCGCCGCGCGGCCCCAGGCCGTCGGGGCTCTCCTGCGCTACTTCCGCGATCTGGACACGGCCGAAGAGGCGTTCCAGGACGCCTGCCTGCGGGCGCTGAACAACTGGCCCAAGAACGGCCCCCCGCGCGACGCCGCCGCCTGGCTGATCATGGTCGGCCGCAACGCCGCCCTGGACGGCGTGCGCAAGCGGTCCCGCCTCACCGACCTGCCGCCCGAGGACAAGCTGTCCGACCTGGACGACGCCGAGGAGCGCGCAGCCGACCGCATCGACGCCTCGGACTACCGCGACGACGTCCTGCGCCTGCTGTTTATCTGCTGCCACCCCGACCTGCCCGCCACCCAGCAGGTGGCGCTGGCCCTGCGCATTGTCTCGGGCCTGTCGGTGAAGCAGATCGCCCGCGCCTTCCTGGTCTCGGAAGCGGCCATGGAACAGCGGATCACCCGCGCCAAACGCCTGATCGGCGAGGGCGACGCCGAGTTCGCCACGCCGGGCCCGGTCGAGCGCGCCGAGCGGCTCGCGGCCGTGGCGGCCATGCTCTACCTGGTCTTCAACGAGGGCTATTCCGCCGGCGACAATCCCGCCCGCGCCCAGTTGTGCGGCGAAGCGATCCGGCTGACCCGCCTCTTGCTGCGCCTCTACCAGACCGAGCCCGAAATCATGGGCCTGCTGGCGCTTATGCTGGTGCAGCACGCCCGCACCCCGGCCCGCTTCGACGCCGAAGGCCAGATCGTGCTGCTGGAGGATCAGGACCGCGGCCTCTGGAACCGTCAGATGATCAGCGAGGGCCTGGCCCTGATCGACAAGGCCATGCGCCACCGCCGGCCCGGCGCCTATCAGGTTCAGGCCGCCATCGCCGCCCTGCACGCCCGGGCGCCCACCGCGGCCGAAACCGACTGGGCCCAGATCGACCGCCTCTACGCGACCTTAGAGCGCCTGACGCCCTCGCCCGTCATAACGCTCAACCGCGCGGTGGCCGTCAGCAAGGTGGCGGGCCCCGAGGCCGCTCTGGAGATGATCGCGCCGCTGGCCGATCGCCTGGCCGGCTACTTCCATTTCCACGGCCTGACGGGCGCGCTGAACCTGGAACTCGGCCGGCACACCGAGGCGCGTACGGCGTTCGACCGCGCCATCGCCCTGGCCAACACTGCCGCCGAAGCCGCCCACATCCGCCAACACCTGGACCGGCTGATGGCCGACCACGATCCGGACGTGCGCGAAGCCGGCGCCGCAAAAAAATAAGCTGGGCCAATGTCGGTGGCCCAACCCGCCGATCGTCCTTGGGCCACGCACCAGACACATGGAGTTCGAGATGTCCGACGCCGCAGAAGCCCCCGTCATCCCGCAGGTCGAAACCAAGGGCGGCGTCGTCGCCTACCTGGCGATCGACGGCGCCATGGAGGCCGCCAAGCTCTACGAGACGGCCTTCGCCGCCACCATCGCCACCATGCACCCCTTGGACGAGAAGGGGCGGACCATGCACATCCACCTCTACCTCAACGGCTCGTCCGTGATGCTGGGCGACTTCTACCCCGAGCATGGCCACGCCAAGCAGGACCCCGCCGGCTTCACCATGCAGCTGATCGTCGATGACTGTCAGGCCTGGTTCGACCGCGCCGTCGCCGCGGGCTGCGAGGCCGTGGTCCCGCCGCAGAAGATGTTCTGGGGCGACACCTGGGGCCAGGTCCGCGACCGCTTCGGCGTGATCTGGGCCTTCAATCAGCCGGCCGCCTAGGGCGCGCGACGGCAGGCGCCCGCGGCCGTCCTCCCCCGCCGGCCGCGGGCCCCACCTTCATCCAGGACACCAGACGATGACCGACCACGCCCTTCCCGCCGCGCCGGCCAACAGCCGGGCGGCCACCATCGCCGGCTGGGCGCTGACCGGCCTCTTCACCGCCTTCATGGCCTTCGACATCGGCATCAAGCTGGCGCGGCTCCCGGTGGTGGAGGAGACCGTCGTCGGCCTCCACCTGCCGTCCGGCAGCGGCTTCGCCATCGGGCTCATGGAGCTGGCGATCGTGGCGGTCTACCTCTTCCCGCGCACGGCGCTGCTGGGCGCTGTGCTGATCGCGGCCCTGATGGGTGGAACGGCGGGCGTTAACCTCGCCAATGCCAAGCCCCTGTTCAGCCACATCTTGTTCGGGCCCTATCTGGCCCTCTTCGCCTGGGGCGGCCTGTGGCTGCGCGACGCGGGCCTGCGGCGTCTCGTCCCGATTCGGCGTTAACGAATCCCGAACCTGCGGCATGGTTAATGAATTCGACTAGCCCGGTAACCACAGCGGATACTCCGGGTGATTCGGAACAGGATCCATGCGGCGGCTCACTCTCGCGCTTCTCTGTGCGACCTACCTCTGCCTTTCCCTGATCGTTGCGCTCAGCCTGTGGCGCAACGGCATGGGCTGGGGCGTGGCCGTTTCGGCCATGATGGGTTGCTTCGGCGTCTGCCTCGCGACCCACGGGATGGTCATGCGCTTCCTGGAGATGCGTGAGATCCGCGCCGAGGTCGAGGCGGTTCGCGAAGGCCATCGCATCGTGCTGGACCAGATGATGCGCCTGGACGGCCGCGTGGCCCACATCGCCACCGTGGTCGACGCCGACAAGTCGCGCTCGGACGAACTGACGGGCGAGGTTCACCTGCTCGAGAAGCTGGTCACCAAGATGACCCGCCGGTTCGAAGAACCCCAGGCTCCCTACCTCGCCGCCCGTGGCGGCCAGGACGTGCGCCAGCCGCGCGGCATGATGGAGATCGTCCGCGAGGCGTTGTCCGAGGGCCGCGTCGACCTCTACCTCCAGCCCGTCGTCGGCCTGCCCCAGCGCAAGACCGTCTTCTACGAAGGCCTGACCCGCCTGCGCGACGTCACCGGCCAGGTGATCATGCCCGCCGAATACCTGGCCGTGGCCGAGCCGGCCGGCCTGGTCACCGCCATCGACAACCTGCTGCTGTTCCGCTGCGTGCAGATCGTCCGGCGCCTGGCGCGCCAGGACCGCCGCGTCGGCATCTTCTGCAACATCTCGATGTCCAGCCTGGGCGACGATGAGTTCTTCCCGCAGTTCCTGGACCTGCTGCGCGCCAATCGCGACCTGGCCCCGGCCCTGGTGTTCGAGGTCGGCCAGGCCGCCTTCGAAGGCCGCAACGCCATCCAGGCCCGCAACATGGCCCGCCTGGCGGACCTGGGCTTCCGCTTCTCGATCGACAAGGTCACCAACCTGGACCTGGACCTGCAGGACCTGACGCGTTCCGACGTGAAGTTCGTGAAGGTCGCGGCCCAGACCCTGCTGGACGAGCTGACCGAGATCGACGACCGCCTGGTCCTGCGCTCCATGCCCGACCTGGCCGCCGAAGACTTCGCCTTGCTGCTGCGCCGCTACGGCGTCGATCTGGTGGCCGAGAAGGTCGAGACCGAACGCCAGGTGGTCGACATCCTCGACCTCGACATCCAGCTGGGCCAGGGCCACCTCTTCGGCGAGCCCCGGGCCATCAAGAACGATGTCCTGGCCGAGGCCGGCGCCCCGCCCGCCGGCAGCGTCGAACGCCTTCGCCCCCGCGTCGCCGCCTAGCATCTTTCCGCCGCTCGCTTCGCGGGCGGAGAGGACTGTGCTACCGGCGCGGCCATGACCTCCCCCACACCGATCCAGGGGCTCTCCGAGCTCGCCGGCCGCTATGACGTTCTGCTGTGCGACGTCTGGGGTGTGATCCACAACGGTCGCGAGAGCTTCGCCGAGGCCTGCGCCGCCCTGGCGCGGTTCCGCGCCGAGGTCGGCCCCGTGATCCTGATCTCCAACGCCCCCCGGCCGCACGGGCCGGTCATCGAACAGCTGGACTCCCTGGGCGTCCCACGCGCGGCCTGGACCAAACTGGTCACCTCGGGCGACGCCACCCGGCCCCTGCTGGCCCAGCGTGCGCCGGGCCGGGTCTGGGCCATCGGGCCCGAACACCAGAGCGTGCTGTACGGGGGCCTGGATCTGTCCATGGGCGGACCGGAAGACGCCGACTTCATCTCGATCACCGGCCCCTATGACGACGAGAACGACGAGCCGGGCGACTATCGCGAGCGCTTCATCACCTGCGTGGAGCGCGGCCTGGACCTGATCTGCGCCAATCCCGACATCGTCGTGCAGCGCGGCGACAAGCTGATCTACTGCGGGGGCGCCCTGGCCCAGCTCTACGAGAGCCTTGGCGGCCGTGCGGTGATGGCCGGCAAGCCCTACGCCCCGATATATGAGATGGCCCTGCTGCAGGCGGAGGTTGAGTTGGGGCGGCCGATCGACGCAGCGCGCGTGCTCTGCGTGGGCGATGGCCTGCCCACTGACGTGCGCGGGGCCAATGCCCGCGATCTGGATATCCTGTTTGTCGCCAATGGCATCCACGGCGCCGAGGCCGTCGGCGCCGACGGACTCAACCTGCGCGTGATAGATGATCTGCTGCGACAAGAAGGCCTACAGGCGACTTGGGCCATAGCCGATATGGCTTGGTGAACGGCGCAATTCGCACCGCCGGCAGCACGGGCTGGCGACGCGAATGGGGGGCGCTGAAACGGCCTAAGGGGAGCAGCCGTGCAAGGAATCTATTTCGATGACCTGACCGTCGGTCAGACGGCGGAGATGAGTCGTGTCGTGGGGGCGGCCGACATCGAGGCGTTCGCGGAGGTGTCAGGCGACATGAACCCCGTCCACCTGGACGAGGCCTATGCCAAGACGACCACCTTCGGCGAGCGCATCGCCCACGGCATGCTGTCGGGCGCCTACATTTCGGCGGTCCTCGGCACGCGGCTTCCGGGTCCGGGCGTGATCTACCTGTCCCAATCGCTGCGCTTCCGGCGGCCGGTGAAGGTCGGCGACCTGGTGCGCGCGCGGGTGACGGTGAAGACGCTGGACGCCAACAAGGCCCACGTCACCCTCGACACGACCTGCGAGGTCAGCGGCAAGACCGTGGTCGAAGGCGAAGCTCTAGTGATTGCGCCGCGCCGCCCCGCATGACTTAAACGGGCGCATGAAGCGCATCCGGGTCATTCGAGGTTGGAAGGATCTGCCGCAGGGCGATCGCGGCGCCGCGGTCGCCATGGGCAGTTTCGACGGGGTCCACAAAGGCCATCAGCAGGTGATCGAGCTGGCCGCCCGGGCCGCGAACGACCTGGGCGCGCCGTTGGGCGTGATCACCTTCGATCCGCATCCGCGGGTCTATTTCCGTCCTGACGAGCCGGCCTTCCGCCTGATGAAGACCGACCAGCAGGCGCGGGCCCTCGAAAAGCTGAACGTCGACATCCTGTACGTCCTGCCGCTGGATCCCGAGCTGGCGGGGATGACCGACCGCGAGTTCGCGGCGCAGGTGCTGCACGATGGCCTGGGCGCGCGCCACGTGGCGGTGGGCTTCGACAATTCATTCGGCAAAGGGCGCACCGGCACGCCGGACACCATGCGCGCCTATGGCCAGGAGATGGGCTTCGGCGTCAGCGTCGCCGAGCCGGTGGGCGACGTCGAGGGCGACAAGTTCTCTTCGACCGCGGTGCGCGAGGCGCTGCGCGATGGCCGCCCCGAGGAGGCCACCGAGATCCTGGGTCGCCCCTTCGCCATCGAGGGCTCGGTCCAGCGCGGCCGGCAACTGGGCCGCAAGCTGGGCTTTCCCACCGCCAACGTCCCGCTGGCCGACTATGTGAGCCCCCGGTTCGGCGTCTATGCGACCCGCACGCGCCTGTCCGACGGTCGCGAGTTCGCGGGCGTGGCCAATATCGGGGTGAACCCCACCGTCCAGGGCGAAACCCAGCCGCTGCTCGAGGTGTGGCTGTTCGACTTCGACGAGGACATCTACGACCGGGTGATCGAGACCGACCTGGTCGCCTTCCTGCGTCCGGAAGAGAAGTTCGACAGCCTGGAGATCATGACCGAGCAGGTCATGCGCGACGCCGCAAACGCCCGGCGGATCCTCGAGGCCGGTCAGGCCTGATGAACCCGGCGTTCCTCCTGCCCCTGCTCTTTCCGCTCATCTTCGGCGGGATCTGGCTGCTGGTGGTGACGATCGTCGGCGCGGTGTCCGGGTGGCGCCGGCTCGAGCGGGAATTCCCAGACCGCGAGGACGTGGTCGTGGAGACCTACCGCGGGGCCTCCGCGATCATGGGCGGCAATGCCCAGCTCAACAACGTGCTGACGGTCATCGCCTGCCGGGGCGGGATGCGCGTGGCGCTCTCGCCCTTCGTCGGGCCGGGTCGCAAGCCGTTCTTCGTGCCGTGGGAGCAGATCGCGGTCGGGCGCCGGCGTCTGCTGTTCGAGACCCTGGCGGTCCTCGAGCTGGGCTCACCGCCCAGGGGCAGGATGCAGATCCGGCTCAAGCTGGCCGACAAGCTGTCGGCCGTCGCCCAGGGCCGCTGGTCCGAGCGCCCCTAGCGCGCGACCGTGATGTCCTTGATCAGCGCCTGGACGGTCGCCTTCTCGCCGGCGGTCCAGAGGGTCTTCAGGTAGGCCAAGGTGCGGACGGCTGCGTCGTCCTGCTTCCAGTCGCAGCCGTGGAACTTGCAGTTCTCGAACACCGGCGGCGGGCCACCGGAATAGACCAGGCGGCAGTCGCGGAATTCGCAGTCGCTGAAGGTCTCGCCGTCCAGGACGACGGTCTCGTGATTGTAGCTGACGCCGCTGGTCATCGGGGTTCTCAGATCTCTTCGGTAGGGGCTTCGCCGGCGGCTCGCTCGCGCTCGCGCTGTTCGCGCTTCGCGGCGGCCTTCTCGGCGGTCTTGGCCGCCTTCTGCCGTTCACGTTCCAGGCGCTCGAACTGATAGTTGGGCTTCCTGGGCATGCGCAGCTCCGGTGTGGGGTTGGATGAACGGGGCGGCGCCCGCCGGGCTAGCGCGCCTTGCGGGCGGCGTAGCGGGCGTCGCGCTTGGCCTTCTGTTCGGCCTTGGTGAGCGCCTTGCGCTCCTTGCGTTCGCCGCGCTTGGCGTCCAGCGCCGCGGCGGCCAAGGCTTCGTCCGACAGGCGGGCGGCTTCGGCGGCTTCGGCGGCGGCTTGCAGGCGGGCGGACTTGGCCTCGGCGCGGGCTTGCCGGACCTGGACCAGTTCTTCCGCCCGCACCACGGCGCGGGGCTGGAAGTCGACGGCCACCACGGTCGGCTTCGGACGGAGTTTGGCCAGCAGCGCCTGCTTGGCGTCAGCGGCGGTCTTCAACCGTTCGGAAAAGCCCGTGCGTTGGAATTCGTTCATCAGATCCTTCAGGTCTGCGGCTCGACCTCGGCCGCGCGGTAGGTCGCCGCGCAAATGGCTTGGAGGTGCTCGCGGATGCCACGCGGGGCGAGCAGGGCGTCGACGGCATGACAGCCGTCCGCCTTCAGGCGCTCCTTCAGGCTGGCGACGTTCGGGACGTGGCCGGCGCGAGCGAGCTGATAGGCGCGTTCAATGGTCGATGTGGTCATGATGGTGCGGTCCGTGCCGGTGGGCGGGACGGCCGGAGCCGTCCCGCTTGCCGACGTTGTCGTCTTAGGCGGCTTGGAGCTGGCCGGCGGACATCTTGCCGCTGCGGCGGTCTTGTTCCAGCTCGAACGAGACCTTTTGGCCTTCGTTCAGCGTGCCCAGGCCGGCGCGTTCAACGGCCGAGATGTGCACGAACACGTCCGCGCCGCCGTCTTCCGGTTGGATGAAGCCAAAGCCCTTGGTGGGGTTGAACCACTTCACGGTGCCGATCGTCATGTCTTGTCTCTTTCAAAGTAAATGTCGCGCACGCCCAACGACGTTACGCATCAAATCATCGGAATGGATGTCTGGAAGTCCGGGCTCGATCCGAAGAAGAAGCGTGGAGAGCAACCGAACCAAGGCGATATTCGATGACCGATATATAACTGAACATCGGCCGTTTGGCCAGCATGTTCCCTGCGACGTCCCGACCCGGGGCGGGGCGGGACGCCACGCGTCGGCGATTTCGCGCCTGCCGCGAACCGGCGCCGGGCCTCTTCCGCGGGGATGACGCCCCCGCCGCCGTCTGTTAGAGCCAGCCCATGTTTTCGGTTCGGACGAGCCCGCGAATTACCCGCCCGGCGTGACGCCGCCGGACGATCGATCCAGCGCGCGCCGGGTACACCCCCGCACCTCGTAACCTCCGGACCAGCCTGGAAAGTCTTATGGCCGACGACGCCGAGAAACCCGCCCGCGACTATCGCGAGACCGTCTTCCTTCCCGACACGCCCTTTCCCATGCGCGCAGGCCTGCCGCAGAAGGAGCCGCAGACCTTGGCCAGGTGGGCTGAGGCAGACCTCTATCATGCGATCCGCGCCGAGCGGCAGCGCGCCGGATCGCCGCTGTTCGTGCTGCACGACGGCCCGCCCTACGCCAACGGGGCCATCCACATCGGCCACGCCCTGCAGAAGACCCTGAAGGACTTCGTGGTCCGCTCGAAATTCCTGATGGGTTTCGACGTCGACTACGTGCCGGGCTGGGACTGCCACGGCCTGCCGATCGAGTGGCAGATCGAGAAGGAGCTGAAGGAAAAGGGGCGTCGCAAGGACGACGTCTCCAAGGCCGAGTTCCGCACCCTGTGCCGCGACTACGCCGCCAAGTGGATCGACGTGCAGCGCGACGGCTTCAAACGCCTGGGGGTCCTGGGCGACTGGGAAAACCGCTACGCCACCATGGACTACGGCTCGGAAGCCGCCATCGTCGCCGAATTCCACAAATTCGTGGCCTCGGGCCAGCTCTACCGCGGATCCAAGCCGGTGATGTGGAGCCCGGTCGAGCGAACCGCCCTGGCCGACGCCGAAGTGGAATACCACGACCACGTCAGCCCCACGATCTGGGTGAAGTTCCCGGTGGTCGAGGGCAGCGACGCGGCCCGCGGCGCCTCGGTCGTGATCTGGACCACCACGCCCTGGACCATCCCGGCCAACCGGGCGATCAGCTACAACGAGGCCGTCGACTACGCGGTCTATCAAGTCGAGGCGATGGAAGAGGGCCTGGAGTTCGAGCCCTGGGCCAAGCCGGGCGATCGTCTGATCGTCGCCGAGAAGCTGTCGGGCGACGTCTTCAAGACCGCCAAGATCGCCAAGGCCCGCCGGGTCGAGAAGGTCGATTGCCAGGGCATGGTCTGCGAACACCCGCTGGCCGCGCTGGACACGCACTATGCCTTCCAGGTCCCGCTGCTCAGCGGCGACCACGTCACCGACGACGCGGGGACCGGCTTCGTCCACACCGCGCCGGGCCACGGCGCCGACGACTACCTGGTCTGGCTGGCCCATGGCCACCGCGAGATCCCCGACACCGTCGATCCGGACGGCGCCTACTATCCGCACGTCCCCCTGTTCGCCGGCCTCAAGGTGCTGGAGACCGAGGGCAAGAAGGTCGGCAAGTTCGGGCCCGCCAACGGCGCGGTCATGGACAAGCTGATCGAGGCCGGCCGCCTGCTGGCGCGCGGGCGGATGGAGCACAGCTATCCGCACTCCTGGCGCTCCAAGGCCCCGGTGATCTTCCGCAACACGCCCCAGTGGTTCATCCGCATGGACGAGCCGGTGAACACCAAGGAACTGGGCGGCCGCACCCTGCGCGAGACCGCGTTGGAGGCCATCGAGGCCACCACCTTCTATCCGGCGGCGGGCAAGAACCGTATCCGCTCGATGGTCGAGAGCCGACCCGACTGGCTGATCAGCCGCCAACGCGCCTGGGGCGCGCCGCTGGCCATGTTCGTCGACAAGGAGACGAACCAACCGCTGCACGATCCTGACGTCGACAAGCGCATCGTCGACGCGATCCGCGCCGAGGGCGCCGACGCCTGGTTCAACCGCCCGGTCACCGACTTCCTGGGCGCCCACGACCCCGATCGCTACGAGAAGGTCGAGGACATCCTCGACGTCTGGTTCGATAGCGGCTCGACCCACGCCTTCACGCTGGAGAACCGCGCCCACACCAAGTGGCCGGCCGACCTCTATCTCGAGGGCTCGGACCAGCATCGCGGCTGGTTCCAGTCGTCCCTGCTGGAAAGCTCGGGGACCCGCGGCCGCGCGCCGTACGACGCCATCCTCACCCACGGCTTCACCATGGATGAGAACGGCGAGAAGATGTCCAAGTCCAAGGGCAACACCGTCGATCCCGAGACCGTCATCCGCGAGAGCGGCGCCGAGATCATCCGGCTGTGGGCCGCCATGATCGACTACGCCGACGACAGCCGGATCGGGAAGACGATCCTGCAGACGACCTCGGACGCCTATCGCAAGCTGCGCAACACCGTGCGCTACATGCTGGGCGCCCTCTCCGACTACACGCCGGACGAGGCCGTCGAGCTGGCCGACATGCCGCCGCTGGAGCGCTATATCCTGCACCGGCTGTACGAGCTGGATGGGCAGGTGCGCACCGCCTACGACGGCTACCTGTTCCAGGACGTGATCCGTCCGGTGCTGGACTTCTGCCAGAACGACCTGTCGTCGCTGTTCTTCGACGTCCGCCGCGACAGCCTCTACTGCGATCAGCCCTCGTCCCTGACCCGCCGCGCCGCGCGCACGGTGATGGATGCGGTGTTCGAGCGCCTGACCGCCTGGCTCAGCCCGCTGATCCCCTTCACCATGGAAGAGGCGTGGACCACCCGCTATCCCGAGGGCCACTCCAACAACCTGCGGGTGATCCCGACGACGCCGGCCGAGTGGCGCAACGACGCCGAGGCCGCCCGCTGGGCCAAGGTGCAGCAGGTGACCTCCGTGGTCACCGGCGCACTGGAGGTCGAGCGCCGCGAGAAGCGGATGGGCGCCGCGCTCGAGGCCGCGCCGAAGGTCTACGTCGCGGACGCCGACCTGCTGAAGGCCTTCGATGGTCTGGATCCGGCCGAGGTGTTCCGCACCAGCCAGGCGACCCTGGTCGCCGGCGAGGGCGCGGGGTTCAAGCTGGCCGATGTCGCCGGCGTGTCGGTGGAGCCTCTGAAGGCGGACGGCAAGAAGTGCGCCCGCTCGTGGCGGATCCTGCCCGAGGTGGGGACCGACCCGCGCTACCCCGACCTGTCGCTTCGCGACGCCGAGGCCGTGGCGGCCTGGGACGCGGCCCGGGCATGACCGTGACGAGGACGGGTTGGACGGCCTACGCCATCGCGCTGGTCGTCATCGTGCTGGACCAGGCGTCCAAGTACTGGATTCTCGGCGTCCTGCGGCTTGCCGAGCTGCAGACGCATGAGGTCGTCTGGCCGCTGCAGTTCACCCGCATCTGGAACCAGGGCGTCAGCTTCGGCCTGCTGCAGGCCCAGCACGACGTGGTCCGCTGGGGGCTGGTGGCCTTCTCGCTGGGCGTCGCCGCCCTGCTGGCCGGCTGGGCGCGCACCCAGACCCGCCTGCTGCCGGCGCTGGGCCTGGGCATGGTCATCGGCGGCGCCGTCGGCAACGCCATCGACCGCGCTCGCTTCGGCGCGGTGGTCGATTTCATCGACGTCCAGCGCCTGGGATTCTTCCCGTGGATCTTCAACGTCGCCGACAGCGGCATCACCATCGGCGTGATCCTGCTGCTGCTCGACAGCCTGCGACCGCAGCGCCCTGCCTGAGTCCGTTGGCGTCAGCGCATGTTTGCGGTATTCCAACTGACCCGGCCGGGGGGCCGAAGGAGCTTTCTAGGTACATGACTGTCAATCGAGTGATCGTGGCGACCGCCCTGGTCGCGGCCGCGGGCCTCGCCGGCTGCACGTCGACCCAGAAGGCTCTGGGCATGTCCAAGGTGACCCCCGACGAGTTCCGCATCGTCACCAAGGCCCCGCTGGTGGTGCCGCCTGACTACGCCCTGCGCCCGCCGGCGCCCGGCGAGCCGCGCCCGCAGGAGCTGCAGCCCGAGAGCGCCGCCCGCAACGCCCTGCTGGGCCAGCGCGAAGCCGAACAGCGTACCGACGGTGAGAAGCTGCTGGTCGCCAAGGCCGGCGCCGAAAAGGCCGACCCGCTGGTCCGCTACGTCGTCGACGACGAATTCGGCGACCTGGCCCACAAGGAAAAGAGCTTCGCCGACCGCGTGATGTTCTGGAAGAAGGACGCCCCGGCGCCGCAACAGACCGCGGCCCTGGACAACTCCAACGCACCGATCGACCCGGCCGCCGAAAAGGAACGCGTCGCCAAGCTGACCGGCGACAAGCCGATCGTCATCCAGCGCGAAGGCAAGTCCAAGATCAAGCTCCCGGGGCTTTGATCGCCCTTCTCCCCTTGCGGGAGAAGGTGGCAGCCGCAGGCTGAC
>Ga0209026_1001121_pt1 | contig 12670 bp, 15 predicted proteins | sample AraplaCL_Col_mCL_FD_184262 | JGI IMG/M metagenome (GOLD analysis project Ga0209026, IMG submission 184262) | Arabidopsis root microbial communities from the University of North Carolina, USA - plate scrape CL_Col_mCL (SPAdes) (version 2) | ecosystem: Host-associated > Plants > Roots >... | reverse complement strand
CGGTACCAAATATTTTATAGTGGGCCTGCCCGATGTCGCGGTAAAGGAAAGTTATTTTCGCATCGAATCAGCGTTAAAAAACTCGGGGTATCGTATGCCGCGTCAGCAGGTGGTGGTTAATATGGCCCCCGCCGATATCAAAAAAGAAGGCTCGTCATATGATCTCACTATCGCTACCGCAATCTTAGCCGCGTCAGGACAAACAGAAGCCGCAGAATTGGATAAGTACCTCATCATGGGCGAGCTATCATTAGACGGTGGATTACAACCCATAAAGGGGGCGCTGCCCATCGCCATACAGGCGCGCAAAGATGGCTTTAAAGGTTTTATTCTTCCCAAGCAAAATGCGCGTGAAGCGGCTATTGTAAACGATCTGGAAGTTTACGGAGTAGAAAGCATCAAACAAGTGGCCGATTTCTTCAACGGCGATCTGCAACTGGAGCGGGAGGTAGTTAACACCCGCGAGGAGTTTTATGACAGCCTTTGCAATTATGACAGCGACTTTAGTGATGTAAAGGGACAGGAGAACATTAAACGCGCCTTAGAGATCGCGGCCGCAGGCGGACACAACGTTATTTTGATCGGTCCGCCGGGGGCCGGCAAAACCATGCTGGCGCGGAGGTTACCTTCAATTTTGCCGCCTCTGAGTCTATACGAATCGTTAGAAACCACTAAGATCCATTCTGTAGCGGGGAAACTCTCTGCGGCCGATTCATTAGTAACCGTACGTCCGTTCAGGTCGCCGCATCATACCATTTCTGATGTTGCTTTGGTAGGCGGAGGCGGCAACCCGCAGCCCGGCGAAATATCGCTGGCACATAACGGCGTTTTGTTTTTAGATGAACTGCCCGAGTTTAAACGCTCGGCATTGGAGGTAATGCGTCAGCCATTAGAGGAACGCCGGGTTACTATTTCCCGCGCTAAGTTTACAGTAGATTATCCCAGCAGCTTTATGCTGGTAGCCAGTATGAATCCATGCCCCTGCGGCTATTACAACCACCCCGAAAAGGAATGTATCTGTCCACCGGGAATGGTGCAAAAATATCTAAGCAAGATATCCGGACCGTTGTTAGATCGTATAGACCTGCATGTTGAAGTAACCCCGGTAAATTTTAGCGAACTGGCATCAGAACGTAAAGCCGAACCGAGCGAAAACATCCGCGAACGCGTGATCAAAGCGCGGGAAATACAGTCAGAACGCTTTGGCAACAAACCCAACCTGCACGCCAATGCGCAGATGAGCCCGCAAATGGTGCGCGATATTTGCAAGATAGATGCAGCCGGGCAAAACCTGTTAAAGAAAGCAATGGAACGCCTCGGACTATCTGCCCGAGCTTACGACCGTATACTAAAAGTGGCCCGCACCATTGCCGATCTGGGCGGCAGCGAAGAAATATTGTTAGAGCACCTGGCGGAAGCTATTCATTTCCGCAGTTTGGATAGAGAGGGCTGGGCGGGGTAGATGTGTTAGTCACATGCGCCCCCAACCACGGGTATACGTATCTACGAGCTTAAAATCAGTTAGTTATGAAAATCTTTGATTTTTTAATATATTATTTGACACGGTGGTTTGAAGAGCGTAAAGGGATGTTGAAATGGAGTACTCCGTTAGAGAGGGCTATCTATTGTTTAACGATGATCTCTATTTGCTGGTTACTGATTTTAGATGACATAACTTGTTTTTTTTTATTCAAAGTGCAATTGTCAATAATTCCATTAGTTGTTTTAGTAATAATTGGCTTATTGGCGTCGAAAATGTTTAGCCAGATATATATAGCTAACGATCGATATGCGAAATTGAAAGAGCCACACTTTTTTAAAATGCGGAAGGCCTACGGCAAAGCACTGTCCATTATCGTCGTTCTCTTATCGTTTATAATGCCGTATTTGATTTTTATGATTTTTACTCAGTGAAAGAACGACCGTTGGCGCACGCGTGCCGCGTGTGCCATCAACGCTTTTGCTAATTCGCAGTAATTCTCTACATTTAAATAAAACCCCATCATGAAAAAACTGCTTTATTTATTCCTGTTGTTAACTGTTCTGTTTCAGGTTAAATCGCGGGCCGCGACCTTGTCTGCGACTAATCCTACTCAGCAAAAAATTGTACGCCCAACCGTTGCCATGACTAATGACGACGCAAAGGGTATCCTTAACAAAATGCGTCAAAAAAACTCTGATGCCGAGAAAATTACCGTATTAAAAGCGGGCGTGAAAGACAATGGCATTACTGTGGCACAGTTAACTACCCTGCTTAACCAATTTGCAGAAGATAGTTCAAAACTGGAATGCGCCGAATTTGCCTACCCGTATGTAACAGACTATAAGTCATTTTTAAAACTACTTGACCTCTTCAACTCCGAAAGTAAAAAAGACGATTTGGATGCTTTTGTAAGAAAATATAAAGGATAATGTTGTAGGCGCACACGCGGAGCGCGTGCGCCAGCGATGGGGATATAGTAGTTGTTACAATAATTTTAAAGTCTATTTGCTTGAAAGCCCGTGAAAGCTAAAAATTTTGTTATTGTTTTTTCTGTTATAATACTTAGCTGTCAGCATAAAAAGCCTGTGGTAAAAAAGGGGTGGTCAGCGGAATATAAAAGCATGTTAAATCAGCGCTTATGAGAGGTTTAGCCTTGGATAAAGACTATAATGCCGCTGAGAAAGAGCAGGTATGTAATTGCATTGTTAACAAATATGAAGAATTGTATCCTGATGGGATAAAGCATAAAATAGGAATAGACACTCTAAAGATAATATCTAAAATATGCTCTCCCCGCTAGCGGGCGTACCACGCGTGCTATATTTAGATAATGTTCTAGGCACGCGCGCCACTCGTGCAATTACACCATTTTATTTTAGCCCCATCGCTAACGCACACGTGCCGCGTGTGCAATAAAACAAAAACCTTATAAAAAACGAAAGGCCTCCCAAATTGGGAGGCCTTTCTTATAGCGTATGTTTAATCTTAGATTTTAGTCATTTGTCCGGTCAACATGTTTACTGAGTAAGTATCAGTAGAATTAACATTGTTGATCTGGATAGAGATGGTTGCCATGTGGTTACCTAAGTAGGTAATTAAACCGTGATAGTGAGTAACGTTGGTAGCGTTGCCATAACGGGCCGCATAATCTGTTTGATCTGTAGTATAAGAAGCAGTACCGGTTAAGAAATCGCCTACTAAACCAGAAACGTCAGCAGTTACACCATTAAAGATATAAGTACTTACTAAATCATGATATTCTGTAGTGGTTGAGCCAGACAATGTTGAAACGTGGCTGTTAGTTTTAATTGAACCGTCGATCGAGATCAATTTATAAGTGTTATCTAACGCTTTAACAATATATTTTTGAACGTTAGTAGTAGTATTAAAGAATGTTGAACCGCCAATTGCAGAGTTTAAGCTATCAGTTACATGGTAACCATTAACACCGTTCGAACCGCAATCATAAACAAACTTTAAGCCGCCGGTCAATACAAATGTAGTGTCCTGATGAGCACTTAATGTGGTTTTGTTAAATGTAGTATCAGTTCCGGTACCGCAAAGGTCATAAATGCCGTTAATAGCCGGACCATGGTGAGATACTGCATAACTTGACTTAATGCCATTATTTATGTTTTGACCGCCGTATTGACCCTGGAATGATTTTGAAAGGCTTAAAGCAATTTGTGCTGCAACGGCCTGAGTACTTGAAGTGTCAGTTGGTTTTACAACGTTTGTTTTACAAGAGTAAACAACCACGGCACAAAGTCCTGCTGCAACTATGAGTTTTAATGTAGATTTCATTTCAATAATATTACGCTATGTTAGTAAATTTCAATTTGTTAGCAAATATAATACTATCAAATGAAGTACCAAACGGTAGAATAGCTATAATTAGAGCTAAAACCTCTAAAAACATTTTACTTTGGCGATAATATTACCACATTATGTGGATTTGACTTCCCCAACTTGGGGAACCCATGCCCCGGTGCTTTAAAAATAACAGTTCCTTGTCCTATCTACAAATGGGCTTTGTTTCAGCATAATACTTATAGATATCTCGTGCGAGCCATAGCCATAGCTGCCCAGCTTATTCAGCGATGCGTCGTACGCATAACCTATTCTGAAGTTTTCATTCACAAAAAACTCAGCCATGCCCACTACCGCGCTTGACTTTTGCATGCCCTGCTGCAAATTCGGCTTAGAGTAAATGTCTATTGCAGTACGATAGGTTGCGCCTAACCAAAGCTTTTCGTTCAACAACACAAAAGCGTTAATATCCATACTGGTAGGAACGCCGGGCGCATCTTTTATTAAGATAGAGGGTTTGAATTTCATCTGGTAATCAACGTTGAACAACGCCCCGGCCGTAAAATATTCATGTGGTTTAGGAACGGGAATAAGCGTTGCGCTGGCCTGGTCGCTATGCATATGCTGCGCCAACAGGTTATCAACCGACGCCCCGACAAAGAAATTATCATTGCTGTAAAAAGCGCCTAAACGCGCGTCGGGTAATAAAACACTTTGGTAGCCCGTTGGCACATAAGTGTCAAATGATTGTACCGGGTTTAACTTACTGCCATCAATGCCGGTTTGAATAAATCCAAAACCCAAACCTAACGCCAGCTTAGAATGTTCCTGCTCGCCAATCTGTATACGATAAGCGTAGTTGCCATAAGCGGCGATGTTGCTTTGCGCACCTATCTGGTCATGCTGTAACATCAAACCTAAACCAACTTTCCCTTCTTTAACCGCGCCATCAACCGTGGCGGAAAAAGTGGTTGGAGCACCCTCCAGGCCTGTCCATTGCGAGCGGAAAAAGCTGTTTATATACAAATCTTCCTTATAACCCGCATAGCCGGGGTTAATGTACAGGCCGTTAAAAACATACTGGCTGAATTGAGCATCCTGCTGCGCAAACACCTTTCCTCCCACACTCAACAGAGCAATTATGATTAATAATTTTTTCATTCAGATTTCGATCTAATTAATGTCACATATCCTTTATAAGTATCCCACTCGCCGGCGATGTTAAACACACGCAGTACATAGAAATAAGTTCCTTCAACCAGGCCGTTGCCGGTCCAGTCGTTTTGATAATTCTTCTTTTCATAAACATTATTACCCCACCGGTTAATGATCACTATCTCGTTTTGCGAGTAAGTATCCAATCCCGGTATGGCAAAGGTGTCGTTTATGCCATCGCCGTTGGGCGTAAACACATTGGGCACGATCAACGGGTTAACCTGCTGCACCACTTGCGCCTGGTTGTTTGCCAGTATGGGGTCAAGCTCTCTGCCATGTATATCTACAATACTTTCTATTGTTCCGGGCCTTAACACCTTTACGGGCACTTCTAACGAAATAGGCTGACCAGGCGGCAATGAACCAATGATCCAGGTAAGCGTGCGCGTTTTCGGATCATAAGTCACGTTTCCGGCAAGCAATCCCGGCGTATAGGTTATTTGCTGCGGAATAACATAGGTCACTTTTACACCGGTGCCGGTTGTCGGGCTCAGATTCTTTGCTATCAGTATATAGTTATAATCCTGCCCCGGTTTTGCCTGGGTATTAGTAGAGTTAATGTTAACCTGCAGATCGACAACGGTGTCCGGCATGGCCGCCCTGTCATTAATTTTTATTTCTATAGCATCCGATTCTGACGATGGGCAGCCCAGTATATTAAAAGCTGTTACCGTATATAACCCGGCCAAACTGGCGGTATAATCCGGACGCGTTGCACCACTTATACGCGTTCCGTTTAAATACCATTGATAGGCTGCGGCGTTGGCGGTTGCTCCGTGCAAAACAATAGTGGCCCCTGCACTAATTGTGTATACGGTTGAGGGCTTAGCGCCCTGGGTTTGCGAAAACCCTTTCCCCGACACAATCAGCAGCGCACATACTATCAATATTTGACAGAGCTGCCTCATCCTCACCAAAAAACCAGACCAACCTTTAATTTGCTGAAATTGAAGGCTTTGTCGGAATCGGCGCGATGACCACATCACTGGTTGCAGAACCAGCGCAAGATGAGTTTAGCGTATAGCTAACCACCACGCCAAAGGTTACAGTACCCGGTGTTGCCTCGTTAGAAACCGTATAGGTGTTGCTTGTTGCCCCCGGAATGTTGGTTCCGTTACGTGTCCATTGATAATTCAATGTATAACCTGTTGACGGAGTTGGGTTAGCAGTTAACACCGTAGTACCAACGCCCGCACAAATTGTGCTTATGGAAGTGGTGATAGTAGTTGTTAACGGTGGTAATACGTACACCTTAAACGGATCTGATATCGGCGAGGTACATCCACTGGCACTCTCGGTTACCACCTGGTAGGTGTAATAACCTGCACCACTGGCTACTTCGGTGTAAGTACGGCCGGTAGTTGTGGTTAATTGCTTATTGCCGCCGGCGTCCAGTTTATACCAATGATAAACTGTCCAGTCGGCACCATTGGGGTCCTGTGGACCAGAAATAGAGATAGTTTGGCCGGCACATAATACCTTGCCAACATCGGTAGCATTGGTAGGCGCTGCGGTAGTTGCATCGCTTGGGCCAGATCCTTGCGCAAAAGATCTCGATGCAAATACTGATAAAGCTAAAACAATCAATGCGCATAGTAGATAATTCTTTTTCATGGTGCAATTATTTTTAATATTCATTTCTAAAATTCTTATAGGGAAGTTATTCCCGGTTTAGCAGGTGTCGGATTTATTGTTATAGTTACTGTTTTGGGCGCCGACTGGCATCCGGTAACCTTATTTTGCTCAATAATGGTGTAAGTGCCGCTTTGTGTTACGGCGTTGGTAATAACATTACCTAAGCTGTCCTTAAAAATGTAGGTGTAAGTAGTGGTATCATAACCGTTTATGGTTTTAGTAAGATCATACCCTCCGCATGCGCTTTGCGCCCCCGTAAGCGACAGCACCGGGATTGGATTAAGGTTTACGATCATGTTGCGGCGATATACCGGCGCGAAAACAATATCGTCTACAGCGAAGTCGTTACCACTTGCCGCTGTATTTTGATTTACCAAAGCGATGGGTACAGTACCGCTGGTACTGCCCGAGTTCCAGGTAGTGGTGAAATATTGCCAGGTACCATCAGAAACTGCAGAAGACAGGCTAATTGTACCCAGGGCACTGCCGTTTATCGAAAAATTAAGTATGGCGGGTGAGGAAGGGTTGGCGGATGTTGCCCAAACTGAAAAGACATAGTCTGTATTCGGTGTGATCGTGATATTCTCTTTCCAAACAGTAACACCGGTGGTTGATGCACCATTAACGATCAGCATATTGCCACTACCCGAGGAGTGATCGCCAAAAGCTGTAAAATTAGTATGGTAGGTATTGGGGTTGGTTCCCACGGTATAAGTGCCTTCAAGGCTCAATTTGCCGCAGCAACAAGTTGGGCATGGGGTTGTGGTGGTTACGTACGTGTATGAACTGGTGAAGCTGCTATTGCCCGAGGAGAAATCACCGTTAGTAACTATGTTGGTACCGGTTTCCTGCCACCAGTAAGTACCGGATGCGGTAACCGTTTTCGTCATCCCTGTTGAACCATCATTCCATGAGGGATTAGAATAGCCGGTGATATTTTGCGCATTTAGTACCGCGCTGGTGCCGCAAACGTTAATAGTTGTATCAGTACCGTTGGGCCTAACCAAATTGGTAATCGCATTGGGAGCAGTCACTACCGGAATAGCTGAAACAGCAGAGATCAAGGCCCATTTTAAGGGCTTTGTCAACAGCATTAACAAACTACTTTTATCAGCGGGCATAACCGTTTAAACTAACAGGTATGCCCTTTTACGAATATTAGGAAAGGGAGTTACATAGAATTAAGTAAAAAGAATACTTTTTTATTGCAAATTAACAATTGTGAATAAATGATGACAATTTAATTGGTACCAATATTAACTACCGGTTAATGTTCTTTGAATTATATTAAAAATTTCATGAAAGTTTTCTTGCTTATAAATCACAATCAAACCCGCTGCAATTGTTTTTTGATGGATTGCGTGTATCTTAGTTGCATGCAGTTTGAAAAGGCTCGCGATTTTATTTTTAAAAAGCTGGAAAATGAGTTGCCCTCTTCGCTGAGCTACCATACCGTCCAACATGTACGCGATGTTTATGATTGTGCCGACAGAATTGGCCGCGAGGAAGGCGTTACCGACCATGACTTGCAACTGCTTTTAACCGCTGCTGCTTTTCATGACTCAGGTTTTATCCACCTGCGTACCGGCCATGAAGAAGAGTCATGCCGCATCGCCCTCAATGTGTTGCCTTTTTATCATTACACAGACGATGACATTGAAAAAATTTGCGGAATGATCATGGCCACCCGCTTGCCGCAATCACCACAAAATCATTTAGAGCAAATTTTAGCCGATGCCGATCTGGATTATTTAGGCAGGGATGATTTTTTTACCATTGGTGATAAACTATTTAAAGAGTTGCTGGACGCAGGAATTGTAAAAGATCACAACGAGTGGAACAGGGTGCAGTTATCCTTCATGGAAAATCACTGTTATTTCACCCCGACAGCAGCGGCACAGCGGAAAGAAAAAAAAGACGATAATATTAAAAAGGTAAAAGCCAAACTGAAAACTTAGATTTGCTACATGAAGCGCCTGAATTTACCACATTGGTTAACCGACACGTTTTGTGTTTTACTGGGCATTTTGTTCAGTGGTTTCGCGCTCCGCGGATTTTTGGTGCCAAACGGTTTCTTTGATGGTGGCGTAACCGGTATCTCGCTAGAAATTCATGAATTTTATCACCTAAATATTGCCTGGGTAATTGTGGCCTGCAACGTTCCGTTGGTGATAATGGGGGCTTACCAGGTAGGGCGGAATTTTGCATTGCGAACATTTGCAGCCATCATTGGCCTGGGGCTTTGTTTGCAGTTTATGCCCTATACCGAGGTTACTTCCGATCCGCTTTTGTGTTCTATCTTCGGTGGTGTGTTTATGGGCATAGGTGTAGGGTTGTCCATTCGCGGTGGTTGTGCATTGGATGGCATAGAAGTGTTAGCGCTGTATACCGGCAAACGCGTGAGCTTTACCATTAGCGAGATCATTCTCGGCATTAATGTTATCATTTTCCTTATCGCCGCGATATTTAAAGGCTTGCCAACGGCGTTGTATTCTATCTTAACTTATTACGCAGCTTCGCGAACGCTCAATTTCGTGATCGAGGGCGTAGAAGAATACACTGGTGTTACCATTATTTCGGGCGAGAATGCAATCATCAAAGAAAGGTTGGTGATGGAGCTAAACCGTGGTATTACTGTTTACAAAGGCGAGCGCGGATATTTAAAAAGCACGTTCGATATTCATCAGCCTGTAGATATTGTTTTTACTGTAGTAACCCGTTTAGAAGTTCGCCGACTGCGCAATATGGTGCACGAGATTGACCCCAAAGCGTTTGTGTTTACCAGCACCATTAAAGAAGCAGCAGGTGGGGTGCTAAAGAAGCGTGCAAGGCACTAAGTCAATTTCACCGCCAAATCATCCACATTCACCGAATACTTTAACTAACTGACCCATTTTGCATTGTGTCGCTTTTAATTCTATATTAGTTTTGAATCGTCAAACAAATCACTAAAAAACTAAGCGTCATGGACATGTATCAAAATAATCCGTATATGGGCCTTTCAGGCATCAGCGCGGAAGAAATAGCCTTCTTACAACAAGCTACTGCCGATTTAAACGAAAATCAGCAAAAGTACTTTTATATGATCTACACCGGCAAACGTAAAAGCCCGCAGGATGTGATGATCTTTTGTATTGTGGGTTTATTCCTGGTTCCGGGCTTACAACGTTTTATGCTTGGCCAGATAGGTATGGGTTTATTGTACCTGTTTACCGTGGGGCTGTGTTTTATCGGTTCAATCGTCGACCTGGTAAACCACAAATCGCTAGCCTTAGAGTTTAATAAAGCTGCAGCTTACGAAAGCCACCACATTGCTAAACTGAGCAATTAAGAACACGTAGGGTAACACCCGACTTTATATAAATGCAAAGGCGCTCCGTTTTGAAGCGCCTTTGTTTATTTATCGTATTTTTGAACTTACACATCGGTGCGCTCAATTTTCATTCGGTGTAATCTCAAATAATAATGAAACTATCTCAGCTTACCGCCTATTTAGAAAGCCTGGCCCCGCTGGCCTACCAGGAAGATTACGACAATTCGGGTTTGATCGTAGGACATCCCGACCAGGAAATACACAATGCTTTGATCTCCTTGGATTGTACCGAGGCAATTGTCGATGAAGCCATCACCACCAATTGCCAGGTCATCATATCGCATCACCCTATTGTTTTTAAAGGACTGAAAAAGTTTAACGGCAAAACGTATGTGGAGCGAGTGGTGGAAAAAGCAATCCGTAATAACATTGCCTTGTACGCTATCCACACCAACCTGGATAACATCATGACCGGCGTTAACGCCAAAATTTGTGAGACTTTGGGTTTAGAGAATTGCCGTATCCTTTCGCCCAAACAAGACCTTCTAAAAAAGCTGGTCACCTTTGTGCCCAACAGTCACGCCGAGCAAGTGCGTAATGCATTATTTAATGCTGGGGCGGGCCACATAGGCAATTACAGCGAAACCAGTTTTAATGGCGAAGGAAAAGGCACTTTTAAAGGCAATGAAGACAGTAACCCGTACGTAGGCACGCCGGGTGAGCGCCACACCGAACATGAGGTGCGCATAGAAACGGTGTATCCTGCCAATTTAGAAAGCAAGATCATTATGGCGCTGGTATTGGCGCACCCGTACGAGGAAGTGGCGTATGATCTGTACGAATTAAGCAACCAGCATACCGACGTTGGTGCAGGGATGATCGGCGAGTTACCGCATGCTATTGAAGAACACGCTTTCTTATTCGACGTAAAAGAAAAAATGCGTTCACATGTAATTCGGCATACCGAATTACGCCATAAGCACATAAAAAAAGTAGCCGTTTGCGGCGGTTCGGGCGGTTTTTTGTTAAAGCAGGCCATTGCCGCCGGCGCCGATATATTTATCACAGCCGATTATAAATATCATGAGTTTTTTGATGCCGAAGGCAAAATAATTATAGCTGATATCGGTCATTTCGAAAGCGAGCAGTTTACGCAGCAGTTGTTGCATGATATGATTAAAAAGAAATTCCCAAATCTTTCGGCAAGGGTAACGGATATCAATACTAATCCGGTGCGGTATTTTGTTTGATAAATTTCCAGCAGCAGCCTCTCATTTCGAATCCCGAAGGGTGAGAAATCTTTCAACGCGCCATACCATTACGCTAAGGAGAAAATTTCAATATGTGGAATTATAATTTCTACGTTTATATCACAACTAATCCAACTCAGACGATTTTATACATCGGTGTAACAAATAATCTAAGGCGCAGACTATTAGAACATGCCGAAAACAAAGGTAAAACAAGCTCTTTCGCAGGTAAATACTTTTGCAATAAGCTGATTTATTATGAACATTTTATTCATATAGAAGAAGCAATAGCAAGGGAAAAAGAAATAAAAAAGTGGAGTCGGAAAAAGAAAGACGCGCTGATTGATTCACTAAACCCAGAGCGACGCTTTTTGAATGATGAAGTAATGGAATAGCAGTTCTCTTGGTGCGTTGAAAGATTTCTCTTTCGCCCCTACGCACTATCCTGCGCTGCTCTATCGAAATGACAAGAAGTTTAGAGGGACCGGTTAGCTTGCCCTTAACTCTCAAATTACAAATCAATTATAAATTTTCTTATAAATTTTGTATCTTTGCCATCCCGTTTATAAATATTAAACAAATCCCGTAAAATGGAACAAACCGTAGAACAAAAGCTGAAAGCTTTATACGAACTACAAACTATCCACACTAAAGTTGACAGAATTCGCCAGGTACGTGGTGAGTTACCAATGGAAGTTGCCGATCTTGAGGATGATGTTGCCGGTCTGGAAACCCGCATTCAGAAAATTAAAGCTGAATTGGATGACCTGGAAGACGATATCGTTACCCGCAAAAACGTTATCCGCGACGCGCAAGCCAACATTAAAAAATACGAAGCTCAACTGGCCGAAGTAAAAAACAATCGCGAGTACGAAGCGATTTCTAAAGAAGTTGAAATTCAAGGCTTAGATATCCAGGTAAGTGAGAAAAAGATCCGTGAGTTTGGTTATGAGATCGCTACCAAAACCCAGGTTTATGAAAAAGCCTTAGCCGACTTAGAGTCGCGCAAAAGCGATTTGGATGCTAAGAAAGAAGAGTTGGACACCATTGCTTCTGAAACAGAAAAAGAAGAAAGCGAATTGATCGTTTTAGCTGATAAAGCTTCTAAAGACATCGAAGAGCGTTTATTGATTGCTTACAACCGTCTGCGTAAAAACGCGAAGAATGGTTTAGCAGTAGTAACCATCTCTCGCGACTCATGTGCAGGTTGCTTTAACCAGATCCCGCCTCAACGTCAATCTGATATCCGCCAGCGCAAAAAGATCATTGTTTGCGAGCACTGCGGCCGCATCCTGGTTGACGAGCAAATGGCTATGGAAGTGGAGTCTGAAGTAGAACACGCATAGGTTAAATTGAATATCCTCATATAAAAGCCTCGCATTTGCGGGGCTTTTTTCGTTTATTTATGTCCATATCCGCCACGTCATTGCGAGGTACGAAGCAATCTTAGCACGTTATACATTC
>Ga0209026_1001119_pt1 | contig 12693 bp, 14 predicted proteins | sample AraplaCL_Col_mCL_FD_184262 | JGI IMG/M metagenome (GOLD analysis project Ga0209026, IMG submission 184262) | Arabidopsis root microbial communities from the University of North Carolina, USA - plate scrape CL_Col_mCL (SPAdes) (version 2) | ecosystem: Host-associated > Plants > Roots >... | reverse complement strand
CGTCGATTTTGCGCGAAAGATTGCGGCATTCGCGGTGCTTGCTTCAAACAACGTCAAGGGCAAGCGGCCGGCCACATGGGTGGCATTGGGTACCGCTTTCAGAATTGCTGCCCGGTTCGGATGTTCGATCAATTCAATCAGCGTTTCCGACTCCAGCTTGCCATCAAGGTAAATCGCCGTGCCGATCACTTCCACACGAAGTCCGCCTTCGGTCGTTTTGACGTGGGTGGTCATCGTTCAATTCCTTTCATGGATCAAATAATGTTGAGCAGGTAAAGGTGAACAATTCCGGCCGTTGCCTGCGGTAGACCTGCAGCCACATCAGCGTGGCCGGCACCAGCGAGCGCAGCGCAAACCACAAGGCGTCTTCCGCGTGGTCGGCACCCGGTTGCAGTTCGTGCCCGAGCTTGCTCCAGCCGGCCCATTCCAGCTCGGGCAAGAGATCGCGCGCCGAGTCCGGCACGCTATCGATGGTGCCTATCATGATCAACAACTGACGCTGTGCCTCGCCGCGCGTGAGGCGCGACGCCATGAATTCCTCGCGGGCCACTTCTTCGCCCAATATCATCACTGCTGCGCCGGCTTCTTCCATGATGGCGAACAACGCGCTGTTCAACATTTTTCCTCTCCTGCCGATTTCGCCCGCCGGCAATGCCATTGCATCCAGAAGGCGTGGTGGAGTTCATCGGCTTTGACCGCTCATACCGGTCGGTTTTCCCTGACCTTGATCGGGCCCATTATTTTCAAGCCTTCTTCGAAACTGATCTCGAGGAAATTCTTGTTGAAACGACCTGCTGCGTCGGCGATCGCCAGCAGCTTGTCGCCGGTATCGAGCTTTTTCAGATCGCCGCGTTCGATGTTGAACAGGTCGAGCAACTCGTTGTGGACGGTCGATTCGTCCAGCGGCAGCACGTAAAACATCGCGCCGCCGTAGGGAATCTGGTAACGCTTGGAAATGTCGAGATTGCAGGCAAAGAAGAAATATTTTCCGCCTGGCGTGAGCTTGTCGCCCAACACTTCGCACAACAACTTCAAGTGTTCCAGCGAGGGCGCCATGCCGGCCAGGAACGGCAGGGTTGCGGCGCCGACGTCGGCCACGGTCATGACCTGATCGAGCTTGATCTCGGGCGGCCGCTTTTCATCGGCCAATGCGGTTTGATACTTGAGCGCGATTTCGCCGCGAAAGGCGAAGCGTCCGGCGCGCGATGTTGCGCCCTTGAATACCGGACTCAGCAAGCGTCCATCGGCATCGAGTTCGGCCAAAGGTGTGTCGGCAATAGTGCTCATGCAATACTCCTTATTGATTACAAAGAAAATCGGCGGTTTTGAAAAAAGCGGCAATCAGTTGTCCACGCAGTGCCTCGTCTTGTACCTGTTCTTGCAATGCCTGCGTCATGCAAGCCATCCAGGCATCACGCGCAGCGGTGTTGATGGCAAACGCCATGTGATCGCGGCGCAGACGCGGCTGGCCGTGCTGTTGGGCGTAAAGCGGCGGTCCGCCCAGCCAACCGGAGAGGAACATGAACAGGCGTTCCCTGGCGGGCGCCAAGTCGGAAGGGTGCATCGCCCGGATGGTGCTCGCCTGCGGCAACTGGTCCATCAAGGCATAAAAGCGTTCGACCAGGCGGCGCAAGCCGGTTTCGCCACCCAATAGACCGTAGTGCGGGTTGGCCGGCGGTGCGAAGATCGGCAATGCGCGCGCGTTCATCGCTGTCAGCCCAGTACGACAGGAATGGCGAGAGAGACCCGGCGACCCAACTGCGCATCAACCTTGCGCCGCACTGCTTCGAGCTTCAAGGGCCGCACCAAGGTTGCGTTGGCGCCATGTGCCAGCGCGTCCTTGACTGCCGGCTCTTCGGCGGAATTGCAGACGACAAGAATTTTCAGATCCGGATGTTGCTGTTTGAGGTTCGAGACAATGGCGGCACCATCAAGCGCGATGGTACCGCTGCCGAGCAGGACCAGTTGCGGCGGCCAATCGCGGCCTTTGTCTAGTGCATGCTTCACGTCGCGCAGCACGTGGGTCTCGCATTCGTCGGCCAACATGAACTGCAGCGCCATGCTGCTGACGTCATCGCTGTCTATGACGAAGACGCGTTTGTTTTCAACTGCACGTTGACTGTCTACGCCTATCTGCATGACCCGCTCCTTGAGTTGAATCACATTTCTTGCATTGAGAATGCAGCGCCGCGTCAGCCCGATTCGTACTCGCTGCATTCAGCCATGGGCGTCGTTACAGCGATAAAAGCAAGCATCGTTCCACACCGGCCAAACTGCGAGCGCGTGGAGTGCGCGAGGCCACTTTGAGGGGGCCACAGGCGCTACGCGCGCCAATGCATCTGCTAAGGCAGGTGCTTCGGTTGCGTCCAATCGGGCTGGCTTGTCTTGTTCCTTACAGTGATCAGTGTCGTTTGTGAGGTTTGCAACAAGCGTTTGGGGTATCGGATGAATACCGCCAAAAGGCCAATTTATCCAATTGAATCAAGACGTTGTATTCAATATTTGGCGATGGCACGGCAATTGCAAAGTGGGTGGTGCACCGACGATGTTTTGCCGAAAGCGCGACTTAAGACGAAGACCTATAAAAGTTTCGAAGCGGCGTCCCAACGGATGCAAGCAAGTGTAGTTAGCAAACCTGCTTGGAACGAAACATTAACCTGACCATTTTAGGAGATTCACATGGCTTCATTGAGACAAATTGCTTTTTACGGCAAGGGCGGCATAGGCAAATCCACCACGTCGCAAAACACCCTGGCTGCGCTGGCGCAGATGGGCCAAAAAATCCTGATCGTCGGTTGCGACCCGAAGGCCGATTCGACCCGTTTGATCCTCCATGCAAAGGCACAGGACACCATCCTGTCGCTCGCAGCGGATGCCGGTTCGGTGGAGGACCTGGAACTGGAAGACGTCATGAAGGTCGGCTACATGGATATCCGCTGCGTCGAATCCGGCGGTCCGGAACCTGGAGTCGGCTGCGCCGGTCGCGGTGTCATCACCTCGATCAATTTCCTCGAAGAAGAAGGTGCCTATGACGGCGCCGACTATGTGTCTTACGACGTGCTGGGCGACGTGGTGTGCGGCGGATTCGCCATGCCGATCCGTGAAAACAAGGCGCAGGAAATCTACATCGTCATGTCCGGTGAAATGATGGCGATGTATGCCGCCAACAATATTTCCAAGGGCATCTTGAAGTACGCGAATTCAGGCGGCGTGCGCCTGGGCGGCTTGATTTGCAATGAGCGCCAGACCGACAAGGAACTCGAGCTGGCCGAAGCATTGGCCGCCAAGCTCAACAGCAAATTGATCCACTTCGTGCCACGCGACAACATCGTGCAACATGCCGAGCTGCGCCGCATGACGGTTCTGGAATTTGCTCCCGATTCCAAGCAGGCGCAGGAATACCGCACGCTTGCAAACAAGATACACGCCAACGCCGGCAATGGCACGATCCCGACGCCGATCACGATGGACGAGCTGGAAGACTTGCTGATGTCGCACGGCATCATGCCGGTCATCGACGAGTCGCTGGTCGGCAAATCGGCTGCAGAACTCGCTGCCGAAGCAGTCGCTTAAGCGGCGAGGCAAGCCAAGGGAAGTGCAGCCAGAATCAGACGCGCGTTCGCAGGCAGCAATGCCGGGAACGCGCGGGCAGCAGCCACAACACGCTTAAAGCGTTCTTGAACAATTGGGGCGCAACTACCCCGCAGTCCTTTTTTGGGAGGGCCCATGAGCCTCACAGTTGAAGAAACCATCACGCGCAACAAGGAATTGATCGACGAAGTCTTGAAGGTTTACCCGGACAAGACCGCCAAGCGCCGCGCCAAGCACCTCAGCACGCAAGAGGAAGGCAAGTCCGATTGCAACGTCAAGTCCAACATCAAATCGATTCCGGGCGTGATGACGATTCGCGGTTGCGCTTACGCCGGTTCCAAGGGCGTGGTGTGGGGACCGATCAAGGACATGGTCCACATCAGCCACGGCCCGGTCGGCTGCGGCCAGTATTCGTGGGGAGCGCGGCGCAACTATTACATCGGCACCACCGGCATCGATTCCTTCGTGACCATGCAGTTCACTTCCGATTTCCAGGAAAAGGACATCGTCTTCGGCGGCGACAAGAAGCTGGAAAAAGTCATGGATGAAATCCAGACTCTGTTCCCGCTCAACAAAGGCATCACTGTGCAATCGGAATGCCCGATCGGCCTGATCGGCGACGATATCGAGGCAGTCTCGAAAAAGAAATCCAAGGAATACAACAACCACACCATCGTGCCGGTGCGTTGCGAGGGCTTCCGCGGCGTGTCGCAGTCGCTTGGCCACCACATCGCCAACGACGCAGTCAAGGAGTGGGTATTCGACAAAATGGACCCGAACAAGAATCACTTCGAGGCCACGCCATACGACATCGCCATCATCGGTGACTACAACATCGGCGGCGATGCATGGTCTTCACGCATCCTGCTCGAAGAAATGGGTCTGCGCGTGATTGCGCAATGGTCGGGCGACGGCTCGATCGCCGAAATGGAAAATACGCCGAAGGCCAAGCTGAACGTGCTGCACTGCTATCGGTCAATGAATTACATTTCGCGCCACATGGAAGAGAAGTACGGCATTCCCTGGGTCGAGTATAACTTCTTCGGGCCGTCCAAGATCGAGGCGTCGCTGCGCGAAATCGCCAGCCATTTCGATGACAAGATCAAGGAAGGCGCGGAACGCGTCATCGCCAAGTACAAGGCGCTGACTGCTGCAGTGATCGCCAAGTATCGCCCGCGTCTGGAAGGCAAGACCGTGATGCTGTTCGTCGGGGGCCTGCGTCCGCGCCACGTTATCGGCGCGTATGAGGACCTCGGCATGAACGTGGTCGGCACCGGCTATGAATTTGGCCACAACGACGATTATCAGCGCACCACGCACTACGTCAAGGACGGCACGTTGATCTATGACGATGTGACCGGCTATGAATTCGAGAAATTCGTCGAGAAAATCCAGCCCGACCTGGTGGGTTCCGGGATCAAGGAAAAGTACGTGTTCCAGAAGATGGGCGTGCCGTTCCGCCAGATGCACTCGTGGGACTACTCGGGGCCGTATCACGGTTACGACGGTTTCGGCATCTTCGCCCGCGACATGGACATGGCGATCAACAGCCCGGTGTGGGGTCTGACCAAGGCACCGTGGAAGAGTTGACGTGACGCAGTCTGGATTGAATTGATTTCTCTGCACAGGGTTCCCGCCACGCGAGAAGAGGGAGCCCTGCCGCAGAAGGAGCGATTCGCTATTGATTTGTAATTGGTTTTACACATCATCCGTTTTAAGGAAGAACATCATGCCGCAAAATGCCGACAATATCCTGGACCACGAAAACCTGTTTCGTCAGCCGGAATACCTGGAATTATTCGAAAGCAAGAAGAAACATTTTGAATTCTCCGTTCCCGTGGAAAAGGTCCAGGACGTGCGCGAATGGACCAAGACCCGCGAGTACCAGGAAAAGAATTTTTCCCGCGAAGCGCTGACCGTCAATCCGGCCAAGGCCTGCCAGCCGCTCGGCGCGGTGTTTGCTGCCGTCGGCTTCAAGAACACCTTGCCGTTCGTGCATGGTTCGCAGGGCTGCGTCGCATATTACCGCTCGCATTTCTCGCGCCACTTCAAGGAGCCTACCTCTTGCGTATCCTCGTCGATGACCGAGGACGCGGCAGTGTTTGGCGGCCTCAACAACATGATCGACGGCCTGGCCAATTCGTTGAGCATGTATAAGCCGGAAATGATTGCCGTGTCGACCACCTGCATGGCGGAAGTGATCGGCGACGACCTGGACTCCTTCATCAAGAATGCCAAGGAAAAAGGCAGTGTGCCGATGGACTATGACGTACCTTTCGCGCACACCCCAGCCTTTGTCGGCAGCCATGTGACCGGCTACGACAACGCCTTGAAGGGGATCTTGACACACTTCTGGGACGGCAAGGCGGGCACCACGGAAAAGCTCGAACGCGTGCCCAATGATGCGATCAATTTCATCGGCGGTTTTGACGGCTTCGTGGTTGGCAACATGCCGGAAATCCGGCGCATCTTCAAAGCGATGGGCGTGAACTACAACATCGTCTGTGATCCGTCCGAGACATGGAATACGCCGACCGACGGCGAGTTCCGCATGTACAGCGGCGGCACGACGAAGGAAACCGTGGTGGACGCGCTGCATTCGAAAGCCACCATCGTGTTTCAGGAATTCAGCACGCAAAAGACTGCAAAATATATCGCCGAGAAAGGCCAGGAAGTCGTCTCGCTGAACCACCCGATGGGCGTGACCGGCACCGACAAGTTCTTGATGGAAATCTCGCGCCTGACCGGCAAGCCGATTCCGCCCGAACTGGAACTGGAGCGCGGCCGCCTGGTCGATGCCATCGCCGATTCACAGGCACATCTGCACGGCAAGAAATTTGCCATGTATGGCGACCCGGATATGATGCTGGGCCTGACGCAATTCCTGCTGGAACTCGGATGCGAGCCAACCCATGTCTTGTCAACCAATGGCGACGCCGATTGGGCAGAAAAGGTCCAGGCGTTGTTTGATGCTTCGCCATTCGGCAAGAATTGCAAGGTCTACCCGAAACGCGATCTGTGGCATATGCGCTCGCTGTTGTTCACCGAACCGGTGGACTTCCTGATCGGCAATACCTACGGCAAATATCTCGAACGCGATTGCGGCGTGCCGCTGATCCGCCTGGTGTTCCCGATCTTCGATCGCCACCATTATCATCGCTTCCCGGTGTGGGGCTACGAAGGCGCGATGCGCGTGCTGGTGATGATCCTCGACGAATTCTTCGAAACCCTCGATGCCAACACCATCGACGCATCGAAGACCGATTATTCGTACGACATTATACGTTGACGGCGAATCATCCCGGACCGGGCGGCACGGTCCGGGCAGGGATGCGCGGGAATTTTGTGCAGTAAAGCATTGACCTTTTTGCATGACGGAGGCGTTTCATGACTGCATTGAAAGCCAGGATCCAGGAAGTTTTCGACGAGCCCGCGTGTGAAAAGAACCAGGGTAAGTCGGAGAAGGAACGCAAGAAAGGGTGTGCCAAGCAGTTGGCGCCGGGCGCTGCGGCCGGTGGTTGCGCATTCGACGGCGCCAAGATCGCGTTGCAACCAATCGTCGACGTCGCGCATCTGGTGCATGGTCCGATCGCCTGTGAAGGCAATTCATGGGACAACCGGCACGCCTTGTCGTCGGGCGTGCAAACCTACCGCACCGGATTCACCACCGACATCAGTGAACTCGACGTCATCTACGGCGGCGAGAAGCGCTTGTACAAAGCGGTGCGCGAAATCATCGAGAAATATGATCCGCCGGCTGTATTCGTGTATCAAACTTGCGTCACAGCCTTGGTCGGGGATGATATCGAAGCCGTCTGCAAAAGCGCCAGCGCCAAGTTCGGCAAGCCGGTCATTCCGGTGAATTCGCCCGGTTTTGCCGGCGTCAAGAATCTCGGCAACAAGCTTGGCGGCGAAGCGCTGCTCGATTACGTGATCGGCACCGCCGAACCTGACCTTACCACGCCCTACGACATCAACATCATCGGCGAATACAACCTGTCCGGTGAATTGTGGCAGGTCAAGCCGCTGCTCGATGCGATGGGCGTGCGGATACTCTCTTGCATCAGCGGTGATGCGCGCTATCGCGAAGTCGCCTACTCGCATCGCGCCAAGGCGGCCATGATGGTGTGCTCGAAGGCCATGATCAATATCGCGCGCAAGATGGAGGAGCGCTACAACATTCCGTTTTTTGAAGGCTCGTTTTACGGCATCGGCGACGTCTCCGATTCGCTGCGGGAAATCGCGCGGCTGCTGGTGCAGCAGGGCGCGCCGGACGATATCTTGGAGCGCACTGAAGCATTGATAGCCGTTGAGGAAGCGCGCGCGTGGGCCCGCCTGGAACCGTTCAAGAAGAGGCTGGCCGGCAAGCGCGTGCTGCTCATCACCGGCGGCGTCAAATCGTGGTCGGTGGTGGCTGCGCTACAGGAGGTCGGCATCGAGATCGTCGGCACCAGCGTCAAGAAATCGACCAAGGAAGACAAGGAAAAAATCAAGGAGATCATGGGCGACGATGCGCACATGATCGACGACATGACCCCGCGCGAGATGTATGCGATGTTGAAAGAGGCGCGCGCCGACATCATGCTGTCTGGCGGGCGCTCGCAGTTCGTCGCATTGAAAGCCAAGATGCCGTGGCTCGACATCAACCAGGAACGCCACCACGCCTACGCCGGCTATGAAGGCATGATCGCGCTGGTTGAAGAAATCGACAAGACACTTTACAACCCGGTGTGGCAACAGGTGCGCCTGCCGGCGCCTTGGGAATGAGGGCCACATCATGGCGATCGTAACCTCGTCGAGCAAGGCGGCGGCGGTCAACCCGCTCAAGATGAGCCAGCCCTTGGGTGCGGCTTATGCGTTCCTCGGCATGAATCGCTGCATGCCGGTGATGCACGGTTCGCAAGGGTGTACCTCGTTCGGCCTGGTGCTGTTGGTGCGGCATTTCCGCGAGGCGATTCCGTTGCAGACGACCGCGATGAACGAGGTCAGCAGCATACTCGGCGGGATGGAGAACATTGAAAAGGCGGTGCTGAACATCCGCCAGCGGGCCAAGCCCGACCTGATCGCCATCTGCTCCACCGGCCTGACCGAAACCAAGGGGGACGACGTGGACGCCTGGCTGCAACTCATCCGCCTGAAGCATCCCGAGCTGGTCGATACGGCGTTGGTCTATGTTTCGACGCCCGATTACGTCGGTGCTTTCCAGGATGGCTGGGCCAAGGCGGTGGAGGCGATGATACGCGCGCTGGCGGTGCGGACGCCGGAAAAGAAGAGCATGCAGGTCAACGTGCTCGCCGGCTGCCATCTGACCCCCGCCGACATCGAGGAAGTGCGCGAGATCATTGAATCCTTCGGCTTGACAGCCATCGTGGTGCCGGATGTGTCCGGGTCGCTGGATGGGCACATGTCTAACGAATTCAGCCCAACCACGATGGGCGGCACCACGCTTGCAGACATGAAGGCGCTTGGTGCGTCAGTTGCAACGATCGCCATTGGCGAACAGATGCGCGCCTCCGCACTTGCTCTGGAAGAGATCACTGGCGTGCCGTTTGTTTTGTTTGAACGCCTGACCGGCCTCGGCGTCAATGACGCTTTTCTTGCCCATCTGGCGCAATTGTCGGGCGCGCCCATCGCGCAAAAGTATCGCCGGCTGCGCAGTCAGTTACAGGATGCGATGCTGGACGGTCATTTCTTCTTCGGCGGCAAGAAAGTGGCGATTGGCGCGGAGCCGGATTTGCTGGTGACGCTGGCATCCTGGCTGCAGGAGATGGGTTGCGAGATAACGTCAGCAGTGACAACTACCGCGTCTGCTTCCTTCGAGCGCCTTGCAATCGAGAAGGTCTTGATCGGCGATCTGGAAGATTTGGAACGTGGCGCAGCCGGTTGCGATCTGATGATCACGCATTCGCATGGCCGCCAGGCAGCTGACCGACTGCACATTCCATTCCACCGGGCCGGCCTGCCGTTGTTCGACCGGCTTGGCGCCGGGCACCGTCTCTCGGTCGGCTACCGCGGCACGCGCGGATTGATCTTCGATATCGGCAATCTTTTCCTGGCCGATACGCATGAACGCAATCCTGACACCTGGCGTCTGCCGCAGGCGACACTCGACGCGTTGACCCCTTCAACTTTTCTAACTGAGGAAGCATGATGAAAATCGCATTCGCAACGCAGGACTTGCAACGCGTGGACGCGCACTTCGGCTGGGCCAAGAATATTGCGATCTATGACATTACGAAGGACGGCTATACCTACGTCGAAACTATCACGTTTGACGGCGAACTGAAAGAGGATGGCGACGAAGACAAGCTGGCGCCGAAGATCGAGGCCATCAAGGATTGCGCCATTCTTTACGTGGCGGCGATCGGCGGGTCGGGCGCGGCGCGCGTGGTTGCCAACAAGATCCATCCGGTAAAGGTGCTGCAAGCCGAGCCGATCTTCGACATCCTCGACAAATTGCAGGACGTGGTCAACGGCACGCCGCCGCCATGGCTGCGCAAGGCCATGCAAAAGGGCCAGGAACGCGAATTCAACTTTGAGGAAGAGGCCAGCCATGACTGAAACAGCGACACGGGAAGCAATTACTCCGATCGACACTGCGTTCGTCAAGGAATTGATCAAGCAATGGCGCGCGCAGGATACCCACGGCGCGTGGGACGGCAAGAGCGACGAGACCTTGCTCGCGCCCTACATCATCACGCGCGAACAGCGGCGCGAAATGCCGATCATCGGCGATCCCGACCCTGAAACGCTTTGGCGGCTGGAGTTGTTCTACAACGCCGTCGGGTTGGCGATTGAGCGTCAAACGGGCAGCATTGCCACGCCAATGATGAAGATGTCGCACGAAGGTTTCGGGCGCATGGTGCTCATGGCGGGCCGCCTGGTCGTGGTGAACAAGCATTTGCGCGACGTGCACCGATTCGGCTTCGAGAGCATGGAAAAGCTGGCGGCAGAGGGAGAAAAGCTGGTCGCCGCCGGCGCGGGCATGGTTCGGCAATTTCCGGATGTGGTGAATTACGGCTAGCAGAAAGGGAAATGGAAATGCAGGACATCGAAACGCTCAAGGCGCAAGTAAAAAAACTCAACCAGCAAGCGACAGCCTTGAAAATGGATTTGCATGACTTGTCGGAAGATTTGCCCACCGGTTGGGAAAAGATTCCGGAGGTTGCAAAGCGGGCCTACGAAGCGCATTGTGCGCTGGCCGAGGCACGCAAGGCGTTGGCGGCGGCCGGCGCTTGAGATTGCGGGAAAGGAGAGGAAACTGGCATGGCAACCTTTACCGTCAAACTCCCGGGCGGCGAATTGTGGACACCCAAATTCGTCGGTGCCATCAACGAGGAAAAATGCATCGGTTGCGGCCGCTGCTTCAAGGTGTGCGGGCGTGAAGTGCTGGAACTGGTCGGCATCAATGCCGATGGCGAACGGGTGGCGGTCGACCTCGACGACGACGAGGATGAAGAGTACGAAAAGAAGATCATGACGATCGCGAACCAGGAGAATTGCGTCGGCTGCGAAGCCTGTTCGAAAATTTGTCCGAAGAAGTGTTACACCCATCTGCCGGCGGAAGTTTGACGATTGCCGGAAGACTGCTGCAGGGTTCATGCCACAAGGGAAATCGCAATGGTACAAAGTGAAGCAGGATATGTCGAATTGATCGAAGCTGCGCGTGATCCGGAACACGTGGTGACACTGGCCTTTGCCGGGCTGATCGCACTCGCGCCGCAGCGTCCCGCGCCGTACGACGTGCCGATCGCCGCGCTCGATGGCGCTGCGCTGGCAGCCTTGCGGGAGCGTTACTTCCCAGATTTGCAATGTCCGCTGCATGCCTATGCACGGATCAGTCCGCCACCGGCGATCGACGAGTTCGACGATCTTCTGTCGCTGCTGCTCGACCATCGCTCCGTTGCCGACCAGGAAAGCACCTGGCTGGCGCACGCCTTGGCCACAGCCTGCATGGCGTCCAATCACTTGTGGCAAGACATGGGGCTGCCCAATCGCGCTGCGTTGTCGTGGCTGATCAAGCATCATTTTTCCAGCCTGGCGGCCCGTAATACGGGCGACATGAAATGGAAGAAGTTCTTCTATCGTCAATTGTGCGAGCGCGAGGGATTGATATTGTGCAAATCGCCCAACTGCGTGAGTTGTTGCGATTACCATCTGTGCTTCGAGTCCGAAGAAGTGTCAGATCAACCTGGGCTGCGCTGACACAGCCGTTTCACGCCGATCCGGTTCGGCATGGGTTTGCGTCTCCCCCTACCAATAAGACATCTTGACGCGATAGTCGCCGCCGATCACCAAGTATTCCGCTTCGCCGCGCAATGGATTTCCGGGCAACAGATTGCTGAAGAATAGCAGCTTCGCAATCGGCACTTCGGCCTCGATGATCGTATCGCCGAATTCGCATGCAATGTCGCGTTGCGACGTGAACGAAACCAGATTGTTCAGGCGAACGATGGCGCAGCGGGCATCAATTTTTTCAATCAATTGTTGATCGCGCAAATCGTTGGCGCCACGATATAGCAGCAAATGGCTGGCGCCGTCGCCGCCTTGGCGCGCGAGCATCCACTGGCAAAATTCATACAACAAGTCAAACTGCATGTGGATTGCATTATTATTGAACTTGCCGGCCATCTTTTCTTCAATGTAGCGTATCCACGCCGGTGAATTGAACCGACGAATGGGTTCCTTGTGAAAGGTCGGGAACAGGCCGAAACGGCTCTCCACCCAACCTTTCAGCACTGCGCCGGCCGGGCTGTTGGAATCGAAACCCCAGTCGTTCAGTGCGCGCAGATAACTTGCGCGATAGCGGCGTCGCTCGCCGGCTTCCGGCACTTGATCCAGCCCGAATATCAAGGCCATGTAATCCTGGAAGATGCGTCGCACTTCGTCGTCATTCAACAAATTGTTTAGGCGCTCGAATAGACTGCCATGCGACTCGCGTGTTCCGGCAATGCGGAGCGGGATCGGGGCGTCGTTAAAATCGGCATTGGCGATCAGTCCGGTCGGCAGGCCGACAAGATTGGTGCTGTGTCCTCGCGACGCAATGGTTGGGTCTGGTTTTTCGGCCGGCATTTGTATTATGGGCTGGGCGGCCTTTTGACT
>Ga0209026_1001115_pt1 | contig 12763 bp, 11 predicted proteins | sample AraplaCL_Col_mCL_FD_184262 | JGI IMG/M metagenome (GOLD analysis project Ga0209026, IMG submission 184262) | Arabidopsis root microbial communities from the University of North Carolina, USA - plate scrape CL_Col_mCL (SPAdes) (version 2) | ecosystem: Host-associated > Plants > Roots >... | reverse complement strand
GTGCAGCCGGTGAAGATCGGGAACGGCTGGACCGGCTATGCCCCCTATGGCGTGGGCGACTGGGACCACGACGGCCATCTCGACATCGTGGCGCGCAACGCCGCTGGCGACATGATGCTGTTCCCGGGTGAGAGCCGGCGTGGTTACAGCCAGGCCCAACCGGTGAAGATCGGCAACGGCTGGACCGGCTATACCTTTTACGGCCTGGGCGACTGGGACCGCGACGGCCACCTGGACATCGTGGCGCGCAACGCCGCCGGCGACATGATGCTGTTCCCGGGCGAGAGCCGGCGCGGCTACAGCCAGGCCCAGCCGGTGAAGATCGGCAACGGCTGGAACGGCCTCAGCTTCTTTGGCCTGGGCGACTGGGACAAGGACGGCCGCCCCGACCTGATCGCCCGCGACGCGGACGGCAATCTGATGCTGTACCCGGGCGAGGGACGCCGCGGTTACAGCCAGGCGCAACCGGTGAAGATCGGGAACGGGTGGTAGACGGCCCGTCCGATCGACAGCGCCATGCCGGCGCAGGCTCGATCCCCTACCTGCGCGCCGCGCGGAGGATGCGGCCCAGTTCGCCGACCGAGTAGGGTTTCTGGAGCACGTCGAAGCCGTGATGGGGATCGTCCGCCAGCACCTGGCTGTAGCCGCTGGTCAGGACCACCGGCAGGCTGGGCCAGCGGTTGCGGATGCGGCGGCCGAGTTCGACGCCGCTGATGCCCGGCATGACGACGTCCGTGAAGACGAAGTCGAAGTCGCCGGCGCGCTCGTCCAGGACGGCGAGGGCGCGTTGGCCGTTGGTCACGAGGTAGGGCTGGAACCCGAGGTCTTCGAGCAGCTGCCGGGCGAATTCGCCGACCTCGACGTTGTCTTCGACGATCAGGATGGCGCCGCGCGGATCGACGTCGGGCCCTTCGGCTTCGGTCGGCCGCGCGCTGGCCGGCGCTTCGACGCGGGGCAGGTAGAGGGTGAACGTCGAGCCTTCGCCCAGGGTGCTCGCGACCTCGATGTCGCCGCCCGATTGCTTGGCGAAGCCGTAGACCTGGGACAGGCCGAGCCCGGTGCCCTTGCCCACGCTCTTGGTGGTGAAGAACGGCTCGAAGATCCGTTCGAGGACGTCAGCCGACATCCCCGTGCCGGTATCGCGGACCTCCACGGCGACGAAGGCGCCAGGGGGGCCGTCCTGGCCCCTGAGGCCCGGCAGGGCGTCCACGCTGCGGGCGCGGATGACCAGGTCGCCATTGCCGTCCATGGCGTCGCGCGCATTCACGGCAAGGTTCAGGATGGCCGTCTCGAACTGGGTGGCGTCGGCCTCGATATAGGCCGGCGCCTCGCATTGCTCGACGACCAGGCGCACATGGGAGCCGACGACCGTCGACAGCATGTCGCCGATCCCGGCGACCTGCTGGCAGACCTCGAAGGTGACGGGCTTGAGCGCCTGGCGACGGGCGAAGGCGAGGAGCTGCGCCGTGAGCTTGGCGGCGCGGTCCGCCGTGTCGGCGATGGCGTCCAGGTAGCGGACGCGCCGTTCCTCGGGCAGCGTCGGGCGGCGCAGCAGCTCGGCCGACGACCGGATGACGGTGAGAAGGTTGTTGAAGTCGTGCGCCACGCCGCCGGTCAGCTGGCCGATGGTCTCCAGCTTCTGTAGCTGGCGGACCTGGCTCTCGGCCTCGAGCAGGGCGTTGGTCCGCTCCTGCACATGGGTTTCGAGGGCCTCGGCAAGACCCCGAAGCTGGGCCTCGGTGTCGCGCTGCCGCGCCTCGGTCTCGCGCAGGGCGGCCACGGTCCGGTCCAGCTCGCGCTCGCGGGCGCGCAACGCCTCATCGGCGATCGTGCGCTCCAGGAGGTCGGCCGCCTGCCGCGCCAGGATGTCGAGCAGGCGCAGGTCGCGCGCGGACGGCTGGTGCGGCTGGCTCCAGTGGGTGGAGATCATGCCCAGCAGGCTGCCGTCGCGCGACAGCAGCGGGGTGGTCTGGGCGGAGCGGATGCCGGTGCGCCGGAACGCGACCAGGTCGTCGGTGCCGGCGATGTCGGCCCAGGCCTCGAAGTCGGGGATGATCGCGCGGGCGCCCGACTTCAGCGCCATGGTGCAACTGCTGTAGGCCGCCGGACGCACCCAGCCCCAGAACGCCACGGCCTCGGGCGGCAGGCCCCGCGAGCTCAGGAGCTGCAGCTCCCCGCCGTGTCCGGAGGCGTCGTCGTGCGGGCAGAGGCGCTGCATCGTTCCGAACTGCGAGCCGGTGATCTCCACCGCCGCGTCGACGATCTTGCCGTAGAGCTCGACAAGGTCCTGTTCGACGATGAGCTCGACGCTGATCCTGTGCAGGAGATTGATGTCCGCCTGTTCGTCGAGCGGCCTCGGCAAGGTGTTGCGCGCCGACGCGCTCGGATCCGCGGAGAGCAGGCTGGTCATGGTCGCCCCGAAGTCGTGGATCCAAGCTCCACCGTGACGGTGAACGCCTTGAAAGCTTAAGCGTTCCCAAGGGGCGCGACGGTCGGGAGCCCGACGCAATGGCCCGCTCGCGCCTTATTTCTGGCGGGGCGGTTTCAGATCGCAGCCGGCGGCCAGGAGCTTCCGTTGTGCAGGGCGTGGGCGGCCTCGGCGAAGGTCCTGGCGGGTTGCGCACTTCGGCCTGGATCGCCCTGTCGGCGTCCTTGCCCCCCGTCAGCGTGGGATCGGGGTTGCCGCCGTCGGCGCAGACCAGGCGGTCCGCCGTCGGGCATTCGTGGTTCTCCTACCAGCTCAGGTCCGACAGCAGGCCGGCGTAGACTTCGATGCCGCCCCAGAGGGAGCCCAGGGTGAGGTTCTCGTTCACGGCGTGCTGGTTGTCGTCGTAGTTGGCGATGCTGACCCCGACCATCGGGGCCTGCAGCGTGTTGACGATCTCGGCCATGCCGGAGCTGGCGCCGACCAGGGGGACCTTCAGGACCTCCTCGCCGCGGGTGCGGCCGATGGAGGCGGCGACGGCCGCGGCGGCGGGGCCGTCCATGGGGGTCTTGCTGGCGATGCTGTCGCCCTCGTCCCAGTTGAGGCGCACGACCTTGGGGTTGGCGAGACGGGTGGCGAGGTCGGGCGTGTCGCGGACGATCTTCCAGCCCTGGGCGGTCAGGTAGTCCTCGACCTTCCTGTGCACCACGGCCGGGGTCATGCCGGGGGCGAGGCGGATATCGAAGGAGGCGTCGGCCTCGGTGGCGATGGCGTTGGCGGCGTCGGGGCCGGTGTCGCCGCCATGGATGGCGCGCACGTTCAGGGTGGGTTGCAGGTAGCCGTCGGCCAGACGCGGGCCGCCGATGTTGCGGCCCAGGCCCATGGCCGTCTTCAGCTCGTCCTCGATCGGCGGCAGGGCGGCGAGGGCTTTCTTGTCGGCCTCGGACATGGGGGTGACGTCGTCGGCGAAGCCGGGGATCAGGATCTTGCCGTCGTCGGTGCGCAGGCTCATCACCAGGCTGGCGATCATGACGGTGGGGCTGGGCGCCCAGCTGCCGTAGTGGCCGTCGTGCAGGGGCTTGAGCGGGCCGTAGACGGTGGTCTTGAAGCCGACGATGCCGCGGTTGCCGAAGTTGATCTGCTGGCGGCCGGACTGGTGCATCGGGCCATCGCCCATTATCAGGAGATCGCCCTTCAGCGTCTCCTTGTGCTTTTTCACCAGGGCGGCGAAGTGCGGCGAGCCCTGCTCCTCCTCGCCCTCCCACAGGATCTTGATGTTGACGGTGGGCTTGCGGCCCAGGGCCTTGAGGGCGTCGAGGGCGCTGAGCATGGCCTGGACCGAGCCCTTGTCGTCGCCGGCCGAGCGGGCATAGAGCCGCCAGGTGGGATCCAGCGGGCCCTTGGCGCCCTGCCAATCCACCGGCGTCGCCTCGGGCAGGGCGGTGCGCATCGAAGGGGTGAAGGGCGGGGTGACCCAGCCCTTTTGGGCGATCGGCTGACCGTCGTAGTGGGCGTAGAAGACCACGGTGCGCTTGGCGCCCGGCGTCTTCAACTCGCCGAAGACCGAGGGTGGCGTGCCGGGCTCGGCGGTGAGGATCTGGGTGGCGAAGCCGCGGGCCTTGAGTTGGCCCTGGAGGTAGGCGGCGTTGGCCTCGATGTCTGCGACGTTGGTGGCGACGTTGGGCATCGACAGCAGCTTGATGAAGTCGGTGACGATGGCCTTCTCGTTGGCCCCGCGCCAGGCGCGCACCTTGGCTGCCGGGCTCTCGGCGAGGGCGGCGGTCCCGCCCATCAGCGCCAGCGCCAGACCCACACCCGCAACCACGCCCCGCAACGCCATACGCTCACTCCCTTGATGTGCAGGAACTGTAGCGCGGCGGGGCGGAATGGCGAGCGCGGTCAGGCGGCAGCGCGGCGCCAGTGGAAGAGTTGCGGAAAGCGTGTGCGGATCCACCAGAACGCCATCAGCGGCAGGGGCGCGATCCCCAGGATCATCGGCAGGGGCGTGGCGAGGATGGCGGCGGGGATGCGGTCCTGCTGGCCGAAGAAGAACGAGCCCGTCGCGACGAACAGCGCGGCGCCCATGCGCCAGAGGTGGCGCACGGTGCGGTCGCGGCCGATGACGCCGCCGCGGCGGATCACCTTCAGGTCGCTGGCGGCGGCCAGGGCGCAGATCACCGCGAAGATGTAGATGGTCTGGAAGCCCTCCATCCGGCCGGTGGCCGCGCCGTAGGGCACGAGGGCCAGGCCCATGAGGGCGATGCCGATGGGGACGGCGACAATGGCCCGCTCGAAGGCGCCGGTCTGACCTGGGCGGCGGCGCACCGTCGCCCAGGCGGTGGTGATCAGATAGAGCGTAAAGGCCGCCGCCGTGGTGTTGGTCCAGCGCCCGTCGGCGCGGAATGGCGCGGTGCAGACGGCCACGCCCGCCATGGTCAGCATCGAGACGAAGAAGACGGTCCCCGCCACGGCGTGCCAGCGACCGCCCTTGCGGGCGAACATGGCGACGCCGCCGGAGAGGATGCCCATGCTGCCGCCCGCGATGTGGAGCACGAGCAGCAGGGTGGCGGCGAAATGCAGGATCCAGGGCGAGCCGGGAGGGGCTTCGAGGGTCATGGCGATGTCTTTCAGAGCTTGGCGATGACGTTGGTCAGGACGGGCGCGAACATGCCGATCCACGTGCCGAAGATGCCGACGCCCATGAGGAGGGCGCCGAGGACGACCGCGCCGGCCGCGGAAAAGCGCAGGGCGGGGCCGCCGCCGGCCTTGGCGCGCAGGTAGAGTTCCAGGACCAGGAGCGGGACGAGGTAGCCGCCGAAGCTCCAGACGTCGAAGACATCTCCCGGCTTCATCAGCGTCTTGCCGCTGGCCATGTAGGCCATGCCGTAGGTCGCCATGCCCAGGCGCAGGAACCAGACGCCGTTGGCGACCATGAAGGTGCGCATGGCCCAGCGGCGGTGGGCGGCGAAATCGCGGGTGACGGCCGTGCGCCAGGCCAGGCCGCCGAACGCCAGGATCAGGGCGGCGTCCAGGGTGATGGCGATGGCGCTGGGCAGACCCGACCAGGTGGGGCGGCCCCAGGTCATCCAGAGGCCGACGACGCTGGCCAGCATGGCGGTGGTCATGAAGGCGCGGCCGACCCAGCGGTGGACCGCCGGCGCCCGGGCGCGGATCTGCGGCACGAACTGGAGCGTCCCGCCGAAGGTGACGACGGCCGCCATCAGGACGTGGGCGGCGAAGGCCAGGTTGCCGGCGGTGTCGCCGGGCACATAGCCCTTGATCAGCATCTTGTTCTCGTTCCAGGCGGCGAAGTTCCCGCTGAGCGAGGTCGGCGCGTAGACCGCCAGGATGTAGGTCACGAACAGGGCCTGGCCCGTCACGGTGACGGCGAACCAGAAGGTTGCGGCGGCGCTTAAGGCGCGTTCCGCCGTCGCCCGGGCGGACCCGCCGGGCGTGAGGACTGCAGAGGTCATGGGTTATCTCCGGGAGGAGGGGGCTAGGTCAGGACGGCTCGCGTCGTCGTCGGAGCCAGATGGCGGCCGCCAGGAAGGCGGCGGCGAAGGCAAGTCCGAGCCAGAGGCCGGGCTCGGAGAGGACGTGGATCGGGTCGAGCTGGCTGGGGCTGTGGATCGCCTCTTCGGCCTTGCCGCCGACGCTGAAGGCCATGGCGTAGCCGCCCAGCACCCGCTCGCCGACGAACTGGGCGACGTGGGCGGTGCGGAAGGCGATGCCCTCGATGATGGCCGGCGCCGCGAACGGGGCCACAGCCCAGAGGATCGGCATGCGCCGCGCCCAGGCCGAGACCAGCAGCAGCCAGCTCCAGACGGGGGCCATCCAGAGCACGTTGACGAGCAGGCCGTAGGGCAGGACCACCCACATGGTCGCCAGGCTCACGTGCCGCCACACCACGAGCGGGCTGATCCCGTTGAACGCGGCGGCCAGGGTGCTCCAGACCAGCATCAGCGCCTGGGTCCCGATCGTGATGGCCAGGGTCGCCAGCGGGATGACCAGGATCGGCACGGCGGCCTTGGACAGCACGGTCATCCGGTCGGACACCGGCATGGATTTCCAGAACAGCAGGCTGCGGTCGCGGCGTTCGCTCTGCAGTGCGCCGGCGGCATAGAACATGCCGACCAGGAGGCCGGTCGCCAGGACCGCCAGGGCCACGAAACTGTGGGGGCCCAGCAGCAAGGCGGAGCGCTTGCCGCTCGCCTCCACCGCCCGCAGGGCATTGGGCAGGCCGAAGGCGCTGATCAGGAAGCCGACGAAGCCGATCGCGGCGATGGCTGCCGGCGCCAGCAGCACCGCGCGGTTCTCCCACAGCTCGCGCCGGACGGACCAGTAGAAGACGCGCTGCCACGGCAGGGCGGCGGGGGTGTCGGCGGGGGCCGTCATTGGACGCCTCCGATCACGGCCACAAAGATGTCGGCCAGGCTGGGGGTTCGCACCTCGCCCATCGTCGCCAGCCGGTCGCGGTCGGCGCCGTCGTAGATCAGCAGGCTGCGGCCGAAGAGCTGGCGCTCGTGGATCGGGCGGAAGGTGCGCGCCGTCGCCAGATGCTCGGGCGCGGCCATGAGTTCGAGGTAGCGTTCCTCGAAGGCCTCCATGCTGGTGTCCAGGACCACCCGGCCGCGGTTCAGGAACACCACGTCGGTGAGGATGTGCTGCACCTCCTCGACCTGGTGGGTGGTGATGAGGATCGTGCGGCTGCCATCGAAATAGTCGTTGAGCAGGCTGTCGTAGAAGGCCTTGCGGTACAGCAGGTCCAGGCCCAGCGTCGGCTCGTCCAGCACCAGCAGACGCGCGTCGATGGCCATGACCAGGGCCAGGTGCAGCTGGACGATCATGCCCTTGGAGAGGTCGCGGACGCGGCTGGTGCGCTGGATCGAGGTCTTTGCCAGGAAGCCCTCGGCCTTGGCGCGGTCGAAGCGGGGATGTACCCCGGCCACATAGTCGACCGCCTGCCAGACCCGCATCCAGCGCGGCAGCACCGCCACGTCGGCGATGAAGGAGACTTCGCGCATGAGTTCGTCGCGGGCGGCCCAGGGATCGAGCCCCAGCACCTTGAGGTCGCCCTGGTATTCGGTGAGGCCCAGGATGGCCTGCAGGGCCGTGCTCTTGCCGGCGCCGTTGGGGCCGATCAGGCCGACGATGCGGCCCTCCTCGACGGTCAGGTCCACGCCGTCCAGGGCGGTGGTGGTCTTGTAGGCCTTGCGCAGGCCGCGGGCTTGGATGCAGGCCATCGGTCAGGCCTTTCCGGACGGCTTGGCTTGGGGCTTGCCCAGCAGCTGGTCGGCCAGGCCCAGGCGCTGGATCGTGGCGTGGATCTCTGGCCACTGCTCGGTGAGGAACTTCTCGCGCTCGGCGGACAGCAGCAGGTCGCGGGCGCCGACGTTGACGAACATGCCCAGGCCGCGGCGCTTCTCGACCAGGTTCTCGTCGGCGAGCTGTTGGTAGGCCTTGAGCACGGTCAGGTGGTTGATCCGGCTCTCGGTGGCGACGTTACGGACGGACGGCAAGGGATCGCCCTCCTTGAGCAGGCCGTCGAGGATCATGGCGACCACGCGATCGCGGATCTGGCGATAGATCGGCTGACTGTCGTTCCACTCTGGGTCCATCGCCTCGTCCGAACACCCCGTCCGCGCCCCGCGGTCGGGATCAAAGGCGGTGAGTCTCCGTCATCCGCCACCTGATCTGGTGATATATATGACTATAACACCTGTCCGACGCAAGCGCCTTGAGAAGACCCCGGCGTGATACGCGGCCGCAACGAACCCGCCCAACTCTGGTCAAGCCTGGGGGTGATGCTGTTCGGGCTTGAGGGACACCGGTTCATTCTCTCCCCCCGAACCGGACCGTCCCGAAGCTCCTGAACGCGGCTCCCCCGTTAGAACGCCCCCACGTTGGGGGAGCCGCAACTCCCACACACCCGAAGATTTCCGCAGGCCTCCCCCGGCCTGCGGGAGCTTCCGATCGGTGACGTTGTCCGGAAGCCCCCGCGCAAGTTCGCCGCCACGGCAGCACCCGCGGCAAACCTGCTGTCGCCAGCCTGGTAAGGAGTGGCCCCTGCCTCGAGGGACGGTGCAGGGGCCTGGCCGGTCGTCGTCGGGGGGCGAGGACGCCCGGCATGGCATCAAAATGCCGGCCACGGCAGAGAGTTCCACAATTCTCGATACGTAGAGGTATTTCATCTGTGGGTTGAAAACGCCACGGTTCCGCTTGCGTGAACAAAATAAGAACAATACGCTTGCGGCGTGGCCACTCTCGATCTCAAGCGCAAGCTCGCAATCCTCTCCGACGCCGCCAAGTACGACGCCTCGTGCGCCTCGTCGGGCAGCGTCAAACGGGACTCCAGCAACGGGAAGGGGATGGGCTCCACGGATGGCGGGATGGGGATCTGCCACGCCTATGCGCCGGACGGGCGCTGCATCAGCCTGCTGAAGATCCTGCTGACCAACTTCTGCGTCTACGACTGCGCCTACTGCGTGAACCGGGTGTCGTCGAACACGCCGCGGGCCCGGTTCAGCGTGGACGAGGTGATCGACCTCACCCTGGGCTTCTACAAGCGCAACTACATCGAGGGGCTGTTCCTCTCGTCGGGGATCATCCGCTCGGCGGACTACACGATGGAGGAGATCGTGCGGGTGGCGCGGACGCTGCGCGAGGTTCACGATTTCCGCGGCTACATCCACCTGAAGGTGATCCCCGAGGCGTCGCCGGCGCTGGTGAACGAGGCAGGGCTCTACGCCGACCGGGTCTCGATCAACATCGAGCTGCCGAAGGACGAGAGCCTGGTCGCCCTGGCGCCGGAGAAGGACGTCGGCGGGATCAAGAAAGCCATGGGCGCGGTGCGGCTGTCCGAGGACGCGTCGAAGGAGAAGGGGCGCAAGGCGAAGCCGCCCAAGTTCGCGCCGGCGGGCCAGTCCACCCAGATGATCGTCGGCGCCGACGCGGCGACCGACGGGGCGATCCTGAAGCGCAGCGAGAGCCTCTACGGCGCCTATCGCCTGCGCCGGGTCTACTATTCCGCCTTCTCGCCCATTCCGGACGCGACCTCGCGCCTGCCGCTGCAGCGCCCGCCGCTGATCCGCGAACACCGGCTGTACCAGGCCGACTGGCTGATGCGGTTCTATGGCTTCCAGCGCGCCGAGATCATCGGCGAGGCCGAGGACCTGGACTTGGGCATCGACCCCAAGCTGGCCTGGGCGCTGCGCAACCGCGGCGACTTCCCGGTGGATGTGAATGTGGCGGACCGCGAGCGGCTGCTGCGGGTGCCGGGGCTGGGCGTGCGGGCGGTGGACAGGATCCTGGAGGTGCGCCGCTACAAGCGCCTGGAGCTGGCCGACGTGAAGCGGTTGTCGCGGGGGATCGAGAAGCTGAAGCCGTTCCTGGTCTGCGCGGACTGGAGCCCGGGCGCGCTGACCGACAGTGCGAACCTGCGCCAGAAGGTCGAGCCGCAGCAGCTGGACCTGTTCTGATGCAGGTGGTCCGGCTGGAGCACGAGACCGACTTCGACGGCTGGCGGCGGGCAGCCCGGACTCTGCGGGCGCGGAAGGTCCCGCCCGAGGCCACGCTGTGGACCATCGACGGCGAGGCCAGCCTGTTCGACGGCGGGGACGAACCCGCGCCGGGCGCCGGGCCGATCCGCGCGTTCCGGGTGCCCAAGGCCTTCGTGGACCTGGCCGCGCGGGTGATCCTGCACCGCTCGAACGAGCGCTTCACGCTGCTGTACCGGCTGCTGTGGCGGCTGCAGGACGAGCCGGACCTGATGCACATCGCCTCGGACCCGGACGTCGCGCGGGCCGGCCATTTCGCCAAGGAGGTCAGCCGGGCGGCGCACAAGATGAAGGCCTTCGTCCGCTTCCGTGAGGCGTCGGACGAGATGGGCGAGGCGTTCGTGGCCTGGTTCGAGCCGGCCCACCGGGTGGCCGAGGCGACGGCGCCGTTCTTCGCCCGCCGCTTCGCCAACATGCGCTTCTCGATCCTGACGCCGGACTCCTGCGTGCACTGGGACCTGAGCGAGCTGACCTTCACCGCCGGCGCCGACCCGGCCGACGCGCCGTCCGAGGACGCGCTGGAGGAATACTGGCGCACCTACTACGCCTCGATCTTCAACCCGGCCCGGCTGAAGGTGGGGGCGATGCAGAAGGAGATGCCCAAGCGCTATTGGCGGAACCTGCCCGAGGCGGCGCTCATTCCCGAGCTGATCGCCCAGGCGCAAGGCCGCACCGAGACCATGGTCCACCAGGCCCCCACCGAACCCAGCCGCCGCATCGTCAAGGCCGCCATCCGCAACAGCCGCGATGCGCCGTGGGACGGCCAGGCGGTGACGACGCTGGAGGAGGTGGCGGCCGGGGTCGATCACTGCCGCCGCTGCGACCTGTGGCGCGACGCGACCCAGGGGGTGGCGGGCGAGGGGCCGGGCAAGGCCAGGCTGCTGTTCGTCGGCGAGCAGCCGGGCGACCAGGAGGACCTGGCGGGCAAGCCGTTCGTGGGGCCGGCGGGCCAGGTGTTCGACAAGGCGTTGGCCGAGGCGGGCGTGCCGCGGGCCGAGACCTACGTCACCAATGCGGTGAAGCACTTCAAGCACGAGCTGAGCGGCAAGCGGCGGATCCACAAGACGCCGAACCCGGGCGAGGTGACCGCCTGTCGCTGGTGGCTGGACGCCGAGCGGCGGATCGTCCGGCCGCGGGTGATCGTCACCCTGGGGGCGACGGCGGGCCTGGCGGTGTTCGGCAAGCCGACGCCGATCGCCAAGTCCCGCGGCCAGCCGATCCAGCTCTCCGACCAGGCGCAGGGCGTGGTCACCTGGCACCCGTCCTACCTGCTGCGGCTGCCGGACGAGGCGGCCAAGGCCAAGGCCTACGCCATGTTCGTCGAGGATCTGAAACTGGCCTGGTCGCTGGCGGCGTGAGGGATCAGGCGATCCCGCCGTTGGCCCGCAGGGTCTGGCCGTTGATCCAGGCGCCGTCCGGGCCGGCCAGGAAGGCGACCGCCGCGGCGATATCCTGCGGCTGGCCCAGGCGTTCCAGCGGGTTCATCTTGGACATCCGCTCGATCAGCTCCGGCGACTTGCCGTCCAGGAACAGGGCGGTGGCCGTGGGGCCGGGGGCGACGGCGTTCACGGTGATGTTCCGGCCGCGCATCTCGTTGGCCAACACGCGGGTCATCGCCTCGACCGCGCCCTTGGTGGCCACGTAGGCGCCGTAGCCCGGCAGGTTGAGGCCCAGCACGCTGGTGGACAGGTTGATGACCCGGCCGCCGGACCGCATCCGCCGCGCCGCCTCGCGCAGGGTGTTGAAGGCGCCTTTCAGGTTGATGTCGATCATCCGGTCGAAGGCCGCGTCGTCCTGCTCGGCGAAGGGCGCCAGGGTCATGACGCCCGCGTTGTTGACCAGCACGTCGACGCCGCCGAGGGCCACTTCGACCTCGTCGAACATCGCCTTGACCGCGCCGGCGTCGGCGACATCGGCCTGGACGGTGATGGCATGGCCGCCGGCCGCCTCGATCCGGGCGACGACCCCGTCCGCCGCCTGGGCATTGCCAGCATAGTTCACCGCCACCGCGAAGCCGTCGCGGCCCAGCCGCTCGGCGATGGCCGCGCCGATGCCGCGCGAGGCGCCGGTGACGATCGCGACCTTGGGGGATTGAGCGTTCATGGGACCTCTCCTGGCCGGCCCGTCGCCGGCTTGTGGAGGTGAAGATGGGCCTGATGAGTGTGCGGGATAAGCGGGGTTGTTCCGGATGGATTGTTCGGGTGAGCCGAACAATATGGCTTGCGGCCAGGCAGACGTCCTGCACCTGACCTGTTGCGGGCGGCTGCGGTGGAGCTTACCCCTGGTTGCGTGGCAATGGGCAGGCGATGAGAGAGATCGCAAGGTTCGTCGATGTCTACGAAGCCGAGGTCGCCGCCAGCTTCCTGGCGGCGAACGGCATTCACGCCTTCGTCGCCGAAAGGACAGTCGCGACGATGCAGCCGCTGCTGCAGACCGCGGTTGGCGGCGTCCGGCTACTGACGTCCGACGACGACGAGAAGACCGCGACGGAATTGCTTCAAATGGCGCGCGCCGGAGCGTTCGCCGGGCCGCAGGGCGATGACATCAAGCCCCGGGTTTTCCGCCCGATCACGCTGGTGATCGCCCTGACCGCCCTGATCGTGGGTCAAGGATACGGGGGCCAGCCGTTCATGGCGCAAGGGCGGCTGAGCCTTTTGCATCTGTCTGGCCTGGTCCTGCTCGGTGTCGCCCTGGTCGTGTGGATTGCATCGATCGCCGCCTGGCTGGGCGGGGCTTTTGGGCCGGCCTGAGCGGCGTCTCGCCAGACCTCCGGCTTGGGCTG
>Ga0209026_1001114_pt1 | contig 12764 bp, 11 predicted proteins | sample AraplaCL_Col_mCL_FD_184262 | JGI IMG/M metagenome (GOLD analysis project Ga0209026, IMG submission 184262) | Arabidopsis root microbial communities from the University of North Carolina, USA - plate scrape CL_Col_mCL (SPAdes) (version 2) | ecosystem: Host-associated > Plants > Roots >... | reverse complement strand
CAATCCCAGGATACACATCTAAATAAGTATTAGCCTTACCGTTGCGATCAAAAACCTGCTCCCAGGTGCTTAGCGGCTCCCAGATAAACGTGCCTAAGGCCTTATCTTTGGGTGCGGTGAAGGCAATATCGTTTACTTGCTGTTTCAGCTGCGAGTATTCGGCAACCATTACGTACTTTTTGTAGCGTTTAGCCAGGTCGCTCATGTTGTTTTTAAGGTCGGTTAGGGTGCCGTGCCATTTTGGGTAATAAGATAAGCCGATCACATCAAACGGAACCTTTCGCGCCAGCATATTATCCAAAAACCAGCGCGACTCTTCATTTTGTCCGCCTAAAGCAATGTGCAGCATGATGAAGGTGGGCGGACTGGCTTCCTTCACTCCTCTTACACCTGCATAGATCAGGTTAGCCAGGCTATCGAGGTTGTTGATGGCGCCATCGGGCCACATCATACCGTGGTTAATTTCGTTGCCTACCTGCACCATATCCGGCGCGGTGCCTTGCTTTTTAAGCGTATCAACCACATATTTAGTGTACTGGTAAACCGAATCCTTTAAAGTTTTAAAATCTAGGTTAGCCCATCCGGCGGGTGTTAGCTCATGCTGCGGGTCGGCCCAATAATTCGAGTAATGAAAATCGAGCAAGAACTTCATGCCCGCGGCTTTAATGCGTTTGGCCATTTGCAGCGTATGCGCCAGATCGCAAAAGCCTTTGCCCGGCGAGTAGCCGTCTTTTAACTCAGGATGATTAAATATGCGCAGGCGGATGTAATTAAAGCCATTGGCCTTCAAAATTTCTATGGCATCGCCTGGCTTGCCGTTTTTATCGCTAAACTTCAGTCCGCGCGCTTCTAACTCAGGTAAAAAAGAAATATCGGCACCAATGATCTTACCTTTTATCACAGCGTTACCGGCGATAGGCTTCCCCATCGTAACCGGGTGCGGCTTGCCCGGCTGCACAGCCTGTATCTCGGTTTCGCCTTTGTATAATCCCTCACTCGTTGCTTCAAATTTTATCAGTCCTTTGGTTTTACCGGCCTTTAGAAAAACAGTTAGCTTGCCGTTTGCTAATGCACCTTCAGTTATTTCTGCGCCGTCAGCCTTTATCACCTTAGCATCGCCCGCAACCTTTAGATGCAAGGGATTCGTTGCGTTGCTTATTGTATTGCCTTGTTTGTCAATAACCGATAGTACAATTCTCGCCTTATCGCCGCAAACTACGGTGGTTTTGTAAGGCGTTACCACAATTTCTGAAGGTGTTTGTGCAAACGAATAACAGTATGCGAAAGAAAAAAAGATTAACAGTAAGTGGAATTTCTTTTTCATGGTTGCTATATTATCGTTTTAATTTGGTGTCAATGATCCCGCTGGGACTCGAACCCCAGGACCCCAACATTACTCACAATTCGCTCTTCAAGGCTGTGTTCAATTGGCTCAAGAATTCAGCCACACTTTTGGCACTTCCGGATGCCGGTTGCTTCACGGCGCATTCCATCGTCACGAAACTATACAGATCGGCAACCTGCCATATTGCTGCGCCGCTCATTTCAGGGTAGTCTGCTTTAAAGCCCTTTAGCTGGCTTTGTATCTCTGCTACGGATTTGCTGCCCTTGTAGTTATCGCAGGTGCTAAATGAGCCGCGTACCATAAATATCGGATAAATGGGTTGCTTACACTTCAACGCTGTTACCCAGTTTTTTATTTCGTTTCTTGCGCCGCCATCATAGCACTGTAAATACAGAGCATCAACCACATTTCCGTCTGACGATTTAAGAATATCGTCCCAATAGCTGTATTTGGTATAAGGGCATAGGGTCATGTGCATATTTAATTTTGCAGCGATCTTGCCCATGGCGATAATAGAAGGACTGTCATACACCGACTCGTCATCAATACAAAAGGCATCGGCACCCAGCACCTCCTTTAAAACCTTGCAGATGTTATATAAAGTACTTTTTTCATCGATGCCGGTTATAATACCGTCGACGGTCTTTGACGGATCGTACCAATCGCGAATAAAATCAAACGTGTTTGGCGGCTGCCCAAACCAGCGTCCCTCCAGTAATATCTCGATGCGGGTTACAGACGAGTTTTTTTTAAGATCGTTGACCCTTTTCACATAAGACGCATCTCCCACCCATTTGCCATCGTGAATGATTGGCTGGCGGGAGTCGCCGGAATACAGATCGCCATTGGCATGAATATAAAAACTGGACAACAGTATGGTGTTAAATCCGCTGTTTTTTAGCAGGCTGTAAGTGGTGTCGTTACCCGGGTATAACCCCCGGCCAAACATAGCTAAGTTCCTGTTGGGCAGACCTGCGGCGGGCGCATAGTTTTGTTGTGCGAAACCCAGAGAGGAACAAGCAGCTAAGCAAATAGCAAAGAATAATGCCTTCATAATTACAATAAGGTAATAAGGGCCAATTTAAGAAGAGTTTGCTGATAATGCTAATTAGAACTAGCCGGTGGGAACTGGCTCAAAATCTAAATAAAAGTGTGGTATTACGGCGCTCAAAATAGGCCCACTTAACATAATAGTGTCCCAGGTGTCCCACGAAAAATTGCATGAATCTATTAATCAGCTAGTTAGCCAAATCAAGTGTCCCGGGTGTCTCGCCTCTTCAAGTGGGACACTTATTCAAAAAACTTCTCGTTAAAATTCACCAGGAACAACTCGTCGGTAGCTCGTGTACAAGCCGTATAAAACCAACGCAGAAAGTCGGTATTGATCTTATCTTCGGTCAAAAACCCCTGGTCGACAAACACGGCGTTCCACTGCCCGCCTTGTGCCTTATGGCAGGTTATGGCGTAAGCAAATTTAACTTGTAAAGCGTTGTAGTATGGATTTAGTTTTAGTTCCTCATGCATCTTTCTGCGGTTGCTACCGAAGTGCGCATAATCCTTCATTGCTTCTGTATACAAGCGTTTTTGGTCGTCTTGAGTTAATGCTGGCGATTCGGAGTATAAGGTATCGAGCAGTATCTTGCAGTCCAGTACAGGGTCCTCGGCATAATCAATAAACTCAATCTGCACATCCGCAAATCGAAAACCGTACATCTCCTCTATCCGCCGCACTTTGCGAATGCGGGCAATATCGCCATTGGCAATAAAAGCGGTGCTACTATCTTCGCCGCTTTGTAGCCAGAAATAATTGTTCTTTACCACCATGATCTGGTCGCCACCGGTAATTTCCTCTTCGCGCCACAATAGCCGGTTACGGATCTGCATATTGTAATTATTAGCGCTTTTGTTTGAGCGGCAGATCACTAGGGTATTTTCGTTACCGTATTTGTTGTAGGCGTACTCCAATCCCTCCTGCAAGCGATCGCCATTCATTCTAAATACATCCTTAAAGCCCTTGGTGGTGATCTTAGGCATGGCTTGCTTCTCCGTGCGGATCATCTCGCGAACGTTAGTCACGTTAAACAATATTCCAGATTCTTTTTGCTGGCGAAGTACGTCCGTCAACTCATAACTCGAAATATCCAACGAAAATGATGCCTTCATCAAACTTGCGTCCAGCGCCGGGCTTTCGTCCGACCCAACCGGAGGTAACTGTGCGGTATCGCCTACTAAAAGCAGTTTACAGTTTTTCTCGTTGTAAACGTATTTTACCAGGTCATGCAGTAAAGTATCGCGTGTGCCACCCGTTAGTTGGTCGGACACCATCGACGCCTCATCCACAATAAACAGCGTATTAGCTACCATATTTTGTCCAAGGCTAAAGCCGTCATCTAATGATATCGCGTTCTTTTTGCGGTAAATGCGTTTATGAATGGTAAAAGCCTTACGCCCCGAATAGCCGGTTATGACCTTTGCGGCACGCCCTGTTGGTGCCAATAAAACCGAGCGAAAATTATAGTATTTAAGTGCCTTTACCAACGCCGCTACAATAGTAGTTTTACCGGTACCCGCGTAGCCTTTCAGAATAAAACACTCGTCGCCATTTTCTGTTAACAGAAATTTATGCAACAGTTCAAACAGTTGTTGCTGTTGCGGCGTAGGTTCATGAGGAAAAGCCTTTTGGATATACTCTGCTGACACAATTACAAAGTAATTCAAAAAATATTACTTTTGTTCATTAGCATGAGCGAACAGAATAACCAATACCGCGATAGCGCGCTTAATCTTGACCAGGCTTATTATTACACTTTGCTGCTGTTGATTGATAGCAATAGTTTTAGTTATGCCATTACCTTCCGCGAGAAGATTTTAGGCTTTGGCGAGGGTTACTCATTACATGAGCTGCATAACCCTATGTCCCTGAAAGATATTATCAATTCGCCGTTTAAAAAAGTGGTAATTGGTTATTTATCAAGCGGTTTTACATTACTACCTCACTATGTAATTAACAAAGAGCACGCGCCGGACTTTGGGCGGATGCTGGATGTACAGCCCAACGAAAAAGTGCTGGGTAATGTGTTAGATGACCATAATTATGTTCTTTGCAAAATAGAAAGCAGACTTTTAGAAGGCGCCGAAAAATTCAGCTTTAAGGATGTTGTTTTTTATGGTAAAGGGTTAGTTGGCGCCATTGCGCAAAACTCACCAAAGGATGATGTTATTTACCTTAATATCACCGGAAATAAGGCTGATTATATCAATTTTAAAGATGGGGAGCTTAATTTCTACAATCGTTTTGAATTTAACAGTCCTGAAGACTTGCTTTACTTTACCGCCTCGGTAATTGGCGAATTAGGATTGCCGCCACAGAGCGTTCAAATATCTTTCAGCGGCAGCGTGACTGCCGTTGATAAAAACTACGAGCAGCTAAGCTTGTATTTCCCTAACGTATCTATCAACAGGATGACTTTATTTGAATTGCCAACCGAGCTGGCGCCACATAAAGTACTGGCATTAATGTCGTTATCGTTATGCGCATCATCGGAGGCCGCTTAAAAGGGCTTCGCCTTAATCCGCCAAATAATTTACCCGTACGCCCCACTACCGATTTAGCAAAGGAAGCGCTTTTCAACATCCTTTTAAATCAAATTGAGTTTGAAGGTATTGAGGTACTAGATCTTTTTAGCGGTACAGGCAATATCTCGCTGGAATTCGCTTCCCGAGGTGCAGAAAAGGTTACATCGATAGATAGAAGCGTCCATTGCGTCAATTACCTAAAAGATACTGCGCGTCAGCATGGTTTAGAAAACATCAAGACTTATAAAGCGGATGTTTTTAAATATCTGCAACTAGAAAGTGTACAGTACGATGTGATCTTTGCAGATCCGCCGTATGATTTGAACCAGATACCAGAAATACCGAAGATCGTATTTGAGAAAAACATCCTTAAACCGGATGGATTGTTGATCATCGAGCATCAATCGATGCAAAACTTAAGTCAGCATTCAAAGTTTGTGGAACAACGTAAATATGGGCATTCATCGTTTTCGTTTTTTAGAAACTCTGCACAAACATAATTCCGCAATCCCAAATCCGATATCCGAAATAAAAATTAGCTTTGTATTATGAAGGTGGCACTTTTTCCCGGTTCATTCGATCCCGTAACCAAGGCACACGTGGATATTGTTAAACGATCATTAGGATTGTTCGACAAGCTTTATATAGGTATTGGTGTAAACAGCACTAAAACAGGCTTGCTTGATGTGGCAACCCGCGAGAAGATGTTGCGTTCGGTATTTGAGAATGAGCCAAAGATCCATATCATCGCCTATGAAGGGTTAACGGTAGACTTCTGCAAAAGCATTGGGGCAGATTATATGATCCGTGGCATTCGTACGGTTTCGGATTTTGAGTATGAAAAAGCAATTGCGCAGATGAATCACGCGCTTGCGCCTGAGATTGAGAGCATTTTTATCGTAAGCAAGCCGGGTTATTCGTCCATTAGCTCAACTATTGTGCGCGATGTTTTGCGCCATGGAGGTGATGTAAGCCAGTTTATTCCGCAAGCGGCGCTGCAGTATTTGTAGCCAGATCCATAGTGTGCAATACTTCCAAAATCGACGGAAAAGTATTAGCTACAATGACATCTAATTCGTTTTTCTTAAGCCAGCGTGCATCGGTAATGCCTTCCTCTTTTTGAGGTTTTAGCTTACTTTTATCTTCGGTCCGCATTTTAAACCAATGCGTTTTCTTTAGCACAACTTCACCTCTGCTGGTATAGGCGTGATAGGTTTTACATACTTTCTTTCCTAATTCGCTGATCGAGATGCCGCATTCTTCCTCAGTTTCACGCACTGCGGTCTCTTTTATGCTCTCATTCTTTTCAATCTTACCTTTAGGGATATCCCAACGGCCCTGGCGAAAGATAAACAGGTATTGTTTGTTCTGATTCTTAACTAAACCGCCCGCAGCCTCTATTAAAGTAATGTTCTTAATCACTTGCTTCAGATAAGCTTTCGCGTCATCGCACAGCACAAAAAATCTGTCATTTTTATGTGCCAGTATCCAGGTATAAATAATTCTCAGATCAAAGGTCTCAGCGTCAATCTTTTGATAGCGTTCAGAATGCTTGGGTTCTGTTTCAGTTAACAGAATGACCTTATCATTAATATAAATTCTGTATTTTTGAGCCATGTTGAATAATACCGAGACTGAAAAACAAGTAGCTGAATTTCTATTGCAAATTAAAGCAATTAAATTGCAACCTGCTAATCCTTTTACATGGGCGTCGGGTTGGAAATCGCCTATTTATTGCGATAACCGCGTAACACTTTCTCACCCAACCATACGCACTTATATTCGCCAACAATTAACATTGGCTATACAAGAAAAGTTTGGCGCAGTTGGATGTATTGCAGGTGTAGCAACAGCCGGTATTCCCCAAGGGGCTTTGGTTGCACAAGAATTAGGCTTGCCTTTTATCTATGTTCGCGCCAAACCAAAAGAACATGGCACTGGCAGTATGATTGAGGGCGATGATATGACCGGCAAACGTGTGGTTGTTATTGAAGACCTTATCTCTACCGGCAAAAGTAGCTTACAAGCAGTTTCGGCTTTGCGTGACGCCGGTTATGATGTAGCAGGTTTAGCTGCTATTTTCACTTATGGGTTTGATATAGCGGATAAAAATTTCAAGAACGCTAAATGTCCATATTTTGCCTTATCAAATTACAATGCATTGGTAAGTTATGCCGAAGAAAATCAATACATCAAATCAGGCGATGTGGAATTATTAAAAGAGTGGCGTAAAAGCCCGGATACCTGGGGCAAGTAAACACTTTAGCTGTATAGCTGTTATCAAAATAACCAACATTTTGCCCATGTCTACATTCACCAGCAAAGCAACAGTCAACAAACCGATACAGGAAGTATATCAGTTTTTAGCTGATATGAATAACCATCAGCAATTGATGCCTGAAGGTGTTACTGAGTGGCAATCCACCGATGACGCCGCAAGCTTTAAAGTGCAGAATATGATCACCCTAAAGCTAAAGTTTGGCGAAAAGGCCGAAAACAGCTTAATTAAGATCATACCAGCAGAAGCGCCACCATTTGATCTTGGTCTGACGTGGCAATTAACTCCGGCAAACGGATCAACGCATGTTTTCTACACCATATCAGCCGAACTGAATATGATGATGAAAATGATGGCGTCGGGCCCTTTGCAAAAGCTGGCCGATCACGAAGTTTCAACGTTAGCTAAAGTACTTTCAGTTTAAAGTACGTCTTCTGCGGGTTGAACCGGTTTCTTTCATGGCAATTATTACGGTACTTACCACAATAGCTGCAATAATCAATAGTTGCATCTTTTAGTTTAATTGTAATTCGTTGGTTAAAAGGTCGATGTAACAATTAATACGCAAAAGTATCAGCTAAGGTTACGTAGTAGGTTAAATAGCCATTATCAATTTATGAAATCGGGATCAATTGGCTTATCTTTTCGTTTTCAACGCAATTTTATAGCTTTCTAGGAACCTTTCTGGCCGGCTCGGTTACGGTTTCGGGTTTAGAAATACGCTCATTGTCTTCGCAGGCCATATACACCATAACCGCTATAAACATAGCGTTGTTACGCACATCGTCAAATACAATTTTATCGTAAGTGTCTTTATTAGTGTGCCAGGTTTGTGTAAGATATTGCCAACCCAATGATACCGGTGAAAATGCGGGAACGCCAACACTGCCAAAAGAAGTATGGTCGGAAGATCCCCCGTCGCTCGGCGCGCCCGGAAATCTTAATATTTTAATATGATCTTTTACGGTATCAGGAACGGCTACAAGCCACCTTTTTAAAAAAACCTCGGCACCCGGATACCCTCTGCCGCTAAATGTGCCAATACGGCCGGTGCCGTTATCGTGGTTAAATAAAGCCTGTGTATTTTTAATGATCTCCGGATGATCCTCAATAAAAGCCCTTGCGCCCACACTACCTAGCTCTTCTGCGCCCCAATGACCTGCAAGAATGGTGCGTTTTGGGTTGGGGTAAAACTTTTTCAGTAAACGCATTGCTTCCATCATCATAATAGTACCGGTACCATTATCAGTTGCGCCGGCACCCCCATCCCACGAGTCAAGGTGTGCCGAAAGCATCACATATTCATTAGGTATTTTACCTTTTATTTCGGCTATAGTATTATAGGCAGGTACCCATCCTGTACTTTTAGACTGCGCATCAACATTGATCATCGGTTTGTATCCGCTTTCGGCCAAATGATAAAGCATACTGTAATCTTCAAGGCTGATATCAATGGTTGGTATACCCGAATATTGTGCAGTCATGATCCGCTCTGCCCCTAACGCCCGCGTCCAGTTATTTACCAACAATCCTGCAATACCTACCTGTGTCAGCAATCTGTTGTTTATCTTTGATCTTCGCCTGTTAAATTCCTGAACTATTGAATCCCGTTGCCTTTTCATTCTATCGAATGCCGGTTTCGATGTAGATGCTGCCCATTCTTCGTCGGGCCAGCCAGTAGGCTGGTAAGGTGACATAAGTACAAACTTGCCCTTTGCACTTTGCAGCCAACTTTTCATCGCTGTGGTGTCAGGCAGGTTGGGTATCACAACAACTTCGCCCGTAACAGGTTTCTGAAGTCCGGGGCTTCGCCCCATTAGCAATGCCTCTAATGATTTTACCCTTGGCGAAACCAAATCTACATGGGTAATGCCTCGTTCCCATCCATTATAGTCGCCCCATTTTTCATTTCGGGCATCAATTCCCCAACTTTTGTACTTAGCTACCGCCCAATCGTGTGCTTGTTGTAACTGCGGTGTTCCTATTAAACGAGGGCCAATGCCGTTGATCAACTCGTTCGCGTATTTTTCGATATAGGGATTATTGGTTTCCTCTTTTACTACAGCATCTACGAATGCCCGGTAACTTTGAGCAATAGCCGCATTGGCAAAAAGAAAACACAATACAACAGCGGATAAAAGTTTAAAACGTGACATAATGATAATGGTTAAGAGTTAGCAAAATAAACCTACAAATAATTCATCGAATTGTAATCGATTTCAACTGGCAAACTAATCTTAAATCTTCTTTAACTATTCTCTGTTATAAACCTTACCTTTGCACAAAATTTTAGTACAGCATGATAACGGTATCCAATCTATCCTTACGCTATGGCAAGCGCACCTTGTTTGAAGATGTAAATCTTAAGTTTACACAGGGCAATTGCTATGGTATTATCGGTGCCAACGGGGCGGGAAAATCAACATTTCTAAAAATCCTTTCGGGCGAGATTGACCCTAGCAGTGGCTCGGTTAGCTTTACCCCTGGGGAACGCATGGCCGTTTTAAGCCAAAATCATTATGCGTTTGACGACTTTACAGTTCTGGAGACCGTAATGATGGGTCACAAGGAAATGTACGCTATTATGAAGGAAAAGGACGCCATTTATCTTAAAGAAGACTTTAGTGATGCTGATGGCGAGCGTGCAGGGGAACTGGAAAATCTGTTCGCTGAAATGGATGGCTGGAACGCCGAAAGCAATGCTGCTACTTTACTGAGTAACCTTGGCATTAAAGAAGAGTTTCATTATAGCTTGGTAAAAGACCTAGACAATACCCAAAAGGTACGCGTATTGTTGGCGCAGGCACTTTTTGGCAACCCCGATATTCTATTACTGGATGAGCCAACCAACGACTTAGACATTCATACCATTAGCTGGCTGGAGGATTTTTTAGCTGGTTATGAGGCCATTGTATTAGTCGTATCGCACGACAGGCATTTCCTGGATACGGTGTGTACCCACGTGGTAGATATCGACTTTGGTAAAATGACCATCTATACGGGTAACTACTCGTTTTGGTATGAATCAAGCCAATTGGCTTTGAAACAACGTGCCGAGCAAAATAAAAAGGCCGAAGATAAGGTTAAAGAATTGCAGGAATTCATCCGTCGCTTTAGCGCTAACGCTTCTAAATCAAAACAGGCTACAAGCCGTAAAAAAGCTTTGGATAAGATCAATCTGGACGAGATACAGCCGTCTAACAGAAAGTACCCTGGAATCATCTTCAATAATTTGGGGCGCGAGGCCGGAGATCAGATCCTGCAGATAGAAAATTTAAGTAAATCTCTTAACGGTGAGAAGCTTTTCGGTAATATTAACCTGATGGTGAACAAGGGTGATAAGATAGCTGTGCTATCAGAAAATAGCTTGGCTACTACCGCATTCTATAATGTTTTGACAGGTCACGATAAGGATTATAAGGGCAGTTTTAAATGGGGTGTAACCATTAACTACGCTGATATTCCTAACGACTCAAGCGAGTATTTTGCAGGTTGCAATGATAACCTGATCGACTGGTTGCGGCCGTTCTCGCCGGGTGAAAAAGACGACCAGTTTATCCGTGGTTTTTTAGGAAGGATGCTATTTAGCGGTGAAGAAGTAATGAAGAAGGCCAGCGTACTTTCGGGTGGCGAAAAAATGCGTTGTATGTTTAGCCGGATGATGTTGCAACAGGCTAATTTATTGTTGTTTGATGAGCCAACCAACCACCTGGACCTGGAATCCATCACCGCTTTGAACAACGGCATGAGAGACTTCCGGGGAACTATTCTATTCACCTCGCGAGATCATGAATTGGTGCAAACCGTAGCTAATCGCATTATCGAACTAACTCCTAACGGACTTATAGATAAATTGATGAGCTATGACGAATACATTGAGAGCGATGCAGTGCAAAAACTGCGTGAAGAAAAGTATGCGTTGGCTTAACTAATTACAATGAATAAGCTTATCACGATTATACTGTTAACAACTTGCTTTGTATCTGCAAAGGCACAAACGTTTACCGGTATTGTTAAAGATGCTCGTACCGGAGAAACATTACCGTTTGTTAATGTTGGCATCATTGGCAAAGGTATAGGTACGGTAACAGACGATAAAGGACATTACGCTATCAATTTGAGCAATCATGATGCGGATAGCATCCGCTTCTCCATGATTGGCTATGCGCCGAAAGTTGCTTTAATATCAGACTTTAAGCAATCTGGCAATCGAGTAGATATAGCTTTAGCAACATCCAGCAAAGAGCTTAAACTGGTAAATATTACGAATCGTAAATGGAAAGAATCGGTTCTTGGTAATACTACTAAATCACAAAATACCAATGCCGGGTTTAACAGCAACGCGCTGGGGCACGAAATTGGTGCCATCATTAAAATCAAGCGGGCTCCTACTCGTCTTAAACGCTTCAACGCTTCCATATCGGTCGGTGCCGCTGATTCGGTTAAACTACGCTTAAATATCTACAGCGTAAAAGATGGCTTACCCGACAAGAACCTGCTACAACAAAATATTTATACCACGGTAAGACGTGGTGATAAAGAAGTAAATATCGATTTGGAACCATACAACATTCTGGTTGACGACAAATTCTTCGTTAGCCTGGAGTGGCTGCAAAATACCGGCGGTCATGGGCTCATGTTCTCTGCAAGTTTATTAAGCAGTGCCATTATTACGCGCGAAACCAGCCAGGACAAGTGGGAAAAAGTTGGCATTGCCGGCGTTGGTTTTAACGTGCTGGCCGAGTATTAGCAAAACCCTTCGCCGTATTAATTTATTGTTTATATTTGCTCCCCCTTACAACGACTTGGTAGCTCAGTTGGTAGAGCAACTGACTCTTAATCAGTGGGTCGAGAGTTCGAGCCTCTCCCAGGTCACCTCATTAAAGCCTTCCGAAACCCCGGGGGCTTTTGTTTATAACGCAAAGTGTCCCGCGTGAAAAGCGGGACACCCGGGACACCTTATTTAGTTAAACAACTTAAAAACAAACAGTTACATTTTTGAGCGGCACACTTTGGGACACTATTATGTTAACTAGCAGTCAAAATAGGTCGTGCAGGTGCAAATTGCGCCATTAGTTTGTAGTGCTAAAGGTTCGTAGTTTCTGCAATAGCAATCAGGCTATTTATAGCAATTACTTGCCTGGTGTTATTTTGCGTATACGGTGGTTATTTACGTCAACCACAAACAAATTGCCGTTGGCATCAATGGCGATATCGGCAGGCCTGTTAAATTTGGCCCTTGCTCCAACTCCATCTGTATATCCTTCAGTGCTGCCTGCAATGGTAGTTACCAATCCGGCGGGGGTTACTTTGCGTATGGTGTTATTCCCCAGGTCGGCTATAAATAAATTACCGTTGCGGTCTATGGCCATCCCTTCGGGGTTGGCAAACAGGGCATTGCTGCCAATGCCGTCGGCATAACCGCCAGGTTCTGTACCGGCTAAAGTGCTAACACTTCCGGCGGGTGTAATTTTGCGGATCAGGCTTTTCCCGCTTTCAACCACATAAATATTATTAGCCGCGTCGATAACTATGCCGGCAGGTCCGCTAAATCTAAAATTAACC
>Ga0209026_1001112_pt1 | contig 12770 bp, 11 predicted proteins | sample AraplaCL_Col_mCL_FD_184262 | JGI IMG/M metagenome (GOLD analysis project Ga0209026, IMG submission 184262) | Arabidopsis root microbial communities from the University of North Carolina, USA - plate scrape CL_Col_mCL (SPAdes) (version 2) | ecosystem: Host-associated > Plants > Roots >... | reverse complement strand
CGTCCCAACGCGCTTTGGGCGCCGGTCCGGGGCGGGCGGGTGCGCCTGTCGGCCGCCGACATCCTGTGGATCGAGGGCGCGCGCGACTACGCCATCCTGCACACCGCCGCCCGCAGCCACATGCTGCGCACGGCCCTGGGCACCTTGCAGGACCTGTTCAGCCCGCAGCTGATCCGCCGCACGCACCGCTCGTTCCTGGTCAACCTGGGCGAGGTGCACGAGATCCGCCAGCGGGCGCGGGGCGACGTCTCGCTGGTGCTGCGCGACGGCAGCGAGACGCCGGTCGGCCCCAGCTATGCCACCGAGGTGATGGCCGCCCTGCAGTTCCGGCAGCCCATCCTTCGAGCGTGATCGAAGCGTCGGCGCGCCCGCTGCGCTAGGGTGCGGGCATGAGGCTCGGCCCGGACATCACCCGCATCGCCGCCCTGCTGGGCGACCCGGCGCGCGCCAACATCCTGTCGGCCCTGATGGGCGGCCAGGCTCTGACGGCGGGCGAGCTGGCCCGCGAGGCCGGCGTCACGCCCCAGACCGCCAGCACCCATCTGGCCCGGCTGGAGGACGGTGGGCTGATCACCCGGCGCATCCAGGGGCGCCACAACTACTTCGCCCTGGCCGGCCGCGACGTCGCCGAGGTGATGGAGCAGCTGGCCCTGCTGGCGGGCCGCGCCGGCCACATGCGCACGCGACCCGGACCGAAGGACCCGGCGATGCGCCGGGCGCGGGTCTGCTACGACCACCTGGCGGGGGACGCCGGCGTGGCGATGCTGGACGCGCTGGTCGCCCAGGGCCGCATCGCCGACCACGACGGCTCGCTGGTGCTGACCGACGCTGGCCGCGCCTTCGCCCGCGACTTCGGGATCTGCCTGGAGGCCGCCGGCCGCCGGCCGCTGTGCAAGGCGTGCCTGGACTGGAGCGTGCGCCGCAGCCACCTGGCGGGCGTGATGGGCGCAGGCCTGCTCCAGCGGATCTACGCCCTGGGCTGGGCCCGCCGCGTCGAGGGCTCGCGCATCGTCGCCTTCAGCGCCCCCGGCCTGCACGCCTTCGAGCAGACGTTCGGCCCCGTGGACGGCGCAGCGCAGGCCGCCTAGCCGCGCCGGAACGGGCCCGCTTTTGCACCGCGCCTACGATCGCGCCCTTTTCGATCGCCAGACGCGTCCTGTACACCTAGCACTCGCCAGGGATGCAACGGCGTGGTCGCCGATCGGTCATGGGGAGTCGTAGGGTGATCGGCGTAGCGTACAATGTCGCCTGAGCGCATCGACATCATCATACCGACCTACAACGGCGCGCGGACGCTGGACGGGACGCTGGCGAGCCTCGCCGCCCAGGTGACCCCGGCCGATCGGGTGCACGTGGTGCTCAACGGGTGCGTGGACGATTCAGAAGCCGTCGCGCGCAGGGGGCTCGAGCGCATTCGCGCCGCAGGAAGCGATGGCGACGTCGTCATCAGCCTGGAAACGGGTCGCTGCGCGGCCCTTACGACCGGCGACGCGCGCGCCGAGGGCCACCGGCTCTACCTCGATCAGGACGTGAGGCTGGGCGCGGGCGGCCTCGAACTCGTGCGCGCCGCCTTCCGCCACGGCGCGGTCTTCGTCTGTGGCGAGGCGATCTGGCGGACGCCGAGCTGGCCGGTGCTGCAGGCGATGCGCGCGTGGAACCGCCTGCCCTATGTGCGCGCAGCCGGGGTCACCGCGGGAATGTTCGGCGTCTCATCGACCGGCCGGACGCGCTGGCTGGGGTGGCCGACGGCCCTGCCGGACGACAAGTGGGCGAGGCTGCACTTCAGCCCGGCGGAACGTCGCCGGATCGCCGGACTGTACTATGCGGTGGAGGCTCCGGACTCGTTCGCCGGCCTGATCGCAGCCCGGCGGCGCTATCGATCGTACAACGTCGCCTTGAGCTCCGGCGCGCCAGAGATGCTGGCCGACGACGTGCCCCGGCGGCGGGGCCTGACGGCGTTTTCGCTCAATCCGCTCAACATGCCGGGCTCAGGCCTACTCGCCCTTGCGGAGATATTGGCGCGCCGGGGCTGATGAATTACTCGCCACCAGGCTGTAATTCCGCACTTGGCACTTTCTTTCTCGCGACCCGTGCAGCTTTACTGTCGGAGAGACGGCGTTGTGGGGCGCGATGTCGGGGGCGGTAGTGGCTTATTGTGAGCGTTGGCTGGTGACCGGAGCGACCGGTCTGCTGGGGACGGCGGTCTGCTCGGCGGCCGCGGATCGTGGAATTCCAACGATCGGACTGTCCAGGACCGGGGGTCCGTTCAGTCTCCAGCACGACCTGTCCAGCCCGCAGCAGATACCTCAGTTGCTCGACCGGCTGCAGCCCGACGGCGTCCTGCACCTGGCCGCGATGGCTCGCCCCACGGCGGTGGAGCGTGATCCGGCCGCGGCGGAGCGCGTGAACGTGGACGCCACCAGGGCCATCGCCGAATGGTGCGCCGACAATACGCGACGGCTTGTCTTTGCCTCGTCCGACTGGGTGTTCGCCGGCGACCAGGGCCCGCATCGTGAGGTCGACACCCCCCAGCCCCGGACGCGGTACGGGCGTTTCAAGCTGGCGGGAGAGCGCGCCTGCATCGCGGCCGGCGGGACCGTGGCCCGGCTGGGCTGGATCCTGGACGACCGGCCGATCGCGCGGGGAGACTTCATCTGGTCGGGTCTGGAGCGCCTGAGGCGCGGGGAACGCGTGACGGCCGTGGACAACGAGCTGCGGACGCCGATCAGCCGCTCGCGCGCGGCCAAATATCTGCTCGAGATCGCGCGCGCGCCTCACGCCGGGGTGGTGCACGTGGCGGGCCATGAGCACGTCACCCCCTATGGACTGCTCCATCGCCTTGCCCAGTCCCAGGACCTGCCGACGCATCTGATCCAGAGGGGCTCCAGCGCGGACCTGGCGCCGCCAGATCGGCCACGCGATGTCCGGCTGGATACCAGCCTGTTGCGACGCCTGTTCCCCCCAGCCGGCGTGGTCTCGCCCAGCGCGCTGCAGACGGTTGCCTAGGCCGACGATCGACATCGTCGTCCCGGCGCGCCACGAGGCGACGACGCTGCCCAGATGCCTGGCCGCCCTGGCGCCACAGCTCTCGGCCTGCGACGCCAGGCTCATTGTGGTCTGCAACGGCACGGACGCCGAGTTGTCGGCCGCCGCCGTCCGCGGTTTCCCGGGCATGGCGCAGGACGGCGCGAGGTTGATCGTCGAGACCTGCGAGACCCCGGGCAAGGCGAACGCTCTGAATATCGGGGACCGGCACACGCGGGGCGGCGCGGTAATGTACCTGGACGCAGACATCATCCTCTCCAGCAACGCTGTGGCCGCAACGCTCGAAAGGTTGACCGCCACGGACGCGCCACGCCTCAGCGCCCCTCGTCCGGATGTCGTCGTCGCGAAATCCTGGCTGACCCGCCAGTACAGTACGGTCTGGGCGTCGCTCCCCGGCGTGGCCGACGATGTGATCGGCGCGGGCTGCTATGCGGTCAACGCGGCGGGGCGCGGGCGATGGGCCACCTTTCCCGATCACCTTCCCGACGACAGCTACGTCCGGTCCCGGTTCGCGGCGCACGAGCGTGTCGTCGCGACCGACGCGACATTCCAGATCACCATGCCCGAGGGCCTGGACATCCTGCCGATCGTTCGGCGATGGGCGGCGGGCAACGCGGTGCTGGCCGCGACGCGTGGGGACGCTGACGGCGTCGTTGCACGGGTCGGCGCATCGCCCGCCCAGAACCTCCGTCACATCGCGGGACGGCCCGATCTTTGGCCTTCGGTTCCCGGGTTCGCCGCGGTCTGGGGGCTGGCCCGGGTGACGCGCGCCGGGTTCGATCCGGCCTGGACGCCGGTCCGCCCGGACGCCGGCTAGGATGGACGGGACAGAGGCGGCGGACGCGCCGGACCGGGGGTCGCCCTCGGACGCGCTTTGTGTCGTCGTCACCTACAACAGCGGCCGCCACATCCTGGATTGCCTCCGGTGGGTCGAAGGCCGGCTGGAGCTCGTCGCCGCGCCCGTGACGCCGATCACGCGTCCGCCGGTGGCCTAGCCGCAGGCGACGCGGTTACGGCCGGCTTCCTTGGCGCGGTAGAGGGCTTGGTCCGCGCGCTTCAGGACCGAGCTGATCTCGTGGTCGGCCGCCGTGCGCGTCGCCACGCCGATGCTGACCGTGAAGGGCACGGCCTGGCCGCTCTTCCAGGCATGCTCGAACGCCTGGCGCTCGAAGATGCCACGCAGGCGCTCGGCCAGGGCCTCGGCCTGGGCCACGTCGGCGTCGGGCAGGACCGCCACGAATTCCTCCCCGCCTAGCCGGGCGAACATGTCCTTGTGGCGCACCGTCTCGGCGCTGACCTTGGACAGCAGCTGCAACACCTCGTCGCCGACGTCGTGGCCATAGGTGTCGTTGACCCGCTTGAAGTGGTCGACGTCCAGGATGAACAGCGACAGGTCCTTGCGCGTGCGCATCAGTTGCCCGGCGACATCGGTGAACTCGCGCCGGTTCGGCAGGCCCGTGAGCTCGTCGGTGGACACGGTCTTCTGCAGCAACTCCATCAGGTGGACGCGGTCGGTGATGTCGCGGATGACGGCGGTGAACTCGACCAGGCCGTTCACGCTGATCTTCGAGATGGCGATCTCGACCGGCACCTTCGAGCCGTCGCGGTGCTGGCCGTAGATCAGGTTGCGCTCGTCCATCTGCCGCGAGCGTACGGGCGAGTGGGCGAACTGGCTCACATAGCCCTGATGCGCCGCCCGGTCCGCCTCGGGGATCAGGATCTCCAGCGGCTGGCCGATCATCTCGGCCTGGTCGTAGCCGAAGAGCCCCTCGGCCGCCCGGTTGAACAGGGTGATCCGGTGGCCCTGGTCGATGGTGATGATGGCATCGTAGGCCGCGTCCACCACCGAACGGAAGCGCGAGGTGCTGACCTCCAGCTCATGGGTCAGCAGCATCTTGGGGGTGATATCCAGGCCGGTGATCAGGATCTGGGCCGTGTCGCGCCCGGCCTCCAGATGATGCAATGGCTTCAGCGACAGCCGCCACCAGTGCGAGCCGTCGCGCAGGTCATAGGCCTGCTCGATCTCCTGCGGCGCGCCCGACTCCAGGCATTCCAGGATCTTGCTGCGCAGTTCGCGCCGCGCGTAGCTGGGAACCACCGTATCCAGGTGGAACGGGAACATCCGGCCACCCACGCGGCGGCCGCCGACCATTTCGAAGAAGTGCTCGTTGCAGGCCGTGACCACCAGGTCGCCCTCGTCCGACCGCCCGACCACGGCGACGCTCGAGGTGATCCCGTCGACGAACTGCTGAAGCGCCTCGGCCCAGTCCTGCATCCCGCTCCGTCCATTCGCCGCCCGGCCGTACGCCGCGCATCGCCCGCGTCCTTGATGCCCCGTGCCGTATTGCAGCGCGGTAAAGGAGCAGACCGCCGATGATCGTCAGGGCTCTCGGGACGCAGATTCGCGCGCCCGCGTGAGAGGTGGGGACACCAGGTCCATGTAACCGACATGTAGTCGCCCGAGGAGACCACCCATAATTTACCGCGCAGAAACAATGATATGAGTAGATGAAAATCCAATATAACGGATTCTAGGGGGGTCTCATGCGGTTGCTCTATCTCTCTGCGGCAATTGGTCCGCTTCTATTTGCCGCACCCGCACTTGCTGGCACCGCTTCGGCTTCCACCGAGCAAGCCAAGACGGCGCCGGCTGCGGCGGCGAACGCACCGGCCGGCCGCGAGGAGGTGTTCTCCACGGGGGTCGCCAAGGGGCGTGACCGGCTGGACAGCGCCACCTCGACCAGCGCGCTGCGCGAGAAGGACATCCAGGCCCTGGGCGCCCGTTCGCTGGGCGACCTCCTGCGCAACCTGCCGGGGATCCGCACCGAGTCGTCCACCGGCGACGGCAGCTCGGCCTATACGGTCCGTGGGCTGCCGCTGGCGTCCGGCGGATCGAAGTACATGCAGCTTCAGGAGGACGGCCTGCCGGTCCTGGAGTTCGGCGACTTCTTCAACGGCGCGTCCGACATCTACATCCGCGCCGACTTCAACCTGTCGGCGGTGGAGTCCATCCGCGGGGGCTCGTCCTCGACCTTCGCGTCGAATTCGCCGGCGGGCGTGATCAACCTGATCTCCAAGACCGGCGACGTGGCCGGCGGCGCGGTCCAGCTGACCACCGGCTTGGACTACGACACCAAGCGCGTCGACTTCGACTATGGCGCGCCGATCAACGACGAGTGGCGCTTCCACGTGGGCGGCTTCTACCGGGTGGGCGAAGGCCCGCGTAAGGTGGGGTTCAACGCCTTCAAGGGCGGCCAGTTCAAGTTCAACGTCACCCGGCAGTTCTCGAACGGCTATGTCCGGCTGTCGGGCAAGTATCTGGACGATCGCTCGCCGCACTACCTGCCCGGCCCGGTGAAGATCACGGGCACGAACGATCACCCCGTCTATTCCAGCTTCGAGAACTATGACGTCCGGCGCGACTCGATGATCTCGGGCAACCTGGGCGCCCTGATCACCCTGGACGCCAACAACACGCCGGTCGAAATGCCGATCAGCCAGGGCATGAGCGCCAAGGTTAAGTCGATCGGCCTGGAGTCGCAGTTTGACATCCAGGGCTGGACGATCACCGAGCGCGGCCGCTACTCGAAGATCCACGGCGGCACGACGCGCAACCTGGTCTCGAACATCTATGCGGGCAACGCCCTGCCGGCCTCGCTGGGCGGCGGCACGGGGACGTTCAGCTACGCCACCGGCCCGCGTGCGGGCCAGGTGATCACGAACCTCGGGACCCTCAACGGCAACGGCCTGATCGTCGCCAGCTCGCTGAACCGGATCGAGTCGCCCTCGCTGGACAACTTCATCAACGACCTGCGCGCGACGCGCGTCTTCCCGGTGGGCGAGGCCGAGCTGACCGTGACCGGCGGGATCTACAAGTCGCTGCAGGACTACACCAGCGACTGGCTCTACAGTAACCACCTGCAGGACGTGGCCGACGACGGCGCCTCGGCGCTGATCAACTACACCAACGCCGCGGGCGTGCCCCAGACCCAGGGCGGCTATCTGGGCTTCAACCGGTCGGGCAACACCGCGTTCTTCCGGCGCAGCTACGACGTCCGCTACAACATCACCGCGCCCTATGCGTCGTTGAACTACCGCCTGGGCAAGATCGCGGTCGGCGGCAGCCTGCGCTACGACGACGGCAAGGTGAACGGCCAGCTGTTCGGCGCGGACCTGGGCGGCGGCCGCATCGGCATCAAGCCTGTCGACTTCAACGGCAACGGCGTCATCTCGGTCGCGGAATCCAAGACGGCCTTCACGCCGTTCGATCGTCCGGCGCCGGTGGACTACGACTATGGCTACTTCAGCTATTCGGTGGGCGTGAACTACCGGGTGGCCGAGCAGTTCGCGCTGTTCGCGCGCTACAGCCGCGGCGCGCGCGCCGGCGCCGACAAGCTGCTGTTCTCGACCAAGGTCAGCGCGGTCGACGGCAGCCTGGCCAGCAAGGCCGACGGCTACGACATCGTCAAACAGCTGGAGGGCGGCTTCAAGTATCGCGCCTCGGGCCTGACCGTGAACGTCACCGGCTTCTCCGCCGACACGGAAGACACCAATGTGCAGGCGGGCGGCATCACGACCGACCGGACCTACAAGGCCTACGGCGTGGAGGCGGAAGGCGCCTACCGCCAGGGCCCGTTCAGCGTGCGAGCCAATGTGACCTATACCCACGCCGAACTGATCAACGACAAGCTGAACGCGGCGGTCGCGGGCAAGACGCCGCGGCGGCAACCGGACTTCATCTACCAGGTGACGCCGCAGTTCGAGATCCAGCAGGTGACCGTCGGCGCCAATGTCGTCGGCACGACCGACAGCTGGGTGCAGGACAACAACCTGATGAAGATGCCGGGCTACACCCTGGTCGGCGCCTTCGTTCAGTACCGCCCGACGGATCGCGTCGAGCTGATGCTGAACGTGGACAATCTGTTCGACAAGGTGGCCTTCATCGAGATCACCACGCCGTCCGTGCCGACCAATGGCATCGGCCTGGGACGGGCCGCGAATGGCCGCACGATCTCCATGTCGGCCCGCCTGAACTTCTAGTTGGTCGAGGAGCCGGCGCGCCAGCCAGGCGCACCGGTGTCTTCGCCGTGGCTCACGGCTCGGGCGAGACCTGGATCAGCAGCTTGCCGTCGTGGTTGCCGGTGAACAGGCGCTGGAGCGAGCTCATGGCGCCGTCCAGGCCCTGATCCACATGGACCTTCCACTTGAGCCGGCCGTCCATGACCGCCGGGATCAGCTCGGCCATGGCCTCGCCCGCCCGCGGCAGGAAGTCGGTGATGATGAAGCCGCGGATCGTCAGGCGGTGCATCAGCACGCGGGCGAAGTCGGTCGGGCCGGACGGACGATCATTGTCGTTGTAGCTGGATATCATCCCACACAGCGGCATGCGGCCGAAGTTGTTCATCCGCGAGACCACGGCGTCCATGATCGCGCCGCCGACGTTCTCGAAGTTCACGTCGACGCCGTTGGGGCACAGCCGGTCCAGCGCCGCCCCGACGTCCTCGTTCTTGTAGTCGATGGCGCCGTCGAACCCGAGTTCGCCGGTCAGCCAGTCGCACTTGGCCTTGCCGCCGGCGACGCCGATCACCCGCGCGCCCTTCAGCTTGGCCAACTGGCCCGCGATCGAGCCCACGGCGCCCGCCGCAGCCGACACCACCACGGTCTCGCCGGCCTGCGGCTTGCCGATGTCGCACATGCCGAACCAGGCGGTCAGCCCGGTCGCGCCCAGCACGCTCATGTACGCCGTCAGGGGCACGCCAGGCAGTGTCGGCACGGGCATGAGCATCGCCCCGTCGGCGACCACGTGGGTGGACCAGCCGCCGAGGCCGGTGTTGACCATGTCGCCCTGCTTGAACCGGTCCGAGCGCGAGGCCTCGACCACACCGATCGACCCGCCGCGCATGGTCTCGCCGATGCCCACCGGCGGCATGTACTGATCCTGGTCGCTCATCCAGATGCGGTTGGTGGGATCCAGCGACAGGTAGAGGGTGCGGATGCGCACCTCGCCGTCCGCCAGGTCGCGGATCGGCTCCTCGACGAAATCGAGATCGCCGGCCTGGATCTCGCCCGCGGGCCGGCGGCGCAGCACCCAGCGCTTCAGGGTCGCCATCGGCCTATTCCCCCGCTTCCTTGACCTGCTTGGCGGCCTTGTCCAGGTCGGGGGCGTTGGGCGAGCGCATGGCCGCGCCCTGGGCCATGCCGGCCTGCAGCGCCGCGGCGGCGCCTTCGTGCGACATGATCTTGGCCAGCACGGCCTGGCCGGCGCGTTCGAAGGACTCGCGGTGCTCGACCACGTACTGGCGCGAGGTGCGATAGCCTTCCAGCAGGCCCTGGATCTCGGGGATCACATAGCGCGCCACCAGGTCCCAGCTGCGCGAGGTGTTCTCGCGGTTCGCCCAGTCGTGGACGAAGCCCAGCACCACGCCGAAGCCGCCCGCGGAGTCGTGCAGCTTGCGGATCGCGGCGATCAGGTCGTCGGGCGTGCCGATCACCGAGGCGGCGCCGTCCACGAAGGCCGTCTGGTCGACCGCCTCGTCCGGGCTCTTGAACTCGACGGCGCCCGGCCGCATCAGCGTGCCGACCGTGTACTCGTTATGCCACTTCATCAGGCCCTGGCCGGCCTGGGCGCGGGCTTCCTCGCGGGTCTCGGCGATGTGCCAGGACATCAGGACGCGCCAGTTCTTGCGGTCGACCGTCTGGCCCGACTTGGCGGCCGCCTGCTCGGCGAAGCCCCACTGGGTCGGCAGCGCCGCCAGGCCCGCGTCCGAGTTGGAGCCGATCGACAGCACGCCCAACCCGTACTTGCCGGCCAGCGTCATGCCCGACGGGCTGATCGACGAGGCGGTGACCATCGGCAGCTCTTCCTGCAGCGGGAACAGCTGCAGACGCGCGTCCTGGAGGGTGAACCAGTCGCTGTGGTGGGTGACGCGCTCGCCGGCGAACAGGCGCTTGATCACGCCGATCGCCTCATCCTGGCGATCGCGCTGGGTCATGGGATCGATCCCCAGCATGTAGGCGTCGGACGGCAGGGCCCCGGGGCCGGTGCCGAAGATCACCCGGCCGCCGCTCATGTGGTCCAGCTGGACCATCCGCTGGGCGACGTTGAAGGGGTGATGGTAGGGCAGGGACACGACGCCCGTGCCCAGGCGAATGCGATGGGTCTTCTCGGCCACCGCCGCCAGGAACATCTCCGGCGAGGCGATCACTTCCCAGCCGGTGGAGTGGTGCTCGCCCACCCAGAACTCGTCAAAGCCCAGCTCGTCCAGCTGGGCGGCCAGCTTGATGTCGTTGCGCATCTGCAGCATCGGATGTTCGCCGATGGGGTGGTGCGGCGCGATGAAAGCGCCGAACTTCAGACGGGCCATGCGTGAAAGATCCTGGGTCGTTGCTGCGCAGTCCGATGGGTAACGACCTTCCCCCTAGGTCATCGCAAGGTTTTTCTGCGTCGCAGCCCCAACGCCGTGCCCAACGGCTGACCACGCCGCGCCCGTTTCTGCGCATCCGGTAGAAATCGCGGACCACGGGGCGCACCATCCCTCCCCAGGGTCCCGTCGGCTTCTGTAGGCCGGAGGCAAGAACAAGCTCGAGCGAGGGGTGAGCCATGGACACGGGACGGCCGACGCCGACACGGCGGCAATTGCTGAACGCCATCGGGCTGATGGGCGGGACGGCGGCCGTCTACCAGATGATGACCACCTTCGGTCACGCCGCCGAGACCCGGTTCCCCGGTCCGCCCAAGCTGGACGGCGCGCGCAAGGGCTCCACGGTGATCGTGCTGGGCGCGGGCCTGGCCGGGATGCTGGCGGCGCACGAGCTGGAGAAGGCCGGCTACAAGGTCCAGATCCTGGAGTACCAGAACCGTCCGGGCGGCCGGAACTGGTCGCTGTACGGCGGCGACAAATATACCGAGATGGGCGGGGCGACCCAGAACGTCGGCTTCGCCAAGGGGAACTACCTGAACCCCGGCCCGTGGCGGATCCCGCACCACCACAAGACCCTGCTGCACTACTGCAAGGCGTTCGGCGTCGAGCTGCAGCCGTTCATCCAGTTCAACCACAATGCCTATGTGCACAACGTCGACGCCTTCGGCGGCCAGCCGCAGCGGTTCCGGTCGCTGGCGGCGGACTTCGAAGGCAACGTCGCCGAGCTGCTGGGCAAGGCAATCGACCAGAAGGCGCTCGACGCCAAGCTGACCGCCGAGGACACCGACCGCCTGAAGGAGGCGCTGCGGTCCTGGGGCATGCTCGACAAGGACATGCGCTATGTGAAGGGCCTGGCGTCGTCCAGCCACCGGGGCTTTGAGCTGCCGCCCGGCGGTGGGGTGAACGGCGCACCCAAGCCTTCGGACCTGCTGCCCTTCGACCAGGTGCTGCGCTCGGGGATCGCCGCGAACATGGCGTTCTTCATGAACGACGAGTTCCAGACGACGATGTTCCAGCCGGTCGGCGGCATGGGCAAGATCGGCGAGGGTTTCGCCAAACAGGTCGGCCACCTGATCACCTACAACGCCAAGGTCACCAAGCTCTTCCAGGACAAGTCCGGCGTCTCGGTCACCTACACCGACAACGTCAAGGGCGGGACGACGACGGCGAAGGCCGACTTCTGCGTCTGCACCATCCCGCTGACGGTGCTGAGCCAGATCGAGACCAACATGTCGGAGAAGAAGCAGGCGGCGATCGCCGCGGTGCCCTACTCCAACTCGGTGAAGATCGGCCTGGAGATGCGCCGCCGGTTCTGGGAGGAAGACCAGGACATCTTCGGCGGCCACTCGTTCACCAGCCAGGAGATCGGCCTGATCTCCTATCCCAACAACAACTTCTTCCAGGACGGGCCGGCGGTGCTGCTGGGCGCCTTCGCGGGCGGGGCGGGCGGCTATCGCCTGGGCGGGATGACGCCCGAGCAGCGGATCGAGGTGGCTCTGCAGCAGGGCTCGGTCTTCCACCCCGAGCAGTATCGCAAGGAGTTCCTGAACGGCGCCTCGGTCGCCTGGAACCGCGTGCCGTGGGCCATGGGCTGCTGCGCGCGCTGGAACGAGGAGACGCGGGCCGAGCACTACCAGACGCTGGTGGCCATGGAGGACCGCATCGTCCTGGCCGGCGAGCACGCGTCGTACGTCGGCTGCTGGATGGAGGGCTCGCTGCTGTCCTCGCTGGACGCCATCACCCGCCTGCACAAGCGCGCGCTGGAGGCCTGATCATGCTGCGACGTCTACTGGGCGCCATCGCCCTCTCCGCCGCCCTCGCCGCCCCGGCCCTGGCCGACGAGCCCGGCCCCGGCGGGTCCAAGCCGCCCGTCGCCAAGACCGGCGAGGAGGTCTACCGCACCTATTGCCAGGCCTGCCACATGGCCGACGGCAAGGGCGCCAAGGGCGCCGGCGCCTTCCCGGCCCTGGCCGGCAACGAACGGCTGGGGACCACCGGCTATGTCGCCTTCATGGTCGCGAACGGCAAGGGCGGCATGCCCTGGTTCAAGGACGCCCTGTCCAAGGAACAGGCCCAGGCCCTGATCGGCTATCTGCGCACCCATTTCGGCAACAACTACAAGGAGCCGGTGACCGCCGCCGACGTCGAGGCCTTCGGCCAGCGTCCGACCAGCCGCTTCTGACCCTGACGCAGGGGCATCCGTTCCGGGCGTGACAACCACGCCGGTCTCGTCTTTGCTGGCGCGCCTGCCATTTTGCAGCGCCAAAACAGACCGAGATTTCGAAGGGACGGATTTTCAGGATG
>Ga0209026_1001108_pt1 | contig 12814 bp, 16 predicted proteins | sample AraplaCL_Col_mCL_FD_184262 | JGI IMG/M metagenome (GOLD analysis project Ga0209026, IMG submission 184262) | Arabidopsis root microbial communities from the University of North Carolina, USA - plate scrape CL_Col_mCL (SPAdes) (version 2) | ecosystem: Host-associated > Plants > Roots >... | reverse complement strand
GCCTGCAGCGGGAAGATGTGCTCGCCGTAGAGGTCCTGGTGCAGGCAGTTGTAGTCGCCGGGGCCGTAGCGCAGCAGCAGCGGCGTGGGCCGCAGTTGGCCCGCGGCGTGGCAGCGTTCCAGATACGCGGCATGGTCCGGGGGGTATCGCGTCCGCTCGCCCAGCGCCGTGTTCCAGCGGTTGGCGATGGCGGCCAGGTGTGGGTAGAGCGCGGTCCGCAGCGCGATCACCGGATCGGGCAGGGGATAGGCGAAGTAGCGGTATTCGCCCTTGCCGAACCCATGCCGCGCCATCACGACCGTGGAGCGGAAGCCGTCGCCATCGTAGCCCGCCGCCATGGCCTCGCAGTCGGCAGGCGTCAGCAGGCCGGGCAGCAGGGCGCAGCCGTGGGTGTTGAGGTCGCGCTCGGCGGCCTCCCAGTCGATGTCAGAAAGGTTCATGCGCGGGAGATGGACGTGGAGCCGCGCGGAGCCAAGCCGTCCCGCGGAACGTAGGTCCGGATTGCGCCAGCCCCTCCCTTAATGGGGAGGGACTAGGCGCGCTCGGCCTTTCGGCCTGCGCCAAAAACCCCTAGATATCGCCCTTCACCGAAGCAGGAGCAGGCCGATGCGGCTGACGCTGGACAACCCGACCACCCGTTGTGTCCACGCCGCAGAGATCGCCCATGCCTTCGCCCTTCGTCACCCTGGACAGCCTCAGCTACTCGACGCCTGACGGCCGTTCGCTCTTCGACAACCTGACCCTCGCCTTCGGGGCCGAACGCACCGGCCTCGTGGGGCGCAACGGCGTGGGCAAGTCCACGCTGCTGCGGATCGTGCTGGGCGAGCTCGCGCCCACCGGCGGAGCCGTCGCCGTGCGCGGCCGCCTGGGCGTGCTGCGCCAGGCGCTGGAGCCGCCGCCGGGGGCCACTGTCGGCGACCTGATGGGGGTGAGCGACGGCCTCGCCCGTCTCCGCCGCATCGAAGCGGGGCAGGGCAGCGGGGACGATCTCGCCGGCGCCGACTGGACCCTGGAGGCGCGGCTGGACGCCGCGCTTGCCGAGGTGCGGCTGGACGGCTTGAACGTCGACCGTCCGGCGGCCTCGCTGAGCGGCGGCCAGGTGACCCGCGCCATGCTGGCCGGCCTGCTGGCCGCCGAGCCCGACCTGCTGATCCTGGACGAGCCGACCAACAACCTCGACGCAGAGGCGCGCGAGCTGGTCGCCCAAGTCCTGGGCCGCTGGAAGGGCGGGGCGATCGTGGTCAGCCACGACCGGGCGCTGTTGCGTCGGATGGACCGGATCATCGAGCTGACCAGCCTGGGCGCCCAGGCCTACGGCGGCGACTACGACCTCTACGTCGAGCGCAAGGCCGAGGCGGACGCGGCCGCCGCCCGCGACCTGGCCGATGCGGAAAAGACCGCCGCGCGCGTGGCCCGCGAGGTGCAGTTGCAGGCCGAGCGCAAGCAGCGCAAGGACGCCGCCGGCAAGCGCGCCCGCGCGAAGAACGATGCGCCCAAGATCCTGCTCGACGCCAAGCAGCAGCGCGCCGAGACCAGCGGCGCCCGCGAGCGCCGTGTGGCCGACCGCCTGAGGTCCGAGGCCGCCGAAGCGCGGGCCGACGCCGACGCCAAGGTCGAGCGCGTGCGCCGTTTGGCGTTCGAGCTGCCGCCGTCCGGATTGGCGGCGGGCAAGACGGTGCTGGCGTTCGAAGGGGTGGGCTTCGGCTATCCCGGCCACTCGCCCTTGCTGGCGGACCGATCGCTGCGCATCGTCGGGCCGGAACGGGTGGCGGTTTCAGGTCAAAACGGTTCAGGCAAGACCACGCTGATCCGCCTGGCCGCGGGCGAGCTGGAGCCTACGGCGGGCGCGATCGTGCGCGGCGTGAAGGCGGCCTTCCTGGATCAGCAGACCGCGCTGCTGGGCGATGACGCCACGCTGGTCGAGGCCTTCCGCCGGCTGAACCCGGGGGCGAGCGAGAACACCGCACGCGCCGCCCTGGCCCGCTTCCTGTTCCGCAACACTGCAGCCGAGAAGCCCGTGAGGTCCTTGAGCGGCGGTGAGCGTCTGCGCGCGGCCCTGGCGTGCGTGCTGCTGGGCGACCAGCCGCCGCAGTTGCTGATCCTGGACGAGCCGACCAATCACCTGGACCTCGACTCCATCGGCGCCGTCGAAGCCGCCCTGGCGGGCTACGACGGCGCCTTGCTGGTGGTCAGCCACGATCGCGACTTCCTGACCGCGATCGGGATCGAACGGGAACTTTCCCTCCCTTGATGGGGAGGGACAGACGGCGTAGCCGTCGGGGTGAGGAAGCGATGGCCAGAGCGGAGAGGTGGGAGCTTAGTCTCCACCTCCTCACCCTGGCCGCTCGCGCGGCCTGTCCCTCCCCATCAAGGGAGGGAAGGACCCTCCGCCAGCACCGCGATCGCGTGCGAGCCCGCGTTCCGGTCCTCCGAGATCTTCCGGTACTCCGGCGAGTTCGCCCAGGTCCGCGCGGCCTCGGCGGTGTCGAAGGCCAGGATGACCAGCTTGCGGCCATCCCATTCGCCTTCCATCGGCTCCGGCTGCTCTTGCGACACCAGCAGCCGCCCCCCGTACTGCTGGAGTATGGGCATGAAGGCGGCGGCGTAGCGGCCGTAGGGCTCGCGGTCACGGATGGCGATGCGCGCCACGACATAGGCCGTCATGCCGCCACCTGCTTTCTGACCACCCGGAAGACCGCATTGGCCCGCGCGCACGGCTCGCCGTCGGCGGTGACGAAGGCCTGGGTGAAGCAGAGCGTGCCGCCCGGCTTCACGAAGACCGTGTCCCACTCGATCCACTGGCCCTGCAGCGCCGAGCCCAGGAAGTCGACCGTCAGGTTGACGGTGACCAGACTGGAAAGGTCGCCCAGCTTGCGCGCGCAGCTGAGGCCCATGGCGTTGTCCGCCAGGGCCGAGATCAGCCCGCCGTGGACGAAGCCGCGGCTGTTGCAGTGGGCCGTCCCGGCGCGCAGGCCCAGGATGACGGTGTCGCCCGACAGGCGCCGATAGAGCGGCTCCCACGGGTCGGTGACGGGGCTCTTGCGGTCGTGCCGCTCGAACCCCTCGGGAACGCCCAGGGTCGGGTCCATGGCGTCACGCGGCCGCCAGCCGGGCCAGGCTTTCCAGCGTGCCCTGAACGGCCCGGGCGGCTTCCGCGCCCTTCAGCTTGAAGTGGTCGTGGAAGAAGGCGTTGTGGACCTCGGTCTCCTGGTAGTGGTGCGGCGTCAGCACCACCGAGAACACCGGCGTCTCGGTGTCGAGCTGCACGCGCATCAGCGCCTGGACCACGGTCGAGGCCACGAAGTCGTGGCGATAGATGCCGCCGTCCACCACGAACGCCGCGCCGACGATGGCGGCGTAGCGGCCGGTGCGAGCCAGGGTCTGAGCGTGCAGCGGGATCTCGAAGGCGCCGGGGGTCTCGAAGCGCTCGACCGTCTCGGGCGGGAAGCCCAGGCGTTCGAACTCCTCGACGAAGCCCACATGGGACTGGCGGACGATGTCGGCGTGCCAGAGCGCGTGGACAAAGGCGATGCGGCCGGCGCGGAAGGCGCCGTTGGCGGTGGGGAACTCCAGCATGGGCTTGGAGGCAGCTTGGGTCATGGTTCGTCTCCCTGACGGGTTCGAAGGACCACGACTCAGGGGGCAGGCCGGCCGCGCGCAGACGGAATCCGCCGGCGACGCGTTCGACCGTTCTCATAACCGGACTATGACCGTCGGCCCCGGGATCGCACCGGAATCTGCTCGTCCCTTCCAGCCGAAGCCGGAAAGCGCCCGCGGGCTCGTCCCGACCTCTTGCGAGGGGAGGGCATTACCGCCGGTGGGGAGTTTCACCCCGCCCTGAGAACGTAGACCGCCGGAACATCCGACGGCGTGCGCAACATAGGCGCCTTCCGCTGCGTGAAACAAGTGTTTGAAATAGGCCGGTGGGCTTGTCGGGTCCGCGGCGCGTGCACAGCTAAGGCAGACTTCGGAGGAGGCTTCCCATGTTCGACCATCTGTCCCTCGGCGTCCGAGACCTCGAGGCGGCCCGTGAATTCTACGACGCCTTCTTCTCCCCGCTGGGCGCGGCCGTCTCGTCGGCCAGCGCCAAGGAACTGGCCTATGGCCCCGGCGGGCAGGCGGGCCTGTTTTATCTCTATCCGGTGAGCGGCGATCAGGTCGCGGGCCTGGGCGCCCACCTGGCCTTCACCGCCGACAGCCGCGCGGCGGTCGACGAGGCCTATGCCCAAGCCATGGAGCACGGCGCGACGGCGATCCGTGTCGCCGGTCCGCATCCCGATATCGCGCCCAGCTACTATGGCTGCGTGATCCTGGATCCGGACGGCAACAAGCTGGAGATCGTCGCCGGCACCATGCACTGACGGGTTAGGCGGCGACCTTTTCGCGGCCCAGCACGTCGTCGCGCACCGACTCGGCGATGACCGCCACCTCGGCGATCTCGCCCGCGCCCACGCCCAGCTCGGCCAGGGTGCCCGCCAGGTTCTCGACGACCGCGTCGAAATGGTCGTCGTTCAGGCCGCGCGCCACCAGGGGCGCATGGCCGCGGCGCATGTCTTCGCCCGTGTAGGTGTTGGGGCCGCCGAAGGCCATGACCAGGAAGGCGCGCTGCTTACCGATCTGCTTCTGCATGTCGACGCCCTCGAAGAAGTGGGCGATGCGGTCGTCCGCCAGCACCTTGTCGTAGAAAATGCCAACGGCGGCCTTCACGGCGTCGGTTCCGCCGATGCGTTCATAGAGCGTGGTCATGGAGTCCTCTTAAGTGGTATCATGAATGCCAATTTGTTAAGTGGCGCCCGATATACCGCTTTAAGCGTGACCGCAAGAGCGAACCCTGTTCGAGTAACCCCATGCGTCTGAGCCTTCACACCGACTACGCCCTGCGCGCGCTGATCTACCTGGCCAGCATGCGTGAGGAGGCGACGACCGCGGCGGCGATCGCCACGTCGTACCGGATCTCGAAGAATCACCTGGTGAAGGTGCTGCAGCGCCTGCGCGACCTGGGCTACGTCGAGACGGTGCGGGGCAGGGGCGGTGGCGTGCGTCTGGCGCGGGAGCCGGCGCATATCCGCCTGGGCGAGGTGGTGCGGCGGACGGAAGAGCTCGGCGAGATGGTCGAGTGCTTCAACCCGGAGACCAACACCTGTCCCATCGCCGTCGCCTGCCTGTTGCCGCGGCGGCTGAGCGAGGCCTTGCAGGCCTATCTGGCGGTGCTGGACCGCTACACGGTGGCCGATGTTTCGGCCAACCGCGCGGAACTGTCGGCGATCCTCGGGAACTAGGCCCGCTTGTTCAGGGTGATCGCGGTGGCGCTGGCGCCGCCCGTCTGCATGCCGCTGGCCCCATAGACCGTGGCCTTGGTGCGCTGGTTGGCGACTTCCTCGGCGATGCACCGCACCAGCCCCTCGGTCACCGTGCGCGCGGCTTCCAGGGCGCGGCCCTGGCGGGCCAGCACGGCGTCGAAGGCCTCGGTGGCGCGGATCAGCTTTGTGCGGGCCTCCAGCGGTGCGGCCTCGACCATGCGGGGGTCGGCGCGGACGCGGGTGCTCTCATGGCGATACAGGTTCGCCAGGCGTGAGGTCTCTTCCAGGATCGAGGCCACGTCCTGCGGGCGGCGCTGCTCGAACGCCTGAGCCTGCTGCGAGATCAGCTCGGTCAGCCGCTCGGTGAGGATGGTCAGCTGGCCGACGCGGTCCGCGGCGTCGGTGGCGGCGATGGCCATTACTGGAGCCCCTGCAACTTCAGGATTTCACGCTGGACGGTGTCGGCCAGGCCGATGCCGCCGGAGCGGGTGACCTGCTTGCCCATGGCCTCGGTCATCATCGACCGGAACATGTCTTCGCCGGCGCCGCCGCCGAATGGCCCGTCGGTCTTGATGCCCTCGAACATGTGCTGGAACATCGACGACAGGAACTGGGCCTCGAACTTCTGGCCGGCGTCCTTGGCCTTCGACTTGGCCAGATCCAGGCCGCTGGTCGGCGTCGTCGGCGTCAGCAGGTTCGGCGACAGGGTGGTGGGCATCGTCAGGCCGGCCATCACATCACCTCGATTTCGGCTTGGAGCGCGCCCGCGGCCTTGATGGTCTGCAGGATGGAGATCATGTCGCGCGGCGTGACCCCCAGGGCGTTCAGTCCGGCGACCAGGTTCGACAGCGAGGTGCCCGAGCGCAGGGTCAGGAACTGCTTGCCCTTCTCCTCTTCGACCGAGATGTCCGACTGGGGCACCACCGTGGTCTCGCCGCGGGCGAAGGCGCCCGGCTGGCTCACCGCCGGCTGTTCGCGCACCGTGATGGTCAGGTTGCCCTGTTGGATGGCGACCGTGGAGACCCGCACCGCGTCGCCCATGACGATCACGCCGGCCACTTCGTCGATGACCACCTTGGCGCCGCTGTCCGGCTCGACGGTCAGGTTCTCGATGCCGGCCATGAAGGCCACCATGTTCTGGCCCGCCGGGGGGCGAACCGAGACGATCGTCGGGTTGTCGGCCACGGCGGAGCCCGGATAGGCACCGTTGATCACGTCGGCGATCCGGCGTGCGGTGGTGAAGTCGGGGTTGCGCAGGGTCAGGCGCATCTGGGCCATGTTGGCCAGCTGGAAGCCGATCTCGCGCTCGACGCTGGCGCCGCCGGCGATGCGGCCGGCGGTGGGAACGCCCTTCAGCACCGTCGAGCCGGACGCGCCGCCGGCGCTGACCGACCCCGTCTGCACCGTGCCCTGCGCCACCGCATAGGCCTGGCCGTCGGCGCCCAGCAGCGGGGTGACCAGCAGCGTGCCGCCCAGCAGGCTCTTGGCGTCGCCCAGGGCCGAGACCGAGGCGTCGATCTGGGCGCCGGGGGCCGAGAAGGGCGGCAGCTTGGCGGTGACCATCACCGCGGCCACGTTCTTGGTGTTGAGGTTCGCGTCGCGGACGTTGACGCCAAGTCGCTCCAGCATCGCCTCAAGGCTCTGCTTGGTGAAGGGCGCGTTCCGCAGGGCGTCGCCCGTGCCGTTCAGGCCGACCACGATGCCGTAGCCGATGAGCTGGTTCTCGCGCACGCCCTCGAACTCGACGATGTCCTTGATGCGGGACTTGGCGAGCGCCGGCTGACCCAGAAGGGTCGCGGCGGCGAGGATCAGGGCGGAGAGGAGTCGGACCGGACGCATGTCGACCTTCGGACGTAAATGTTCGAGGCCCAGGAAGCGAGAAACGTGCCAGGCGAAAAGCGCAATAAAATCAGCCACTATCCTTGTGGGTGGGCAGTTTCGACTAGGCAGAAAAAGCCGCCCGTTAACCATGCTTCAAGTTTGCCGGGCGATGGTCCCGGCTGAGAGTAGAGGACTGGCGCCCAGCCCATGAAAGTCAGCGGAACAGGCGGCCCGTCGCAGGCCTCCGGAGCGCGCCCGGCCGCGCGCGGTGGCGGGGGCGGCGGATTCCAGATCGCCGGCGCATCCGGCGCCGCGGCGCCGGCCCAGGCCTCGGGCGCGTCCGGCGCGTCGGGCGTCTCCAGCGTGATGGGCGTCGAAGCCCTGCTGGCGCTGCAGGACGTGGAATCGCCGACCGAGCGCAAGCGTCGCTCGGTCCGCCGGGCCAGCAACCTGCTCGACAAGCTCGATAACTTGAAGGTCGCCTTGCTGGGCGGTGAGCTGTCATCCGGCCAACTCGATGGCCTGGCGCGCGCGATCCGCGAGCAGCGTGCGGCCACCGACGATCCCCAGCTCGAAACGCTTCTTGACGAGATCGAAACCAGAGCGGCTGTAGAGCTCGCCAAGCTGGAAGCCGCACGCAGCGGTGGATAAGAGACGGCGACCCTTCGCCGCCGTTGAAACCATCGGTCGTTTTGCTATACAGCCGGCGCGTGTCTCAGGGGTTCCAGGGGGCGTGAGGGTTTCATGAAGACAGCCACTGTTCTGGCTGAAGTTCCCAACTATCGTCCTTCCGAGGACGAGGAGTTCATGAACGAGCGTCAGCTTGAGTATTTCAAGCAGAAGCTTAACGCGTGGAAAGAGGACATCCTCCGCGAATCTCGCGAGACGCTGTCCCATCTCCAAAAGGAAACCGAGAACCACCCGGACATTGCTGACCGGGCGTCCTCGGAGACCGATCGCGCTCTTGAGCTGCGTACCCGGGACCGTCAGCGTAAGCTTATTTCCAAGATCGACGAGGCGCTGCGCCGGATCGAGGACAATTCGTACGGCTATTGCGAAGAGACCGGCGAGCCCATCGGGCTGGCCCGCCTCGACGCGCGGCCGATCGCGACGCTGAGCCTGGAAGCCCAGGAGCGGCACGAGCGGCGCGAACGCGTCCACCGCGACGACTGATCCCGCGTTCGGGGCGGGACCAACCGGGCGGCGGCGCAAGCCGTCCGCTCAGGCGGTCTCCTGTTCCTGAACGCGCGGGAGCGTCAGCGTCTCCCAGGCCGCCACCACAAGCAGCGCTGCGGTCGATGCGACCGACAGCGTCAGCGGCGTCAGATAGGGCGCGGCGAGCGCGGCGAGCGCCAGCAGGCCCAGGCCGGCCGAGCGCGGCGCCGACACCACGCGAAACACCGACCATTTGAACCAGAGGCTGCCGGCCAGGAACAGCGCCGGCCCGCCAAGGATCAGCCACGCCGCCGCCGCCTCCACGTGCCCCACAGGGTGGGCGAGGGCCAACTCATCGCCAGCTGCGGTGACGACGATACCGGCCACGATCGGGATGTGGGCGTAGGTGTAGGCGATCCGCGCGATGCGGCCTGGATCATCCGACTCCGCGATGGCCTCGGCCGACGCCTCGGCATGGGCGTTGAAATAGATCCACCACATGGTGATCGCGCCCGTCAGCGCCGCCAGGAACGCGGCGATGGTCGCCGGGTCTGAGGCGTGCTCGCCGAAGGTCGCGCCGGTCACCAGAATCGACTCGCCCAGGCAGATGATGATGAACAGGCCGCAGCGCTCGGCCATGTGGGCGCCTTCGACGGTCCACTCCGACGTGCTCGCGCGGCCGAGGCCGGGCGTCCAGAAAGCAGAGGCGGGACCGGCATACTCGATCCCCAGCGCAATCGCCCAGAGGACCAGCCGCAGGTCGGGCAGCAGGGCGCCGGCCACCCAGCCCACCGCCGCGACGGCCAGCCAGGACGTGATCCGCACGAAGTTGCGGTGCAGCGACGGATCGGCCCGCACCGCCCAGAGCGTGAAGCTGGACCGCCCCACCTGCATGCCGGCATAGGCGAGAGCGAAGGGCAGGGCGCGTTCGTCAAACGCCTCGGGCAGGGAGGTGGTCATCACCAGCCCGACGGCCATCAGCACGAACAGCATGATCCGGACGTTCAGATGGTCGGGGTCGAGCCAGTTGGTGATCCAGGTGGTGAAGACCCACACCCACCACACCGCCAGCATCAGGAAGCCGGCGTGGAGCGCGCCGGTCAGCGTCAGGTGCGCCAGCAGGCTGTGGCTGAGCTGGGTGATCGCGAAGACGAAGACCAGGTCGAAGAAGAGTTCGACGTTCGTCACCCGGGCGTGGCGGCCCTGGATCCGTTCCCGCATCATCTGTCGTGTCATCGGCTCTCCTGGGGAAGGCATAGCCTTCGCCCCCGTGCTTCGCCAACCTCGGACGGCCGCTGAGTCGGCTCGGCTTTGCCGGGAAGGGTTATGAGGCTATATATGCTCAAAGTGAGCATTAGTCCGGACGGGAGCTCTCGTTGACCCAGGCGTTCCACTCGATCCACACCCACGGCTTCGTGCGGGCCGCGGTGTGCACGCCGTCGGTGCTGCCCGGCGATCCGGGCTTCAACGCCGCCGAGACCTTGCGCATGGCGCGCCAGGGCGATCTCGAGAGTTGCGACTTGATGCTGTTCCCGGAGCTGGGCCTGTCCGCCTATGCCATCGACGACCTGTTCCTGCAGGACGCGCTGCTGAAGCGGGTCGAGGCCGAGATCGCGGCCCTGGCCGAGGCGACCAAGGGCTTGAAGCCGGTGTTGATCGTCGGCGCGCCGGTGGCGGTGAACGGTCGGCTCTACAACTGCGCCATCGCCATCTCGCACGGCCGGATCCTGGGCGTCGTACCGAAAAGTTTTCTGCCCAACTATCGGGAATATTACGAGAAACGCTGGTTTGCGCCCGGCGCAGGCGTCACCGGCCTGGAAACCCGCCTGGCGGGACAGGTAGTCCCGTTCGGCACGGACCTCGTCTTCGAGGCCGAGGACCTGGCCGACTTCGTCTTCCACCTGGAGGTCTGCGAGGACTTCTGGGCGCCGCTGCCCCCGTCGACCGCCGGCGCCATGGCCGGCGCCCTGATCCTCTGCAACCTGTCGGCCTCGAATATCGTGGTGGGCAAGGCCGACGACCGCGAGATCCTCTGCGCCAGCCAGTCGATGCGCTGTCTCTCGGCCTATCTGTACTCGGCCGCCGGTCCCGGTGAGAGCACGACGGACCTCGCCTGGGACGGGCAGGCCTCGATCCACGAGCTGGGCCGGCGCCTCGCCCAGACCGACCGCTTCCCGGCGGCGTCGCAGATGGCGGTGGCCGACATCGACGTTGAGCGCCTGCGCCTGGAGCGGATGCGCACCCCCACGTTCAACGACGGCGCGGTCGCCGCGGGGCATCCCGAGAAGGCCTTCCGCCGCATCCGCTTCGCCCACCAGCCGCACTTCGACGACGTGGGCCTGATCCGGCCGCTGGACCGCTTCCCGTTCGTGCCAGATGACCCGGCCCGCCTGGACAAGGACTGCTACGAGGCCTTCAACATCCAGGTCCAGGGGCTGTCGAAGCGCATCCTCTCGACCAAGTCCAAGCACATCGTCATCGGCGTCTCGGGTGGGCTCGATTCCACCCACGCCCTGATCGTCGCCGCCAAGGCCTTCGATGCGGTGGGCCTGCCGCGCGAGAACATCCTGGCCTTCACCCTGCCGGGGTTCGCCACCAGCGACGGCACCAAGTCCAATGCCTGGGCGCTGATGAACGGTCTGGGGGTCACCGGCGCCGAGATCGATATCCGGCCCACGGCGCGGCTGATGCTGGAGGAGATGGGCCACCCGTTCGCGAACGGCGAGCCGGTCTATGACATCACCTTCGAGAACGTTCAGGCGGGCCTGCGCACCGACTATCTGTTCCGCCTGGCCAATCAGCGGAACGGCTTCGTCCTGGGCACCGGCGACCTGTCGGAACTGGCCCTGGGCTGGTGCACCTATGGCGTCGGCGACCAGATGAGCCACTACAACGTGAACGGCTCGCTGGCGAAGACGCTGATCCAGCACATGATCCGCTGGGTGGTGAAGACGCAGCAGTTCGACGAGGGCGCGTCGGAGACCCTGCTGTCGATCCTGGGCACCGAGATCTCGCCCGAACTGGTGCCGGCCGGCGCCGATGGGGTGATTCAGAGCACCCAGGCCAAGGTCGGGCCCTATGAGCTGCAGGACTTCAACCTCTTCCACATCACCCGTTTCGGGCTGCGGCCGTCAAAGGTGGCGTTCCTGTCCTGGCATGCGTGGAACGACGCGGCGCGAGGCGACTGGCCCGAGAACTTCCCCGAGGACGCGCGCAACGCCTACGACCTGGCGACGATCAAGAAGTGGCTGGGGCTCTTTCTGTTCCGCTTCTTCGAGATCAGCCAGTTCAAGCGCTCGGCCATGCCCAACGGTCCGAAGGTGATCTCGGGCGGGGCTCTCTCGCCCCGCGGCGACTGGCGCGCCCCCAGCGACGGCAATGCGCGGGTGTGGCTCGACGAACTGGAGGCCAACGTCCCCTGACTTTGCCTCCCATCATGGGGAGAGTGGCGAGCAAAGCGAGACGGGTGGGGAGGTCACGACCGGCTCTGAGCCTGATCCTGAGTTCCCCACCCGTCTGCTCGTTTCACTCGCATCCACCCTCCCCGTGAAGGGGAGGGATCATCTCTCAATGCGGTCCCGACAGCTGTTCCAGCCCCGTCGGCAGCGGCTCGGCGACCTTGCGCTCCGCCCACTTGCGCAGCAGCCAGCGATACAGCGGCACGACACCGTCGACCCAGTAGCCGAACGGAACGTCCTTATGGATGCGGTGCAGTTCTTCCATGTCCATCTCCCGTCCAGGGCGTGATCTGTCTTAGGAAAGATGGCTGCGAGAACGCCGCTCCACAAACCGGTTCTCCTGCTGTAATCATAAGTCACCCTTATGTCTGATCCGCTCGCCACCCTGCCGCTCAGCGCTGTCCGCGTCTTCGAAGCCGCCGCCCGGCTTCTCAGCTTCACGCGCGCGGCCGAGGAGCTGGGCATGACCCAGGCCGCCGTCAGCTGGCAGGTGAAGGCGCTGGAGAAGCGGCTGGATCAGCCGCTGTTCCGTCGCCTGCCGCGCGAGGTCGCCCTGACCCCCGCCGGCGAGCGGCTGGCGCGCGCCGCCACGGAAGCCATGACCGCGCTACGCAGCGCCGTCTCCGACCTCACCGACAGCGGCGCCGGCGTGCTGTCCATCACCGTGCTGCAGACCTTCGCCACCCAGTGGCTGGCGCCCCGCCTGGGCGCCTTTCAGGTGGACCATCCCGAGATCGCGGTGCGACTCGACTCCTCGCAGCGGCTGGTCGACCTGATGCGCGAGGAGTTCGACGTCGGCCTGCGCGGCGGCCGCGACGGGCAGTGGGCTGGCATGGAGTCGGTCTTCCTGTTCCCCTCGGCCCAGACGGTCCTGGCGACGCCCCAGGTGATGGCGGCCCTGGGGGAGACCCCGCGCCCGGAGGACCTGCTGAGGGTCGAGTGCGTGGGATCCGACGAGGAGTGGACCGCGTGGTACGCCAGCGCCGGTGTCGTGCGCGGCCCGCCGAAGCCCGGCGGTGGCCCCCGCATCACGGCGGACAGCCAGGTTCTGGAAGTCGCCACCGCCATGGCCAACGGCGC